>ENA-UOJP01000615-UOJP01000615.1-human-gut-metagenome-genome-assembly--contig:-C102-NODE-615-length-62204-cov-9.179585_pt1 | contig 62204 bp, 53 predicted proteins | sample MGYA00242353_ERZ723900 | MGnify/ENA metagenome assembly ERZ723900 | reverse complement strand
AGCTTTTGAGTGGACCTGAACAGCGTATTCCTTCAGGAATACGGTGTGAATGTCCTCGGTACCCTTCCTTTTGTGCTGCCGGAGCCTTAGTAGCATGGCCCTCTGGAACCCGTCTCCGTCCCGCCTCCCACGGCCTGGACGTACCTTTCCGCTTACTCCAACGTCAACCCCTTCACCGCCCAATCATACCGGTTCAGCGCCCCCAGCATCTCAATCTCCGCTCTCCCCGCGGCCGCCCTTGCTTCCATATAAGCCACCTTCGCGGTCAGATATTCTTCCTGGCTGATCATCCCCAACTCATGCTTGTGTGATATCGCCTTCCAATCCATCTCCGCCCCCGCCAGCGCCGTCCGCCCCGCCTCGCAGGAAGTTTTCGCAGTCTGCACCTGGCCATACAGAGAAGTAAGCCGCGTATACATCCCCTGTTCCGCAGCCTCCACAGACCGCTCCCTGCTGTGCCTCTCCTTATTAGTCCCGGAAAACCCGCTATGACGCTGGCTGCGCAGCTCATAGCTGTTTCCCCAGGCCGTCTGTTTATCCGCCTCCAGGTCCAGCGCGCCAGCCCGTTCCAGGTCGGCGGCAGGCAGCGCGCCAATCTCAACCGCGGCGTCATAGGTATGGCCGGTGAGCAGACACAGCTCCCGCTTCATCTGCTCCAACTCCCCGTCCAGGGCTTCTGCCTTGCCCAGGGCCGCCATCCGATCCTTCTCCGCCTGATCCACGTCGGCCTGGGTAACCATACCCTCCGCCAGCTGGCGCTCCAGCTTTTCCTTCTTGTAGGACGCGGCCTCCAGCTTTGCCCCGGCGCTTTCCCGGTCCAGACTCAGGCTGTGCCAGGTCCCCATCACGTCCTGGGCCGCCAGGATCGCGGTGTCCTCGGTCTGACGGATGTCCATGGTGTTGGAAGCGCTGTTGAGAGAACGGATCTGCTTATCCAGCTGGTCGGCGGATTCCTTTAACATCTTCGCCTGTTCCAGATAATGCCTGGACCCCTCCAGGTCCCCGTCGTCCTTCATCTCCCTCGCGTCCTCCCGCAGCCTGGCGCGGTTTTCCATGATCTCATCCCGGGCGGCCTCGTACTCGCCCACCCAGTGGTCCAGATCAGCCCGCTTGGCCTGCACCTCGGGATTAGCTCCCTTGATCAGCTGCTCTAAATCCGCGTATTCAATCTGCCGGGAACCAGCGGCCGTTCCTGCCTCCTCTGCCAGGGACGTGACCGCGCCCCCCAGGACCAGAGACGCTGCCAATACCAAGGCAGCAGCCTTTTTCAGTGCGCTGCCCTGCCGTCCCGGGATCAGTCTGCTCTTCCGTCCCAAAGCCTTTCTGCTCCGCCGTCCCAGGGCCTCTCTGCCCTGCATTTCCCGGCCTTCACAGTCCAGCCGCCAACCGCCGGACACGGGCATGCCGGGCATGGTTTCATATCTCTGATTCAGTTGTCTTTCATTTTCAGCCAATCTTCTATCCATGATCCATCCCTCAACTCCCGTCAATCCCAACCGTCTACAGGCTCCCCGCGTCCGCCAGCCCGTTCACGGCCCACCAGTAATCCTCCTGGGCCTGAGTCAGCTTTAAAGCGCTCACCTGCTCCGCAGCCGCCTTGGCAGCGTATCCATCCTGTATCTCCAGGTATTCGTTGCGTTTAATCGATCCGTTTTCCAGCTTCCGGCTGGCCGCGTCCAGATTTCTCTGCTCCAGCGCCAGCTCCGCGGCCGCCTGATCCTGGTCCGACTGGGCCTGCTTCAGGTTCTGGTAACGGTTTTCCACATCCGTCTTGATCTTCTGCTCCGCCTCGCCCACATTGACCTGCAGCACTTTATTCTGAACCGTACCGTAATTGGTGTTGTTCATCTTTCCTTTAGCCGCCCGCAGGGCATAGTTCTGCTCCACGGCCCGCTGCTTGTCGCCTTCCAAATCAATGGCTCCCAGATCCACCGTGCGGGTCACCGGTATTTCCCGGATTTCCGGTGATGCGTCGTAGCTCCAGCCCGTCAGCAGACACAGCTCCCTGCGGACCGTATCCATCTCCTGGTCGCTTGCCTGGATGGACGCCTGGGCCGACTGCACCGCCTCCTGGGCTTCCATCAGGCGCGCCTGGGGCTCCATCCCCGCCTGTACCCGCACGGCCGCGGCGCTCTCGCGCGCCTGGGCCAGGCTTAAGGAAGCTTCCAGGCTCTGCCTGTTTTTCACCTTCTGCCAATACTGATTCATCTTCGTCTGGGCCGTGCGCACCAGCTCCGCCTCCTGGCGGTCGTACTCCAGCTTTTTAATGTCGCCGTCCATATTTTCCGAGTCCGCCGTCTCCTGCATACGCTGGGCCTGAATGCGGGTGGAAATGGACCCGGCCAGGGCACTGGCGTATCCCGGCTGGTCCTCGTCCACATTTTCCAACATCTTGTCGCTGGCGTCGTAGAGGTCCTGAACCGTGTCCGCGTAATCGTTCTTGAAACGGTCGCTGCTCTTGCCCCGGTAGTCGTCGTACTCCGCCCGGTTGTTCAGCACCGTGGCGTTGTACTCGTGAATCAGGTCGTTTAGCTCCTCATATTCCATCACATTGTCCCGCAGCGCGGCCCATTTTTCCTGAGTGTAGGCGAATTCCGGGCTGCCCGCCAGAGCGCTCATGGGAAATGCCGCCGTCATGAATAAGCTCATGCCCACCGCGCCCACCGCCATGGCCCCGCGTTTCAATCTGTTATCCTTCAAATGTTGTTCCTCCTTACTCATAGCGCAGCGCGTCAATGGGATCAGCCTTGGCCGCCTTGGAAGCCGGGTACAGACCGAAGAATATGCCCACCACCGCGGAGAATGATACCGCGATAATGATGACGCTGGGCTTCACCACCACCGACATCCCCAGAGCCGCGCCTCCGGCCGTCACCAGGCCCACGCCGATCAGGATGCCGATAATACCGCCGCAGGCCGACAGAATAGCCGACTCGGTCAGAAACTGGATCAGCACGTCCCGGGTTCTGGCCCCCAGCGCCTTTCGGATACCGATCTCCCGGGTCCGCTCCGTCACGGACACCAGCATGATGTTCATGATACCGATGCCTCCAACCAGCAGGGAAATGGCTGCGATTCCGCCCACCGCCATGGACATTCCGCCCATCATGGTATCCACGGAGGTCATCTCCTGCATGGCCGTGTACATGTACATATCCTCCGGCTCCCGGCCGTGCATCTTGGCCGCGTAAGCCTTGAACTGCTCAAAGAACAAGTCCAGGTCCACATCGTCCGCCGCGTACACATGGAGCTGGTAAAAATAGTCGTTGGGCCAGGTCAGCAGGGTGTACGGGATAAACGCCGACCCCTTATCCGAGCTGCCGCCCATCATCAGGGCCTGGAACGCGTTCATTTCCTTTCGGTAAACGCCCACCACCGTGAACTCATCGGTGGAACCGTACAGGGTGGTGCGGAAGGTCTTGCCAACGGCATTTTCCACGCCGAAAAGCTTCATTGCGCTGTCCGTGTCCATCACCACGTTCCGCTTGCGGCCCAGGATATCGCCCTCGTTCAGGTAACGGCCGTACACCACGTTCACCGGCTGTACGTCCTGGTAATTGTAATCGATGCCGTTGTAATCAAAATTCACCTTGGTCCGCTTGTGAGTGGCCTCAGCTGAGGTGTAGGCGCTGCTGTCGATGTAGGCGATCTTGTCGCCGAAGGCCTCCTTGGCCCGCTCCATCTCGTCCAGCGTAAAATAGTCGCTCTGGCGCACGTCGTCCACCCAGTAGCCGATGGAAATGTACGCCTGGGTGATTCCCACGTCCTTGTACAGATCCGAAAACATTTTCCGCATGGTGTCGCCGATGGACACGATGGAAATAACCGAGCCGATGCCGATGATAATTCCCAGCATGGTCAGGGCGGAGCGCATCTTGTTGGAACGGATGGCGGAAAATGCCATCATCATATTTTCAATCAGCATGTCTCCCCCTCCTCCTGGTGATGATCATTGATCGTATCGCTCAAAAGCTGTCCGTCGCCGAACCGGATGATCCGGTCCGCAAAGGCCGCGATGTCCTCCTCGTGGGTAACCACCACCACGGTGGCCCCCTCTTGGTGCAGTTCCCGGAACAGCTCCATAATCTCAATGGACGAGGCCGTATCCAGGTTTCCCGTTGGCTCGTCGGCCAGAATCAGGGGAGGCTGGTTGGCCAGCGCCCTGGCAATGGCAACGCGCTGGCGCTGTCCGCCGGACATCTCGTTGGGCATATGGCCCAGGCGCTCTCCCAGCCCCACCCGCTCCAACAGCTCCTTTGCCCGCTGCTGCCGCTTGGCCTTCGGCACTCTGGCGTAGGTCATGGGAAGCTCCACATTTTTCAAAGCCGACGTGCGGGAAATCAGGTTAAAGGACTGGAACACAAAGCCGATCTTCCGGTTGCGGATGTCCGACAGCTCATCCGGCGTCATGGAAGCCGTGTCGTGGCCGTCCAGGTAATAATGCCCCAGGGTGGGGCGGTCCAGGCAGCCCAGAATATTCATCAGCGTAGACTTGCCGGAACCGGAATGGCCCATAATCGCCACAAACTCGCCCCGGCCAATGGTCAGGTTGATTTTTTTAAGGCCCAGCACCTTGATGGCGCCGGTGTCGTAAATCTTCACCAGATTTTCCAGGCGCAGCAGCGGCCCGTCCGGGTCGCTGGCGGAGGCCTTCAAAAGGTCCTTCTTCCTTCTGCGTATGTACCGGCCCACAGAACCGCCGATGTAGGGGAGTCCGAGCATAATGCCCCATTTTTTGTTCCCCTCTCCGCCGTTTGAAATCTCGAGGCCGCCGTCCACTTTTTTAAAGCCCCATTTTTTCTTTTTCATAAGGCCTCCTACATCTGCGGCAGAACTGTCACCAGAGCCCCGTCAACCGTCATGGGTCCGGGATTGAGGATGACCTGCATCCCTTCCGTGAACTCTGAGCCGTCCGCGGGAATCACTTCCACGTTCACATCGCCGTCCACGCCAAGGGTCACCGGAATCCTGCGCACCTTCTGCTCCTCCACAACCGCTATGTAAGTCGCCTCGCCGTCGTCGATCAGGGAGGTCACCGGCACCACGAAGGCGTCCTCAGACTCCCGGATCAGGATCTCCGCCTTAGCCGTGATCCCTGCGATCAGCTTGGAATTCGAGCCGTCGATTCGAATGGTGGTTGGGATCACGCGCTCCGTGGAGCCGCCGCCCTTCTCCTCGCCGGTGGGGGAAATCTTGATGATCTCGCCCTCAACGGTTTCACCGTCCAGGATGTCGGCGCTGATGACAGCCGTCTGCCCCACCTGCACCTTGCCGATGGAATACTCGCTGATCTTGATCTCCATCTCCAGCTGATCCAGGTTTTCGATGCTGAAAATGGGTTTGTCGTCCTCCACCTTATCCGCGAACTGTCCCACCTTGGAATTCACGCGCACCACGGTTCCGTCGATGGTACTCTTAATCTCCGCGTTTTCCAGCTCTTCCTTCTTCTTTTCCAGGTCGATGGCCGCGTTCTGAACCTGCAGCTCATAGGATGCGTCCGCCGCGCCCCGGCCGTTCACCACGTTGTAGCCCTCTACCTGGCGTTTGGCGTCGTTTAAGGCATTGGCCGCCTGCTCCATCTCCACCTGGGAAATGTCCCCGGCTGCGTACAGGGCGCTGTTGCGGTTGTAATCCGCCTGGGCCTTTCTCAAATCCTGGGTGGCCTTCTCGTAACCAAGGGCCTCGCTCTTATCTTTTTCCTGCTTATTCACCACCGCCAGATCGTAGGCGTTCTGGGCCACCTGAAGATCCCGCTCCAAATCCGTCTTATCCAGTACGGCCAGAATCTGATCCTTGGTGACCTTGTCGCCCTCCTTCACATTCATGGTAATGATCTCCGCGTGGATATTAGACACCACGTCCACACTGTCCGTGCCGGAAATGGGACCGCTGACCGACAGCTTCTCCTTAATGGGCTGGCGCGTCAGGGACATGACGTTCACAGGTACGGCCACCGGCCCCTTTTCTCCCCTGCCACAGCGGGACAGCAGGAATGCAGCGGCTGCCAGAACCACAACCACGGTGATAATCTTGCGCTTTCTGCTGTATCCCTTCCACCGCTCTTTTAAGGAAGGTTTCTCCCCCGAGCGGGCCTTTTTCCTGCGTTTCTTCTTCCGCTTGCCGCTGCCATCGGCCGAATCCTCGTCCGTCATGATTTCCTCCACCTGCCGGTCAATCAACTCCGACTCCGTCAGGGCCTTCTTGTCATTCTCGCTATCCATACAAACCTCCTGCTCCCTAAACTGTACCAATCTTATTAGTACGGTTATATCATAAGTATCCTACAAATACAAGCTTGGTAGACAAACTCATCTCATATGTTCACTATTATAAGCGAGATTGTTAAATCTTTCATCTATAAAATCTCTAACATTTTATAAATTAAAGTTAAAGAATTCTTAAAGAATCTGGTGGAATTTGGATATGGACAGACAACACCGCTATTTTACATCACATACCTCTTTGTATGCGGCATTTTTATAAATTCGGGCGTACGGTGTACAATCAAAAGGGCAGGAAACGCCAGGCCAGCGTTCTACCCTGTGCCGACAAAACTGGAATCGTAAACAGGAAATGGAATCTATAGAAAAAACGGGGTTGACCTGAGCACGGTGAACCGGTAACTGCCCCCTGCAAAATTAGTCACAGGCATAGGATTGAACATTTCACCAAAATTACGATGATCACTGAGAGATCTCTGTTACACAAAAAGCAGGGCAATACAAACGGGGCTGACGCTCCGACAGATATTCCATCTGCTAGAGTCAACAGCCCCGCATTATAGATGCAACGTAAACATTGCATTCAATCAAACGTTATTGCGCCAGACGCTTTCCTTCGTAGAGGTCACAGAACGCTTTGTAGTCCGGATTCTCCCATTTCTTGTCCTCGAAATTGGTGTAGGACACCACAATCGCTTTAAACGTGGAAACGCCGCAGTTTTCGTCTATGGCGAAACCCTGAGAATCACCGGTAGCGCTGCCCGGAACCAGATTGATATTCTCAAACGTTACCTTAGTTAAATACGTCGGATCACTAAAATCGAGATGCCCCTTAATTTTTACAGGAAGGCCATTAGCATCCCAACCCACAAACGCCACAACGGCATCCCGTATATCTTCCTCTGAATTATTCTGTATAATTGCCTGCAGCATATCCGGGTACAGCGATTTATACTTGTCATCCTGCACAACGTATTTTGTGCTGCTTACAAATACCGGCTGTCCTGCCAACGATGTCTCTAACGCCTCAGCAGCCGCGCTGTCAACTACGGTCCCTGACGGAGTCTCTGATTTTGCAAACGAGGTATCCTGAATTTCAACTTCAACTTTTATATCATCCGAGTATTTCTTTCCCTCATAAGCTTCCCGGAAGCTGTCCACATACGGGTTGTTCCACTGGTCTCCATCAAATGTTTCGAATGACAAAACGATTGTTTTAAATGATGCAACCTTGCAGGATTCACTAAGGGAAAAACCGGAGTTTTCTCCATACGTGCTCCCGCCTGCCAGATTGATATCACCGTATTTTACCTTCGTAAAATAATCTCCCCCGTCAAAATCAAACTGCCCCACCAGCTTAACCGGAAGGTTATTCTCATCCCAACCTACGATTGCAAGTACAGCATCTTTGATATCTGAATCCGTATTGTTTGCAATTACCGTACTCAGCATATCCGGATAAAGGGATTTGTACTGTTCATCCTGTACCACATATTCGGTCTTGACGACTGAAAGAGGCAAACCAGCCAGCAATTCATCAAACTCTGCCACAGTCAATTCCTTTACCTCCTTGGGAGGTTCTGTGGTTTCCGGTTCTGTGGTTTCCGCTTCTTTAGTCTCCTTTTCTGTGGTTTCTTTTGCCGATTCCGATGCCGTCTCCTGTTTCTTATCTGTGCTTGTGGGAGCTGAAGCGCCTGAACTACCGCAACCGCTCAAAAACAACATGATTGATAAAGCCAATACTAACATTTTTTTCATTTGTAAAATCCTCCCTTTTTGTTTCATTTTAGCACTTTTCCAAAAAAATATCCACATAAATGTAATCTTTTTGTGTTTTTTTCGTCATAATTAAGCTTTGATGCGCTATAATGCTTCACAGGCGCTGACAACTCCTCCCGTTACAAAAAGACCGGAGTAAACATAAGTTTCGAGCTTCTCATGTTTACTCCGGCTATTACGCTTTTTAACTGTAAAATATTTTGTTGGCATTATTTTCCAGGCTCTATTCCACCGCCCTAATCGCCGCCTTAAGCCTCCGCGCCATCTCGTCCACATCTTCCTTCTCAATCACTAACGGCGGCACAAACCGGATCACATTGGCACCCGCCGAGATCAGGATCAGTTTCTGGCCCAGCAGCGCCTCCTGCACCACCGGCCCCACGGGCACGGTGAACTCCAGGCCCTGGATCAGGCCCAGACCGCGGTGGTCCTTCACCAGCGGGCACTCCGCCGCCAGTTTTTCCAGCGTATCCCACAGATACCCGCCGATCTCCCTCACATGCTCCACGATCCTGCGCTCTGCAAACAGGTCCAGCACCTTGGCCGCGGCCGCGGTCACCAGCGGGTTGCCGCCGTAGGTGGTTCCGTGGTCCCCGGGCACCATGGCCGCGGCGGCCGGACCGCAGGCCAGAAACGCGCCCACGGGCATGCCGTTGCCCAGGGCCTTGGCTACGGTCATCACGTCCGGCTTGACCCCGTAGCCCTGCCAGGCGAACATGTGGCCGGTCCGTCCCATGCCGCACTGGATCTCATCCAAAATCATCAGCAGGCCGTGCTGGTCGCACAGGGCGCGCACGCCCTTTAAAAATTCCTCCGTGGCCGGATAGATGCCGCCCTCGCCCTGAACGGTCTCCAGAATCACGGCGCAGGTTTTCTCATTGATCAGCGCCTTCACGCTGTCCAGATTGTTAAACTCCGCGAATTTGATCCCCGGAATCAGGGGCCTAAAAGGCTCCTGGTAATGGGCATTCCCAGTTACGGATAAGGCCCCCAGGCTGCGGCCGTGGAAGGAGTGGTTCATGGCGATGATCTCCCCGGTCATATCCGGTTCCCAGTCCTCGCAGCCGTCGGCCCCGTCCCCCATAGCCTCGTGGAGCTTATTATAATGGTAACGCTTTGCAATTTTCAGCGCGCCCTCGATGGCCTCGGTGCCGCTGTTGGTGAAAAAAACCTTATCCATTTGCGATACCGCCAGCAGTTTTTCCCCTGCGTCGGCCGACGGCGCATTGTAAAACAGGTTGGATATGTGGGTAAGCTGATCCACCTGCGCCTTCACCGCCTGATTAAACGCCTCGTCCCCGTAGCCCAGTCCCATGACCGCGATGCCCGCGCCGAAATCCAGATAGGCGTTTCCCTCGCTGTCGTATAAGGTCACGCCCTTTCCATGGTCAAATACCACGGGATAGCGGTTGTATGTCTTGTAGAGCACCCGCTCCGCCTGATCGATTACCTTCTGGTCAGCCATGATAATACCTCTCTTCCTCCGCGGAGTTAAAAATCGCGGTGCCGATTCCTTTGTCCGTGAATATTTCCAGCAGCAGACAGTGGGGGATTCGCCCATCCAGGATATGGACCCGGGAAACGCCGCTTCGGATGGCGTCGATGCAGTTTTGCAGCTTAGGCAGCATCCCGCCTCCCAGGGTGCCGCTGTCCACAAAAGCCTGGGCCTCGTCCACAGTCATCTCCGAGAGCAGGGATTCCTTGTCGTTAAAATCCCTGTAAACGCCCTCCACGTCCGTCAAAAATGCCAGCTTTTCCGCCTTCATGGCGGTGGCTACGGCGCAGGCCGCGTCGTCGGCGTTGATGTTATAGGTTTTAAACTCCTCGTCAAAGCCAGTGGGGCAGATGATGGGCAGGAAATCCTTCTCCAGCAGATCGTAGATGATCTGGGGATCCACCTCCGTCACCTCGCCCACATAGCCGATGTCCTCGCCGCCGGAGTATTTCTTCTTACAGCGCAGCATCATGCCGTCCTTGCCGCTGATACCGACAGCCTTCACGCCCAGTTCATTTACCAGCTGCACCAGGCTCTTGTTCACCTTATTGAGCACCATCTCCGCGATCTCCATGGTAGGCTCGTCGGTCACCCGCAGGCCGCCCACAAAATGCGGCTCCATGCCTACCTTGCCCACCCAGCGGCTGATCTCCTTGCCGCCTCCGTGGACGATAATGGGCTTGAAGCCCACCAGCTTTAACAGCACCACGTCCTGGATGACCTGCTTTTTCAAGTTCTCATCCACCATGGCGCTTCCGCCGTATTTGACCACCACGATCTTCCGATTGAAACGCTGTATGTAGGGCAGGGCCTCGATGAGCACCGCCGCCTTGTGCATAATTCCCGGCTCCAGTTCCATTTTCATCCTCCTCATTATGAGCGGTAATCCGCGTTGATTTTCACATAGTCAAAGGTCAGGTCGCAGCCCCAGGCCGTGGCCGTAGCCCCGCCCATTTTCACATCCGCCACCGCCGTCACATGGGGCTGGGACAGGATGTTTGTGGCCTGCTCCTCGCTGTAGTCCACGGCCACGCCGTCCTTTATGATCTGCATGCTGCCCGCGGCGCTCTCAAAGTATAGGTCCACCCGCTCCGGGTCGAACTGAGCGCCGGAGTAGCCCATGGCGCAGAGGATGCGGCCCCAGTTGGCGTCGTGGCCGAAGATGGCAGCCTTGGTGAGGCTGGAGGTGATTACGGATTTGGCCAATACTTTGGCCTGCTCTTTGGTGTCCGCGCCCACGATTTTCACCTCAAACAGCGCCGTGCAGCCCTCGCCGTCCCCAGCCATCTTTTTCGCAAGGGTCTCGTTGATGTAGTTCAGTGCCTGGCAGAAAACGGCGTAGTCCTCATTTTTCTCAGTGATCACCGGATTCCCGGCCATGCCGTTGGCCAGCAGCAGCACCGTGTCGTTGGTGGAGGTGTCGCCGTCCACGGAGATCATGTTGTAGGTGTCCTGGACGTCCGCGCTCAGGGCCTGTTTAAGCAGCTCCTTGGAAATGGCTGCGTCCGTGGTCACGAAGCTGAGCATGGTGCACATGTTGGGGTGGATCATACCCGAGCCCTTGCACATGCCGCCCATTTTCACCGTGACGCCGCCGAGCTCGAATTCCACGGCGACCTCCTTGTGTTTGGTGTCCGTGGTCATGATGGCCTTGGCCGCCTTTGTGCTGCTCTCCTCCCCGCCACAGAGCAGCGGGGCCATGGCGTGGATTCCCGCCTCGATGCGGTCCATGGGCAGCTGCATGCCGATCACGCCGGTGGAGGCCACCAGCACGCTGTCCTCCGGCACGCCCAGGGCCGCCGCACAGGCTTTAGCCGTCCGACCGCAGTATTCCATGCCTTCCGTTCCGGTGCAGGCGTTGGCGATGCCTGCGTTGACCACCACGGCTCTGGCGGGCGCGCCGCCGTATACCTGGTTTTTATCCCACTTGACTGGGGCGGCCTGCACCAGGTTGGTGGTGAAGGTGCCCGCGGACACGCAGTCCGCCTCGCTGTAGATCATCGCCATGTCCGGGCGGTCCTTGTATTTGATTCCCGCAGCGGTGGAAGCCGCCTTGAATCCCTTTGCCGCCGTTACGCCGCCGGGTATTTTCCTAATCTCTCCCATTTTTTCCATCCCTTTCAATCTGCTCTACCGGACAAACCGGGTGATATTTTCCTCATTTAAAATGAACTCGTAGCTGTTGATGTCCCCGCGCTCCACCCAGCCGATGCCTTTCCAAAAGGCGTTTCCCACCTGGTTTTCCTTGAAGGCGATCAGGCTGATCTTGCTGACGCCCTCTTTCTGGAGCGCCTCCATGGCCGCCCGCACCATGCGGTAGCCGATGCCGTGCTTGCGGTAGCCGTTTGCCACGCAGACGTGATAAAAGCAGCCGGTGCGGCCGTCGTGGCCGCAGAGGATGTTTCCGATGATCCGGCCATTCTGCACCGCCACCACGCTGGTGGTGGGATTGCGCCGCAGAAAACGCTCCACGCCCTCCCTGGAGTCGTCCACCGTGCGGATGCCAAAACCCTTGATCTCCGTCCACAGCTCGTATACCTGCCCGTAATCCTCAATGGTCATCTCACGGATGATCACGTCCATTGTTCCTGCCATTTTAAAATCCTCGTTCCTTGTATCATTTTGTACGGGGGAGGCGTGGTGGCTTCCGGGGCCTGGGCGTTGTATCTCTTGCGCCCCGGCGGGGCCACTTCCGCCCTGCACCTGCCACGGCCGCCTCTTGCGCCCCCCACCGGGGTCACCCCCGCCGTTCCCTCCTACGGGAACATCGGCACCTGCCTGAGCCCCGTATGTTCCGCCAGCCCAAACATCAGGTTCATATTTTGTATCGCCTGGCCAGCCGCGCCCTTCACCATATTGTCGATGGCGCCCATCATCACCACCCGGTTGGTCCTGGGGTCCAGTTTCAAGTTCACGTCCGCAAAGTTGCTTCCCTCCACCCAGCGGGTCTGAGGCACAACGCCGGGTTTCAGCAGGCGGACGAAATATTCCTTCTGATAATACTTCTCGTAGGCGGCCCGCAGCTCCTCCTCCGAGGCATTTCCCGTCAGGGAGGCGTAGGCTGTCACCAGGATTCCCCGGTTCATGGGAACCAGATGTGGGGTGAAGCTGACGGTCACCGGCTTTCCTGCCGCATAGGAAAGCTGTTCCTCAATCTCCGGCGTGTGCCGGTGCACGCCCACCCCGTAGGCCTTGATATTCTCATTGACCTCGCAGTAGAGACTGTCCACCTTGGCCCCGCGCCCCGCGCCGGAGGTGCCCGATTTGGCGTCGATGATCAGGGTATTGGGATCGATCAGCCCCTCCTTCACCAGCGGGTACACCGACAGGAAGGAACAGGTGGGGAAACATCCCGGGTTGGCGATCAGTCTGGCCGACTTCACCAGATCCCGGTTCACCTCCGGTAGCCCGTAGACCGCCTCGCCGATGAACTGAGGGGAGGCGTGTTTCAGCTTATACCACTGCTCGTACACGCCCACGTCCTTGATCCGGAAATCCGCGCTGAGGTCGATGACCTTCACCTTTGACAGGATTTCCTCATCCACCAGGGATGCGCAGAGCCCCTGGGGCGTGGCCGTGAATACCACGTCCACCAGACCGGCCAGTTCCTTCATATTATCATCCATACAGTTTTCGTCCACCAACTGGAACATGTTGGCGTAAACCGAAGCATAGTCCTGGCCGATATAACTTCTGGAGCCGTACCATTTAATTTCCACATCCTCCCGCTGAAGCAGGAGCCGTACCAGCTCGCCGCCCGCATATCCGGTGGAACCGATGATACCAACTTTGATCATAATCTCTTCCTCACCTTCATAATTAATCTGTTTCCGGCCCGCCGCCGTCCTGTTGACGGCAGCCCCAATAACCGCTGCCGGAAGCATTTTCCAGTCCCATCAAAGGTCCGGGGCTGATGTCATGTTCATAATTATACACACCAAATGAATAATATGCAACATTTTTGTAAATTTAATTTTTCCTATTGCATTTTTTTAAATTGTGGTGTATATTTATGAAAGTCAAATCACACACAAGTGAAAAAAATATAAATGATCGATTCAGGAGGGTATTAATGATGAAAGAGAAAGTGATTTTAGCATATTCCGGTGGGCTTGACACCACCACCATCATCCCATGGTTAAAGGAAAATTTCGGCTATGAGGTGGTCTGCTGCTGTATCGACTGCGGTCAGGGCAGCGAGCTGGACGGACTGGATGAGCGGGCAAAGCTGTCCGGCGCTTCCAAATTATACATCGAAGATCTGGTGGACGATTTCTGCGACAACTATATCGTGCCCTGTGTGATGGCCAACGCCGTTTACGAAAACAAGTACCTGTTGGGAACCTCCATGGCCCGTCCTGCCATCGCCAAGTGCCTGGTGGACATCGCCCGCAAGGAGGGCGCCACAGCCATCTGTCACGGCGCCACCGGCAAGGGCAACGACCAGATCCGTTTCGAGCTGGCAATCAAGGCCCTGGCTCCCGATTTAAAGATCATCGCTCCCTGGCGTATGACCGACGTGTGGACCTTAAAGTCCCGGGACGACGAGATCGAATACTGTAAGCAGCACGGCATCGACCTGCCCTTCTCCATGGACAGCAGCTACAGCCGCGACCGCAACTTATGGCACATCAGCCATGAGGGCCTGGAACTGGAGAATCCGTCCCTGGAGCCCAACTACGACCATTTGCTGATGATGAGCGTGCGCCCGGAGAAAGCGCCGGACGAAGGCGAGTACGTGACCATCACATTTGAGGAGGGCGTACCCACCTCCGTGAACGGTAAGTCCATGAAGGTTTCCGACGTAATCCGCACCCTGAACGAGCTGGGCGGCAAGCACGGCATCGGAATCGTGGATATTGTGGAGAACCGCGTGGTGGGCATGAAGTCCCGCGGAATCTACGAGACTCCCGGCGGCACCATCCTGATGGAGGCCCACATGCAGCTGGAGGAGCTGGTATTAGACCGCGCCACCATGGACGCCAAGAAGGACATGGCCAACAAGCTGTCCCAGATCGTCTACGAAGGCAAATGGTTCACCCCCCTGCGGGAGGCTGTGCAGGCGTTTGTGGAGTCCACCCAGAAGTATGTGACCGGCACCGTGAAGTTCAAACTGTACAAGGGCAACATCATCAAGGCCGGAACCATCTCCCCCTACTCCCTGTACAGCGAGTCCCTGGCCTCCTTCACCACCGGCGACCTGTACGACCACCACGACGCGGACGGCTTCATCACCCTGTTCGGCCTGCCCTTAAAGGTGCGCGCCATGAAGATGGCGGAGCTGGAGGAAGCCAAAAAGTCCGGAAAGAAGATCGACGCCTCCTACGCTGGTTAATTATGCGTTAATATGCATACCCCTGAATCAATAATTATAAATACAATTCCGCATAAAGCGGCATAAAGCACCGCCCTGTCAAGCAGCCTCATGGCATTTACAGGGCGGTATTTTTGCGGTATAAAAACGTGATCCCCTCCCATAGGCCGGGCGCAGCGTACTGCCGGTGGATGGCGCTCACAACCGCACGCTCCACCTCCATTTCCGGGTAAGACCCAGATTGTAGCGGGGCCGTTCCTCGCCGAACCACCGGTAACGCAGGCAGTCGTCCAGCACAATCCCGGCCAGGCTCACGGGCAGCCACAGGGCGCTGTATTTGAGGCTGACCTGCCCTAAAATGTTCCAGGGCAGGTCGCTGTAGTCCCACACCTGCCAGCCCAGCATAAGGTTTACAACACAGCCGGTGAAAAATTCCAGCGCCGTGATCAACAGCACGCCAACGGCCGCCTGTTCCCACAGCGGCATATCCCAGGGCATTACCTCATTGATCAGCCCCAATCCGATAAAGCACAATCCGCCCAGCACAAACATGGTCCAGTGGCTGCGCCCCCGCCAGGCCAGCTCCAACAGCACATACACCGCCCCGCCCACATCCATCAGCACCAGATACTTATTCAACAGCCGGTGTCCCATCTCCCGTCCCCCGAATTTCTTCTCTCTGTTAAAGATATGCACATTCCTCCCTGATCTGTCCACCGTTTGAACGGCAGCGCTCATTCCCGGAAATGCCCTTTGCTGCGTCCTTCCCTGCCCTCTTCCCGGATTTTCGTTTCCTTTACGGCCAAAATTTAACAGCAATATCATAGTTCCATCACATTTTCATCACAATTCAGGGCTAAAACTAACTCTTGATATGATGCCGGTTCAACGGCAGAATACGGCAATCTGACAGACAGGAGGAGAGTACCATTGATTGAAGTGAAAGATCTTGTTAAATCTTACGGAGGACATATGGCGGTGGATCATTTAAGCTTTACGGTCCGGGACGGCCAGATTTACGGCTTTCTCGGCCCCAACGGAGCCGGAAAATCCACCACCATGAACATTATGACCGGGTATCTGGGCGCCACCTCGGGCGAGGTGCTGATCAACGGCCACAACATTCTGGAGGAACCGGAGGCCGCTAAATCCGGCATCGGCTATCTTCCGGAGATCCCGCCCCTCTACACCGACATGACGGTGCGGGAATATCTGGATTTCGCCGCCAGCCTGAAAAAAATCCCCAGGGCTTCCCGGGCGGAGGCTGTGGCGGAGGTCATGGAGTTAGTCAAGGTCGCGGATGTCAGCGGGCGGCTGATCAAAAACCTCTCAAAAGGCTACCGGCAGCGGGTGGGCATGGCCCAGGCGATTTTGGGAAAGCCCCAGGTGATCATTCTGGATGAACCCACCGTGGGCCTGGACCCCAAACAGATCATCGAGATCCGGGATATGATCCGTGGCCTGGGCAAAAAGCACACGGTCATCCTCAGCTCCCACATCCTGTCCGAGGTCAGCGCGGTCTGCGACCACATCCTTATCATTAACCGCGGCAAGCTGATCGCCAGCGACACCCCGGAAAACCTGGAGCGGCAGATGGCCGGAGCCGGGGGAATGAACCTGTCCGTCAAAGGCTCCGCAGAGGATGTCCGCGCCGCTCTGGAAACCGTGCCGCAGATTTCCGGTATCCATTTTCTGGAATCATGCGAGGCGGGCGTCTGCCAGGTATCCCTGGACTACGCCGGGGCGGCAAACGGGGAGGCGGAGGCGGCCTCCGGGGAAATGTCCCCTTCCGGCGAGACGTCTCCCGCCGGCGAAACGTCCCCCTCCGGTGAAACGTCCCCCTCCGGCGAAACGTCTCCTTCCGGCGAAACGTCCCCCTCCGGCGAACTATCTCCTTCCCGCAAACCGTCCCCATCCGGCACCCCATCCCCCTCCCGCGACGTCCGGGAGGCCGTATTCTACGCCTGCGCGGACCGCAGGCTTCCCATTCTCGCTATGGTGCCGGTTCACGCCTCCCTGGAGGAAGTATTCCTGGAGCTGACAGAGGACGAAAAACAGACAAGACAGGAGGACTGCGAACATGAGAGCGATCTATAAGCGCGAGCTGAAATCTTATTTTTATTCCATGACCGGATATGTGTTCATCGCCTTTGTCACCATGTTCATCGGCATCTATTTTATGGCCACCAACATGCTGGGCGGATATCCCTACTTTTCCTACACCCTGGGAGCGATCCTGATCATCCTGCTCATCGCCATTCCGGTGCTGACTATGAAGAGCATGTCCGAGGAGCACCACTCCCGCACGGACCAGCTGCTCCTCACCTCCCCCGTCTCCCTCTGGAGCGTTGTCATGGGTAAATACCTCTCCATGGTCACCGTGTTCGCTATTCCCATGGCCATCTCCTGCCTCTGTCCTCTGATCATCAAGGCCAGCGGCACCGCCTATCTGGCCGAGGACTACGGCGCGATCCTGACCTTCTTCCTGCTGGGCTGCGTTTACATCGCCATCGGACTGTTTATCTCCTCCCTGACGGAGAGCCAGCTCATCGCGGCCGCCGGAACCTTCGGCGTGCTGCTGCTTCTCACCCTGTGGCCCAATCTGATCAGCTTCATCCCCACATCGGCCCGGGACTCCCTCATCGGGCTTCTGCTGCTGCTGACCCTGCTGGCCTTTGTGCTGTACCGCCTTACCGGCTGCGCTCCCCTGTCTTTTGGCCTGGAAGCCGTCGGAGCGGCGGCGCTGGCAGCCGTCTACTTTTACAAGAAATCCCTGTTAGACCGGGCGCTGACCCATCTGCTGGGTAAGATCGTGTTGGCGGATGTGTTCAACACAGTGGTAAACGACCATATCCTGGATCTGGGCGGACTGCTCTATTATGTGAGCGCAGCCTTCATCATGCTGTTTTTGACCGTACAGACCATTGAAAAGCGCAGATGGAGCTAACCGTGATACATTTCATAGCAGCAGGAGGCAGAATATGAACAAAAATCTTAAAAAGGGCGGCATTGTGGCCATTTTCACCGTCATCGTCATCGCCGCCGTCATTGTGGTCAACCTGATCGCAGGCACCGTACCGGCCAAATACCGCAGGCTGGACCTGAGCACCAACCAGATTTTTTCCCTGAGCGGCACCACCAGGGATCTGCTTGGCGGTCTGACGAAAGATGTAAACATTTATATCGTGGGCGACCCCGACCGCATCGACGAGCGTATCACCCACTTTGCCGGGCTGTACGCGGACCTCTCGGACCATGTCACCGTTGAGGTCAAGGATCCGGTGCTTCACCCGGATGTTCTGAGCACGCTGAACACGGAGGCGAATACCGTGCTGGTCAGCTGCCCCGACACAGGTAAGACGCAATCGATTCCATTTACGGATATTATCCAAATAGATTTAATGGCTTATTACCAGTATCAGCAGTACAAGGAATCTTCCTTTGACGGGGAAGGACAGCTCACCAGCGCCATCTCCTACGTGGCAAATGACACGGAGACCAACGTATACCAACTGAGCGGCCACAAGGAATCCACACTCCCGGCCATGGTAACGGACGCCCTGAAAAAATCCAACATGCAGGTCCACGACTTAAATCTGCTCACGGAAGGGGCCATCCCCGGGGACTGTGAGCTGCTGTTGATCAACAACCCGCAGACCGACCTGGCGGTGGATGAAAAGGACATGATTTCCGGCTATTTGAAGCAGGGCGGACACGTGCTGATCCTCACCGGCTACACGGAGTCCGGAAATCCCAACTTAAGCTCCCTGTGCGCGGATTACGGACTGGAGCTGAAAAATGGATATGTGGCGGACACGGCGCCGGGACAATACTACAACAACAATCCGTTTCTCTTCTTCCCGGAGTACGAGTTCTCCGGCGGCATGCTGACCGGAATCACCAGCAAGGATCCGGCCCTGCTGCTAAATCCCTCGGGTATGACCGTCTCGGAGAATCTGCGCGACGGACTGACCGTAGCCCCGTTTCTGACCACCACGGACAGCGGTATTTTCGTGGATCCGGCCACCCAGGAGCAGACCCCCGGAACCTATGTGCTGGGAGCCACCGCCACGGAGCCGGCCATAACTTCCGAAGATTCCCAGGCCGCCACGGCCTCCCAGGCTCAGGCCCAGTCCCAGGACGGTGAAACGACTCCGGAAGCCACCCTGACGGTGATCACCGCACCGTCCCTGATCGACGGTTCGCTGCTTCAGCAGTTCCCCAGCATCACCAACCTGACCATTTTTATGAACGCCGCTTCCCACAACATTTCCCAGGCCGTGAATCTGTCCATACCGGCCAAGAGCCTGGAGGTTACCTACAATATGATCACCGCGGGCGGACTCTGGAGCGCGCTGTTTATCATCGTGATCCCGGTCATCTTCCTGATCGCAGGCTTCGTGATCTGGATGAAACGGCGGAAACTGTAAGGAGGCATTTCCATGAGTCAATCTAAAAAAATCTCATTTGCGGCAGCAGCGCTTCTGGTGCTGTGCGCCGCCTACGCCGGGCTGACCTGGCAGCAGAAACAGAGTGCGGGCCGCGCGCTCCAGGAAGCCGAGAGCGCCCGCGTCTATGTGACGGATTTTGGGGATGTCACCGGGATTGCCATCGAAAATGGAGACGCAAGGCTGGATTTCGTGGAGGACAACGGCACCTGGTACTATGCTCAGGACCGGGACTGCCCGATCCGCCAAACCACACTCACCAACCTGGCCGATCAGCTGGCCGCCCTGCCCGCCACCCGCAAACTGGAAAATGCGGATGAGTTGGCTTCTTACGGGCTTGCCGATCCGAAGATCCGCTTTGAGATCACCACCGGCCAGCAAACCCCTGCCACACTGTTGATCGGCAATCAGGTGAAGGCCGCCGGATCCTCGGATATCGATCAGGCGCCGGAAGAATACTACGCCTGCATCTCCGGCGGAAGCCAGGTTTACACCATCGATTCCTCCCTTGCGGAAACCGCCGGCAAGGGGCTTTACGACTTCATCCAGACCGAATCCCTGCCCACCGTTTCCGGCGCGGATATCCGGGATATCGCGATTACAAAGGAAGAAACCACCAGCCATTTCGTGAAAAAAGAGGTGGACGGACAGGGAAATATCGCCTGGTACCGAGACGCCGCCGACACGGAGGCCAACCGGCTGCCCGACAACTCCCAGCTAAACAACCTGGCTCAGGCGGTCAGCGGGCTCTCCATCCGGTCCTGCGTCAACTATAACGCCACCGACGAGGAGCTGGGAAGCTACGGTCTGGAGACTCCGGTCATGACGCTGACCTGGACCTGCCGGAAGGACGGCAAGGATATCACCACCACGCTGCTGATCGGAAGCACGAACCCGGAGGGAACCGGATATTACGTGAAGCTTAAGGACTCAAAGGCGGTGAATCTGGCGGGCAAAGAGAATGTAGATAAGGTTTTAAACGCAGAATATTAAGTTTAAGGTAACAGTTCAGACGGCGGGAAAATTGGCGCGGTAAGCCGCGTCAAGCTCGCTTGTAAGCGGGTTTCCACGCCAATTTTCACATCGGATGGACATCCGATGCTTCTTGACCGGTCTTTTTCGGTCAAGAAGATAAGCCGCCTGAACTGTTACCGTTTAAGCGCTCCGGCAGCGGTTCTTCCGCCGGAGGGAGCGCAGCAGAAAAGCGGACATATCACGTCCGCTTTTTTGCTGTCTTTTGGAAAATGGAAGGGGCGCCGGTCAGCTGCTCCTGCTCTCAATTCCGGCCAGACAGACCTGCAGGGCGTCCGCCAGCATGCCGATATGGATGCCGTCCACAAAGGAGTGGTGGACCTGAACGGAAAACGGCAGATAGGTGCGTCCATCCCGTATGTAATATTTTCCCCAGTCAAAAAGAGGGGTTGCGTTGTCCTTTCTCCCCGAATCCGTATGGGAAATGTGGGTAAAGCTGACCCAGGGAAATGGTGAAAACTGGTAAATATCGTTGCCCATCGGCCCGGTAAAATATTCCTTCTGGTTTTCGGTTGTCTCCTTCGCCAGGGCGGCGTATTCTTCCAGCGTGTCCCGCATGGGCACATTGACCACCTTGAACAGTCCCGTTTCCCGGTTCAGGTAAGTGAAGGACGTGTTGATCACGTCAAATACCGCCGGTTTCCCGTCCACAAAGCGGCAGCGGAACGCCTCGATCTGGTTCGCGCATCTGGTAACGGCGTAAACCAGCGAAAATGTAAAGGAATAGCCCCGCTCCCTGACCCATTCGGGAAACCCTGTGATATCCAGATTAAAGGTAACGCTGTACTGGGGCTGGGCGCTGTCTTTGAATACCTGGTAATGCATCGCCCTGTCCCACGTGGTTAAGTCAATCCATCTCATATCTGATTCCTCCTGTTTGCAGTATGACATCCTATGGTTATATTCAGTTTATTGCAAAATACATACGATGTCAATATGACATATGATGTCTTTCAAAAAACAATCGCCCGAAAGCTATACCAGCAGCCCACTGCATTCAATAAGATGGCCAGTGATGCAGGCACACCGTAAAAGTGCCGTAAAAGCTCCATAAAAGCTGTTAAAATCCCCTCGTCCGCCTTCGCATCCGTCATCTCCTTCGCCAAACAGTTGCACGTTCATACCGGCTCTGGTAAACTCTAATCAAAAGGTCTTGGGCCGCCCCGGAACGCAACTTTAAATACCCCGGCGGCGGAAATCCGGTTTCTTACAATGAAAGGAAAAATCGTGAACATTGAAACAGAACGTTTAGAGCTTGTGGCGCTGACGCCCACACAGCTGGAATGGTGGTTAAACGACTGCCACCGGCTAGAATGTGAATTGAATTGTCTGTACCGCGCAGAACCCATGGAGGGCTTGTTTCGTCAGATCGTAGCCGGGCAGCTGGCCGCAGCAAAGAGGGACCCCGGGCACTACGTCTGGCACAGCTTCTGGCTTTTGATCCGCAAATCGGACCGCACGGTGGTCGGCTCCGCGGATTTCAAGGACCTGCCGGACAGCGGCGGCCTGGTGGAGATCGGCTACGGCCTCGGCAGGGAATACGAGGGCCGGGGTTATATGACGGAAGCAGTCCGCGCCATGTGCAGATGGGCCATATCCCAGGACAATGTGCGCCATGTGACGGCGGAGACCGATCTTGACGGCCTGGCTTCCCAGAAGCTTTTGCAGCGCTGCGGCTTTACGGAATGGAAACGTGGCGAAATCCTGTGGTGGATCCTGTGACCTTCGGCATTTGGCGGGTTTGTGGACATTGACCGCCGGGCGGGCGGACTACTGAATCCCCAGCTCCCGGATCGCGTGCAGGATGTGGATCTTCATCGCGCTGCGGGCGCCCTCGGCGTCCCGCTGGGAAAGAAATTCCATGATCAGCCGGTGGTCGGCAACCGTGTCCTGGACCGCCTGCCCGCCCTGGGCCGAAAGCGCTACCCCCTTGGAAATGGCCTGGTAGAGAATGGGCATCAGCTTGTTCATAAACTCGTTGTGAGTGGCCTGGGCGATGGATTTGTGAAAAGCCTGCTCCTGCTGCGTGCGGTCGCTGCCCTCCCGGATGGCTTCCTCAATTCTGCGCCCGCACTCCAGAATCCGTTTGATCTCCCCGTCCGTTCCGCGTATCGCGGCCAGGTACGCCGCCTCGGGCTCAAATATCAGGCGCATCTCGTAGAGATCCCCGGCATCGGCTTTCACGTCGGAGAGCGGTCCCAGGATCTCCTCCCCCTGCCGGGCTTTTTCCGTGACAAATGTGCCGTTCCCGCGGCGGATCTCCAGCACGCCGTAAGCCACCAGGATTCTCACCGCCTCCCGCAGCGTCGTCCTGCTGACGTTCAGCTCATGGGCCAGCTCCGTCTCGTTTGGCAGCTTGTCTCCCGCTCCAAAGCGTTTTTCGATGGTTATCATCGACATGATATTATCCGCCACATCCTGAGACAGCATTTTACTCCCCGCCATGAAATCACCTCCGTAAATTGATATGTAATCGCCGCATCGTCCGGACAGCCGTTTTGCCGGGCGGGCCGCCGCCAGCCCGGTCCACTCTTGTGCCAGACACCTCTCTCCTTCTCCCCAGGCCGTCTCTCCCGTCCCGGCCACCTCTCCCGTCCCAGCCGCCTCTCCCGTCCCAGCCGCCTCTCCCGCACCAGGCCACCGCTCCCGCGTCCCAGCTGCCTCTCCCGCGCCCAAAGTGTCCCGGCGTTCCTGCTCCCCCGTCACGTCTGCCCGTTCACGGCTCCCGCCTTCTCATAAAGCACAAAATGATTCCTCTGAAATTCCAGCAGCCCTTCCGTCTTCATCTTACTCAGCTCATTGGACATGGCGCTCCGGTCCACGCCCAGATAGCGGGCCAGCTCCTGACGGCTGTGAGGGATGTCAAAATCCCGTCCGCCGCAGGCCACCGCCTGCTGGGAGAGATAGGACAGCAGCTTGTCCCGGGTGGTCTTGCGGGACATGTGCTCCAGCTTGTTCTCCAGCTTCACATTGTGCTCGGACAGGACGCGCAGCATATTCTGGATCAGCCGGGTGTGGAAATCGCAGGCCAGGGAGCAGAAGGTGATCATCCGCTGATATTGCAGAAACAGAACCTCACAGGGTCCCTCGGTCACCACGCTGACCGGCAGCACCGCGGTCCTGGCGCAGGAGTAGGACTCCCCAAATATCTCCCCCTCCTTAACCCGAAACAGCTCCTCCTGCCTTCCCCAGAAATTCTCCTGCACCACCATGGCGCTGCCTGAGAGCATGATCATGATGCTGTTCAAAGACTCGCCCATGCGATAGATATACTCCCCCTCCTCATAGCGTGTCTGCTCGGCCGCGCAGCATTTTAACAGCGTGTAAAGCTCATCGTCATTCACCCCGTAGAACAGCGGGGACTTCCGTAAAATGTGCAGAAATTCTTCCATCAGTTCCTCTTTCCGTTGTTTTTACAACATCAATGCTGTAAATATTATATATTTTTCGAATCCAACCGTCAAGCATCAATCGACGCAAAAACCCCCGGAGGGGCAAATTCATGCCCGCCGGGGGAGGTTGAAACGTCGCGGTCTGACCTGCACGGCAGCTTTGAACTGCCGCGCAGACCGGGCCTTACTGCTCCAGCTGCTTCCTGTACTGCGCGATCACATCCCGCATGGCCGCCTGGCCGGGGGCTCCCACGGTGGTCCGCTTTTCCACACAGGTTTTCATGCTGATGGCCTCGTAGACGTCCTCGTCAAACACCGGACTGATCGCCCGGTACTCCTCCAGAGGCAGATCGTCCAGCGCAATTCCTTTCCCGATGCAAGTTAACACCAGCTGTCCCACGATGCCGTGGGCGTCCCGGAAGGGAACGCCGCGGTTTACCAGATAATCCGCCGCGTCGGTGGCGTTGGTGAAGCCCTTCTTGGCGCTGGCCTCCATCACGTCCTTCCGGAAGGTCATGGAGGAGATCATGCCGGTAAACAGCAGCAGACATCCCTTCACCGTGTCGATGGCGTCAAAAGCCAGCTCCTTGTCCTCCTGCATATCCTTGTTGTAAGCCAGCGGCAGCCCCTTCATAGTGGTGAGAAGGGACACCAGTGCGCCGTAAACCCGCCCGCTCTTTCCGCGGATCAGCTCTGCGATGTCCGGATTCTTTTTCTGGGGCATGATGCTGCTGCCCGTGCTGTAGGAGTCGTCGATCTCCACAAACCGGTACTCGTTGGTGTTCCAGATAATGATCTCCTCGCAGAACCGGCTCAGGTGCATGGCGATAATGGACAGCGCGCTCAAGAGTTCCAGCAGGTAATCCCGGTCCGCCACTGAATCCATGGAATTCAGGGTAGGGCCGTAGAAATCCAGAAGCTTTGCCGTGTAGGCCCGATCCAGCGGATAGGTGGTTCCGGCCAGGGCTCCCGAGCCCAGCGGGCAGTAGTTCATCCGCTCGCGGATATCGTGGAGCCGGGAACGGTCCCGGGAGAACATCTCAAAATACGCCCCCATGTGGTGGGCCAGTGTGATGGGCTGCGCCTTCTGCAGATGGGTGAAGCCGGGCATAAAGGTATCGAGATTGGCCTCCATCACAGCGAGCAGCTCCTTCAGCAGGTCTCTCAGCAGGCCGTCCATTTCCTGAATTTCATCCCGCGTGTAAAGCTTCATATCCAGCGCCACCTGGTCGTTGCGGCTGCGGCCCGTGTGAAGCCGTTTTCCCGCTTCGCCCACGCGCTCGGTCAGAGTGCCCTCCACAAAGGAGTGGATATCTTCATATCCGGAATCGGGTGATATGGTAAGCGCTCCGCTGTCTAAATCCTTCTGAATGCTTTCCAATCCACGGATAATATCCACTTTATCCTGCTCCGATAAAATTCCCTGCCTGGCCAGCATCGTCACATGTGCGATGCTGCCGCGAATATCCTGACGGTAAAATTTCTGGTCAAATGACAGGGATTCATTGAAGTTATGCACCAACTGGTTGGTCTCCTTGGTAAAACGTCCGCCCCACAATTTCATGGCTTCACTCTCCTAACTCTCGTCTTTTTTCCTTCGGTTCAAAGCAAAATATACGGCCGCGCAGATGCCCACAAAGGCAGCGCTGCCCGCGGTAATAACCGCGCCGGTCCTCAGGCCCTCCGGCTCATAGGACAGGGATATGGTATGGGCTCCCGCGCTCAGATCGATGCCCAGGAAGGTATCGAACAGCGGTCTGGCCGTGACGCTGTTTCCGTCCACCTTCACGCTCCATCCCTTGTCATAGGGTATGCTGGTATACATAACGCCCGGGGTGTCCGCCACAATCGTCCCCTCCACCCCCACGTCCGTCCACTTGGTCACGGTCAGCGGGTTTTGGTTCAAACGGCTGTAAAGCTCCTTAAAATTCTGGGGATCAAACCGCCACACTTCCACCTGAAGCGCCACATTCCCCTCGTCCCGGGATTCCAGGCTCACTTCGTTCCCGGCCGTGCAGGTGCCCAGCTCCAACAGGTAGCCGCGGTCCACATTGTCGAAATTCAGGGACTGGGATCCCACCACCGCAGATACCTCTTTGATCTTGCGGTTCGTCACATAGACATAATAATCTCCGGTCACATCCGGCGTAAACGTCAGTCTGCTGCCGTTGGGTATGGTTTCCACCGGCACCAGCACGGACGGCGTGTCCAGCACATTACACAGGTCGTTCTGTACATAGGCCGGATTGGCGGTGTCCAGAATCCAGTTGCCCTCCACATCGTTCGGAAGCATAAAGGCCACCGGAAGCGTATACAGATTCTCGTACAGCCAGGTATCGCCCCTGCGCCCGGCAAAGCTCAAAAGTTCGCCCGTCACCTGCTCCTGGTCATAAATCCCATACTTTACCGAGAACAGGCTGTCCACCAGCGGCGTGCTGCCGGTGATGCTGTAGGCGTTGGTGGAGCTCTCACAGCCCAGCTTGCGGAAAAAGTCTGAGAGGGAGGCATTTGCCGTGGAGGAGAACAGAGAAACTGACGGGAAATTCATCCACGCCCCGTCGTTCTTCGTCTTCCGGTCCACCTTCTCCACACGGTAGAAGGTCTGCGGGTTCACCTCGCTCATCAGGGTGATCACGTCCTTGTTGTCCCGGGTGTAAGCCGTCCTGCTGGTGGTCGGGACGCTGGTCACGGTGGTGTTTACCGCCGCCTCGATGGAAACCACGGCCAACGCCAGCAGCACAGCGAGGTCCGCTCCCTTTCTGCGCCGTTTATACAGATAGATCAATCCCGCGTACAGCGCCAGGAACAGAAGCGCCACATAGAACACGGAAAAATGGAACTGTTTGTTTTGCACCAGCTTCTCCGCCAGAATCACAAAAGAAGCCGAGCCCCAGAACGCAATGGCCACATGCTTCCAGGGCGTCACGTCCAGGTACATGTACGCCCGGTAGCAGATCAGCAGCATAAGGGCAATGTAGATGAAGGACTGACGGCAGGGCAGGCTGTTGGGATAATGGAAGCCGTGCCAGATAAAGTTCAGCATGTTGGTGGAAAAACTGGCAAAAAACAGGACCAGCAGCGTACAGTACACCGCCTTCTCCCGCAGCGAAATCTTCCGGCTCGCCAGATACAGGAGGAAGAAAATGAACACGGCCACGCCGCAATAAATATTGGGCCAGTGATCCAGTCCGATCTCCACGGACACATTCCCGATGTGCCGCGCCAGCATATCAAAAATCGGGAAATAGGAGCTGAGGGTCTTGGGAAAATCAAAATTTCCCGACGCAGTGGTCTGCAGCGCGTAGATTTCCGGGAGCAGCACCACCGCCGCAAGTCCGCCTGCAGCCAGGGAAAACGCTGCGAACTGGGCGCAGGCGTTGAAAAACCCACCGGCCTTTTTCGGCGGATACAGGATCAAAAGCGCGATAAAATACAGTACCATGAAAATGCAGATCATGATGGAAATATAATAATTGGAAAGGATCGATGCCCCCAGGGTGAGGCAGTACAAAAATGGCTTTCCCTTGCGCACCAGGCGCTCCAGCCCCAACATGATCAGCGGGAACAGGATAATGCAGTCCAGCCACATGATGTTCCAGCTGTACGCCGCCATATATCCCGACAGCGCGTAGAAAATCCCGAAAAAGCCCACGCCGAAATCATTGGTCCTGCAATGCCTGCGCAGATACCAGGCAAAGCTCAGACCCGCCAGACCGATTTTGAGCACAATCCCGTAGCTCATAAATTCGATGATATTCGCCTTGGGACACAGCACCAGCAGCCAGTTAAAGGGGCTGGCCAGATAGTAGGCGTACAGCGCGGAGAAATTCACCCCCATGCCGATGTCCCAGCTGTACAGCAGGCTGCCGCCGTGGGTCAGCTTGTACTGGAATTCGGAGAAAAACGGGGCGTACTGGTGGTACATGTCCGTCCGCAGAAAACTCTCCTCGCCGAAGGGGAAAATTCCCCTCTGGGCGAATACGATAATCATCACAATCACCGGCACAAAAAATGCCGCCAGCAGGCCGTCGGATGGCTTTAAGATATGAAGGGAGCTTTTAATCCCTTCATAACCGGACCTGCGCCCCGCCATGCCGGAATTCTGCCGGTTATACTGGCGGTCACGGTCCTGCATGCCGTTCCAATCGTCGTACCGTTCGTTGTCCTGTTCGTCCCAGGCCGGGGCTTCGCCGGGATAAGCCTGGGAGTCCTCGGCGTAAACCTGGGAGTCCTCGGCATAAACCTGGGAGTCCTCGGCGTAAACCTGGGGGGCGTCGGCGTAAGCCTGGGGTTCATTGGCGTACATCCCCTCAGAATCCGCTCCCGCTTCCCCGTATCCACGTTCCCCCCCGTCATAGCCATTCCCGGCAAAATCATAACCCGGTTCCGCTCCGCCGTACTCCGCCTGTCCAAAGCTGACCTTTACGCCGTCAAACTCCACTTCCCCGCGGTCTTCCCACGCGGTTTCCCCGGCGTCTCCCGTACCCGCTTCAACGCTCTTTCGCGCCCTGCGGGGCGGACGGTTTTTCCGGGAAATGCGTCTCAGCGCTTCTAAGTCCGCAGCGATCCCCTCGTCCTCCACATCGGATCCGAACAGAGGCCCTTCCGCCCGCTCCCTGGAGCCGGGTTCCAAACCTTCCGTATAATCTTCATCCAGCCACTCCGCCGGACGGCCGTCCGGCTTTGCCTTTTTCTTCTGCATATGTTCTCCAGTCAACCCTATATCGCTGCCCCGGGCAGTCTGATCCGGCTGGACAATACTCAAAATTTCATCCAGCTCCCGCTCTACCCGCTCCACTTCATCCCGTTCCATGGCAGTCTTACCTTTCTTCACCGGTCGTTTTCTTGAAAATCCAAAGTTTGCTGAATATATAGTTCAAAACCAGATTCACCGCGGAAACCACTGCCTTGCAGAACATCTCATACAGGAAGCCCCTGTTTCCGCCCAGCCGGACCATCCCGACCATCATAACCCAGGTCAGAACGCCGGAAAATGCTCTGGCCGCCACAAACGCGCTGATCTCCTTTGCCAGATACCTGGGCCGCAGATTAAAATTGCGGAATACAATCAGCTTGTTCACCACGTAGGCGAACAGCACCGCCGCCACCCAGGAAAGTCCCTGGGCCAGCTCCACGCTGATGACATCGCCCCTGCGGAATATAGTATAAGAAACAAAATCCACCGCCGTGGTCAGCACGCCGCAGATGATATAACTGATCGTCTCGTAATTGAAACACTTTTCCTTCAGTTTCTGTAACATTTTAACACCTGATCCTTCATGTTTTTCCAGAAATTTCAAACACATTCCGGCACATATCGCTACTATTGTAGTATACCCTCCCCGAAAAGTAAAGAAAAAACGCCGTAAAAGGCGCTTTCTTCACGCCCGGAAAGGACGCCGTTAGGCCTCACTCCAGGAAATCCCTGGCTCCCCGGGAATAATGCAGTTCCCCGTCCTCGGTCATGAAAATACCGTAGACATCGTCCAGGGAATCCAGCAGTTCGATCCCCTGATCCAGTCCCAGGGCAAAGCAGGTGGTGCTGAGGCCGTCCCCGTCCACCGACTCTTTGGAAATGATCGATACCTGAACCAGACCATTTTCATAGGGAAATCCGGTCCGCGGATTGAGTATGTGATGGTAATTCACCCCATCCTTGACAAAATGCCGCTCATAGACGCCCGAGGACACCACCGACATGTCCCGTATATTTAAGGCTGCCACCGCTTCCTGATGGTCGGCGAAGGGCTTCTGCAGGCCGATCTTAAACGGCTCCCCGTCGGGCCGCTCGCCCAGGCAGAGAACATTTCCGCCCAGATTGATCACCGCGCTGGTAACTCCATTTTTTTCCAGATACTCCTTAAGCCGGTCCGCGATAAATCCCTTCGCAATAGCTCCCAAATCGATGCGCGTGTCGTCCCGGTCAAACAGCACCTGGCAATCTTCCACCCGGATCGCCCGGTAATCCACCATGTGCAGATCCTTCTCGATCTCCGCCCGGTCCGGAATCTGCGGATCATTGGACTTGAAATCCCACAGGGAGCTGAGCGGCTCCACTGTGATGTCGAAGGCTCCGCCGGACATGCGGCCGTATTCCAGCCCGCGCTCGATCACCCTGGCCGTATCCTCCGACACGGTCATGGACCTGGTTCCCGGTTCCCGGTGGTTGATCTTATAGATCTCGCTGGTATCCCGGGTGGTGCTCAGCAGGTCCTCATAGCTCTTACACAGATCCATGCTGCCCTGCAGTATGTCCTGATTTTTCTGGGGGAAAATATGACGGCTCCCGTAAATCGTCACCGTCACAAAGGTATCCAACAAAAAAGACGACTGGCTGAGCGGTGTCCCGCCCCCATGGGCGCATCCCGTCAGACAAGCCGTTCCAATCAATATTCCGCTGATCCACGCCGCCATTCTGCGGCCAAATTTTATATTTTTCATCATGGGAACCATTCTAGCATTGGCGATCACAAAAGTCAAGCCGGGCACCGGGCCCGGCTGTGTCCTGCGCTCAGTTCGCGGGATATTACCTGCGGACAGCAACCCGTTCGCAACCACTTAGGCAGCTCGCCGGTTCTGTTTTTCGCTTTGACCACTACTCCGTCTGCGTCAAAAACTCCTGCTCCACCGCTTTCTGGATCGTTTCCAAAAGCGCTGCGGCTCTGCCGCCCACCGGCTTGCCGTCCACCTCGCAGGCGGAAAGACAGAATTTGCTGGACGAGCTGACCAACACCTCGTCGGCCGCCATCAGCTCCGCAACGGTGAAGGGTCTCTCGTCCACGGGAACACCCAGTTTTTCACAGATATTGATCAGATGCGCCCTGGCGATTCCCGGCAGAATCAGATTGTCCAGGGGAGCGGTGATCAGACGCCCGTCCTTTAATATGTGGCAGTTGCTGTGCGCGCACTCCGTGACCCGGTCGCCGCGGTGGAAAACCGCTTCCTGACAGCCTTTTTCCTTGGCCCTCTGGGAAGCCATAACGCTGGGAATCAGGTTCAGGGTCTTGATGTTGCAGTGGTAGAACCGGGTGTCCTCCATCGTAATCAGCCGGATCTTCTCCGCCAGCTGCGGCGGCGCCGCGGGCTTCAAGGTCACCCACAGATTTCCCGTTCCTTCCGTAAACGGGTGGTCCCGCATCCCCGTGCCCCTGGTCACCTGATAGTATACAAACAAGTCGCCTGTATCCAATTTCTGCACCAGCTCCTGGAGCAGAGCCTTTAACTCCGCCTTGGTGCAGGGCATACGGATCTCCAGCAGGGCCGCGTTGTTGAAAAAGCGGTCAATGTGCTCGTCAATGGCAAAAATGTGGTAGTTCCGGCAGGGTCCCGCGTCGTAAACCCCATCCCCGAAATAGCAGACCCGGTCGTTCATGGGAACCATCATCCGGTCCAGCTCGTCGTACGTTCCGTTGTAATAACCCAGCGTTTTCATCATGTCTCTCCTCAGTTATGTATGTTGTCTGAACAGTTACGCTTCCGCCGCTTCCCCAGGAATGGCGGAGTATGTATTCTTGATCTCCTTGAGCACAAAATGGGTTCTGGTGGCGGAGACTCCCGGCACGCTTTTGATGGTCCGGTGGATGCGCTCCAGCTCGTCGGAGGAGGCGCAGGAAATCTTCAGCACAAAGTCATAGTCCCCGGTCAGGTAATAGCAGTCCAGAATGTTGGGATGTCCCATGATCACCTCGGTAAAGGAGTCGTGATACCGGGGATGCTCCAGGCTGATCTCCATCAGAGCGGTCACGTCGTTGCCCATGGCCTTGGAGTCCACCACCACGGTATACCCCTTAATCAGCCCGGACTCCTCCATCTTTTTGATCCGGTCCAACACCGCCGAGACAGACAGGTGCACCTTTTTGCTGATATCGGAGGCGGTCTCCCGGCCGTTGTCCTTTAAAATATGCAGAATCCTGCAATCCATTTGATCCATAAAAAGTCCTCACTTCTTTTCCTTTTCATTTTGCGGTTCGTGTATTATAATCAAATATACGTTTCTGATTTCTGATTCCCCTTTTCGGCAGCCGGCGGCCACGGGTTGGCAATAGCGGCGACGAAAAAGGGGGTACGTTTCCTTATTATACTTTGTCGTCTGCCGCCAGGCTGACGATAAGGGGTACGTTTCCTTATTATACCACATTTTTCGGGGAGTTACACTATGAATCTTTCTTATTTAAAATATGCCGTCGAGGTGGAAAAAACCGGCTCCATCACCAAGGCGGCGCAGAATTTCTATATGAATCAGCCTCATTTGAGCAAAATCATCCGGGAGCTGGAGCGGGACTTAGGCTGCCCCATCTTTGACCGCACCAGCCGGGGTATGGTTCCCACCAAGCGGGGGGAGGAATTTCTCCGCTATGCCAAGGCCATTCTGGTCCAGGAGGAGCAGATCGAGGCCCTGTGCCAGCAGGACATGGGGCGCACCCTGACCGTCAGCCTGGCGGCCCCCAGGGCCAGCTACATTTCCTACGGTTTTGCGTCCTTCATGCGGCAGATGACAGACTACCCTACCATGAAGGTGGATTACCGGGAGACCAATTCCCGGGACATTATCCGCGGCGTATCCGGCAAAACCTTTGACTTAGGGATCGTGCGTTTTCAGTCCCTCTACGTTCCCTATTACCAGAAAATGCTTCAGGACGAGAATCTGGAAAGCCAGGACCTCTGGGAATTTTCCTGCAACCTGCTGATGTCCGCCAGCCATCCTCTGGCGGAACGCGACGATCTGACCTACCTGGACCTGAGCGATTACGTGGAGCTGGTTCAGGGGGATACCAAGGCGCCTTCCTTCAGCTTTGAGCCGGAGGACTCCCCCTCGGTCAGCGGAAGCTCCCGCAAGATCATTTCCATCTACGACCGCGGCAGCCAGTTGGAGCTTCTCCGCCAGCTCCCCGGCGCTTTCATGTGGACCTCCCCGGTCCCCTACGACCTGTTAAACTCCCTGGCCTTGATTCAAAAACCATGCACCTACCCAGGGAACCTGCACAAGGACATTCTGGTCTACCGAAGCGGCTACCGCATGTCCCGCGAGGAAAAGGAGCTGGTAAACTGCCTGCGCCGGCTGGTCAGCCAGCTCTCGTGAGCTGTTTCTACCTATATAAATAGGAAGCCCCAGAGAGGGATACCGATAATGGCATACCGGTATTCCTTTTTTGTATCTACCCACAATCGCCCGGCCGTGGTATGATGTAATCGTTAAAGAAATAACAAAAGTGATGGACCCGTAGAGAACCGGTGATGTCACCGCTAATAAATTTTGTGCAGAAAAGGAGAGGTTGACAATGAGATTCACATTACCGAGAGATCTGTACCATGGAAAAGACGCACTGGAAGCGCTTAAGACGCTGACCGGCAAAAAAGCGATTGTCGTAGTGGGCGGCGGCTCCATGAAGCGTTTCGGCTTCCTGGACAAAGTCGTGGACTACTTAAAAGAAGCTGGCATGGAAGTCCAGCTGTTTGAGGGCGTAGAGCCTGATCCTTCCGTTGACACTGTGATGAAGGGCGCCGAGGCCATGCGGCAGTTCGGTCCCGACTGGATCGTTGCCATCGGCGGCGGATCCCCCATCGACGCAGCGAAGGCCATGTGGGCGTTCTACGAGTACCCGGAGACCACCTTCGAGGATCTGATCACACCGTTCAGCTTCCCGACCCTGCGCACCAAAGCAAAATTCTGTGCGATTCCCTCCACTTCCGGCACTGCCACCGAGGTTACCGCATTTTCCGTTATCACCGACTACAACAAGGGGATCAAATATCCGCTGGCTGACTTCAACATCACCCCGGATATCGCCATTGTAGACCCGGCCCTGGCCGAGACCATGCCCAAGAAGCTGACCGCTCACACCGGTATGGACGCCATGACCCACGCCATCGAGGCGTACGTTTCCACCCTTCACTGCGAATACACCGACCCGTTAGCGCTCCATGCCATCGAGATGATTAACGAGTATTTGATCCCATCTTATAACGGGGATATGGAAGCCCGCGATAAGATGCATGACGCCCAGTGCCTGGCCGGTATGGCCTTCTCCAACGCTCTGTTGGGAATCGTCCATTCCATGGCCCACAAGACCGGCGCAGCATATTCCGGCGGCCACATTGTTCACGGTTGTGCAAATGCAATGTACCTGCCCAAAGTAATCAAGTTCAATGCCAAAGAACCTGAGGCCGCTGCCAGATATGCTAAGATCGCCAGATTCATCGGTTTGACCGGCGCCACGGACGAAGAGCTGACCACCGCCCTGATCGGACGCCTGTTGGAAATGAACAAGGCGCTGGAGATTCCCACCTGCATAAAGGACTACGAAGGCGGAATCATCGACGAGAAGGAATTTATGGATAAGCTGCCGAAGGTTGCGGAACTGGCCGTAGGCGACGCCTGCACAGGCTCCAACCCCAGAACCATCAACCCGGACCAGATGGCGAAGCTGCTGAAATGCTGCTTCTATGACGAGGAAGTTGATTTCTAATCGCTTCCATTCCTATTGGGAACAACCTATAAACGGTTTGTTTTTTACTGCCTCACAGGAAAGGCGGAAAGCGCAAGGGCTTTCCGTCTTTTCTAATATCCGGATATCCGGCTCCTCTGCCGCAGCAAGATCCGTTCCACATGCCGCAAAAACCCGCAGGTCCCGATGACCAGAAACAGTTCCAGAAAGCTGGTGATAAACCCCGCGGCAAACAGCAGAACCAGAGACAGGGCAGCGATCCCCCACATGGCTCCCCAGGCTTCCCTAAAAAGCCGCCGGTTCTTCACGCTCAGATCGCGCAGGAACGCCACCAGGGCGGCGGCCAGCAGGATGGGCGAGAAGAACGCCAAAATCACGTGCAGCGCCGCCTCCCCAGGCTCCTGTTCCGGCAGGTAGGGAATCACCACAGCGGTCATAATAAAAATCCCGGCCGCAGCCAGCAGCCATCTCCCGGCCGCTCCCCGGTAACGGCCCAGCTGAAATAAATACAACATATACCGGTAATAATAGATTCCCGTGATCCATCCCCAGAGCATCAGAAGGCCCCGGCGTCCGCCGGTGTTTCCAAGCACCGACAGATTGGTGTCGAACCAGTTTCCCAGTGAGGCCAGAAAAATGGTCAGCCCCGGCACAAGATATATCGTAAACAGATCGTATTTTCCCCGGAAATGCCGGTTTCCCGCTTCCATATTCTCCGCCTCCTCTCAGATATCCGATGGAACCCAGGCTGCGCCGGCGTTCCATTACAATCAATTAAAGGAGCGGACCTGCCGGCATCAGTCTGCCGGTCGGCCGCTCCTTATCATTATCTGAAGAAGGCGTTTCTTTTACACTTGAATCATTTTCCTGAAAAGGCGATCTCAATCCATGGTTTTTAACAGTTTTTCCACGCTGGTCAGCTTCACACACAACGAGAACAGCTCGGTGGCGGTGATCAGATCGCCTAAGGGCGGATAGGTGGGCGCGATGCGGATGTTGCGGTCGTCGGGGTCCTTGCCGTAGGGGTAGGTGGCGCCCGCACCGGTCATCACCACGCCGGCCTTTTTACATCTGGCCACAATCTCCTTTGCACAGCCGTCCAGGGAGTCGAAGGAAATGAAGTAGCCGCCCTTGGGCATGGTCCACTCGCCGATTCCCAGGCCGCCCAGCTCCCGCTCCAGAATCTCCTCCACAGCCTCAAATTTGGGGCGGATGATGTCCGCGTGTCTGCGCATATGCTCCACCATGCCATGGATATTCCGGAAGAAACGCACGTGGCGCAGCTGGTTCACCTTGTCGTGTCCGATGGTCTGGAACTTCAGCTGGCGCTTGATGTCCTCCAGGTTGTTTAAGGAAGCCGCGATGCAGGCGATTCCGGAACCCGGGAAGCTGATCTTGGAGGTGGAGGCGAATTTGTACACCAGGTCGGGATTACCCGCGCGCTTGCACTCCGCCAGAATCTCGATCAGATGATCCTGGTCGTGGTCGTATAAGTGGTGAACGCCGTAGGCGTTATCCCAGTAGATCCTGAAATCCGGGGCCGCCGGTTTCAGGCGGGCAAAACGGCGCACCGTCTCGTCGGAGTAGGAATAACCCTGGGGATTGGAGTATTTGGGCACGCACCAGATTCCCTTGATGGCGGAATCCGTGGAGACCAGCTCCTCCACCATATCCATATCCGGGCCATCCTTGGTCATGGGCACGTTGATCATCTCAATTCCGAAATACTCGGTGATGGCAAAATGCCGGTCATATCCGGGAACGGGGCAGAGGAATTTCACCTTATCCAGCTTGCACCAGGGGGTGTTTCCCATGACGCCGTGGGTCATGGAACGGGACACGGTGTCGTACATCACGTTCAGGCTGGAGTTGCCGTAAATGATGATCAGATCGGGATTGACTTCCATCATATCGGCCAGAAGCTCCTTAGCCTCGTCGATACCGGTCAGAACGCCGTAGTTGCGGCAGTCCGTGCCGTCCTCGCAGGTCAGGTCGTCATTGCTGCTCAGCACATCCATCATTCCCATGGATAAGTCCAGCTGCTCCACGCTGGGCTTGCCTCTGGACATATCCAGCCTCAGATCCTTTCCCTGCATCTCGCGGTACTGGGCTTTCAGTTCCTTGCGCAGCGCAATCAATTCTTCTTTGGTCATCTCCGCATATGGCTTCATAATTTCCTCCTCATGATCATCTCTTCCATTTTTGTTGCCGGTGTGCAGACATTTGTCCTCGTACCATCTACACTTTCCTGCATTGTAACCAAGCATATCACTAACCGGTTGGTCCGTCAATACAAAATTTTCTTATATTGATAAAAGTACGGCTTATAAGCTGATTTTATACATTGTTGTTTGCTTATGGCCGGACGGTTCCCAGCAGTTCCCGCACCAGGCGGTTGACCAGGGCCGGGTCGGCTTTTCCCTTCATGGCGCGCATGGTCTGGCCCACCAGGAAACCCATGGCCTTCTCCTTGCCGTTTCTGTAGTCCGCCACGGACTGGGGATTAGCCTCCAGCACCGCTTCCACCGCGGCCCGCAGGGCCCCCTCGTCGCTGACCAGCTTTAACCCCTTCTCCTCCACATACCGCTCCGGGTCCACGTCATTTAAAAAGATCTCCTCGAATACGGTCTTGGCCACATTCCGGTTGACCACGTTTTGCTCCACCAGCCCGATCAGAGCCGCTAAGTGGGCGGGAGTAAAATGCATCCGGTCCGGGTCCATCTCATGTTCCTTCAAAAGCCTCATGGCCTCCACCATCAGCCAGTTGGAAACCTCCTTGGGCCTGCCGCAGATGGCCGCCGTCTCCTCGAACAGATCCGCCATCCGCTTGGAACCGGTGATCAGCTCCGCGTCGTAGCGGGGCAGACCGAACGCTTCCATATAATAGGAAATCTTTTCCGTGCGCATCTGAGGCTGCGCGGCCTTCACCCGGCTGATCCACTGATCGCTTATGACCACCGGCGGCAGGTCCGGGTCCGGGAAATACCGGTAATCCTTTGCGTCCTCCTTGGAACGCATGGCCTTGGAGCTTTCCTTGTTGTCGTCCCAGCGGCGGGTCTCCTGAACCACGGTCCTGCCCTCCTCCAACAGCTCGATCTGGCGTTTCCGCTCCCCCTCGATGGCTCTGGCAATCGCCTTGAAGGAGTTTAAGTTCTTCATCTCCGTGCGGGTGCCGAACTCCGGCGCTCCGAGCTCCCGCACGGACAGGTTCACATCCGCCCGCATGGAGCCCTCCTGGAGCTTACAATCCGATGCGCCCAGGTACTGAATGATCAGGCGCAGTTTTTCCAGGTAGGCGATGACCTCGGCCGCGTTTCGCATGTCCGGCTCGGACACGATCTCGATTAACGGCACGCCGCTGCGGTTGTAGTCCACCAGGGAACAGTCCTCCCACTCGTCGTGAATCAGTTTTCCGGCGTCCTCCTCCATGTGGATCTCGTGGATGCCCACCTTTTTACTGCCGCCGGACTCCGTCTCGATCTCCAGCCATCCGTCGTGGCAGATGGGCAGGTACAGCTGGGAAATCTGATAGTTCTGGGGATTATCCGGATAGAAATAGTTTTTACGGTCAAATTTGCAATACTGGTTGATCTGGCAGTTGGTCGCCAGGCCCACGGCCAGGGCGTACTCCACCACCTGGCGGTTTAACACGGGGAGGGAGCCGGGCATCCCGGTGCACACCGGACAGGTGTGGGTGTTTGGCGCGCCTCCGAACTGCGTGGAGCAGGAGCAGAATATTTTCGTCCTGGTCGCCAGCTCCACATGGACTTCCAGGCCGATTACGGTCTCATACTGTTTGCTCATATGCGTTTCCCCCTTCCCGCGGCGTCTGTGCCCGCCGCCGTCAAATCCGGTTTTTCCCAGGTTCTGGTGCGCTCGTAGGCGTAGGCCGCGCGGATGATCTCCTTTTCCTTGAAACAATCCCCGGTCAGCTGCACGCCGATGGGCAGCCCTTTGGAATCCAGGCCGCAGGGCAGGCTCACGGCGGGCAGGCCCGCCAGGTTGGCGGAGATGGTGTAAATATCACCCAGATACATTTTTAACGGGTCCGACAGGGAACTGCCCAAAAGCGGCGCAGTGCCCGGCGCCGTCGGCCCCAGGATCACGTCAAAACATTTGAATGCCTTGTCGAATTCCGCCTTGATCAGCGCCTTGGTGCGCAGGGCTTTTAAATAGTAGGCGTCGTAGTAGCCGGAGCTGAGCACAAAGGACCCAAGCATGATACGCCGCTTCACCTCCGGCCCGAAGCCCTCGGAGCGCGTTCTCTTGTACATACTGTGAAGGTCCTCATAGTCCGGGGTGCGGTAGCCGTATTTCACGCCGTCGAACCGGGACAGGTTGGAGCTGGCCTCCGCGGAGGCGATCACATAGTAGGCGGGGATGGCGTACTCCACCAGACCCAGGTCAAATTCCTCCACCAGCGCGCCCTTCTCCCGCAGCGCCTGGGCCGCGTCCAGCACAGCCTTTCGCACCTCCGGGTCCAGGCCCTCGCCGAAATAGTCCCGGGGCAGGCCAACGCGCAGCCCTCTGACGTCGTCCTGAAGCGCGGCGGTAAAATCGCAGTCCTTCCGGTCCATGGAGGTGCTGTCCCTGGGGTCGTGACCGGAAATGGCCTCCAGGGCCGCTGCGCAGTCCGAAATATTTCCGGCCACCGGCCCCACCTGGTCCAAGGAGGAGCCGTAGGCGATCAGGCCCCAGCGGGATACCGTCCCGTAGGTGGGTTTGATGCCGGTCACGCCGCAGAAGGAGCTGGGCTGGCGGATGGAGCCGCCGGTGTCCGAGCCGAGGGCCAGAAAGCCCTCTCCCGCCGCCACTGCCGCGCAGGAGCCGCCCGAGGAGCCGCCGGGCACATGGTCCCGGTTCCAGGGATTGCGGGTCTGGCCGAAATACGAGGTCTCCGTGGTGCTTCCCATGGCGAACTCATCCATGTTGGTCTTGCCCAGAATCACGGCCCCGGCCTCCTCCAGTTTCTGCACCGCAAAAGCGGTGTAGGTGGGCACAAAGTTTTCCAGTATTCTGGAGCTGCACGTGGTCTTTAAGTCCTTGGTGCAGAGATTATCCTTAATTGCCACCGGCACTCCGGCCAGAGGGCCGGTGAGTTCTCCCGACTCGATGCGGCGCTGGACTCTCCCGGCCTGCTCCATGGCCCGGTCGCCGTCCACGGTGACGTAGGCGTTCAGGTCCGGTTCAACCTGTGCTATGCGCTCCAGGGCCGCCTGGACCGCTTCCGGGGCGCTCACCACCCCGGCTTTTATCTGTCTGCCCAGTTCCAGGGCTGTTAAATCCAATATACGGTTCACGGTTCTCCCCCCTATTCTATGGTCCTCGGCACCTTGAAAGCGCCGTCCTTCTGTTCCGGTGCGTTGGCCAGAATCTGCTCCCGGCTGTCCGTATTTGTCACCTCGTCCTCCCGGAACACGTTGTGCACGGGAAAGAGATGGGACATGGGCTCAACGCCCTCCGTGTCCAGTTCATTTAACTTGTCGACATAGTCCAGCATACGGCTCATATCCCGCCTGGCCGCCTGGCGCTCTTCCCGGGACAACTCCAGCTTTGCCAGAATCCCTACATATTCGATGGTTGCATCGTCCACTCTATTAGCCATAATCGGATCTCCTTTCAGTCTGATCATTTTTCGGATAAGGTTTCAATCTGTCAGGGTTCCAGCCGCGTCACGTCCCTGGGGAACAGAGCGGTTTCACGGACGTTCTGTTCGTCCAGAAGGCGCATGGTCAGCCGTTCCAGACCGATCCCCAAGCCGCCGTGGGGCGGCATTCCGTATTTGAAAATCATCAGATAGGAGGCGATGTCCTCGGGGTCCATGCCCCGCTTCTCCATTTTCCTGAGAATTTCCCCGTAGTCGTGGATCCGCTGGCCGCCGGTGGTCACCTCCAGCCCCTTGAACAGCAGGTCAAAGCTCAGGGTGTATTTGGGGTCCGCCGGATCGTCCATGGCGTAGAAGGGGCGCTTTTTGGAGGGATAATGGGTCACAAACACGAAATCGCTGCCGTACTCCTCCTTGAAATACCGTCCGATCAGCAGCTCCTCCTCCGGCTCCAGATCGTAGGGGTTGCGGATCCTGCGTTGGTATTTTTCCGCGGCCAGCTCCTTGGCCCGGTCAAACCGGACCGCCGGGATTCTGGACACGTCGGGCAGGGTTACCCCCAGCAGATCCAGCTCCTTTTTGTACTCCCGGCCCAGCAGCTCCATCACATACTGAAGCATTCCGGTCTCCATGTCCATGATATCCTCAAAGCCGTCGATATAGCCCATCTCGAAATCCAGGCTGGTGTACTCGTTTAAATGGCGGGTGGTGTTGTGCTTCTCCGCCCGGAACACCGGAGCGGCCTCAAACACCCGGTCGAATACCCCCACCATGGTCTGCTTGTAAAACTGCGGGCTCTGACCCAGCTCCGCCTTCTTGCCGAAGTAATCCAGCTTAAAAACGTTGGAACCGCCCTCCGCGCCCCTGGCTACGATCTTGGGGGTGCGGATCTCCGTGAAGTCCTGGCCCAGCAGATAGTCCCGAAAGCCTCTGACGATGCCCTCCTGAATCTTGAATTTTGCACGCTCCCGCAGGTTGCGCAGGGAGACGGGGCGCAGGGCCAGCTTGGTCTCCAGGGATGTGTTCAGCTTCCATTTGCTCACCGCAATGGGGAGCTTGGCCGCAGGTTGGGACAAAATCCGCAGCTCCTTTAAGCGGATCTCATATCCGCCCGGCGCGCGCTCCTCCCGTTTCACCGTCCCGGTCACTTCCACCGCGGATTCCTCTTTCAGGTTTCGGATATCAAAATTGGTAAGCCCTTCCTCGTACACGCACTGCACCAGGCCCCCGGCCTTGCGCAGCACCACAAACGCCACCTCGCCCATGCTGCGGATGGTGTGGACCGCGCCGTTTACGCGGACCTCCCTGCCCTCGCAGCCGCCGGACAAAATCTGCCGGATCTCCGTTACCGCTTTCTCTCTGACTCCTTCGATGAATTCCATAGTGTCTACCTCATTTCTGCATACAAGTGGATTAGTTTCCTGTATGGATTCCGGGTGGGGCTGTAAACGGCCCCGGGGTCCGGCGCGGCGTCCCGCGCATCAAAAAATCCCGCCCCGGAATACATACAAAATCGTATTCCGGGACGGGATCATGTCGTTTTTTCAAACATTCAAACATTCCCGCGGTACCACCCGCATTGGGTTCCGGCTGACCGGCTCCCCACTCTTGGCACGTAACGTGTGCAACGTGTATGCCTACTATCGACGCCCCTGCGCGCAAAACAGGCATCGGTTCGACACACCAGCTCCGGAGTGTTCCCTTCGCCCAGTCCTGCGCGGCGGCGCTCTCAATCGGTGACGCCCCCTCCCTGTTACATTCCTCAGGCAAGAGTCTCCTTCATAGCTTTTCCCCCGGCGCGGACTCTCATCTTCGCCGGTTTGATTTAATACCATCTAAAATAGCGCAAGACGCTTGAAAAGTCAAGGCCAAAATGAATCAATGTTCAAAACGTTGTAAATAATTAAGTTTTGTCCACCCATTCCCGCCTCAGGCGTGGGGAATATCCGTAAATTCTGAAATCTCCCGGCTGACCGTGCAAAGGTCCTCCACACAGAGCCCGTGAACGTCCTCATGTCCGGTAATCCGGGCAAAGGTTTTTAGCTCCTCCAGCGTCACGTTCAGGTAGTTGGCCACCCTTCTGGCCGCCGCCTCCTGCGGGAACCGCTTGCGCAGCTGGGGATCCTGGGTCGCCACCCCCACCGGGCACATGCCGGTGCCGCAGATCCGGTACTGCTGGCAGGCTGCGGCCATCAGGGCCGCGGAGGCGATGGCCACGGCATCCGCGCCCATTGCCAGCGCCTTGGCGAAGTCGGAGCTCACCCGCAGGCCGCCGGTGATTACCAGCTGGATCGGGCTCCCCGCCTTGTTTAAATAGGCTTTTGCCCGGTGCAGGGCGTAAATGGTGGGCACGCTGGTGGCGTCCCGGATCAGCTTGGGGCTTGCCCCCGTGGCTCCCCCGCGGCCGTCGATGGTCACGAAGTCAGGCTCCGCAAACACGCAGAATTCCAGATCCCGCTCGATGCGGCCCGCCGCGATCTTGATACCGATGGGCCTTCCGCCGGACTCCTCCCGGAGGCGGTCCACCAGCGCCTTCAAATCCTCCTTCGTGTCAATCCCCGGGAATTTGGAGGGGCTGATCACGTCCTGTCCAAGGGGCTTGTTACGGATGGCTGCGATCTCAGGCGTCACCTTGCTTCCGGGCAGATGGCCTCCCATCCCCGGCTTGGTCCCCTGGCCGATTTTGATCTCGATGGCGTCCGCCCGGCGCAGGTTCTCCGGCGTGGCGCTGTAGAGGTTGGGGACATACTCGAAAATGTACTTGTAGGCCGCGTCCATCTCCTCGGGCAGAATTCCTCCCTCACCGGAGCACATGGCGGTCCGGGCCATGGCGCTGCCCTGGGCCAGAGCCACCTTGGTCTCCTTGGAGAGCGCGCCGAAGGACATATGGGAAATGTACACGGGGTGTTCCAGCACCATGGGCTGTTTCGCGTGTTTCCCGATCACAGTTCTGGTGCTCACCGGCGCGTGCTCGTCCAGAGGCGGCGGATTTAACTGCGCGCCCAGGATCAGAATGTCGTCCCAGCCCGGCATGGGCATCCGGGTCCCCATGGCCGCGATGATGCTCTTGCCGCTCACCGCCATCTCGTGGATATCGTCCATGAAGCGGCTGTCCGTGTTGACCCTGGCGTACTCGGGGTCGTAGGCGGGAGCCGGAGCGGGACCGGGAGCCACGGCGGACGGCGTTTGTGCCGGCTCAGTGCCGACAGCGCCGGTGGGATCGAATGTGGGAGCCACCCCGGTCACAGCGGCAGTTCCGGCTTCCGGCGCAGCAACCTCTCCGGTCGCCGACACACCCGATACCGTTTCGCCCGCATCCCCCACATCATCCACCTTCACCAGCTTATCCGCGGCCACCCGGCATACCGGGCACACCTTCAGTTCGCCCACCGGCACCCCTTCCTTCTCCTCATCATACATTGACCCGCAAAATCTACAGCGATAAACTGCCATACCCTTCTCCTTTCCAACTATTCCGATCTTCAATAATAGTAACTATTCTCATAATATCACAAAACAATGCAAATGTCCATGAAATCTCGTACAGGATTCTAAAAAAGGATGCCAGTACATTACTGTTCACAGGCAATATTCCGCGAGGCGTTTTTTGTGAGTGGAGCGCAGCGGAAGTCACAGAAAACCCGAGGATAGCGGCGCGAAACGGCGTTTTTTGCCGTTTCTGTGCATCGCGAAGCGTGTTACTGGGAACGGAGTGTACAGTAACGCCAGTACGCCCCGGCACCGTTTCCGGTGCCGGGGCGTACTCACGCTTCCGTCTCAATCCATTTCCATCATTGTTTCCAGCAATTCCAAAATCAGGATCAAATTCCGCGTGATGTGGAATGGGTCCTTCACCGGAAGGGCCACCACCTTGTCCTGGGGACTTCCGTCCCGCTTGCAGATTTGCTTCCACTCCCGCACCTCAGGGTCGCGGTTTGGAAATGTCCGGAATGTGTAGGAAAACACCTTCTCATGCCACTCCAGAAACCGCGCTTCGCCGGTGCGGTGGTAACACAGCAGCGTGGTGTAAAGCGCCTCCGAGTGCACCCACCACAGCTTATCGCCCCAGCCCTCCCGGACCTGGCGCTCCACGGGCTCGATAACAGCCCCCGCTCCGTCCGGCGGCACGTCTGCCTTCACAGGCTCCATCTCCGCCGACAGCTCTTCCGTCCCCACCGGCGGCCCGCCCGTCACCGCGCTATAATGCAGGATCCCCCCGAATTCCCCATCCCAGCCGATCTCCAGCGCCCGGGCCGTTATTCCGGCGATTCTTGGCACCAGTTCTTCCCGGCCCAGGAGGTCCGCCGCCTCCATCATGAACCACATGTCCTCGATGGTGTGCCCGGGATTGGCGTGCTGTCCCAAAAGCCCCTCCACCGGGCGGTTGTCCGCGGTGATCACCTCGTGGATCACATTCCTCTCATCCGCAAAATGGTTCAGAATATCGTCCGTAAATCCCCCCAACCGCTCCCGCAGCGCTATGCAGTACCCGGAATCCGGCTCCAGCAGGGCCGCGGCCTCATGCAGCTCCTTCGTCACATTGGAAAGGATCATGGGAATTCCGTGGGCCCGGTACCGTTCCGACAGCGGGTAAGGCAGGGTATTGTACGTTCCCGACTTCACCCGCTCCAGAATGGACTCATAGAGCCGTTTTCCAAACGCATAAGCCTCCCGGTCTCCGGCCGCGGCCCCATACCCGGCCATGGCCAGAACCACAAAGCAGTCCGCGTAGATGCTCATGTCCAACGGCTCCCAGCCCTCCACGTGCCTGGGGCTTCCGTCCCGCTCCATCAAATAAACGCAGCGCCAATCCTCCGGCCCCATGAGACAGTGGCGGATCAGAAAATCCCGCCCTGTCTTTGCCAGCCGCAAAAACTCCTGCCGCTGTTTCCGGGAAAAAATCCCAGCTTTTGTGACGGCAAGCCTGGAAAACACCCACACAAACCTTCCCTGGCTCCAGGTGTATTTGTCGTAACTTTGAAGCTTCTCCCCCGCGTTGTCAAAGCAGTTCACATACCCGCCGTACTCCCGGTCCTCGCACCGGGGCAGCCAGAACGCCAGGATGCGGTTGGTCAGTTCATTTTCATAAAAGCCTTTCAGGCGAAGCAGTTCATTCCGGTCCATTTCCCCTCATTTCCCGGCCCCAAAGGAGCCGAACGCCACGCTGCCCTGCACCATTACGCCGTTTACGCGGATGTCCTCGTCAAAGCTGATCAGATTGGCCGTCTTTCCCGGCATGATGCTGCCCACCTGGTCCGCCAGGCCCATAATCGAGGCCGGGGTCAGGCTCATCATGCGCACGCAGTCCCACAGCGGCACCCTGGCCCGGTGGTACATCACCCGCACCAGCCGGTCGTCCGTGGCGATGCTGCCCGCAAATGCCGTGCGGTCCGGCATCTTGGCCACATCGTCCTCGATGATCACCCGCTGTCCGTTCTTTAAACTTCCCAGCACGGATTCCTTCACATTCTGTCCGGCGCAGCGCATGGAGTCGCAGGTCAGCGCCACCTTCTCCGGCCCCTTTAAGCGGTACACCATCTCCAGGATTTCCACCGGCAGATGGCAGCCGTCGGCGATGACCTCCACGGTCAGATCGCCGATGCAGAACGCGCTCTCGATCAGACCGGGGTAGCGGAAGCCACCCTTTCTCACCATGCCGGACATGGCGGAGTAGAGGTGGGTCACGTGGTTGATTCCGTTGTGGTACGCCTCCAGGACCTGGCTGTATTCCGCGTCGGTGTGGCCCATGGAGGGCACGATGCCGTGGTCCCGCAGGCAGCGGGCAAACTCCATGGCTCCCGGCAGCTCCGGCGCCAGGGTCCAGCGGGAGATGGCTCCCTCGCCGTAGAAGATGAACTCCTCGTACTCCTCCCGCTGCGGGTCGCGGATGTATTGTTCGTCGATGGCTCCCTTCTGTTTCCGGTTCAGATAGGGTCCCTCCATGTGCAGTCCCGGCAGCTCCGGCCCGTCCGTCATGATGCGCCTTGCCAAGCGCAGCCCGTCGATGCTGTTTAAAATCTCCTCCCGGCTGGCCGCAAGGGTGGTGGGAAACAGCGTGGTGGTGCCGTGCTGCAAATGGGTCTTTGCCGCCGTGATCACCGCCTCCGCGGTGCCGTCCATAAAGTCGCAGCCCCCCGCGCCGTGGCTGTGAATCTCCACAAATCCCGGGGACAGGTATTTTCCTCTCAGGTCATACACCTGGTCCCCCTGTCCGGTCTCCGGAAGCCCCTTTCCGGCGGCTTTGATCCGGTGGCCCTCCACGGTGACAAATCCCTGCTCCACCCGGTCCGGGTAGATCACTGCGGCGTTCACAAAATGTATGCTCATGGAATACCTCCCGTCTTTTTACAACAGACCGCTTGCGGAATCCCGGTCCAGATACAGGGCCGCGTCCGGGTGGGTGGTCAGGATGCTGGCCGGACAGCGCTCAGACACCTGTCCGTTTAACATGTCCCGCACAGCCTCCGCTTTGGTGGCTGCGGGCACGCTGCAGAACATGGACCGCGCCGCCGTCAGCCCCGGAATGGTTACCGTGATGGCGTAGCCCGGCACCTGCCCGATCTCCTCAAAACAGCCGTCGTGGACCTGCTGCAGGCGGCATTTTTCCTCCAGCTTCACTATCTTGGCGAACACCGGATCGTTAAAATCCGCCACCGGCGGGTCGTTGAAGGCCAGATGGCCGTTCTCGCCCACGCCCAGCAGGCAGATATCCGCCGGATGCTCTGCAAGAAGCTGACCGTAGCGCCGCGCTTCCTCCTCCGGATTCTCCGCGTTTCCGTTGATCAGGTTGACGGAGCCAAGGGGCAGGCGGTCGAACACCGTGCGTTTTAAATAATTGCGAAATCCCGCCGGATGCGCTGCGTCCAGCCCCACATACTCGTCCATGTGGAAGGCATTGACCCGGGTCCAGTCGATTCCCTCCGCGCTTACCAGGGTTTCCAGGGTCTCATTCTGGGAGGGTGCGGCTGCGAAAATGATGTTGATCTCCTCTTTTTCCGCCAGCAGCTCCCGGATGCGGGCCGCGGCCTGCTCTCCCGCCATGCGCCCCATGGCTTCACGGGTATCGAACACCATCACGTGCAGCTTATCCGCAAAAAAGTCTTTTATGATCGTCATATGGATTCTCCTTCATCGTATAAAAATGCCTCCGCGCCTCCGCTCATGGCCGCCACCCGGCAGCCCTCGTACTCCGCCACCGCGTCGTCGATGGCCTGCTGAAGCGCGGACAGGGGATAATATTTGCAGCCGCAGGCGCTCATCTGCTCCCCGGTCACGCCGTCGCCAACCACCACCAGCTTTCGGCGGCGGCGCATCTTGGACATGCTGTTGCCAACGGCGATGGCCAGCCGGTCGCCGGGAATGGCTTCCCCTGCGATGCAGGCCCGCACGATGGCGTCGCCGTCGTCCCTCGCCATGTATTCCGGGTACTCCGGGTGCGGCCCGATGCCCTCATAGTTGGGGCTGATCATAATCATGGTGCCGCCCCGGTCCCCCTTAAGGGCTGGTTCCGCCCCGTACATGGCCTTTGGAGACTGCCAGAAATCCTGGTCCGCCGGATGGGAGCTGACGATCACCACGTCGGCCTTCTCCGTCACCTTGCTGCCCAGCACCTGCTTTCCGATCTTCACGCCCTCCCGGTGGGCGGCCACGTAGTCCCCGGCCACCACCCGGCAGAGCTTTAACTCCGGGGTCAGAATGGTGTTGATGATAAAGTCCAGGCCGATCAGCTTCACCCAGCCCTCCATCATATCCCGGATGGGGGTGGTGGACAGCCCGAACATGTTCTCGTCGTAGAGACTGGCTTTCAGGTGGAAATAGGAGACTGTGTCCTCCCCGGCCACGCCGGGAAAAATGATCTTTCCGCCTCCGCCCCAGCCCATCACCGGGTGGGGAACCAGATTTCCCACCCCGATGCGCAGGTCCGCGTCCATCACGGAGCTCGTGGCCATGAGGGGCGCGCCCTCCTCGGTGTCTCCGATATAAACCAGCTTTTCGGGATCCCGGAACTCGGAGTTCACCACCGGGTAGGTTTGGTAGATCTCCTCCCCCACCCGCTCCCGCATCTCGCCCTCCGTCATATAGCGGTGGCTGCCCAGGGCGATGACAATCTTGATCTGTTCCCGCCTGGCCCCGCAGCGGATCAGTTGATCCAGCAAAACCGGCAGAATGGTGCTTATGGGCGTGGGGCGGGAGCCGTCGTCCACGATCACGGCGATCCTCTTATCCGGGGTCACGATATCCTCCAGCTTCGGACCGCCGATGGGGTGCTCGATGGCGTCCAGAATCATCCGCTCCGGGTCCCCGGCGGGCTGGGCCTCAGGTGGGTCGATCATGCCGATAAAACACTGATCCGGCACCTCCATTCCCACCATCTCATTTCCGTAAGGGAGACTGATTTTCATGGCCTGACACCTCTCTTTTCCATTACTGCCGCGCCGATCTGCTCCATCCGTTCCCGGTACAAATCGTCGGTCAGCGTGATTTTATCCTGCTCCTGAGGGAACAGCACAAAGGGGCCGCCCCATCCCAGCCTGCCCTTATATTTCGGGCACAGGGTGAAATGCACGTGAGTCACCTCGTCGCCGTAGATCGCGTAATTGATCTTGTCGGCCCCAAACAGCTCCTTTATGGTCTGAGCCAGGGCACAGACGTCGTCCATAAACGCGTCCCGCTCCTCCTTGGGAATCTCGTACAGCTCGTTATAGTGGTCCCTGAACATAATGGTGCAGCGGCCCGGCAGCGTCTGGTCCTTGCATAAAAACACGCTGGAAGCCTTCAGATCGCAGATTTTAAACAACAGGCTGCGAAACCCCTCATCCTGGTCGCAGTAATAGCATCCCTTCACATTTTCCATGACAAATATCCTCCCTATTTATTTAATCGCTCCCGCGGTGTGATCCCCGGTAATATAATTCCGGATGCAGATAAACAGGATCACCAGCGGAACGGTGGTGTACATGGCCCCGGCCATCACGTAATGCCAGGGGATTCCCACCGCCGGATTGTTCTTTAAAATCTCGTAAAGGCTGACGATAATGGGCTTTTTCTCCGTGCTGGAGATAAAGGTGAAGGCGAACAGGAACTCGTTCCAGGTCCGGGTGAAGGCGAAGATCACCGCCACCGCGATCCCGGTACTGGACACCGGAAGAAAGATCCTTGTCATCACCATAAACGGGCTGCAGCCGTCAATTTTCGCCGCCTCCACCACCTCCTTGGGAACCCCGTCGAAGGTGGCTTTCAACATCAGCACAATAAACGCCAGGTTGAAGGTGGTGTTCATCAGCACCAGGCTGAGCCAGCTGTCGATCAGTCCCATCTTGTTCATCATGGTATAGAGCGGGATAATGACGATAACCGGCGCGAACATCTGACTCACCAACACCAGGTAATACATCTGCTTTTTGCAGTAAAAATTCAGGCAGGAAAAGGCGTAGGCCGCCGGGATGGCGATCACCATAATCAGGGCGATGGTCATTCCGGTGATGACCAGGCTGGCCTTGAAGCCGTTTAAAATGTGCATTTTCCGGAACACCTGCACGTAGTTCTCAAAGGCGAACACCTTGGGAATCCAGGTCACCGGCATGGTAAACACGTCGTTGGCCTTCTTTAGGGACACCGAGATCATGGCCGCCACCGGGAACATCAGGGTCACAATGATGAGAAGCACCATCAGCAGGAAAAGGAATTTTTTTACATTTCGTTTGACTCTGTAACTATTCATACCGCGTATCCTCCCCCTTGGAATTCACATAGAGCACCGCGAACACGGACAGGATCAGGAAGCTGACCACGCTGATCGCCGCCGAGTATCCCCGGTTGTTGAACTGGAACGCGTTCTGGTAGATAAAATTCACCATGATGGAGGACGAGTTGGCCGGTCCTCCCTGGGTCATCATATAGATGACGTCAAAGGTGTTGAAGGCCCAGATTCCGATGAGCAGCCCCAGCGTGCGCACCGAGGAGGTGATGAGGGGCATGGTGATGGACCAGAACTGCTGCCATGCGTTAGCCCCGTCGATCCGGGCCGCCTCGTAGATGTAGGAGGGGATGGAGTACATGGTGGACAGAATGTTCAGGGCGCAGAACGGCGCCACCGCCCAGATGTTGACAATCATCACCGCAATCAGCGAGGTCTTGGAATTTCCCAGGAAATCCACGGGCAGCCCCAGAATATGGGTATCCATCAGAAACTGGGTGATGTGCCCGAACATGGGATTATACATCAGACGCCAGATCATGCAGGACACCGCAGCCGGCATGGCGTAGGGAATCAGCATGATGGCCGTCATCATTTTCTTGCCCAAAAATTTTTTGTACAGAATCAGGGCCATGAGAAGCCCCAGGATCAATTTGAACGCCACGCCCACGAACACCCACACAAAGGTGTTCTTAAACATGCGCGGCGTATCCGGGTTGGCGAACAGGTCTGCAAAATTCTGCAGGCCCACGAAGATCATGTCTCCGTTCACCCTCCGCTCAAAAAAGGACATGTAAAAAACCTGTGTGATCGGGTATAAAATAAACACGAGAAATATCGCAAGCATGGGAAGAACGTAACATAAATTAACCGCTTTATCGCGCTTTTCTTTTTTCGATAAACCATTCATTGTCGGTCCCCCTCATCTAAAAAAGCGGGCGGGAAAGGATTCCGCCCGCTGATTCGTTGTCATTGTTTTGCCAGTAATTCGTCCACCTGCTTGCCTGCCAGTTCCATGGCCTCCGACGCGCTGATCTCGCCCATAACCGCCTTTGTAACAGCGTCCGCCATGGCCTTCTGCACTTCCTCCCAACAGATGATGGAAGGTTTGAATTTCGCCATGGGTTCCATTGCCGCAAAGGGAGCCACCATCACGTTGCTGGGGTCGGTAAACTCCGGAATCTCCTTGAAGTAGCTCTGCTGGTTGGGAACAAATCCGGCCTGGTTGATCACCTGGCCCTGGTACTTAGCGGTGTGCCAGAATTCCAGCCATTTGGCAGCCGCTTCCTGGTTGCCGGTGTTGAACACCAGGTCCACGTCCATGACGCCCAGGGAATACCGGGAACCGTTAGGCCCTGCCAGGGGCTCCGTGATCTCGGCCCAGCTGTAGTCCTCCCCCGCTTCCTTAAGCGCCGCCAGACCCTGGGCGTTGTGGAAATAAGCCGCCGCGATCTGGGTGGTAAAGTTGTTCTGGGTGCTGTTGATATCGGCCTGTCCGTAGTCCGGCACCGCGTATTTGGCCAGATCCACATACATCTGTAAGGCGGCCACGCCGTTCTCATTGTTAAAGCCGTTGGCCGTGCCGTCCGCGTTCATCACGTCCGCATCGTATGCCCAGAGAATGGGCAGGAAGCAGTCCAGAGTGTTCTTGGGATGGCCCGCCACCATGGCGTAGGCGTATTTTCCGGAGGCGGGATCGGTCAGCTTCTCCCCGTCCGCCAGAAATTCCTCCCAGGTGGTGGGAAGCTTCTCGATTCCCGCGTCCGCCATGCGGTTCTTATTGAACAGCATGCCGCGGATGGACATGTAGGACGGCATGGCCCAGAGCTCTCCGCCCACCTTGCACACGTCCAGGGCAGCGGGTGAAAAGTCGTCGTAAAGCTCCTTGCTGATCAGGCTGTCGATGGCCACCGTGTACCCGGCCTCCTTGAACTGCTGGGTCCAGGACGAGAAGCCGTACATAGCGTCCGGCATGTTGCCGCCCTCGGCCAGGGTTAAAATCTTCTGATACGCGTCGCTGTAGGCCCAGCTCTCCAGCTTCACCTCGATGCCGGTCTCATTTTTGAATTCCGCCGCAGCCTCCTTTAACAGCTCCATACCGGTGTCGCCCAGGGTGACGTAGGTGATGACCGTGCCCTCGCCCGCCTTTTGCGCCTCGGTCTGGGCCGCGCTCCCGCCTTCCGCCGTACTCTCGCCTCCCGCCGTTGCGCCGGTGGTGGGCGCCGCCGTGTCGGCCGGAGCCGAAGTTCCGGAAGAACAACCGCCCAGAGCGGCCAGCATCGCTACGGAAAGGATCACAGAAACAGACTTTCTCAGTTTTCTCATAGGTTACTTCCTCCCATCAAATTTAGTGTCTTGATTATACCTTGTCGTCAGCCGCAGGCTGTCGATAAGAGATACGTTTCCTTAATTATATCGGTTTTCCTTGAGATTGTATTTACATTTTTTGACACGATTTTTTACAAGTTTTAAACAAACTTCTTGTAAACTGTATAGATTTTCCCGTTTTTCCGCCATATTTTATGTAATATTTGAAAAATATACCTCCATATGATATAATCATCATATGATTTTGATGATCCGTGGAAGGAGGGATTCAGTTATGCCGGTACAGAGAATCAAGCTGTCCGACCAGGTGGCGGACCAGCTGCGCGCCATGATCACTGCCAAGCAGTACCGCCCAGGCGAGAAGCTTCCGGTGGAGTCCGAGCTGGCGGCGGAATTCGGCGTCAGCCGCATCACCGTCCGGGAAGCCATGCACAAGCTGGACGTCATGGGCATCGTGGAGGTCCGCCAGGGGGCCGGCACCTTTGTGCGGGAGATCACGCCCGCGGCCTACATCAAAACTTTGCTCCCCATGCTGAGCATGGACAACAACAGCCTGAAGGACATTTTCGAGATCCGTCAGATCATCGAGTGCAAATCCGCGGAGCTGGCCGCCTTAAACGCCACCGCAGAGGACTTAGCCCAGGTGAAGCTGCCCCTGTCCAAGATGCCGGAAGCCGCCCGCACCGGCAAGCTGCGCCAGTACAATGAGCTGGACCTGCAGTTTCACTACGCGGTGGCCAAGTGCACCCACAATCAAATTCTGATTACCATCCAGGAACTGCTCAGCGACCTGGTGGAGGGTTCCATCAGCATGGGCATCACGCCCTTAAACGCCCTGGAGCACTCGGTGATCTTCCACCGCAAGATCTACGAGGCCATCGCCAAGCACGACAGCGTCAGCGCGGCGGGCCTGATGAACGCCCACATTGAGGGCGGCGTCAACTATGCCAAGAACATTATGCAGGACAACTACGGAAAGGAGCGCTCATGATACAGGACATCCGCCTGACCGGCTATGATTTTCTGGACAAGCCGCTCCTGCCGCTGGCCGTGGGGCAGAGCTTTCACTTATTCTACGTGTTCGACGGGAGCGGCGTGCTGATCGTGGACAGCAGCAGCCACACCTGTTCCCGGGACAGTTTATTCCTGTTCCCCTCCCTGGAGGTGGCCGTGCCCAGTCCAGGCAGCCGCTCCACCCTGACCATCCTGCACCTGCCCTTCACCTGCCCTTCACCCCGCATGGGTGCGGAGATCGCCCGCCTTCCCAGACTGCTGCCCGCCTCCCCGGAGCACCACAGCCTGGTGATGGAGATTCTTCACGAGTGCATTTTAAAGCGGCCCCTGTACGAAGATCTCTGTTCCCTTTATCTGGAACAGCTGCTGATCCCCCTGGCCGCGGCCTCGTACCGCACAGGCCGGGGCTTCTCCCGCGGCCCCCGGATCGCCCGGCGTCCCGAGGGGCCTTTGGCGGAGGCCTGCGCCTACATCGACCGCCATCTGGGGGAGGACTTATCCTCAGACATCCTCTGCGAAGCCTGCCGGGTGAACGCGCGCCAGCTGAACAGCCTGTTCAAAAAGACCTTCAACCAGTCCACCATCGAGTACATCGGGAACCGCCGTCTGGCCAGGGCCCGGGAGCTGTTGTGCTTTTCCCGGGATTCCGTCACCCGGATCGCCGAGTCCACGGGCTTTAAGTCCGTCCACTATTTCAGCCGCGTTTTCAAGGAAAAGGAGGGAATTCCCCCCGGCGAGTACAAAAAGCGCATCGCCCGCTCCCTGACGCTCTGACTTTTCTTGACTTTCCTATGATATACTTGTACAATAGTCCTCATGCATTGGGCGACTGCAATCGATTCGCCGTTCAAAGGAAAAAGGAGTATTATATCTATGACACAAGAAAACAAAATGGGCACCATGCCCGTCAACCGCCTGCTCGTCACAATGTCTTTACCCATGGTCATCTCCATGCTGGTCCAGGCCATGTACAACATTGTGGACAGCATCTTCGTATCCATGATCAGCCAGAGCGCCCTGACCGCAGTGTCCATGGCGTTCCCCGTTCAAAACCTGATCATCGCCGTGTCCGCCGGAACCTGCGTGGGCGTCAACGCCCTGCTCTCCCGCTCGCTGGGCGAGCACAACCAGAAAAATGCCGACTCAGCGGCCGCCAACGGCGTATTTTTGGCCTTCCTGGGCTTCGTGGCCTTCGCCCTGTTCGGCCTGTTCGGCTCCCGCCTCTTCTTTGAGAGCCAGACGGACAACCAGGAGATCATCCGCCTGGGCACCCAGTATCTGCAAATCTGCTGTATTTTCAGCATGGGCATCTTCGGGGAAATGATGTTCGAGCGCATTTTACAGTCCACCGGGCGGACCATCTACAGCATGATCACCCAGGGCACCGGCGCCATCATCAACATCATTCTGGACCCCATCCTGATCTTCGGCCTGATTGGTTTCCCCAGGATGGGCATCCAGGGCGCGGCCGCGGCCACCGTGTTCGGACAGATCGTAGCCATGCTTTTGGCGCTGATGTTCAACGCTACCAAAAACCACGACGTCACCATCCGTTTCAAAGGCTTTACGCCCAACGGACGCACCATCCGCCTGATCTACGCCGTGGGCGTGCCCTCCATCATCATGCAGTCCATCGGCTCGGTGATGACCTTCGGCATGAACAAGATCCTCATCGCCTTCTCCGAGACGGCGGTTGCGGTGTTCGGCGTGTACTTCAAACTCCAGAGCTTTATCTTCATGCCCATTTTCGGTCTGAACAACGGCATGATTCCCATTGTAGCCTACAACTACGGCGCGAGAAGCAAAAAGCGTATCATGGCCACCGTGCGCATGAGCATCTACATCGCGGTGGGCATCATGCTCATCGGCCTGGTGGTGTTCCAGCTGTTCACCCGGGACCTGCTCATGATGTTCCAGGCGGACGAGAACATGCTGGCCATCGGCGTGCCCGCCCTGCGGATCATCAGCCTCAGCTTCCTGTTTGCCGGGTACTGCATCATCGTCGGCTCCGTGTTCCAGGCCCTTGGAAACGGCGTCTACAGCCTGATCGTGTCCATTGCCAGACAGTTGGTCTGCATCCTGCCCCTGGCCTACTTTTTCGCCCGGGAGTTCGGGCTCCACGCGGTCTGGTACTCCATCCCCATCGCAGAGATCACCTCCGTGATCCTAAGCACCATCCTGTTCCGCAAGATCTACCTGGAAAAAATAAAAGTTTTGGACTGAAAATCGTAACAGTTCAGACGGCTCATCTTCTTGACCGAAAAAGCTCGGCCAAGAAGCATCGGATGTCCATCCGATGTGAAAATTGACACGAAAATCCGCTTACAAGCGAGCTTGACGCGGCTTCCCGCGCCAATTTTCCCGCCGTCTGAACTGTTACTGAAAATCTATGAAATGGACGGTGTGCGCGCCATGACCTGCGAATACCTGTTGGTGGACGGCTACAACATTATATTTGCCTGGCCCGAGTTAAAGGAGCTGGCCGACGTCAACCTGGACGGGGCCAGGACCAAACTTCAGGACATCCTCTGCAATTACCAGGGCTACAAGAAATGCCAGGTGATCCTGGTGTTCGACGGCTACAAGGTCAAGGGCAATCCCGGCGAGGTCATCCGCTACCACAACATCCACGTGATCTTTACCAAGGAAGCGGAAACCGCGGACCAGTACATCGAGAAGGTGACCCAGCAGATCGGCCGGCGCTACCAGGTGGCCGTGGCCACCTCGGACAAGCTGGAGCAGGTGATCATCCTGGGAAAAGGCGCTCTGCGCCTGTCGGCCCGGGACCTGCAAAAGGAGATCAAAGAGACCAACGACGAGATCAATCTCCGCCACTTAAAACAGATCCCTTCCAAAAAGAACCGCCTCTTCGACAATGTGGACCCTCAGCTTCTGGCCTACCTGGAGGACATCCGGCTGGACCGGGTGAAGGAGAAAACGGAGGAGAAGCGGGATGGGAAGGGGAAAGGGAAGAAAAAGAAAAAAAGGCGGTGAAGTTTAAAATCCCCGCTCCATCGCATCAAAAAAACTCCATGGAATGCGCAATGCATCCCATGGAGTTTTTATAAATGCCATCCCGGCAGCCGCGTGTTTCTAAGGGGATTTTGGTAGTTGAGCTTAGACACCGGCTGTACCGTCCCCTGTTTTCAGGCAATGCCCGAAAGCCCGCGGGGCAAATCTCCGCACTCCTCCCGGAACCAGGATGGCACGAGATTCTCAGTTCCGCTACTGCTGTACAATGTGGATCGCGAAGCCGCCGATCTCCCCCTCAAAGTAGGTGAAGAAGCACTTGCCGTTCTCATCGAACTTTTTCGTCTCCTGGATGGACTTAAAGCCCCGCTCCTCGAAGTAACGGATGGCCGCCTCCACGTCGTTCACGGAAAAACCAATGTGTCCGTGGGTTCCACGGCCGTTCTCCTTCATAATCTCCACCAGGTCGCCGTTAAAATAGGACAGCGGGGTCTCGCGGATGGGAAGTCCCATCAGCTTCAGGAAATCGCCGGCCACTCCGGCCGCCTCGCCGTCGTTTGCTGCGTTAAGCCCCACGTGGGCCACCTTCATGTCAAATAACTCTGCTGCGCTCTTGTCTGCCATTCCTTTAATCCTCCAATTTTATCATTTACTTCACGGAATAATTCAGCCGCACGGTAATGTTAGCCGTCTTAAACCGGGAACTTGTGTTGAATGAACCGCCGTAGCTGTAGGACTCGGTGCCGGAATTGGTGGCCGTGATCTGGAACACGCCCAGGCTGGCGGTCAGAAGCTGATCCGTCTGCGCGCCGCAGCCCGAAGCCACCAGGTCGATGCGCTCCTTGGCATTGGCGGTAGCCTTGGTGATCAGGTCCAGTTTCAGCTCATCCAGCTTAGTGTAGTAATATTCCGGCAGGTTGGACTGAAGCTCCACGCCGGACTCGATCAGATTGGAAATGTCCCGGGAGATCAGCTCCACCTTGTCAATATCCTGGCTGGTCACCGTCATGCTCTGGGTCAGCTCATATCCGGACTGAATATCGCCCAGATACCTCCCCTCCTCATCATACTGGGACGTATAGGTGGGGGAAATGCTGACGGAGCTCAATACCATCTCATCGTCGGTCACGCCGTTGTCCCTGAGGTAGGACTTTACGATCTCCCCGTCCTTTTTGATACTGCTGTAAGCTATCCTGGGTGTATCCCCCTGCACAGAGAAGCTTCCCCGCCACACCACAAGGTCGGACTCAAAATCCACGCTGGCCGACCCGGTGGCCGTGATCCCCGAGCCCCCCGCGTTCTTCTTGTACTGGATAATGTTTCCGGTGAAAATACTCACACAGATGATTGCGCAGATACCCGCAATCAGCGCGATCAACACCGGACGATATTGCAGAAACAGGCCGCCCTTGCTGTTGTTTCCATTTTCTTCCATCCTTTTCCTCCTTCTCTCGGTATTGTTTCCTTATTATACTTTGTCATTGACCGCCAGGTCGATGATAAGAGCTATGTTTCCTTATTATACCATACCTGCTTTGGAAAAAAAGTGGCATTTTTATTAAGATTTGACAGTTCTCCGGCCTTCTGCGACGACCTATTTCAGCTGTTCCAGAATCGAGCTGCCGATGGTTCCCTCCGGCATTTCCACGCCAAAGTTGTCGGCGATGGTGGCTCCGATCACGCCGAAGGTGGCAGCGTCCTCCAGAACCGCGGAGCCCTCCATGGACGGGGAATAGGCCAGAAGCGGCACCATTTCCCGGGTGTGGTCCGTGCCCTTGTAGGTGGGGTCGTTGCCGTGGTCCGCGGTGATCAGAAGCAGATCGTCCTCCCGCAGCTTGCCCAGCAGTACGCCCAGGTTCTTGTCAAAGCGCTCCAGCTCTTCCCCGTACCCTTCAGGATTTCTCCGGTGGCCCCACAGGGCGTCAAAATCCACCAGATTTGTAAAGCACAGCCCATGGAAATCCTTCTCCGCCAGTTCGATGGTCTGCTCCATCCCGTGGACGCTGCTCTTGGATTTATATGCCTCGGTAATCCCCTCGCCGTCGAAAATATCCTTGATCTTACCCACGCTGATCACGTCAAAGCCGCCCGCCTTCAGGGCGTCCAGAGCGGTGGGGCCGGTTGGCTTTAAGGCATAGTCGTGGCGGTTGGAAGTGCGCTTGAACTCGCCTTTTTTGCGTCCGACATAAGGCCTTGCAATGACCCGGCCCACCTTCCACTCGTCCCGCAGCGTCAGCTCCCTTGCGATCTCGCAGCAGCGGTAAAGCTCATCCAGGCCGAAGGTCTCCTCATTTCCGCAAATCTGAAGCACCGAGTCCGCGGAAGTGTAGACGATCATATCCCCGGTGGCGATCTCGTGCTCCCCCAGCTCATCCAGAATCTCCGTGCCGCTGGCGGATTTATTGCCCACGATCTTGTGGCCGGTGCGGCGGCTCAGCTCATCCAGAAGCTCTTTGGGGAACCCGGTGTCCGTATATGTTTTAAAGGGCTTGGTGATATTGAGCCCCATCATTTCCCAGTGCCCGGTCATGGTGTCCTTGCCCACACTGATCTCCGCCAGCCGCAGCTGGTAGCCCAGAATACGCTCCGGGGACTTCACGTGTTTGAGCGGGTGAAGCCTGGCGATGCCCAGCTTCGCCATATTGGGGATGTCAAATTCCGGCATATGGTCGTCGATATGTCCCAGGGTGTCGGACCCCAGATCGTCGAACCGCTCCGCGTCCGGCCCGTCTCCGATGCCCATGGAATCAATCACAATGGTGAAAATGCGCTTGTATGGTTTCATTGTTGCCTCCTTAAACCGTTCTGTAAAATGTGTGCTGTCAACAGCGTTCCAAAAGAATAACAATACTATACCACACTTTTACAGAAACGCCAACCGGGAGTGTTAGCGGGGGGCGGGGCGCTGTTTTACGCACCTCTGCAACGTTTCCCGCGCACCGTCTCCCGCCATGTTTCCACCGCGGTCCAGCGGCCCATTGCACTCAACAAAACAGCGGCAGCCGGTGATAGCCGGCAGCCGCCTGGAACCTCCATATCAGTCCTGTTCCCTCAACTGATATACAAAATCGGCACATCCCCCAAAATACGCCCGATCTCCCCGCGCAAAAATGCTTCACACTCCTCCCTGCTCTCCTGCCGGTAGCAGTACCGCCCCCGCCCGCGGCCGGTCATGCGCTCCGGGTCGTAGAGGTCCGGCGCATTGGGAAACGCTTCTCCGTTGATGGCGCGGTGCACGTAGCTGTAAGTCATGAGAATGATCTCTAAAAACATCTGGCCCTTCATTTTCTCTGAAAGTCCCTGTCTCAGTTCCTCCAGAAGGCCGGTGTAAAGCTCCCGCCAGTTCTCCACCAGGATCACCGGGGCGATCAGCAGGCCGCAGGGGTATCCGGCCTCGCACATCCGGTTCACAGCCTCGATCCGCTTTTTTAACGGGGAGGTGCCGAGCTCAATCCGGCTGATCACCTCCTGGGGATTCACGCTCATGCGGAAAATCACCTTTCCCCGGTGGTCCAGGGTAAGGAGCGGGTCCACCATGTGGAATTTGGAAGGAAATGTAAGCTTTCCCCGACCTTCCTCTGCGAACCTGGGGATGGTGTACAAAAGATTCCCCGTTATGGTATTTTCCAGGATCAGGTCGCTGTTGCTGCCGATCTCAAAGCACAGGGGGCTCTCGCTCTTGAATGAGCGTTTGATCAGCCGGTCCAGCATGTCCTCCCGGTTCACGAAGAGCCGCAGGTAGGCGCATTTATTGTAGTTGCAGACCAGGTAGCAGTACAGGCACATGGCCGTACATCCTGAGGAGGTGTAGGGGACCAGATAGTCCGACACCTTGTGGTTCTCCACGTATTTGTGGGTTTTCCTGGTCCCCACGATCAGGAAACGCTTCATCCGCCCGAACTCGGAGTTGGGCTTCTCCTGCATTTCCTTGATGGAATTGTGGTTTTCGATGGGAACCCAGGGCAGGTCCTGAAACATTTCCCGCAGGTGGATTCCTAGGGGGTATTTCAGGCTGTCCGGCTCGTAGTAAACGGAATCAAACTTCATCGGCGTGTTCCTCTCTGTCACTTGATTCCCTTAGTATGCGCCGCGGCGGCGGAAACTATCATTCCCCGTCCGCCCCGGCGTTTATCACAAGTCCCTCCACATGGTGTTTGCCCATTTGATGCCGGGCTTTCCGGTTCTCCACCGAGTCGAAAATAATGGAAAAATCGTAGTCCTCCGGGTACAGCTGAGAGGCCGCCACCTTCAGCTTCAGGCGGCGGTGGTTAATCAGCCGCTTTTCCTTCTTCACCTGCACCAGCACATTTCCCATATCGTCCTCGGGCTTCACCACGATGCCGATCACCTGCTCCGGGTATACCGTCACCGAGTCACCACGATTGAAGGAACTGTAACGGTTTTGCAATGCTTTTCGGTTCTGTATCTTCTCCAGGGTAGGCGATGGCAGCTTGGGCAGGCGGACTTTTTGGCCTTCTTCCAGCCGCAGCTCCGTTTTCAGTTCCCGTGAAATGCCGCCGTAGGCCCTTTGGGCCGCCATCTTCAGCATGTCGTCCGGCATGCCCAGGCGCTTGGCGATGTAGAGGGCGCAGCTCTCCCCTGCCTTTCCGATCTCCAGCCGGTAGAGCGGCTTTAAATTCTCCCGGTCAAATGCCATCCGCGCGTTCAGAATCTCCTCATGCCCGGCAGCGTAGGTTTTCACCTCGGGATAATGGGTGGTCGCCAGAAACAGGCAGCCGCTCTCCCGCAGCTGTTCTAAAATGGCCACGGCAATGCCCATACCCTCCGCCGGGTCCGTGCCGGAGCCCAGCTCGTCCAGGATCACGATGCTCTCCCGTGTTACCTGTTTTAGGATATCAAGCACATTTTGGATATGAGCCGAAAATGTGGAGAGGTTATCCGCGATATTCTGGCCGTCGCCGATGTCGCAGAGCACTTGGTTGGCCATGCAGATATCGGCGCGCTCGCAGGGGACGTGCAGGCCGCTGCCCGCCATCAATGCGAACAATCCCACGGTCTTGATGGCCACGGTCTTTCCGCCCGTGTTGGGCCCGGTGATCACGATTCCCCGGGCCTCGCCGCCCAGCCGGAAATCCAGCGGGACGTTAGTGTCAGCCGGTATCATGGGATGGCGCGCACCGGCAAGCTCCATGCGCCCCTCCGTGTTGATCTCCGGTTCCACTGCCCCCAAATCGGAGCTGAGCTTACCCCGGGCAAAGATCACGTCCAGCTTGACCAGCATGCGCAGATTGTCCCGCATCACTTCCTCGTATCCCGCGATCTCATCGGTCAGCTGGTAGAGGATGCGGCGCACCTCGCAGTCCTCCTCGATGCGCAGCACTTCCAGCTCTTCCCGCAGCCGGGACAGGGCGGCGGGTTCGATAAACAGCGTGGCCCCGGAGGAGGAACGGTCGATCACGCTGCCCTCCACCCTGGATTTGTACTCTTTTTTGACGGGCAGGCAGATTCTGCCGTTGCGCTGCACCACAAAGGACTCGGCCATATAGCTCTTTTTCACTCGGAGAAGCCCTTCGGCCTTCTCCTTGATCTTCTCCTCCAAGGCCTCCAGCTCCCTTCTGAGGCGGGACAGGCAGGGCGTGGCAAAGCTGTCAACCTGGCCGCTGCGGACGGTCCGCCCGATTTCCTCCCTCAGTTCCTCCAGGGGATGCAGGTTCTCCGTGTAGTAAGCCAGGGCGATTCCCGACGTTTTTCCCCGCTCCAGGTAGGAGCGCATCCGGCTGACCGCCGTGAGGAACATGCCGATGCCCTCCACCTCCTCGGGCAAAAGCATCTCACCCCGAACCGCCTTCTCCAGGCACTGCTCCGTCCGCTCCATAACCGGGGAGGGCGGCTGTCCCACCAGGTCCAGCATCTGCCGCGCCTGGGTGGTCTCCCGCATATTCCGGCGCAGTTCCGACTCAGAGTAAAAGGGACGCAGCGCCAACAGTATTTCCCTCGCCTGCGGGGAAATGGCGCGCTGAGCCAGCATGTCTTTTATTTCAGTAAATCCAAGTGTGTCAAATGTAGTGTTCATTGTATCTGTTTCCTTCCTTTTCATCTGGCTATTATCTATATTCGGATACGAAAAAGGATGGAACGCAAAAAGCCCATGCGGCATCCAAAAGCAGATACGCGCATGGGCATTCCATGTCCGCTGTCATCGATCTGTTCCGGATTCAGGGTACAGAAAAAACACATCCGCCGCGGCGGACCTTTTCTTACCCTGCGCATTCAGTTAGCTGCGTTCCATCTCAGATACAATTAACAAAAAGACATCTCCCAATCTTAAATATTTTCTTTACTATAGCAGGCATCCCAAGGATTTGTCAACTGGAATTTATTTCTGTTGTGTTTTTCTGCTCTTCCAGACCACGGCCAGGATATCCTTCAGTACAAGGAAGGCATCCAGGTCGTTGTAGCAGTATTTCTTATTCAGGTCGATCAGCAGTTTCAACAGACCCGCC
>ENA-UOJP01000612-UOJP01000612.1-human-gut-metagenome-genome-assembly--contig:-C102-NODE-612-length-62270-cov-7.579298_pt1 | contig 62270 bp, 64 predicted proteins | sample MGYA00242353_ERZ723900 | MGnify/ENA metagenome assembly ERZ723900 | reverse complement strand
GTACTACCAACATATCCGTAATGAAAATTTCCAATTGTTTCACCTGTCATCGTCGCTTGCAGTTCAGATTCAAAATATCTTGTTGTCGTTCCAAGTTTGACTTTATAATCCCATATTCCACCGCTGCGGACTCTTTCTGCAAAATACGTTCCAGCCACTATGTGCGCCGTCCCGAATACTGCCGAATCATACACATCTTGTAATTCTTGTGCATGTTGTCTGGTTTCTGGCATAAGATCAATGATTATCTCTCTCCGCGCAGGACTTGGAATATTCGATATATCTGGTGCTGGCACATGCATAATTTTCAAACCGCTATCGACCTTTATTGCGCCTCGATCAACCAAAATATTTAAACGGGACAGAAAATCATTCAGTATCTTTGCTTCATTATCAGACAGTTTATCAAGGATATGTGGATCAATAGTAATGTCATCTGACATATAAACTGATGATATATTATTAAGCAAAAATGCATACGCAGAATAATCATCCACAACTACTTCCTTTCGTACTGCAGTAGATTTGATTCCACGCCTCAGTATCAGACGCAGCCACCCGTTTTACTATTCATATGTAGGTGTACCTCTTTATCTAGGTAAGAATACTCTTAATTTATCTCACTATGTGAGCCTGTTTTTCTGCGATAATCCGCGATTTTGACACATTCTGCTTTCTTTCCTTTCGCACTATTCCCCCCTCAAAAAGCCAGAAATATAAGGAAATTTATGGCTATACAGAACATCAGCAACGTAATATTAACTATTAAAAATATCAAGAAAAATATTTTTCCTTTTTTATCGATACCAATATGACAGCGAATAAGAAAAATAGATAAATTTGAAACTTCTGTCATAGAGAATACATAAAACAGAATAAAAGTTACATAAATAGGTAGTGAAAAAAATATTAGAAATAATAACAGCCCTACCGAACTGAACAGTAGCAGTAAACTAATGATACAATGTAATTTTACATCTTTTTTCGTAATATTCCCCCTTCCTAACAAAAACCGTCAGTGTTCTTTTGGCTTAAAATTCGTTTTACCCTGCCACAGCCCCTCCACCAAAACCATTCCTTCCTTGTTTAAAATCTATTATATACTTAGATTTTAACAAGCTTTCACAAAATAATCAACATTTTTTAATCTTGTATTGATATTTTATGTTCAATTATAAATTTTCTCTCTACATCTCTCTTCAGGGAATTTATCCATACAAAATCAGGTTGAATTGTGCCTTTACAGATTTATCCAGAGGATACCTCTATGCGTAAAAACACTTATCTTTAGAAGAACGCCCTGCCATTAAATCCATGCCAGACAACTCTGCTTCCTTTAAAGCCGATAAAACCTGCCGCATCAAACGCTCATACTCCGAAATTATATTTATGACTCAAAAATAATTGTCTCTTTATTTAAAAGGCCATACCAGGTCTCGTCACCCTTTAGAAGCTTTGCCGTCCCGTTTGTCCCCTCGGTGATGTCGGCGGCCAGGGCGTCGTACTGGGCGGCCGGAACCAGCAGGGAATACGTCACCTTATCGGTGTAGGAGCTGTCGAGCACCGTGATCCCGGCCTGTCCCAAAAGGTACTGGATTTTCCCAACACCGCCGTAAGCCGTCTCCACCTCCATGCGAAAGCCCCTCTTTTTCTCCACCACGCAGGCGGCCGAAAGCCCGGCCTTTACGGCGCCGGAGTACGCCCGCACAAGGCCGCCGGTCCCGAGAAGCGTGCCGCCGAAATACCGCGTCACCACAGCGCAGACGTTATGGATGTCCTCGCCGAGAAGCACGTCAAGCATGGGCCGCCCTGCCGTCTGGGCCGGCTCTCCGTCATCGCTGCACCTGGTGAGCTCATGGTTCCTTCCTATTGTAAAAGCCGAACAGTTATGGCTGGCATCCCAGTATTTCTTTTTCATTTCCGCAATAAAGGCGGCGGCCTCCTCCTCCGAATTCACCGGCCGGAGCGTGGCGATGAACCTGGACTTCTTTTCCACGATCTCATTTTCGCCTCCTGCATAGAGAATTTTATAGCTGTCTCCCATCTGGCTTCCTCCCTTAAAACTCCCCGCGTTTCCTGCGGTTTATTGTTTTTTTATATTTATGACCTGTTTTTTCCAAATACCGTAAAAAAGTCTTCATAACTTCCCACTCAGGTGTCAAAAATATCATAATACAAACCAATCTTTTCCACAATAACTATTTATTATTGGAAAAAACTTTGCTATAATGAGGAAATGATAAAGGAGGCTTCCTGAATGAATTATGGAAAAGATGAAGTGGCAAGAAAGCTGCGGCAGATCAATTCCAGGGCCGAGAAGGTGCAGACGAAGTTCATCCTCTTTTTTCTGAAGCTGATTTTCATCGTCTGCTCGCTCTGCGTGATCCTTGGTGCCAGCTTAGGCTACGGCGTATTCAAGGGGATCCTGGATTCTGCCCCGGAAATTGATGTGGCCAGCATCGAGCCGAGCGGCTTTGCCACAATGGTATATGACAGCAAAGGGAACCTGACGGAAACCATCGTCAAGTCCGGTGCCAACCGTCTTGAGGCGTCCTACGAGGAACTGCCCCAATGCCTGATTGACGCCTTCGTCGCCATCGAAGACGCCAGGTTCTGGCAGCATAAGGGAATCGACCTGCGCTCCATCATGAGGGCCGTGGTCGGCGTCCTCACCGGCGACAGCAGCGCCGGCGGCGGCAGCACCATCACACAGCAGCTCATCAAAAACAACGTATTCTCCGGCGGAAACGAGGATACCTTCGGGGAACAGCTGGAGCGGAAAATCCAGGAGTGGTACCTGGCCGTCCAGCTGGAACAGATCATGAGCAAAGAGCTCATCATGAAGAACTATTTGAATACCATCAACCTCGGAAACAACACCCTGGGCGTCAAGGCGGCGGCCAAGCGGTATTTTGACAAGGACGTCTCGGAGCTGACTCTTTCCGAGGCAACGGTCATCGCCGGCATCACCCAGAACCCCTCGCGGTTCAATCCGCTTTCGGAAAATGGCCAGAAGAACAACGAGGAAAAGCGCCGCGTCATCCTCCAGTACATGTACGAGCAGGGTAAAATCTCCAAAGAGGATCAGGAGGAAGCCCTGGCTGACGATGTTTACTCCAGGATCAAAAACGTGGATCTCGTGACACAGGAAAACGACAGCCCGTTCACCTATTTTACGGACGAGCTGATCGAACAGGTCATGACGGCGCTCCAGGAACAGCTCGGCTACACGGAGACCCAGGCCTACAACCTGCTCTACTCCGGCGGCCTCGAGATTTACACGACACAGGATCCTGATCTCCAGGCCATCGTCGACGAGGAGATCAGCAATCCCGACAACTACACTGTCGCTTATTACTCCCTTGACTACCGGCTTTCGATCCAGCATGCCGACGGGACGACGACCCACTATTCGGACGAGAGCATGGCAAAATACATCCGAAACGACTTAGGGCAAAGCTCCTTCAACGGCTTATTTGACAGCAAGGAAGAAGCCCAGGCTGCCGTGGATCAGTATCGGGAGGCCATGACCGGCGAAGGCGACACGATTCTCGGCGAATCGGTCTACTTTATCCTCCAGCCCCAGGCGTCCTTCGTCCTTATGGATCACAATACCGGCTATGTGAAGGCCATCAGCGGCGGCCGCGGCGAAAAGGAAGTAAGCCTCTCCTTAAACCGCGCCACCAACACCCTGCGCCAGCCGGGCTCCACCTTTAAGGTTATCACGGCCTTCGCGCCGGCCCTGGATGCCTGCGGCGCAACCTTAAGCACGGTTTACTACGACGCGCCTTATACCGTCGGCACAAAGACCTTCCGGAACTGGTATTCCAGCCGCGGCTATTTCGGCTATGCAACGATCCGCGACGGCATCACCTATTCCATGAACATCGTTGCCGTCCGCTGCCTGATGGAGACTGTGACGCCGCAGCTCGGCGTGGAATACGCGAGGAATTTCGGCATCACGTCCCTCACGGACACCGACTACAACGCGGCAACGGCTCTCGGCGGCATTACGAAAGGCGTCTCCAATCTGGAGCTGACGGCTGCTTACGCCACCATCGCCAACGGCGGCATGTACACGAAGCCTGTCTTCTTTACGAAGATTTTAGACCACAATGGAAAAGTCCTCTTGGAAAACGAGCCGGAAACCAGGCGCGTCCTCAAGGATTCCACGGCCTTCCTCTTAACGGATGCCATGACCGATGTGGTGGAAAGCAACCGCATGTACGCAACGCCGGGCGTCAGCTTAAACTCCACCGGTACGGCCGCGAAAATTTCCGGCATGTCGACAGCCGGCAAATCCGGCACGACGACGGCCAACAACGACATCTGGTTCGTGGGCTACACGCCTTACTATACGGCCGGCATCTGGTCTGGCTGCGATGACAACCAGAAGATTTCGGCCATCGGAAGCACCACAAGCTACCACAAGGCCATCTGGAAGAACATTATGACGCGGGTTCACGAAGGGCTGGCCGACACCGGCTTCCCGGTTCCGTCGTCGGTAGAAACTGCCCAGGTCTGCCGGAAATCCGGCATGCTTGCGAGCCCCGGCGTCTGCCAGTCAGACCCCAGGGGAAATGCCGTGGAGACGGAATACTTTGCAAAGGGAACCGTTCCCACGGAGGTCTGCAACCACCATGTACGCATCACGGTCTGCTCCGCTTCGGGCGGACGGCCGACGGAATACTGCCCGGCCGATACCAGGGTGTCCGGCACCTTCATGGTGCTGCCGGAGGGCGAGACGGGAGCCACAGACGACTCCAGATACGCCATCCCGGGCTACTGCAATGTCCACACGGCCGCTTCTACCATCATCACTCCGGGAGAAACCGATCCGGCCGGCACGGTGACGCCGATTACGCCGGAACCCACATCTCCGCTTGGGCCTGGGTATATCCCCATCAGCCCGCAGTAACCGGATATTTGAATTTTATGCAGGCATGATGCCGCTTGCCGGGTTTGTGCAGCAGAAAAAGAGACCAGCACCTGTCCCCTCTTTTTTGGGGGAGCAGGCAGTGGTCTCTTTTTTCTTCCTTATAATTCCCTATAAAAGCCCAGCTAACCGCGGCAGTCCAAGGCTCACGACCGGCACATATGTCACGAGAAGAAGCCCGATTAAAATTGCCGCATAATACGTCAGCATGTACGGCATGACTTTGGATAAGCTGGTGCGGCCCACCTTAATCGCCACAAACAGCGTATTTCCCACCGGCGGCGTGATGTTGCCGATGCAGAGGTTGTAAACCAGGATCAGGCCGAACTGCACCGGATCCATACCGAAGGTCTTGACGACCGGAAGGAATAACGGCGTAAAGATCAGGATGGCAGGCGTCACGTCCATGAAGGTTCCGGCAATCAGAAGGATCACGTTCATGATCAAGAGAATGATGACCGGATTCTGCGTCAGTCCCAGAAGGGCCTCGGAGATGGCCTGCGGGATCTGGGTAAAGGACATGACCCAGCCGAGGATATTGGACACGCCGATTAAAAATACGACCATGCCGCTCATCTTGGCGCTGTCCACCACGATGTTCCAGAAGGACTTTAAGGTAATGTTCCGGTAGCAGATGCCTAAGATCAGCGCGTAGACTACGGCGATGGCCGAGCCTTCGGTGGCTGTGAAGGCGCCGCCGATGATGCCGCCGATGACGACGACGATCAGGGAAAGGGCCGGGATGGCGCGGAGCGTGCAGACGCCCAGGTTCTTCCAGTCGAATTTCCCCGGAAGTCCTTTATATCCCTTTTTCTTTGAAATCAGGATGGCGGCCGCCATACAGCAGACGGCCCAGATTATTCCCGGCACATAGCCTGCCATGAAAAGGGCTGCGACAGAGGTTCCGCCTGCCGCCAGGGAGTAAGTAATCAGTGCGTTTGACGGCGGGATCAGGAGGCCGGACGGAGCCGACGCGCCGTTGGTTGCGGCACAGAGGGCCTTGTCATATCCCTGTTCCTCCTCGCCCTTTTCCACCATGCTTCCGACGGCCGCTGCTGCTGCCGAGGCGGAGCCGGAGATGGCACCGAAAAGGGCGTTTGCGCCGACATTCGTCACAAGAAGGGCACCCGGCATTTTTCCGAGAATCGCCATGACGAAGTCCACGAGGCGCTTGGCGATGCCGCCCTGGTTCATCAGATTCCCTGCCAGGATGAAGAACGGGATCGCCGTCAGGCTGAATTTGCTCATGCCCACGAAGATGCGCTGTGCGCCTGTTACCACGGACACATCAAGGGCGACGGTCTGGAGAATGCAGATCAGGGAGGAAATGCCGATAGCATAGGAAATCGGCACCCCGACAATCAGAAGAACCGCCAGGATCACAACAATAATGAGTAAAGACTGGATTGCCATCGCTTATACCTCCGCCTCCTTTGCTCCGAAATCGCCTTTGCTGATATCGGCGATATTTAGTACGGTGTAAATCATGTTCAGGACGCCGCAGACCGGAAGCACCACATAGAACACGCCGACGGCCACGCCCAGGGAGGACGTCATCTGGCCCATGGCAAGGTTCGTGATCTGGATCCCGCCGTAAACGAGGATTACGGCAGAAAAGGCAAAGGCTACCAGCTCGCCGAAGATAGAAAGAGCCTTTCTGGCTCCCGGGCCCATGCGCTCCACCAGAATCGGGATGTTCATGTGCCCTCTCTCACCGGTGATTAAGGACGCCCCAAAGAGGCTGGCCCATGCAAACAGATAGGATACCAGTTCCTCCGACCAGGAGGACGGGTTCTGAAGGACATATCTTGTAAAGACCTGCCAGCAGGTCAGGATTACCATGGCGATAAAGCTGACGCCTGCCAGCACGTTTAAAATCCTGTTTAAAAGATCTCTCAATGCTTTCATCTCTTATCCCCTCCTCCTTTTAAGATTCCGCAGCAGGATACATCTCGTTGTATGCCTGGATTTTTTCGTAGATCGGCGCCAGCTCCGGATACTGGGCCAGCATGGACTCGTGCATCGGGGCGCAGGCCTCCTGGAACGGCTTCGTATCGGGATATAAGAAGTTTACGCCCTGCTCGTTCGCTGCCCGCTCTTTTGCGTTCTCCACGGCTGTCACCCACTCTTCTCTCTGCACCGAATTGACAAGCGCGAAGCCTTCTTCAAAGATGGCCCGCTCTTCCTCGGAAAGTCCCTCTAAAAAGGCGTTGTTGCCGATGAGGATATCCGGGATCATCTGATGCATGTCGTAGGAATAGTATTTGCAGACATCGCCGTGGCCGTTGTCTGTCAGCGCCATTTCGTTGTTCTCGGCGCCGTCGATGATTTTCGACTGGAGCGCCGTATAAACCTCGCCGAAGCCCATGGGCGTTGCGGAACCGCCTAAAAGGTTCATCATCTGCACGTTAGTCGGCGACTGCTGGACACGGATTTTTAATCCCCGCAGGTCGGCAACGGTCTCGATGGGCTTATCCACCGTGTAGAAGTTTCTCGTTCCGGCATCCAGCCATGTCACGGCCTCAAAGCCGGCCTGCTTTGTGGATTCAAAGATCGGCCCTGTGACCTCCCCGTCGTCCATGGAGGCGTGGTAGGCCTCCGAGGACGCGAAAAGGTAGGGAAGGTTAAATAAGGTATAGTTTTCACTGAAGGTCTCCAAAAGGGAGTTGGAGGCGACGCAGAAGTCGATGGCGCCTGTCTGGGTCAGCTGCACCATTTCGTTCTGGGAGCCTAAAAGCTCGCTCGGGAATACCTCCACGTTGTATTTATCGCCGAGCCGCTCCTCGATGAATTCCTCGAAAGCCGCCAGCGCAATGTGGGTCGGGTGGTTGGTGGACTGGTTGTGGCCGATACGGATAATCCGCCTGTCGTCCCCGGCACTCTGGCAGCCGGTCAGGGCCCCCGCCGCAAGGGCAAGGGCCGCCATGCATGCGGCCGCGCGAAATTTGTTTTTCCTGTTCATAAGACTGCCCTCTTCCTTTTATCCGAAGCCTGTTTTTATACTCCGGAATATGCGGCGTACCCGCCGTCAATCGGGATGCAGACGCCGGTGATGAAGCCGGCCGCATCGTTGTTTAATAAAAACAGCACGGCGCCCACAAGTTCTTCCAGCTCGCCGAACCGTCCCATGGGCGTTCCCGCCAGGATTTTTGCGGTTCTGGCCGTCGGTGTCCCGTCCTCGTTAAAGAGCAGGGCACGGTTCTGGTTTCCCACAAAGAAGCCGGGGGCAATGGCGTTTACGCGGATACCGGATTTTGCAAAGTACGTTGCCAGCCACTCGGTGAAGTTTACGATGGCCGCCTTTGCGCCGGAGTATGCCGGGATTTTCGTAAGGGGCGTGTAGGCGTTCATGGAGGCGATGTTTAAGATATTTCCATTTCTGTCTATCATGTCTGCGGCGAACACCTGCGTCGGAAGCAGCGTGCCCAGCCAGTTTAAGGAGAAGACGAACTCCACACCGGACTTATCCAGGTCAAAGAAGGTCTTGCAGTTTTCGATGTCCTTGGCCTCATGATGGAACTCATTGTCCGTCGTCGCACGGGGGTTGTTGCCGCCGGCGCCGTTGATTAACACATCGCAGGGGCCGAGATCCTTTAAAATCTGTTCATGGGCGGACTCCAGGTTTTCCCTGTCGAGGACGTTTGTCTTATAAGCTTTTGCGATGCCGCCCTGGGCTGTGATCCCATCGGCCACCTTCTTTGCCGCTTCCTCATTGAGATCAAGCACAGCCACCTTGCCGCCGGCAGCCGCCAGCTTCTCGGCAAACATGCCGCAGATGGCTCCGCCTGCACCTGTAACTACGCACACCTTTCCGGTCAGATCTGTGTTCAGTACATTCTTTTCCATAATCACGCTCTCCTTTTTCTTCTATTTATTCCATGATTTTTCACATGCTTCAAAAAGTCCGTTCAAGTAGGCAGCTCCCAGGGCCCTGTCGTAAAGGCCGTAGCCCGGTTTCCCGGTCTCGCCCCAGATCATGCGCCCGTGATCCGGCCGCACATAGCCGTCAAAGCCTGTCTCCACGAGGGCTTTCGTGATTTCATACATATCCAGGGAGCCGCAGCCGGAAAGATGGGCCCGCTCCTCAAAGGAACCGTCGTCCATGATCTTCACGTTCCGCATGTGCATGAAGCCGATGCGTCCCATGGCAGAATATTTCCGCACCATGGCCGGGATGTCGTTGAACTTCGCGCAGCCTAAGGAGCCGGTGCAGAGGCAGAGGGCGTTGGACGGGGAATCCACGATGGAAAGGTACCGGTCCAGGTTCTCCTCACAGGTGATGACCCGGGGCAGTCCGAAAATCGGATACGGCGGATCGTCGGGATGGAGCGCCATGACGACGCCGCACTCCTCGGCCACCGGGATGACGCGCTTTAAAAACACCTCAATGTTGTTCCAGAGGCCTTCTTCGCCCAGCTTTCCGTATGCCTGGATCAGGCCGCGCACCTCGTCCTGGGTGTAGCTGGCATCCCAGCCCGGCAGGTTGATGTCGTCCGTTAAGGGATCTAATCCCTTCATCTGATCCCAGTACATCACAAGGCTCGTGGAGCCGTCGTCCGCCTTCTTGTCAAGCTGTGTCCTTGTCCAGTCAAAAACCGGCATGAAATTGTAGGTCACGCATTTTACACCGTATTTGGCGCAGCGGCGGATGTTCTCACAGTAGGCGTCGATATGGGCGTCCCTCTTTTCTGTTCCGAGCTTGATGTCCTCGGACACGGGGATGGACTCCACCACATCGAATACGAGCCCGTGGGCCTCGCAGTCCTTTTTGATCTTTTCGATGCTCTCCTCGGGCCACACCTCGCCCGGCTTCACGTCATAGACGGCAGAGACGATGGAGCGCATGCCCGGGATCTGGGAGATGTATTCCAGAGAAACCGGATCCGACTCCCCATACCAGCGAAATGACATTTTCATACTTGCTTTCCTCCTTCTTTTTTGCTTTCCGCTATTTGCAATTTTCCTGAATCTTTATTATAATGATAGCAGGTTGTCCGTGATTTCTCATCGGATATACTGCTTAAAATCTGGTATAAATTGCTATAATCCATAATTATATACAAAAACAGCGAGGTATTTTTGTATTATATGCACAAAGATATTTTTTCTCTCCGGCAGACTATGGTTCGTCCGGATTTTGAATGCTACCACTATTTTGATATTATTCCCCCTGTGGTGGACTTTCATGAACATGAATTTTACGAGGTGTTTTTCTTTCTGTCCGGCAATGTCTCCTACAACATCGAGGGGCGCACCTACCTTCTCCGGCCAGGCGACATTCTTTTAACCGACAACAAGGACATCCACCGGCCGGACATCCGGCCAGGAAAGCCTTATGAACGGTTCGTCCTCTGGATCATGCCGTCCTACCTGTCCCAGATTGCGAAATTCGGTTCCAGCCTGACGGACTGCTTCGCCGACGCCAGCGCAAAAAAACACCAGCTCATCCGCCCGGAAAGCGGCCTGGTGGCGCGTCTTAAAAACATTTTAGAGAAGATCATCGAAAACCGGGACGGAAAAGAGCTTGGAAGCAGCGTCCTGGAAAATATCTACCTGATCGAATTTATGGTCTATTTGAACCGGGCTTACTATGCGGACTCTGCGATTCTCCCGAAGGACATCACGGAGAATGAGAAGATCAATGCGGTCGTCGCCTACATCAACGATCATCTGGACGAGGAGCTGACCCTGGACCGGCTTGCGGAGACCTTTTTTGTCAGCAAGTCCTACCTCTCCCACCAGTTCAAGGCGTACACCGGCCTGACGCTGTTCCAGTTCATCATAAAAAAGCGCCTCACCGTGGCCCGCAACATGATCTCCGAAGGCGCCGCCATGATGGATGCCTGTATGCGCTGCGGCTTCAACGACTATTCCAACTTTCACAAGGCCTTTAAAAAGGAATTCGGCCGCAGCCCCAAAGAATATAAAAGCCAGTAAGCCGGCAAAGGCAGCCCGTCCCCGGACATGCCCTGCCGGCTCTTTTTATCTCCAATATGGCTGTTTTTCCGGTGCACCGGACACGCGGCGTTTTAGCTTTTCATCTTCGGCTTAAAAATCAGGGAACCGAGATAGCCGAAAATCAGGGCGCCGGAAATCCCGACGGCGCTCGCCGTAAACCCGCCCTTAAAAATCCCGAGGAAGCCGTCCTCGGACATGGCCTTTGAGATCCCTTTCCAGAGGGTGTTCCCGAAGCCGCTTAAGGGTACCGTGGCCCCGGCGCCTGCCCACTGGGCAAATGGTTCATAAAAGCCAAGATATCCTAAAATCGCGCCGCTGACGACTAAAAGCACCATGATCCGGCCCGGCATCAGCTTCGTCTTATCCATTAAAATCTGCACCAGCATGCAGAGGATGCCGCCCACAAGAAACGCTTTGATATAATCCAAGGTATCTACCGCCTTTCTTTTTTCATTCTTCGCAGCTTTCAAGCACCGCAGCATGGGCGATGCCCGGGACGCTCTGGCCCTCGTTGAAGCTTACGGTGGATAGCAGCGCCCCCGTCGGAAGAAACAGAACCCGCTTCCAGAGGCCTTCTTTGATCCGCGGGAGAATATAGCCGCAGAGCACCGAGGCCGAACAGCCGCAGCCGCTTCCGCCGGCGTGGGTGTCCTGGCTGGCGGCGTCAAAGATTTCGATGCCGCAGTCCATGTAGCGGCTTTCCGCGTCATGTCCGGCCTTGTCTAGGAAGTCCAGAAGAAGCCGCTTCCCCACCTGCCCCAAATCGCCGGTGATAATTTTGTCGTAATGGTTCTCGTCCACGCCAAGGTCATGGAAGTTCGTAAGGATCGTATCCACGGCCGCCATCGCCATGGCCGCCCCCATGTTCATGGAATCCCGGATGCCCATGTCGATGATTTTTCCCGTCGTGATGGCTGTCACCTTCGCCAGGGACGTCTCTTTTTTCTTCCCCTTTTTGGCCGCCGAAAGAATCACTGAGCCGCAGCCTGTGACCGTCCAGGTGGCTGAGTAGGGACGCTGGTTCCCGTATTCCAGGGGAAAACGGAACTGTTTTTCCGCTGAGGCAAAATGGCTGGAGGTCGTCACCATCGCATGATCTGCGAAGCCGCCGGCCACAGCCATGGATGCCAGCCCGATGCCCTCTCCCATGGTGGAACATGCGCCGTAAAGCCCGAACATCGGAAGTTCCAGATCGACGCTTCCAAAGGAGGTGGCGATGATCTGTGCTAAAAGGTCACCGCCGAACAGATACCGGATGTCCTCTTTCTTTAAGCCGCTCTTTTCCAGCGCAAGCTTCGACGTCTGGCTCTGAAGCTCGCTCTCCGCCTCCTCCCAGGTCTTTTTCCCGAACATGGGATCGCCGGAAAGAATCTTGTCAAAATACGGCCCGAGAGGGCCCTCGCCTTCCTTTTTTCCGACGATGGATGCCGCCGCTGTGAGAAGAGGCGGATTTTCAAACACAATGCTTGCTTTTCCTGCCTGCATGTTTCCTGCTCCTTCCTGCCTTTCATCTTCGTTCCTTTATTCTTCCTGTACTATCTCCAGCTTTCGGGATTTTATGCTTATCCGTATGAAAAAAGAGGGTGCAGCAAACTGCCGTACCCTCCTGTCTGGTTCCGTTTTTCCTGTTGTCCCGCCTAAAACTCCAGCGGCTCAGCGTCCTCCATAACGTCTAAAAATTCCTGCATCTCTTTCTCAAACTCTTTGATGGCCTTTTTGATCCGCTTTCCTGCTTTTTTGTCACCTGTCGCCGTATAGAGCGTGTCTGCCGCCAAAAACAGGATTTCATTTTCCGCCGTGCACGTTTCATGTTCCTTCAAATGGCGTTCCGCAAGCCCTGCGGCAGTCTCAAAATCTCCGCGGTCGATGCAGACGAGGATAAGCGCCGCCTGGGCCATGACATCCCCGGAGTCTTCCTGGTACCACTTTTCACAGAATTCTTTCGCCTTTTCCAGTTCCTTCCCGTTCCGCAGCGCCCAGGCAATCTGAAGCCGGTATTCGGACGGCGAAACCTCTTTCCACTGGAACAGCCCGAGCAGGGTCTCACACACGGAAATCAGCTTTTCCAGGTATCCGCGGGTTCCCAGCTCGTCCATATAGTCTTCCAGCCAGCCTTCCACATCATAATCGTAATCCGTGCTCTCATCCAGCTCGTAAAGCTCTTTCGCATATTCCGGGTCTTCCTCGCGCTCCTGCTTTATGATGTCCAAAAGCACCTCAAAGGTTTCATTCCACAGCTCTATGTCCCCGCTCTTTGTAATCATATCGGTATAGCAGTCGGAAGTTCTTTTTTCAAACTGGTTCCATCGTTTTTCCATCTGTCTTCTTCCTTTCCGAATTTCTCCCTGTGTTTCCGGCTGCTGCCGGGATGTATTTTCACCATTATAATATAATGCGGGGCATGTGTCAAATTTTGGCAGGGGCGGCGAGGCCTTTGCGGTACTGGTTCGGTGTGAGGCCAGTCTGCCTGCGGAAGCACACGGTAAAATAGCTCTGAGAGGAAAAGCCGGTCTGCGCCGCGATTTCGGCAGCGGAAAACTCCGTGCTGCCAAGGAGTTCCATGCTCCTTTCAATGCGGTACTCCATCAGATACCCGAACATGGTCTTCCCTGTCATCCTCTTAAAAAAGCGGGCACATTCCTCCGGACAGAGAAACACCTGCTCTGCCGCCTCCCGGAGCGATACCTTTTCACTGTAATGGCAGTTCAAATATGCAAGAAGCATCTGGAGCCGCTCGTTCGACCTGGCGTTCCCCCGGGACGTTTCCCCGCGAAAACAGCATAGAACTGCCGGCCAGGCCATGAGAAGCTCGCCCCATAAAAGTTGTTCCCAGCCGGGCCGTTCCCGTTCCATGGACAGACTCACAATCCGGTGCACGGCTCTCATAAGCCTGGCCCCGTCGGGATGGCTGCCGTCAAACAGAAAGCACGGAGCACTCTCTTCTTCCTCAAAAGGCGCCAGCATCCGCGCCCACAGTTCTTCACATGCCGCGGGGCAGAGAAGCTCCGGCGAAACGTCGACACAGTAATAGGCCGATGATGGCTGGCGCGGCTCGGCCATATGTGCCAGCCGGCGGTTGATAAAAATCCCCGTTCCGGCAGGGACATTCCATCCCCTCCCGGCAGCCGAAAACAGCACTTCTCCTTTTGTCACACAGCATAGCTGGAAATCATCATGCCAGTGCCAGTTGACCCGTTGATAATCCCGCCTGGAAAAATCCGTCTGGTAGACGGAAACGGGAAATCCCGGCAGAATCCTCTGAAGCTCCTCTTCGCTGTCTTTTCCTACTTTCAAGCTGTTTATAATCATAACTCCTCAATATAATGATAATTTTAGGCGTTTTTTTGATAGACTGTCTTTATTAAACCTCTATATAATAAAAAAGTCAATACATTCAGCAAAATAGAAGGGAACCATCGACATGGAAAAACATTTAAGCAGACACACGTACGGCGTCCTCTGCTGTATAGCCGGTGCCGTCAGCTGGGGTATCTCCGGCGCCATCAGTGAAGCATTCTTTCAAAGATACACAGCAGACCCGGTCTGGGTGACAGCCGTCCGCATGACCGCGGCAGGGATTTTTCTCATGGTCTGGGTCACCGCCAAAAAGCAACTTTGCTTCGGCGACCTCATGAAAGATAAAAAATCACTGTTCCAAATCGCCGCTTTCTCCCTGGCAGGCCTTATGCTCTGCCAGCTTGCATATCTCAATGCAATCCGCTGGACAAATTCCGGCACGGCAACGGTGCTCCAGAACCTGTCCATCGTGTTCGTCGCAGTCTTTCTCTGCATTACTTCGAAGAAGCTGCCGGAAAAACCGATCCTTATTGGCATCGCACTGGCGCTTTTCGGCGTCTGGCTGATTTCCACAGGCGGAACCCCGGGCAGCATGGAACTGACCCCCAAAGGGCTTTTCTGGGGTCTGGCCGCGGGCCTCGGCGCCGCCAGCTACTCCCTTCTCTCCAGGCGGCCGGTGGAGCGTTGGGGAAGCCTCCCCGTTACGGGCATGGGCATGCTGATCGGCGGCCTTGTCCTCTCCGCGGCCGTCAGGGCATGGGAAATTCCGGCCGGACTGGATCTCTATGCACTGGTACTTTTATCAGCCATTGTCCTTCTGGGCACCGTCGGGGCATTTTCCCTGTTTCTCCAGGGCATCCGCATGGCCGGCCCGATGAAGGCCTCCCTGCTCTCCTGCCTGGAACCTCTGACAGCCGCTTTCCTTTCCGCCTTCTGGCTGCATTCCAGCTTTTCTGCGGCAGAGCTCGTTGGCTTTGCATGCATTTTGGCAACAGTTTTTCTGATACGGGAGTGATGCGGGGTTTGTGCAGTAAAAAACAACGGGAGGGCTGCCCGCATAAGGCTGTCCTCCCGCTGCCGGATCTGCCTGCGGCCAGAAAGCCTCTCCCCGCTTTCTACACGCCGCAAGCTTCTCCTTACTTCTCTCCTATCTGACTCTTCCACTTTATTCCGTCTTCATTATACTTGATTTTTTCCTGTTAGAATGGCTGGTCCGCGAATCATGGGGGATTTGTCCGTGAAAAACAGCCGGACTTGACGCACTTTCCTGTCGGAATACGTCTATCTTGGCACATACTCCAATCTCGTATAAGAACCGTCTGCATTTTTGCTGTAAGCAGTAAACCGCAGGCTCTCGATCCCCTCTTCCGAATATCCATAGCTGATATGTTCCGACATCCCATATTCTCCGTCTTCAAAGTCGATGAAAAACCATTCTGCGAGAAACTTCTCACTGCTGCCGCCGCTCCGGTCAGTAAAAACAATCATCCCGTCCGGATCCGGATACACGGTCTGCCGTGACTGCTCAACCGGGACGCACAGCTCATCAATATTGTCCCGATTCACCGATGCTGCAAATTCGTAAGCTTCCAGAATGCTCTCTCTGTCCTTCTGAGGCAGGGACGCCAGCCATTCTTCATCAAGCCCATACTCCGCATGAGCGTCATGCACATCCTTCGTCTCCTGATTTTGGATTTTTTCCAAGTATTCCTCTGCGGCTTCCTCGGATGCTTTGCTTTCATCGAATGGCAGTGTAAACAAGGCATTAAAGCCCTCGTATTCCTCATTTCGTGATATTGCACCGGAACTTTCGTCAAACAAATACGCAGCCTTCATGCTGCCGGCTGTTTCTGTTGCACAAAGATACACTGTGCGGCTGGCAAAGCTCTCCAGATTGTCGCATTCTGCTAACCAGTATAATACGCCGTCTTCCACAAAGCATGCGGCATTTCCATGGAAGGAATGGATGTTATAGCTCCATGGTTCATATCCTTCTATGAGCGGCGACACAAAAAATTGATCCAGATACCCCTTTTGATATCCATTTTCATCTTTTTCCGTCATTCCGCTCCCATCAGACTTTGTTATCGCCAGCGCAGCATACGTTCGGTCATCAAGGCGCTCCTCCTTTATCATGGATTCCAGTTCAGACAAATCCTTCCCGGACACTATGCCCAACAGCGTAAACGTATAGTCTCCAATCCTCTGCGTTTCATTGATTTCGGCTGTCATGTTCTCCCGGAATGCTTTTGAAAGCTTTTTATCTCCTATCCTTTCTGCGACATGCGCCGCATGAAAATATTTTGCTGCCGCCACGACTCCAATCGAACTGAGCATCACAAAACATATCGCCAGGGCCGCAGCCGCCGGATTCTTGATCCGCCTTCTCTTCGCATAATTCCCCTCTCCAATTTTGTCAATAATCTTTTGATTCAGCCAAACGTCTGCCTCCCATGAAGGTTTCATCGCGTTTTTTATTTTGGTGTCAAAATCATGATTCATAATACTTCCTCCAGCTCTTTATATAAGCGTTTTCTTGCCTGAAACAGCCTGCTTTTGACTGTCCCTTTCGGTATATGAAGGATATCGGCAATCTCCTCGACGCTTCTCTCCTCCATATAATATAAAAGTGCTGTGATTTTCAATTTTTCAGGCAGTTTTCTCACGGCATTTTGGATTCTGGCATTCGTATCGTTTTGCATGGCTATCGCTTCCGCCGAATTTTCATGTCTCATTTGAAAATCGTTCTCATTTATGCAGGAAACATCTTCTCTGCAAAAAAGCCTGCCTGCATTTAAGTCCTTGCGCCGCTTGTTTTTCCACAATTTGCAGGCAATGCTTAAAAGAAAGCTTTTCGGATTCCGGTCAAGCGTTATCCCCCGTTCCATCGCCTTTACAAACGTATCCTGGTAAAGGTCGTCTGCCTCCGTTCTGTTTGCCGTTAAATAACAGCAAAAGGAATATACATCTTTTCCGTATCGTGCGATACATTTTTCTATTTCCGACTTTTTCATCACTGCTCCTTTTTTCTGCTGCTTTTATAAGGATTGCAATCTTTATATGATATAGTTGTTTTTAGGGGATTGTTTGGTTCATTTTATTTGCGGGAGATTTATAAAAGAAACCGATAATCGCTGGAGTGCGGTCATCGGTTTCTTTATCTGGGCTCGTTTATATGCAATTTTGATTGTTTTGGAACATTGGATGATATTTTAATTGTTTCTTCTTTCCTGGCAGAGAGGCATATTTGTGGTGGTTGGGTGTGGGTTTATTTTTGGGTTAATAAGACAACCGTCTCGACATGCCCAGTCCCCGGAAACATATCCACCAAACAAATCTTCTCAACAACATACCCCCCATCCATCAGCACCGCCAAATCTCTCACCAGACTCGTCGGCTTGCAGGACACATACACAATCCGTTCCACGCCATAATCCATAATCTTCGGCAGCGCCTTCGGGTGGATCCCATCCCGCGGCGGGTCGAGAACAATCAAGTCCGGCCGTTCCTCAAGCGTATCCAGCACCTTTAACACATCCCCGGCGATAAAATCGCAGTTGGAAAGCCCGTTGAGCGCCGCATTCTCCTTTGCCGCCTCGACGGCCTCCTCCACGATTTCCACGCCTGTCACATGCTCGGCCACCGGCGCTAGAATCTGGGCGATGGTACCGGTACCGCTGTACAGATCAAACACCCTCTGTCCGCTCGTATCACCGATATACTCCCGCGCCGTCGAATATAAGACCTCAGCCCCCAGAGAATTGGTCTGGAAAAAGGAGAACGGCGTAATCTTAAACTTTAATCCCAAAAGCTCCTCATAGAAAAAGTCCTGCCCGTACAGAGTTTCCGTCCCGTCATTCTTCACCACATCGGCCAGGCTGTCGTTTTTCGTATGAAGGATACCGGCAAACGTCCCGTCCAACGGAAGCTCCAGAAGCCGCTTTTTCCACTCTTCCAAAAGCTCCGCCTCGTTCCATCCAAGTGCGCTGATTCCCTCCGTCTGCGTCGTCGTCACAAGATCCACAAGGATCTCTCCGGTCTTCACGCCGCGGCGCACAAGCAGATGCCGCAGGTATCCCACATGCGAAAGCTTCTTATAGAATCCCGTCCCATGCTCCCGGAACAAAGAAAGCGTCTCCGACAGAATCCGGCAGCAGTCCGGATGCACCAGACAGCACTTGTCCACGGTCACCACATCATAAAAGCTCCCCCTCTTATGCATTCCCAGCTCCAGAGGCCCGTCCTTTTGTGCATCACCGAAAGAAAACTCCATCTTATTCCGGTACCCTTCCGTGAGCGGGCTGCCCTTAATCCCCTCAAATTCATATCCCCCGCACACGCCGTCTAAAAGCGCGCGCACCTGGCTCTCCTTGAGCTTTAACTGCTCCTCATATGGAAGCGACTGATACGAACAGCCGCCGCAGACACCGGCATGGGGACAGCGCGGCTTTTCATACTCCGCTTCCGACCGCAAGACCACCGACAAAAGCCGTCCCTCATACTTTCCCTTTCTCTGCTTTGTCACGGCAAACTCCACGGTCTGTCCCGGCAGCACATGTTTTACCGTGACCTTTTCGCCGTCCACAAAAAGAATCCCCTTATTGGGGAAATCGACTCGTTCCACAATGCCTGTATAAATCTCGCCTTTCTTCATTTCCAGTCTCCTGTTCCCATTTTATCATCCAAACGCCCGGCACCGGCTGCCTGGCTCCTGCAATCCGTCCCATTACATGAAAACAGGGCTGTGCAAGCACTTTGCATCAGCCCCTCATGTCAGATTTTATGCTTCCGGTTTCTCTTCCTTCTCCTCTGCTTTCGCCGGCTTCTCCTCCTCATCCTCGAAGAAGTCATCGTCGAAATCATCGTCAAAGTCATCCTCAAAATCTTCCAGGTAATCCGGCGTAAAGAAACGGTACACGCCGTAAGCGATTGCTGCCACTGCCGCTACCGCGCCAATGATGGCCAACACCCAGAGGATGCAGTTTTTCTTTTTCTCCTCTTCCTCTTTCCTGTGGAGCAGTTCATTCAGTCTGGAAGCGTTTACCAACTCCTCCATCTTGCTCAGAGCATCCTTACTCATCAAATCGAACTTATTCATGCCTGCACATCCTTTCTGTTTTCTTACAAACAAAAATTCTTTTTAACAGTATAACATCATTCTGCGAATTTTACTATCCTAAATTTAAAAATTTCACAGCTTTTTCAGCTTCGCAAACGACGCAAACATCCTTTTTACGCCAAAACGGTCAAATTCCACGGCCACCTCAAAGTCTTTGCCGCCGTCACTAATCTCCTTCACAGTGCCCTCTCCGAACCGCGCATGCAGCACGCGGTCCCCGACGCCGTACTCCGGAGTCTCCTTCGTCACGGAAAACGTCTTTCCGAAAGCCGGCTTCCCCGGCGTTTTAAGCGCGTTCGACAAATAAGCGCTCTTTCCTGCCTGCGGCCGGCTTCCGTAGCTTTCCGGCCTGGAACCGAACATGCTGATGCCGGAAGAACGCTCCTCATGGCTTTCGGAGGATTTCCCATAGGCATTCCCCCAGGGCAGGGCACTGTCATCAAAGTCCTGCTTTTCTCTCCTTGCCGGCCGGAAAACAGAATCCTCCTGCATCTCCTCATCCATAAGCTCCTCGGGAATCTCCTTAAGGAACCGGCTCGGGATCGAAAACCGCGTCTCCCCCTTCACCATCCGCTGCCTGGCCGCCGTGAGCATTAACTCCTCCCTGGCCCTTGTGATGCCCACATAACAGAGGCGCCGTTCCTCTTCCAGCGCTTCGGGATCGTCAGACATCGCCATGGCGCTCGGGAACAGCCCGTCCTCCATGCCGCTCAAATAGACATAAGGAAACTCCAGTCCCTTGGCCGAGTGAAGCGTCATGAGCACCACACGGTCCTCCGACTCATCCAGGCTGTCCACATCGGCCACCAGAGCCACTTCTTCCAGAAAGCCGTCTAACGTCGGATCCTCGGCCGTCTCCCAGTAAGCTGCTGCCTTGTTTACCAGCTCCTCAATATTCTCAAGCCTCGTCTCGGCCTCCACCTCGCCTTCCTCTTTCAGTTCCTCGGCATACCCGGTGGATTCCAACAGCTCCTCGATCACCGTCCGGATGTCCGCGCCGTCCCGGACCGCATGCCTGAAATGCAGAATCTGATCCACAAACTTCGTGATCTTTCCGGCCGCCTTCCCAACGCCCGGCACAGCCTCGACCCGGACAAGGGCATCAAAAAAGCTCATGTCCCGCTCAGCTGAAAACATGGCGACGCGCCCAACCGTGGCAGCGCCGATGCCGCGCTTCGGCACATTGATGATCCGCTGGACTGCCAGGTCATCCCGTCCGTTGGCGATGGTCTTTAAATAGGCCAGAATGTCCTTGATCTCGCGCCTCTGATAGAAATTTACGCCGCCCACCAGCCGGTAGGGGATCCCGTAAAACACCAGCTTTTCCTCCAGAAGCCGCGACTGGGCATTTGTCCTGTAAAGAACGGCATCATTCTTCCATGGTTTCCCACGCTTCATCATGTCGCGCACGATGCCCTCGGCCTCATCGTAGGCCGTATCAAAAATCTTCACACGGATTTTTTCTCCCTCGTCATTGTCCGTCCAGAGGGTCTTTTCCTTCCTGCCCATGTTATTTTTAATCACATCGTTGGCCGCTGCGAGAATCCGCTTCGTCGAGCGGTAGTTCTGTTCCAGCTTCACCACATGTGCCCCGGGAAACGTCTCCTCGAAGCTTAAAATATTCCGGATATTGGCGCCGCGGAACCGGTAAATGGACTGGTCGTCATCGCCGACAACACAAAGGTTTTTATACTTTGCCGCAAGAAGGCTTACCAGACGGAACTGGGCCGTATTGGTATCCTGGTACTCGTCCACCATGATATAGCGGAACCTGTCCTGATAATACTCAAGCACCTCTTTCTTCGCCTCAAAAAGCTCCACGGTCTTCATGAGAAGGTCATCAAAATCCAGGGCATTGTTCTTCTTAAGCTGCTTCTGGTACTCCGCGTAAAGCTCGCCGATCTTCTGGAGCCGCATGTTCCCCTCAGCCCTGGCACTCAAAAGGAATTCCTCCGGGCCGATCAGCTCATTCTTCGCCGACGAAATAATGCCGAGCAGGTTCCTGTCCTTAAACTGCTTGGGATCCAGGCTCGCCGCCTTCACGATCTGCTTCATGAGCGTCCGCTGGTCGTCGGTATCATAGATGGTAAAATTCGTGCCGTATCCCAGGTTCTCAATGAACCGGCGCAAAATCCGCACGCAGAGGGAATGGAACGTGCTGACCCAGACGCTGGAAGCACCGTGCTCCACCAGCCCGTCCACACGCTCCCGCATTTCCCCTGCCGCCTTATTCGTAAACGTAATCGCCAGGATGTTCCACGGCGCCACGCCCTTTTCTTCAATCAGATAGGCAACCCGGTACGTCAGCACTCTTGTCTTTCCCGAGCCGGCCCCCGCCAGCACGAGAAGCGGCCCCTCCGTATGGAAAACAGCCTCTCTCTGCTTTGGATTCAATGTATCGTAGTTTGTCATTTCTTTCCCCTTTCCGGGTCATCATACCATGTCCGCTGCACAGCCATGGTGCCTCCGGCGGATTTTAGCGCCCGGCTTTCTGCGGTAAACGCAGAAACCGGCATGCGCAGGTAAAATGCCCGCTGTGCGGTCATCATACCATATTTTCACGTCCCTGTCACTGTCGGATGGAAAAATCTTTTTCTGCTTCCGATTTTCGTCTCTTTTGCCTCTTGTCATCTGGTTTTTATTACTATATAATAGAGCATGAAAGGAGCCATCATGTCATGAAAACCAACGAAGAAAAGCTGCAAATGCTGTTAGACCGCCTTGACGGGCTCAGCCATATAAAGCTCGGCGAAATCCCCAAGATCGACTTATACATGGATCAGGTGACAACCTTTATGGAAGACCATTTAAAAGACATGAAGCGGTATCCGGAGGACAAAATCCTGACAAAGACCATGATTAACAATTATGCCAAAAACAATCTTCTCCCGTCGCCTGTGAAGAAGAAATACACCCAGGAGCACCTGCTGCTCCTGATCTTTATCTACTATTTTAAAAATGTTTTAACCTTCAACGACATCGAAGCCGTCCTCTCCAATGTGACTGAGAACCACTTCGGCGAAACTGCACTGCCGCTCTCTGAGATCTATGACGAGGTCTTTTCCATGGCCCACGATCAGAAGCAGCGGCTGAAAGACGATGTGACGGCGAAATTCGAGGAGGCGCAAAAAAGCTTTTCAGGCGTGGAGCAGCCGGAACGGGATTCCCTCCAGCTCTTTGCCTTTATCTGCGAGCTGGCCTTCGACGTCTTCCTGAAAAAGCAGATGATCGAGGCCCTGACCGACGAGATCCGAAAGGAAACCCCGCCGAAAAAGAAAAAATAAAAACGATCCTGAAAGGAGGATTGATGCGTATCAACCCGTTTGCATTCCGTAAGCTCTCCTATGGAGTTTACATCATATCCACTCTGGACGGAGAACGCCCCACCGGCTGTACGGCCAACAGCGCCATGCAGATTACTTCGGAGCCGGCTTCCGTGGCAGTCAGCATCAACCATGACAACTTCACAAATTCCTGTATCCAGAAAACAGGAAAATTTGCCGTCTCCATCCTCTCAGAGGAGTCGGATCCAAAGCTCATCGGAACCTTCGGCTTCCAGTCCGGAAAGGACAACGACAAGTTCGCATCTGTGGAATACGAGACAAAAGAAGGCCTTCCCATCGTAAAAGATGCCTGCGCCTACATGGTCTGCGAGGTCATTGACAAGATGGAAACCGAGACCCACACCGTATTCTTAGGGCGCGTGCTGGATGCCGACCTTTTAAAAGACGGCGAAGCCATGACATATGCCTACTACCACAACGTCATCAAGGGAAAGAGCCCGAAAAATGCCCCCACCTATATTAAGGAGGAGGCAGAAGAAAAACCGGCGGCTGCCAAATACGTCTGCGGTATCTGCGGCTATGTCTACGATGGCGAAACGCCGTTCGAGGAGCTGCCCGACGATTATCACTGTCCCGTCTGCGGCCAGCCGAAATCGGTATTTAAAAAGGTGGAATAACTTAAGAAAGGGATCTCCGGCGCATGATTTTTTGCCCCGGAAATCCCTTTTTTCCACACTCTTATTCCCCGCTCTTCTTCTCCTCAATCCGCTTAAACACCATGTCATAACCGTCATTCCCATAATTCAGCGACCGGTTCACACGGCTTATGGTTGCAGTGGAAGCGCCCGTGGTCTCGGCAATGTCGAGATACGTTTTCTTTTCCCGAAGCATCTTTGCGACCTCATACCTCTGGGACAGCGACAGCAGTTCATTCACCGTACAGACATCCTCAAAAAACGCATAGCACTCTTCCGGCGACTGCAACGTCAGGATCGCCTCAAAAAGATGATCCACAGCTTCTGTCTTAATTTTCTTGTTCATTTTGCAATTCCCCTTCTCGCGTAAAATTTATGAATATAACATCTTCCAGTTTTTGCCTTTCGCATTCACATTTTAACACATTAAAGTTATTACGTCCAGCATTTCCGCGAAATCGTTATAAATTTGTGTAACAGTTCAGCCATGCCATTCATAATTTGACGGATTCCATTATATTTAATAGAAGAAAAATGGTATTGGCCGTCAAATTATTCATGTCGGGCGTTCACCGTATAGAACCATCTGGCAAAATACTGCTTAGTGAGCAAGCTCCCACACAGCATTTTGCCAGATGGTTCTGCATGGCTGAACTATTACAAATTCACCATAAATTTTTCCACCACCAGCGCAACGCCGTCGTCATTGTTGGAGGCAGTAATAAAATCTGCCGCCTTCCTGACCGGAAAAACCGCATTCTTCATGGCAACGCCGAGGCCGGCAAAGCGGATCATGGAAAGGTCATTATAGCCGTCGCCGCAGGCGATCATCTCCTCTTTCGTCATCCCAAGCCGTTCGAGAAGCCTTGCAAGGCTCTGGGCCTTGTCGATGCCCCGCGGAAGAATTTCCAGGAAAAACGGCTCCGACCGGTAAACGCTGAAATTTTTGCCCAGTGCCGCCTTCACCTTCGGCTCCACGGTCGCCAGGTAGTCCCCGTCGTCAGCCAGCAAAAACTTCGGCACCTGGAAATCCACATAGGATGCCATGTCCTCCTTTTCCACCAGTTCCATATGGTTAATCGAACTTTCCAGCTTCACATAAGGGCATTCCCGGTTGTTTGTCACCAGGTGATCTCCCTCATATGTCAGATAATCCACACGGCTGTCCTCAGCCAGCCAGATGATGTTCCTGTTTGCTTCGATGGGAATCTGTCTGGAAAACACCAGCTCCCCGGTGGCACAGTTTATGATATTTCCGCCGTTAAAAGAAAGGATGTAGCCGCCGTATTTTTCAAGCGAAAGCTCCCTCGCAAGCGGCATGACGCCCATCGTCGGCCGCCCCGAAGCCAAAACGACAATCTTTCCGCGCTCCTGGGCTTCCATAAGCGCTGCCTTCGTCCGCGGCGTGATCTTCTTCTCCCTGTTCGTCAGCGTCCCGTCCAGATCCAGGACGATGATCCCGTAGTTCTTCTTTTCCATTTCCTTCCCTGCATCCTTTCTTCCCGGCCAAACTCGAGCCGGTACTTATCATTTTAAATGCAAACAGGCCGTCTGGCAACTGTTTTTCACGGAAAAAACGGCAGGCCCCAATCGGCCCGCCGTCAGTCACAATATCCTTAATCGTAAATGCTCTCCTTTTCCCAATCTGTCACAGCGCCCGCAGAGGCGTCGATCTCAAACTCATACTTGTCTGTTCCATGAAGGAATTCCCCCTCGTAAGTGAGGCGGCCGTCGTCATAATCCTGCTCGAACTCCACAAAGGTCACATCGGAAACCTTAAGCCCTGCCTGGGCGACAGCGATTTTCTTTGCCTCCTCGGCGCTTACCGGGCTCCCTCCCGCCTTCGTCTCCTTTACGGCCTTCACTTCAAAATCATAGCTTACGATCTCCCCGCTCTCCGTGTCGATCTCATAATCATACTCCCGGAAATCTTCCGTGAAAAACTCGATCTCATAAACCTGGCGGCCATCGTCGTAATCCGTCTCTGTCTTTAAAAATACGGCCTGATCCTCGGAAACGCCGGCATGTGCCAGAGCCGTCTTTTTCGCATCCTCAAGCTTCACCTGTCCGGGATTTTCCTGTGCTTTTAATGTCCCGTTGTGGTAGCGTCCCTCTTCCCTGGCCTTATCTGCCTGGTAATACTCTGCGTCGTAATCATAAGAAAGGATGTTTCCCGTCGACACCTCAATTTCGTAGTCATATTCCATATAATCCGTCGTATAGAACTCCACGTCATAGACCTGGCGCCCTTTTTCATACTCCAGTTCCGTCCGGCTAAAGGCAATGTGATCTGAGGACACGCCGGCATGTTCCATGGCTATCTCCTTCGCCCTGGCTTCACTTACTTCGGCTCCCATCGCATGAAATGCAGTCGGGACAAGGATTGCTCCCATTACAAACGCAGCAGTCAGAACTCGAAACATCTTTTTCATCGTATCGTCTCCTCCTTGGAAAATTTATTTTTCATGGATTTTGTTTCTTTGTTTATGCCCTTATGATACCGGAGAAAAATTAAAAGAACATTAAAACAAAAATTATTTTTTCTCATCATGGAAACGGCCAAAGAAATGTGGTAAACTTTAAGCGTTCACAAAAAACCGGGAAGAAGGCAAACGCACATGGACAAAAAGAACCTGTTCACCATCGGCGAGCTGGCAGATTATCAGAATATCTCCAAGCAGACTTTGATCTTTTACGATAAGACCGGCCTTTTTAAACCAGCCTGCGTGGATCCCAGAAACGGCTACCGCTATTACAGCGCCGGCCAGCTCGACGACCTGGATACGATTTTAATCATGAAAAAGATCGGGTTTTCCCTGGAAGAAATCCGGGAATACATGGAAAGCTCGAATCTTGAGACCAGCATCGCTGTCTTAAAAAAACAGATGTCTGCCATCGAAGGAAAACTGAAAGAGCTGACGCTCATAAAAAGCCGCCTGAAGCACCGCTGCGACAAGATGGAAGAAGCCGCAAAGCCGGAAAACCGGGAGTTTTCCGTGGAAAGGGCGGAAACTCAGTACATTTTCTGCCGGGACGTGATGCCGCCCTATTCCCTGACGGAAGTGAGCCTCGCAACGAAACAGTGCTACGCCCAGGCCTTCCGGGAAAACCTGCCGGTCTTTCTCCAGTCCGGCGTCATCGTGCCCCTGGACAAAATCAGGGCCGGGCGCTTCACCGAGGCCTCCACGGCCTTCCTTCCCATTGAAAGCTCCCAGGAAACCGGAGCCATCAAAAAACTGCCGGCCGGCACCTGCGTGACCATCCACCATTTCGGCTCCTATGAGTCCATCGGCCTTTCCTACCAAAAGCTTTTGGACTACTGCGCCGCCCATGCCCTGACTTTATGCTCCGATTCCTATGAGTTCTGCCTCCATGACTACATTACCGCCAGGGACAAAAACGAATACATCACGAAAATCCTGTTCTACATTCAGGAAAACCCGCCTGCACCTTAATTCCTGTAATCACATTTTCTGCACTGGATCATCGTGTTTTCATAATCCTCCTTATGGAAGGCACCGGCCCAGCGGCAGATACTCTGGAGAATGGGGACGACGGATTTCCCGCGCTCCGTCAGGCTGTATTCCACCCGCGGCGGAATCTCGTCGTAGGATTTCCTCGCCACAATCTCATCGGAAATGAGCTGCTTTAAAGAGGCAGCCAGCACCGCGTCCGTAATATTCCCCATCTCTCTGCGAAGCTCGCTGTACCGCAGCGTCTCCTTTTCCGCCAGCACGCAGATAATGCGGGACGCCCACTTTCCGCCGAAAATCTCAAGCCCGTATTCCAGCGGGCAGCGGATATCCTTTTCTATTTTTCTCTGGTACATGAACCATTCCCCCTTTCTGTTTTCATTGTAACTGCCTGTCAGCAATTTTACAAGTTACTATGAAATTTCATATCAGCTCATAAATTTGCTTATATCTTCCTCTGCCGCAGTTTTTCTCCTATAATGAAGCCATCAAAAACGAAACGGAGGAAACAAAACATGAAACTAAATGAAAACGTGACAAAGCTCTTAAACGAACAGATCTGGTACCTGGCAACCTGCTCCGACGAGCCAAACGCCGTTCCCGTGGCCTTTAAGGCCGTGGCAGAAGACGGCACCCTCACCGTCGGCGACGTCTTCTTAGAGACCACGCTGAAAAACATCGAGGCCAACGGAAAAATTGCCGTCTCCGCCTGCGATCCCGCCTCCATGGAGGGCTACCAGATCAAAGGGACGGCCGTGTACACCACCGAAGGCCCCGTCGTCGACACCTACAAAAAGCTGGTATCCGACATGTTTAAAGGCGCCGCCACTGCCAAGGGCGCTCTTATTATCACCCCGGAAACGGTTATCGTGACGACACCCGGCGCTGACAACAAAAAGGTGTTGCTGTAAAAACAAAAAATCCCGTCTAACATACACAAAACCCCTGGCTTCCCAAAAGAAACCAGGGGTTTTTCTTTCCAGACTTTATTACAGGCTTTCCACCACATCGGCCGCATGATCCAGGAAATCTGCGTCGATATACTCGACGGTTCCCTCGTCCACAGCCCTTGCGATTTCCGGCCGGATCGGGATCTGAGCCAGAACCGGGATGCCGTATTCCTTTGCAACCTCTTCCAGGTGGCTCTCACCGAAAACAGAAATCTTTTTCCCACAGTCCGGGCAGGTGAGATAGCTCATGTTCTCCACAAGGCCCAGAATCGGGACATTCATCTTCTTTGCCATGTTCACGGCCTTCGCTACGATCATCGACACCAGCTCCTGCGGCGACGTCACGATAATGATGCCGTCCACCGGAAGCGACTGGAACACCGTAAGCGGCACGTCACCTGTTCCCGGAGGCATGTCCACGAACATGTATTCAATATCCTGCCACAGCGTCTCGCCCCAGAACTGTTTGACAGCGCCGGCAATGACCGGGCCTCTCCAGATCACGGGATCCGTCTCGTTTTCCAGCACCATATTTGCGGAAATAATCTCAATTCCCGTCGCGCTGACGCCAGGGATCATCAGTTTCCCGTCCGGCGTCACGCCCACCGGCTCATGAAGGCCAAAGGACTTTGGAATCGACGGCCCTGTAATATCTGCATCCAGGATTGCCGTCCTGTGGTTCCTCGCCCGCATCCGGCACGCCATCATGGATGTCACAAGGCTCTTTCCGACGCCGCCCTTTCCGCTGATAATTCCGATTACCTTCTTTACCGAGCTTCCCTCGCTCAGTTTCTCCTCAAAGCTGTTTTTGCCCGTCTTCCTGCTGTCGCAGTCCAAAGAACAGGTGCTGCAGCTTCCGCCGCAATTTTCTGGCTCACTCATCGTTTCTTCCTCCAATGTTCCATATGATAATGATCCTGTTTAATCCTTAAGCTCCGTCTCGATCAGTTTGCAGACAGCCTCAAGGGCCTCCTTTTCGTCAGGCCCCTCGCAGCAGACCTCAATCTCCGTCCCGCATTTGATCCCGGCCGCCATGACATTCAGGACGCTTTTGGCGTTGATTTCCTTGTCCTTATACAAAAGATTGACTTTTGACGTAAATTTCATCGACGTCTGGCAGACCAGCCCTGCCGGCCTTAAATGCAGTCCCGTCGGATTTACAACCTGTATTTTTTTTGATACCATAATATCCCCTTCCTCTCTCTTGCATTCTATAATAGAATGTCCCGGCTGTCAAGGAGACGCGGCCGCCTGTTTTCTTCTTTCCTCTCTGGAAAAGACGCAGCCGCAGTAATCCTGCCGGTATAAATGATGAAGGGCGGAAAGCTCCGTGGAACGCTTGTAGCCGTTTTTCTTCTTAAAATCCGACGGAAGGAAGCGCACTCCGGCCGCCTCCCCCTCTTCCTCGCCAATGGCGTTGAGCCGTTTCGCGTCCTTTAACGGGCTTATGGTGAGCGTCGTCGTAAAAAAGTCAAAGCCGCCTTCTTTCGCCTCCCTGGCCGCCTCCCGAAGCCGCAGCTTAAAGCACTCCGTACAGCGGCGTCCCCCCTCCGGCTCTGCCTCCAGGCCCTTTGCCGTCTCGTAAAACCGCTCGGGATCATACGTCCCCTTTAAAAACCGCACCGGATGGACAAATTCCATCTCCGAAATCAGCCGCTCCTGCTCGGCCTCCCGCTCGACGTACTCCTCGGGCGGGTAAATGTTCGGGTTATAATAAAAAACCGTAATGGCAAAATACCTGGACAGATATTCCAGCACATAGCTGCTGCAAGGCGCACAGCAGCTATGGAGAAGGAGCGACGGCACCCGCCCTTCCTTTTCAAGCCCCTCTATGATTTTATCCAGTTCCTTCTGGTAATTCCTCTGGTTCATGGCTTCCTCCGCCCATGCAAAGAGGACAGCCGGCCTCGCCTGCTGCCCCCTTTTCCATTTACAGGAAATCCCGGATCCGCTTGCTGCGGACAGGATTTCTAAGTTTCCTCAATGCTTTCGCCTCAATCTGGCGGATACGCTCCCTGGTGACGTTGAATTCCTTTCCAACTTCCTCAAGCGTCCTCGGATGGCCGTCCTCAAGCCCGAACCGGAGCACAATCACCTGGCGCTCCCTTTCCTTCAAATCTCCGAGCAGGGCGTCGATATGCTCTCTCAGCATAACGGACTCCACATTCCCCTCCGGAGTCAGCGCGTTGCTGTCGGCAACGAAATCTCCCAGGTTGGAATCGTCCTCCTCGCCGATGGGCGTCTCCAAAGATGCGGGCTCTCTGGCAATCTGCATGATCTCCATCACCTTGTCCTCGGACATTTCCAGGGCATCCGCAAGCTCTGTCACCGACGGCTCATAGCCAAGTTCCAGCGTAAGCTTTCTCTGCATTTTTGACATCTTGTTGATGGTTTCCACCATATGCACCGGCACACGGATCGTCCTGGCCTGGTCGGCCAGCGCCCTCGTCACCGACTGTCTGATCCACCAGGTAGCATATGTACTTAACTTATACCCCTTCGTGTAATCAAACTTTTCTACGCCCTTAATCAGGCCCAGATTTCCCTCCTGGACAAGATCCAGGAAGCTCATGCCGCGTCCCGTGTAGCGTTTTGCAATGCTGACTACAAGACGCAGGTTTGCCTCGATCAGACGCTCCTTTGCCGCCTCGTCCCCTTCGGCCTTCCTCTTTGCAAGCCTCAGCTCCTCGTCCGCAGACAAAAGCGGAACCGTGCCGATCTCCTTTAAGTACATGCGGACCGGATCCTCGGTTCCGATGCCCTCAAGAAGATCAATGGCATCCAGGTCGATGTCCTCTTCACCCTTGTCGATAAAATCGCCGTCCAGATCGTCCAGGAGCAGGGAATCATCATCCGCAAGCAATGCGTCGTCGATTATCGGAACCACATCAATGTTGCTGTGCTCCAGATAATTATAAATCTCCTCCATCTGCTCCGGGCCCAGATTGTCTCCGGCAAAAAAGTCATTGATTTCCGTCACGTCCAATGCATTCTGCTTTGACCTTCCAAGCTCGACAAGTTTCTTGAGTTTTTCTAAAAATACTTCTTTCTCCACAAAAAACGCCCTTTCAGGTGGAATCTGCCTTATGTTACGTTCTTCCACAACGGTTCATTATATACTATCTAATTACATTTTTCAACAATTTTCTTTCTGGATTCTGCGGCTTCTTTCTTTGGTTTTCCGGCGTTTAAGGAAACTGCCCGGAACACGTTTTCGATCTCCGTCTCCGTAATGGAGCCGCCGAACTCCCCGTCCAGGACCCAGTCCACCGGTTCCTCCGATGTGACCTTTAATTTATCCGTCTTAAACTTAAAGACATAGTCGTTTTCCTCTTCCTTAAGGAACATATAGGAGATAATATTCGAGAAATCCACAGGCGTTCGCGGCGCGCGGATCAAAAGCACCTCAAAAAGCCCGTCGTCCATGACTACGTCCTGAGTCACAAGCCCCTTAAAGCCGGCCACGCTGACCGAGTTCGTCACCATGCCGAAAATAAACTCCTCCTCCAGCTCGTTCCCGTCCCATTCCACCTTCATTTTATGGGATTTTAAGGACGACAGGTGCTTGACGCACTCTAACATATAAGCCTGGTGCCCCAGGATATTTTTCGTTCCCTGGGATGTTTTATAGGAGACCTCCGTAAAAGCCCCAAAGGCCGCAATGTAGACGAAATACTGGCTGCTGCCGAACCTGCCGATGTCAAGCGTCTTCGGAATGCCGGTGACGGCAAGCTCCGCTGCCTTTTTAATGTCTGAGGGGATTTTCATGCTCCTTGCAAAATCGTTGGTGGAACCGGCCGGAATATAGCCGAGCCTCGGCATTTTTTTCCCTTCCATGAGCCCCGACACTACGCTGTTTAACGTCCCGTCGCCGCCGCTGCACACCACGAGATTTACATGGGAACCGAGCTTTTTCGCCTGCTCCCTTCCGTCCCCGGGCTTCTGCGTCAGATAAACCGTCGGATAATAGCCGGCCTTGCAGAAAATATCGAGAACCTCCATCAGACGCCCCTTCATCAGTTCCTTCCCTGACCGCGGATTCACAATAAACAGCATCTTCTTCATGGCTTCATCCTCCCTGTCTTTCCTCCAGAAGTTTTTTATAAGCCGCAAAGGCACTTGGAACCGCATACCTGCCCTGAAGCTCGCCGTACTCTGCAAAGATCAGGCCGCCCGGGAGCGCCTGGTTCCAGCCGTCCGGAAGGTTTTCCGGAAGACGGATCACGTATCCCGCCATGTGCCATTCCGTATGGCTGAAAATATGGCGCGCCGAACAGGTGCTCTCCGTCTCCACAGGAAACGAAAACAGCGCCTCTATCTCTGTCTGAGCAAGCTTCCCCGGAAGATTCGGGAATTCATAGAGGGAAGCCAAAAGTCCTTTATCCTCTCGCTTCCTTATGGCTATTTTATCCCCATATTCCAGTAATAATACGGTTTTTTCCTCAATTTTCCTCTTCTTTTTCGGCGCTTTCACGGGAATTTCCCCCGTAAGCCCCTGTTCCCTGGCCGCACAGACCGTATAAAACGGGCATTCCGGACAGAGCGGCTCCCCGTTGGGGACGCAGACGATGGCTCCCGTCTCGATTAACGCCTGGTTGATGTCACCGGCGTCTCCGTCTGCAAGAAGCGTCTCTGCCAGCGCCTCCATCTTCTTTTTCGCGGACTGCTTTAAAATGTCTTCCCGGCTTCCCGTCACCCTTGATAAAACCCGGAGCACATTGCCGTCCACGGCGGGACACGGAAGGCCGTATGCGATGGAAGCGATGGCGCCTGCCGTGTAGCTCCCGATCCCGGGAAGGGATAAAAGCGCCTCCCTGGAAGCCGGAAGGACGCCGCCGTACTCTGCCTTGACAATTTCCGCCGTCCGCTTTAAATTCCTGGCCCGGCTGTAATAGCCAAGGCCCTCCCAGCACTTAAAAAGCTCCTCCTCGCTGGCCGCCGCCAGAGAAGAAATGTCCGGGAAATGTTCCATGAAACGGAAAAAATACGGTTTCACGGCCTCGACTCTCGTCTGCTGGAGCATGATTTCCGAAATCCAGATCCGGTAGGCGTCCCGGTTCTCTCTCCATGGAAGCTCCCTCTTGTGCTCTCCGTACCAGGCAAGCAGTGGCTTTTTCGCCGCCAGAAGCCGTTCCTCCGGCTGAAGCTCCCGGCCTTTCGGGAAGACCGTCTGGATCCCTCCGTAGAGGTTTTTCCTAGACGTATCCATAAATCCCCCTCACGGAAACCTCTCCCGAAACCACATGGGAGACCGTCCCATCCTCACGCCTTACGATGAGAGAGCCCTGGTCGTCGATGCCCTCGCAGATCCCGCGAAATTCCCCGGACGGCGCCAGCACGCAGACCTCGCGTCCTAAATTCACCAGGCTCTTGTTGTACTGTTCCATGAGCCCCGACATGTCTTCCGTCTCTGCAAAAATCTCATAGTATTCCTCAAAGGCCTTCATGATCCCTGCAATGATGCGGCTCCTGTTATGGGTTTTCCCGGTCTCCAGAAACAGCGACGTGGCCGTCTCCTTTATCTCTTCCGGAAATTCTTTTATGTTTACGTTGATGCCTGTCCCGATCACGACGTACTGGATCTCCATGAGCTCCGTGCTCATCTCCGTCAGGATCCCGCAGATTTTTTTCTTATTTAAAACGAGGTCGTTTGGCCACTTGATCTCCGACTGGATGCCCGTGGCCTCAAAAATCCCCTTTTTCGCCGCCAAAGCGGCCACCAGGGTCAGCATGGACGCAGACACCGCATGGATTTCCGGGCGTAACAGAAGGCTCATCCAGATCCCGACGCCGGACGGCGATTCCCATGTCCGGCCCCTCCGGCCTTTGCCGCCGTTCTGCTGTTCCGCCGTCACAAGGGTTCCATGAGGCGCATGCTCTTCATCTGCCAGGCGCCTGGCCTGGATATTCGTGGAATCCGTCTCGCCGAAGCAGATCACCGGATGTCCGGCCCACTTCGTATGGATGGCGCTCTCCAGCTCTTCTGCCAAAAGGACATCCCCGACTCCCGTCAGAATGTATCCCTTATTCCGGACGGCTTCGATTTCATATCCCTCTTCCTTTAACTGATTGATAACCTTCCAGACGGCCGTCCTGGATACGCCGAACCGCTCGCAGAGCTCCTGTCCCGATATGTAGCCCTCTGCCTCCTTTAAGAGCTTAAGAATCTCGCTTTTCATTTCCTACCTCCACCAGATGCTGACTGCGCTTATGATACAGAGCACCAGAAGGAGAAGGCCGAAAAACATCTGAAGGACGGCCGATAAACGGCGTTTCTTGTCCCGCCCGCTGCGGCCGAGCCTGTAATTTCCCGTCACCAGGTTCAAAACGGCCGCCAGCAGAAAAATTAACGGGAACAGCGCCATGTTGCCGTCCGGGTCGATGAAAGAAATCACCGCCAGAACGACAACGGCCGCCCCAATCACAATGTGCATGGCATCCAGGCCGAAAGAGCTGTTCTGGATTCTTCTCCCTTTGTCTTTTCCAGTCATCCGGCATTTCTCCTAACTATTTCTATGCATTTTTCCCGTCGTCCCCGGCTCCTGCAACCTCTGTCAAGCTCTTTACAAGGCCTGCAATGGACTGGATTTCCGATGGGATGATGATCTTCGTGGCTCTTCCGTCAGCCGCCTTCGCAAAGGCCTCGAGGCTCTTTATCTGAAGGACGGCCGCATCGGCGCCTGCCTCTTTAATCATGCGGATGCCCTCCGCGTTGGCCTGCTGAACCTTAAGGATCGCCTCCGCCTGGCCTTCTGCCTCGCGGATCCGCTTCTCCTTTTCCGCCTCGGCGTGAAGGATGGCCGCCTGCTTGTCAGCCTCGGCATCCAGAATCGCCGACTGCTTCTTTCCTTCTGCCACAAGGATTGTGGACTTCTTCTCGCCCTCTGCCCGCAGGATGGCTTCACGGCGCTCCCGCTCTGCCTTCATCTGCTTCTCCATGGCATCCTGGATGGCTGCCGGCGGGATGATATTCTTTAACTCCACGCGGTTTACCTTGATGCCCCACGGATCAGTGGCCACATCGAGGGCAGCCCGCATCTTCGTGTTGATGGTTTCCCTGGAGGTCAGCGTCTGGTCAAGCTCCAGGTCGCCGATGATGTTCCTGAGTGTCGTAGCCGTCAGGTTTTCAATGGCCATGATCGGGTTCTCCACGCCGTATGCGTAAAGCTTCGGATCCGTGATCTGGAAGAACACCACCGTGTCGATTTTCATCGTGACATTGTCCTTTGTAATCACCGGCTGCGGCGCAAAATCCACCACCTGCTCCTTTAAAACCACACGCTTCGCCACACGGTCAATGAACGGCATCTTAAAATGGAGTCCCACGGACCAGGTATCCAGGTACGCTCCAAGCCGCTCCACTACGACCGCGCTGGCCTGGGGCACGATCCGGATGCAGGAAACCAACAGAAGGAGCACAATCAGCACAAGAATTGTCACAAGTATAAATCCCATATTTCCGTTACCTCCTATCCCTCTTTCACTCTCTCAACAATCAGCTTCACACCGCGGATTTCCTTCACAACAACGGTTTCCCCTTCCGGAATGACCTGGGCATCGTCCGCCGACCTGGCGGTCCACTCCTGGCCGTTTAAGACGGCCGCCCCGGCAGAAATCCCGTTGTTGATTTCCGAAGTTACCCTGGCTTTTTTCCCTACCAGGCTCTCCGCATTTGTTTTTATGGTTCCCTTGTTTATGAACCTTGCGGCAAAGGGCCGCGTAAAGATCAAAAGCACAAAGGAAACCGCCAGAAACACGACGAGCTGCGCGTTCACCGGCTGGCCTGCCAGGGCCATGAAAAACGCCGCCAGGGCGCCGCCGGCAAACCAGATGGTGGTAAGCGCCATCGTCATCACTTCGATCCCGATCAGGATCACAAAAACAATCAGCCAGCCTATCGCCGTCATACGCTCACTCCTTTGTCTGTCGAAAGCCGCCTCTGCCTTGCGGCCTCAAACATCAGAACCGAGGCCGCCACTGCCGCATTGAGCGACTCCACCTTACCGGCCATGGGGATCTTCACCCAGGCATCAGCCGTCTGCGAAAGCGCATCGCTCAGGCCGTTCCCTTCGTTCCCGATGAGAAAGCCGGTATTACCAGTATAATCTTCCTGCTCATAATTATTCCTGCCCTTTAAATGGGCTGCATACAGCCTGACGCCGCGTTTTTTCATCTCCGCGCATGCTTCCAGGATGTCCTCTGTGTAAAGAAACGGGACACGGAGCGCAGAACCCATGGTGGAGCGGATCACCTTGGGATTATAGATGTCCACCGTATCCCGGCTCATGATGACGCCGGTGATTCCCGCTCCCTCACCGGCCCGGACGATGGTGCCCAGGTTCCCCGGGTCCTGGAGGCTTTCCAGGATCATAAGATGGGCCGCCCCGCCTCTAGGGAACATGTCGTCAAACGTATAGGCGTACTGGCGGACGATTGCCAGAACACCCTGCGGCGTCCTCGTATCGGCCATGGATGCGAAAACGGAATCGCTCACCTCTTCCGTCCGGCAGCCCTCAAACTGCTTAAGGAAACGGCTCCCGTCACTGCCCTTTAAAAAGCTTTCCGAAAGGAACAGCCGCTCCACCCGCTCCTTCGGGATTTCCTGGCAAAGCCTTGTGCCCTCGGCCACAAAAAGCCCTTCTTCGTTCCGCGTCTTCGCCTTTTTTAAAAGCTCTGCCGCATGCTTTACCTGTTCATTTTTTGTGCTTGTAATCATGCTATGCTTCCTTCGGCTTTATTGTTTCCAGTTCGTCCATCCACACGCGCCTTGCCGCGTCGCTCGGCATCCTTAAATCGCCTCTCGGCGATACGGCCACGGAACCCACCTTCGGCCCGTCCGGCAGGCAGGAACGCTTAAACTGCTGGGAAAAGAACCGGCGGTAGAAGGTGTTTAGCCACTTATAGATTACCTCAGGGCTGTACTGGCCTTCAAATGCAATTTTTGCCAGGCGGAAAATCTTTCCCGGCCGGTATCCCAGACGAAGAATATAATAGAGGAAGAAATCGTGAAGCTCATAGGGCCCCACAAGATCCTCTGTTTTCTGGGAGATTTTTCCGTCCTCCGGCGGGAGAAGCTCCGGGCTCACCGGCGTATCCAGGATGTCCAGAAGCACTGCGCGAAGCTCTGCGTCCCCGCAGGTATCGGCGTAGTAGCGGACGAGATGGCGCACCAGCGTCTTCGGCACCGAGGCGTTGACGCCGTACATGGACATGTGGTCGCCGTTATAGGTGGCCCACCCAAGCGCCAGCTCCGACATGTCGCCGGTTCCGATCACCAGGCCGCCCGTCTTGTTGGAAAGATCCATAAGCACCTGCGTCCTCTCCCTGGCCTGGGAATTTTCGTAAGTCACATCATGGTCATTCATGGAATGGCCGATATCCTTAAAATGGATGGTGACAGCCTCTTTTATGTTGACCTCTCTAAGCTCTGCGCCGAGCTTTTTCGTAAGAAGGCAGGCATTGTGGTACGTCCTGTCCGTCGTCCCGAAGCAGGGCATCGTCACCGACAAAATATTTTCCCGCGGGATCTTTAACATGTCAAAAGCCCTGGCCGTCACGAGAAGGGCTAACGTGGAATCCAGGCCGCCGGAAATTCCCACGACCGCATGGGCCGCCCCGGTATGGGCCAGACGCTTTTTAAGGCCCATGGCCTGAATCGTCAGAATCTCCTCGCACCGCTCTGCCCGCTCGCCTTCATCGGAAGGCACAAAGGGCGCCGGATCAATATAGCGGTTCAGGGAAAGCTCCTCGCATGCCAGCTCAAACTCCGCCTGCACATAGCCGGCCGGTTCCTCCGGCTCAAAGGTCGTCATCCGCCGCCTCTCATTTTTAATCCGCTCCAGATCCAGGTCGGCGTATATAACGCCGCCGGAAAACCGCTTCGAGGAAGCCAGAATCGTCCCGTCCTCGGCAATCAGGTTGTGGCCGCCGAACACCAGATCCTGAGTGGATTCCCCCTCGCCGGCGTTGGCGTAAATATAGCCGCAGACAAGCCTTGCCGACTGGCCGGAAATCAGGCTGTTCCGGTAGGCATGCTTTCCCGTTGTCTCATCGCTGGCCGAACAGTTGGCAATGACTGTGGCGCCGGCCTTTGCGTGGGAAATGCTCGGCGGATCCATGACCCAGACATCCTCGCAGATCTCCGCCGCAAGGATAAGCCCCGGGACATTCCTGCATGGAAACAGGATGCGGCTCCCAAAGGGCACCCGTTCTCCCCGCCACTCAATAAACTCCGGCACGTCGTTTCCCGGCTTAAAATGGCGGAGCTCATAAAATTCCGAATAATTGGGCAGATATTTCTTCGGAACGACTCCGAGAAGCTTTCCGCCCTTTATGACAGCCGCCGCGTTATAAAGCTTTCCGCCCTTTTCCCATGGAAGCCCCACAAAAAATACCATGTCCATGTCTTTCGTGAAGTCCACAAGGGTCTCAAACTCCCTTTTTACCGCCAAAAGCAGGCTGTCCTGAAGAAACAAATCGCCGCAGGTGTATGCCGTCAGGCAAAGCTCCGGGAACACCATGACTTTGGCCCCGGCCTTTTCTCCCTCTTTCATCAGCCTGCATACCGCTTCCCGGTTGAACACCGGGTCGGCAACCTTCACCTCCGGCGTGGCCGCAGCCACCCGCAGAAATCCGTCTTTCATATCGCACTCCTCTTTTTATTCTTCTTCTGGAAGCCATTTTCCCCGCCATGCATAAAGAATATCCATGGTTGCCGTGCTGGCCCAGGTGATCGGGTAGCAAAGCAGGACTGCCTCGTAGCTCGGGAAAAACGGCACGAAAAGGTTAATATAAATCATACGCAGGATACACATGTTCCCCACGGAGATCATCATGGAAACAAACGTCTTTCCGGCGCCGCGCATGGTGCCCATTAAAACCTGGTGGATCGGGATCGCCATGTAAAACGGGATCACGAGCCGCATGGTCAGGGTACCGTACCGCACCACCTCCGGCTCTTCGCTGAAGATCGCCGTCAGCACCGGTGCAAAAATGTAAAGCAGGATACAGGCAGCGCCGGCATAAAGGAAACAGATCACCAGATTCTGAAGCATACCTTTTTTCACACGGTCGTACCGCTTCGCGCCGATGTTCTGTCCCGTGAACGTGGTGGCCGCCAGGCAGAAGCTCTGCATCGGAAGCTGTGCAAAGCCCTCGATTTTCAGGTAAGAACCGAAACCGGCCATGGCCATGGCGCCGTAGGCGTTGATGTTGGCCTGGACGATGACGTTGGACAGCGAGATGATGGACTGCTGGACCCCGGCCGGAAGCCCCTGGGTCATAATCATCTTCACCATAAGCGGATGGAGCCTCAGCTTCTTAAAATCCAGCCGGTAAATATCCTCGGTCCTCGTGAGCGCCCAGAGAGCCAGACACATGGAAAGGCACTGGGAGGCGACCGTTGCGATGGCGACGCCTTCTACGCCCATGCCGAACAGCACCACAAGGGCCACGTCCAGGACGATATTTGTAATGGACGAGGCACAGAGATAATAGAGCGGGCGCCTGGAATCCCCCACGGCCCGCAGGATGCCGGCCGCCATGTTGTAGGTTAAGTTAAACAAGGAGCCGCAGAAAAAGATTCGGAAATAGATAACGGAGTTTACCATGACCTCCTCGGGCGTCCCCATGAGCCGCAGAATAAACGGCGAAAAGAGGATTCCCACAAAGATCAGGATCACGCCGCCGATCATGCACAGGGTGATGGCCGTGTGAACGGCCTGCTGCATCTTTTTCTCCGCCTTTGCCCCGTAATACTGGGAAATTACGACGCCGGCGCCGGTGGAAATTCCCATGAACATGCCGATAATCAGGTTGATTAACGAGTTGCTGGAGCTGACGGCCGCCAACGCCTCACTTCCGATGAACTGGCCCACGACGATGGAGTCCACCGTATTGTAAAGCTGCTGGAGCAGGTTTCCCAAAAGTAACGGCACGGCAAAGCCGATGAGCTGCCTCCAGATCACGCCGTCTGTCATCATGGTTGCTTTCTTTTTCTGTTGTTCCCCCAAAATCATCTTCCTCCCGTTTCTGCCCGGAACGTCCCCCAACGTCCGGACGCAGTCTTACGCCTCTGTTTTTTCTGAAACCGGGACGCTTTTTCTCCATTATACACGGTTTTGCAAAAAAAGGGAAGATATGTTAGAATAATGAAAGATTCCGGCAGGCAGACGCCGCCGGATGGAAATGGAGACTCATGGATGAACAGAGAAATTTTTACAAGAACGATTCAGATTTTAGGCGAGGACGGCTTTCTGCGCCTTCAAAACGCTTCTGTGGCCGTTTTCGGGCTCGGAGGCGTCGGCTCCCACTGCGCCGAAGCCCTGGCAAGGAGCGGAATCGGGGCGCTTTTCCTCGTGGATGCCGACCAGGTGGCCCCCTCCAATATCAACCGCCAGAGCATTGCCCTTTTAAGCACCGTAGGGCGGAAAAAAACAGAGGTCATGAAGGAAAAGCTTTCCGACATCAGCCCCTCCTGTCAGGTCACGGTGAGCGACGCCTTCGTACTCCCGGAAAACCTGAACGAAGTCTTTGCTTCTTTTCCCGGGAAGCCGGACTACATCATCGATGCCATCGACACGGTGAGCGCCAAGCTGGCTCTGGCCGTCTATGCCAAGGAAAACGGACTCCGTCTGATTTCCTCCATGGGGACGGGCAACAAGCTGCACCCGGAGCTTTTTAAAATCGCCGACATTTACGAGACAAACGTCTGCCCCCTCTGCCGCGTCATGAGGCGGGAGTTAAAAAAGCGGGAGATTGCGTCCTTAAAAGTCCTCTATTCCGAGGAAATCCCAAGGACGCCTGACATCCCAGGAGAGCTTAAAAACACAGGCCGGCCAGCACCAGCAAGCATCGCCTTTGTCCCGCCGGTGGCCGGGCTTCTCATTGCCGGCGAGGTGATCCGCGAGCTTTCCGGCGTTTCGTAATTCACGTCTTCTCCGCCAGGCATGTTCCTCTGCACGAGGCACACCCGCAAGGCAAAAGGCTGCATTCCCCCAATGAATGCAGCCTTTCTTCACGTACAATACCTCACCTTATACAGTTTCACGAAATTGATACCCCTTCAACTTCATTACATTGTGTAATATAGCAGATTTTTCCCGTTTTGTCAACGGATTATCTCGTAAAATATGCACAAACAGAATATAGTAAATTCACTGACAGCCCGTGGCGGCGCCTGCATAATCTTTCATGCTTTGGGGCATATTAGAGGACAAAACATCTGCATCATATGCCGAAAGGATGAAATATGAAGATTTCCTCAGATATCAAACAGAACATGGAACATTTTCACAGCCTCTTTGACGTGTCCAAAAACTTCGACATCGTCTATCATACCATCGAAATCGGCGGGAAACAGGCCTGCCTGTATTTCGTGGACGGCTTCACAAAGGACGAGGTGCTTTTGCGGCTCATGCAGGGCTTCGCCTCCATAAAGCCTGCGGACATGCCCGAAAATGCCCATGATTTTTCCAAACAGTATGTGAGCTACGGCGAAACAGGGCTTCTCTCCGAGGACAGCCAGATTGCCGTCCAGCTTCTCTCCGGCCTCACCTGCCTGTTTATCGACGGGTACGGCCAGTGCATCACCATCGACTGCCGCACCTACCCGGCCCGCGGCGTCACAGAACCGGACAAAGACAAGGTGCTGCGCGGTTCCAGGGACGGTTTTGTGGAGACGTTAATTTTCAACACGGCCTTGATCCGCCGCCGCATCCGCGATACGAATTTCACCGTGGAAATCCTGTCGGCCGGCGACAGCTCCCACACGGATATCGCCGTCTGCTATATGAAAAAACGGGTGGACGAAAAGCTGCTTTCCACCATCAAGGAGCGGATTGAAAAGCTCCATGTGGACGCCCTCACCATGAACCAGGAGAGCCTGGCCGAGTGCCTGTTCCCCTATAAATGGTACAATCCTTTCCCGAAATTCCGTTTTTCCGAGCGGCCTGACACGGCGGCTGCGTCCATTTTGGAAGGCAGCATCGTAATCCTTGTGGACACCTCTCCGGCCTGCATGATCCTGCCCTCGTCCGTCTTTGACATCATTGAAGAAGCCGACGACTATTATTTTCCGCCGGTCACAGGAACGTACCTTCGCCTGTCCCGCATGACCGTAAGCCTTCTCACCCTGTTTCTGACGCCGGTCTGGCTTTTGCTCATGCAGAATCCCCACTGGATCCCCGACTGGCTCCAGTTTATCCTGCTGGCCGACGAGATCCATGTGCCGTTAATTTTCCAGCTCTTGATCCTGGAATTTGCCATCGACGGCCTGCGGCTGGCTGCCGTCAATACGCCGAGCATGCTGACGACGCCTTTAAGCGTCATTGCCGGTATCGTCCTCGGTGAATACTCGGTGAAATCCGGCTGGTTCAACAGCGAAACCATGCTCTACATGGCCTTTGTGACGATTGCCAACTACTCCCAGGCAAGCTTTGAGCTCGGCTACGCCTTAAAATTCATGCGCGTGATCCTGCTGGTTCTGACTTCCCTGTTGAACCTCTGGGGCTTTCTCATCGGCACGGCCCTCGCCGTCCTTGCCGTCGTCTTCAACAAGACTATCGCCGGGAAGAGCTACATCTACCCTCTGATCCCGTTCTCCTGGTCGGAGTGCAAAAAACGGTTCTTCCGCGGCCGCCTTCCTCACGCAGAAAAGTAGCCAAAACCCATGGACTTTTGCACCTGGACATTGTATTCTATAAGAAATGAAAAAGGGCTGCGCTCTTTTGACGGCGCGGCCCGAAAACCACCTTGGAAAGGACGGAAAAGCGTATGTTTCTTGAACGGATTACATGGGTACAGGCAAAGGAATATTTTGAGAAAAACGACACGGTTATCATCCCGGTCGGCAGCACGGAAAACCACGGCTCGCAGCTTTCCCTTGGGACGGATTTTCTGATTCCCAGGAATTTATGCGAGCGGATGGAACCAAAGCTCTCCTGCCTGGTTGCGCCGACGGTTCCTTACGGCGTCGCGGATCAGCACACCAATTTTCCCGGCACCATCACCATCGGGGCTGACGGGCTCTACGACCTCTTAAACAGGATCACCGATCAGCTCTACGGCTTCGGCGCCCGGCACTTCGTCTTCTTAAACGGCCACGGCGGAAACACGCCCGTGCTCCAGAGGCTCTGCCTCGATCTGGATAAAAAAGGCGCCCTCGGCTGCATGTTAAACTGGTGGATCCTGGCCGGGGAATTAAATCCCGACTGGAAGGGCGGCCACGGCGGCGGGGAGGAGACGGCGGCCATGCTGGCAGTCGACCCGTCCTGCGTACATATGGAGTATTTCATGCCCTTTGAGCCCATAAACTTGAGCGATGACCTGACCTTTGGCGGTGCCTCCAACGTGAATTTTGGCGGCGTCTCCGTCCCGGTTCCCCGCCATGTGGACCGGTACTCCGCAAGCGGCTGGTACGGCCCGGATTCCCCAGAAAAAGCCACGAAAGAATGGGGTGAAGCCATGCTGGCGGCAACGGCGGACTTCTGCGCGGAATTTATAAAGAAGTTTATGGATGTGAAGATTGAAAGGGGATAAAACGGCGTTTTAGGAAAGAAGATCAGCATTTTAATGGTTGAATTTCATGAACCAATATGTTAGAATTTAAAGCAGAAAGCACTCATGACAGGAGTGGCGGCCTCTTTTTGGTGTACCCGCAAGGGAATACATAAGAAGGAGGTGGTGCGGATGACAGCTTATGAAACTGTTATGGTCGTATTAGGGATTCTGAGCCTGCTCGTATCCTTCAGCGGTCTGATTGTCGCACTTATTTCCTTTCTGAAAAAGTAAGTAAGAAAGTTAAGAAATAAAAAATGCCCACCCTGTCTAACCCCCAGGATGGGCGGTGTCCGTTAGGACGCTAATCACCTAAAGGGCATCCACTGTTGGAGTGGGTGCTTTCTTTTTATTATTATAATCGCTTTCTCTCTCTTTTTCAAGTGCTTTTCACGCTTTCTCCAAAAGGCGCTGAATTTCCCTCTCCATCTCTTCCTCCAAAAGCATACACCCATGCCCTCCGATAGCGACGGCCGGCTTGACCTTCCCATGGAAATCGCTGCCGCAGGTGAGGATCAGGCCGTGCGCCCTGGCATACGCCGCATAAAATTCCCGCTCTTTTTCGCCGTGATAGCTGCAAAAAGCCTCGATTCCGTCCAGCCCCAGCTCACGCATGGGCTCCAGCAGCTCTTCGCGTCCCTTTAAATTGTTTCCAGGGTGGGCAAGCACCGCCTTTCCGCCGTTTCTGTGGATGACTGAAAGCGTCTCTTCAAAGGACGGATACTCCATGGCCGCATGGCAGGGCTTTCCCTGGGAATAGTAGTCCCAGTAGAAATTCACATACGGGTTATCGCTCCGCTTCCCGCCGGGCCGGTACGGCAGAAGGAGCGGCGAATCCCGGTATTCCTCTTTGGCAAGCAGAAGCTTTCCAAAGGTCTCTCCGGCCCACACATGCTTCCAGTAGTTTCCGGCCGTCTCCTCATCCAGTTCCTCTTCCGTGAGGAAAAATCCAAGCGCTCTCGTCTTGTTTAGCCTTTCATGGGACGCCTTTTCACTCTGCTCTGCAATCCGTTCCTCGATCTTTGCAAAATCCTGGCTTTCATATCGGATCCCATAGCCAAGCACATGAAGGTCCGTCCCGCGAAACGTACAGTCAATCTCAACGGCCGGCACTGACCGGATCCCAGCCTCTTCGGCCGCCGAAAGAGCCGGCCCGCAGGCCTTCGTACAGTTGTGGTCGGCCACAGCCATCACCCGGATTCCTGCTTTTTTGCACAGGTTCACCAGCTCCTTTGGCGAATACTCCCCGTCGTCGCTGTAAAAAGAATGCATATGAAGGTCAAATGGCACCATAAGCTTCCCGCCTTTCCATGTTTTTCCGAAACATTTTTCATACAGAAAGAATACCGCCTTTTTCCAGTTGAAGCAACTAAATTTCCGCCCTATAATATAAAAATAACGACTGAAAGGAGGACTGATCCCATGGCCTTAAATTCCTGCGCCCTGAACCTTGATGGAGACCGCCGCGAACTTCTCCCCCGCGGGGACGCCTCGTTTCCCTGCGCCGGGTACCGGATGTCCCTTCAAAAGGCCGGAGACGCTGTCATTCCCTGGCACTGGCACCAGGAACCGGAATTTCTTTTTGTGGAACAGGGCTCCCTCCGTTTAAAGATGCCTGACGGCAGCCTGCGCTTAAAACAGGGGCAGGGCGCCTTCCTCAACTCCAACGTCCTTCACGGCGCAGAAGCAGAACATGCCTGCACGCTTCTCTCCCTGGTGTTCGATCCGCGCCTGATTTCCGGCCATCCGCAAAGCAGCATCGAGACGAAATATGTGAACCCATTGACTGCATGCCCGGCCGTAAAAGCCGTCCTTCTCGATCCCGCGGAAGACTGGGCCGCCGAAGCCATTTCCTGCTTTTTGCTGGCTTTTTCTGCCCTCGAAAACGATGCGCCCTGCCATGAATTCACCGTCCGGGAACAGCTTTCGGCCATCTGGAAAAATCTCTATCTCCGGTTCCGGCCCATTCTCCTTACGCCTGCCGGAAAGGAGCCGCCGGACGCCAGACGCATCCGGCAGATGATGCATTTTATACATGAACACTATATGGAACCCTTATCCCTTTCGGAAATTGCCGCCTCTGCGGGAATCGGCGAGCGGGAATGCCTGCGCTGTTTCAAGCGCAACATCGGGATTTCTCCTGGACAGTACCTCGTAAAGCACCGCATGGCAAAAGCGGCCGTTTTCCTCAAAGAAACCGACCGCTCCGTCACCGGAATCGCCGCCGACTGCGGCTTTGAAAGCCCCAGCAACTTTTCGCGCACCTTCCGAAAATATTATGATGCCACGCCGCTGGAATACAGACGGCAGGCGGGAAACCTTTAAATCCGCACTGGCTTAAATTTTAAGCGACCACTGGCTCATGTCCCAGACCTTCGATACCAGCCCTTCGTAAAACTCCGGCTCGTGGCAGATCAAAAGGACGGCGCCCTTATATTCCGAAAGCGCCTTCTTAAGTTCTGCCTTCGCATCCACATCCAGATGGTTGGTGGGCTCGTCTAACAGGAGCACGTTCGTCTCCCGGTTGATGAGCTTGCAGAGGCGCACCTTCGCCTGCTCGCCGCCGGATAAGACACGCACCTGGCTTTCGATGTTTTTCGTCGTCAGGCCGCACTTGGCAAGCGCCGCTCGCACCTGGTACTGGGTGTAGGACGGGAATTCCTTCCAGATCTCCTCGATGCAGGTAGTCGTATTCCCCGGCGCCATCTCCTGCTCAAAATAGCCGATGGCCAGATAATCGCCAAGCTCCACCGTACCGGACACCGACGGGATCATGCCGAGGATGCTCTTTAAAAGCGTCGTCTTCCCGATTCCGTTGGCTCCGGTGACGGCGATTTTCTCGCCCCGCTCCATGGCAAAATTGAGGGGCTTTGAGAGCGGCTCGTCATATCCGATCACCAGATCCTTCGTCTCAAACACCACCTTGCCCGTGGCCCTGGCATTCAGGAAGTGGAACTCCGGCTTCGGCTTCTCCTTTGCTAACTCGATGACCTCCATCTTATCCAGCTTCTTCTGCCTGGACATGGCCATGTTCCTGGTGGCCACACGGGCCTTGTTTCTCGCCACAAAATCCTGAAGCTCCGCAATCTCCTGCTGCTGGCGCTTGTAGGCCGCCTCAAGCTGGCTCTTCTTCATCTCATAGACCTCGAGGAATTTATCGTAATCGCCCACATACCGGTCGAGCCGCTGGTTCTCCATGTGATAAATCAGGTTGATGACGCTGTTTAAAAACGGGATGTCGTGGGAAATCAGGATGAACGCATTCTCATACTCCTGAAGATACCGCTTTAACCATTCAATGTGCTGGACATCCAGATAGTTGGTGGGCTCGTCTAAAAGCAGGATGTCCGGCTTCTCAAGGAGAAGCTTTCCAAGAAGCACCTTCGTCCTCTGGCCGCCGGAAAGCTCCGACACGTCCTTATCGAGGCCGATTTCATCGAGTCCGAAGGCATGGCCGATTTCCTCCACCTTCGCGTCAATCACATAAAAATCATGGGCCATCAGAAGATCCTGGATCGTGCCGAGCTCCTCCATCATGGCCGTCATTTCCTCTTCGCCTGCCGTCCCCATCTGGTCGCAGATGGCGTTCATCTTTTCCTCTAACTCAAACAGGAAGGAAAACGCGCTCTTTAAGACCTCACGGATCGTCATGCCCTTTTCCAGAACCGTATGCTGGTCAAGGTACCCGACGCGGACATTTTTTGCCCACTCCACCTTGCCCTCATCCGGCATAAGCTTCCCGGTAATGATGTTCATAAAGGTGGATTTTCCCTCCCCGTTGGCTCCGATCAGGCCGATGTGCTCGCCCTTTAAAAGCCGGAAGGACACATCCGTAAAAATGGCCCGGTCGCCGAAGCCGTGGGTCAGATGTTCTACATTCAAAATACTCATGAAAAAGCTCCTTTATCTTCGCATCGCTCCATCTACACGAGAAGCGTCATAAGCGGAATTGTTATAAAAGAAAAAAGCGTATTGGTAAGCAGGCATTTCGTCCCGTACACGGCGTCAGCCCCGTATTTTTCCGCGAGAAGCGCCGTCGTGCTGCCTGCCGGCATGGCTGTTAAAATCACGGCGCAGGCCGTCATCACCTCATCGCCGCCGCAAAGACGCATGAGCGCCAGAGCCAGAAGCGGCAAGGCAATGAGCCGCACGGCCGCCAAATACACGGTGCTCCAGTCCTTAAAGGATTTTAAGGTCAGGGCCGTCATCATGGTTCCGACGAGCATCATGGAAAGAGGCGTTGTGCTGTTTCCAAGGCCTGTAAGGGCGCTCTCAAGAAAAGCCGGCAGCGAAATCCCCGCCACGCTCCGGATAATCCCCAGGAACACGGCAATGATGCAGGGATTTAACAGGATCTTTTTAAAGGCCTGCTTTTTGTCCGACGTATCCGAAAAAATGGAGATGCCGGCTGTCCACATGAAAATCCGGTTGGGGATGATAAACACCGTCGCCAAAAGAAGCCCCTCATCCCCGAGAACCGAGGAAATAATCGGAAGCCCCAGAAACGCGGCGTTGTTCACCAGCGTCGCATACTGGAGAATACTCCTTTTTTCAAAGGGATACATGCAGTAAATCCATTTTCCCGCCAGCCAGGCGGCCGCACAGACTAAAACAGCCACCAGAAGGCAGAGAGACGCCTTAAGAAGCACCTCCGACGTGAGCTTCGTGTTGAACGACTGGAAAATCATGCAGGGAAGCGTCACTCGCAGCACGAAATCCGTCATTTTCGACTGGGTGTGCCTGTCCACAATGTTCCGTTTGCTGCAATAAAAGCCGACGCCCATGTAAAGAATCAGAATGAGCTGCGTCGACAGCATCTTCATAAAATTATCCATCTTTTCCCCCTTGGCCCAAACCGGCCTCCAACGCAGACAGGCCGCCGCGGCGACAGTCGGTCCCGTCCGCCCGCGGCAGCCTGTTATTCGTCTTGTCTTATTCGTCCATGCTGTAATTGGGAGCCTCTTTCGTGATATGGATATCATGGGGATGGCTCTCTTTTAAGGCAGCAGCCGTAATCTTGATGAAGTGGCTGTTCTCCTGAAGCTCTTTGATGTTGTGTGCGCCGCAGTAGCCCATACCGGCACGGAGGCCGCCGAGCATCTGGAACACCGTATCTTCAACATAGCCCTTGTATGCAACGCGTCCCTCAACGCCTTCCGGAACCAGCTTCTTCGCATCCGTCTGGAAATAGCGGTCCTTGCTTCCGTTTTCCATGGCGGCGATGGAGCCCATGCCGCGGTAAACCTTGTACTTTCTTCCCTGGAACAGCTCGTAAGTTCCCGGGCTCTCGTCGCAGCCTGCAAACAGGCTTCCCATCATGCAGACGCTTCCGCCTGCGGCCAGGGCCTTCGTAACGTCTCCCGAATACTTGATTCCGCCGTCTGCGATGATCGGGATCCCGTACTCTTTGGCAACCTCATAGCAGTCCATGACAGCCGTGATCTGCGGAACGCCGATGCCGGCCACCACGCGGGTCGTACAGATGGAACCCGGCCCGATACCGACCTTTACGGCATCCACACCGGCCTCGATTAAAGCCTTTGTGGCCTCGCCCGTCGCAACATTTCCTGCGATTACCTGAAGCTCCGGATATTTCTCCTTAATCATCTTCACGCAGCGGATGACGTTTGCGGAATGGCCATGGGCAGAGTCAAGGACAATCACGTCCACCTTCGCATTCACAAGCGCCTCCACGCGCTCTAAGACGTTTGCCGTAATGCCGACAGCAGCGCCGCAGAGAAGTCTTCCCTGTGCGTCTTTTGCGGAATTCGGGTACTTGATCTGTTTCTCAATATCCTTGATGGTAATTAAGCCTTTTAAGTTAAAATCGTCGTCGACAATCGGAAGCTTCTCCACTCTTGCCTTCGCAAGCATCTTCTTGGCTTCCATCATCGTGATGCCTTCCTTTGCCGTCACAAGATTCTCAGAAGTCATACACTCCTTAATCTTCTTCGAGTAGTCCTCCTCGAATTTCAGGTCGCGGTTCGTAATGATGCCGACTAACTTCCGTCCCTCGGTAATCGGAACGCCGGAAATACGGAATTTCGCCATCAGCTCGTCTGCGTCCTTCAGTGTATGCTCCGGGGATAAATAAAATGGGTCTGTGATGACACCGTTCTCAGAACGCTTTACCTTGTCGACCTCTTCGGCCTGCGCCTCAATCGACATGTTTTTGTGAATAATACCGATGCCGCCCTGTCTTGCCATTGCAATCGCCATGCGGTGTTCTGTAACGGTATCCATTCCTGCACTCATAAAAGGAATGTTCAGTTTTACTGTTTTCGTCAGGTATGTAGAAACATCGACCTGATTCGGAATTACTTCGGAATACGCCGGGACTAACAGCACGTCATCAAAAGTAATGCCGTCTCCAATAATCTTACCCATTCAGGTTCCCTCTCTTTCTTTTGACTGTAAATGAGTTCTCACACTTCTCCTGTTGCTGCTCAGAAGTATTTTATAGAGTATAACAGCTTTGTCCGTTTTCTGCAACCACCGGGCCGAAATAATTTTCAACAAGATTTTATTAAAATTTCTAATAAAGGCTGTCAATCATTTCCAGAAATCTCCCGTTTTTCTCCCTGGAACCGACAGAAACCCGGTAAAACTGCCCGTCAAGGCCGCGGTAATTGGCACAGCTCCTTATTAAAATGCCGCCGGCCAGGCACTCCTCGTAGAGCTTTCCGTCCCCCCGCCCCGGGATATCCTCAAAAAACAGATAGTCGGCCGCCCCGTCATATACGAAAAAGCCGCGCTTTTTAAGCTCCTCAGAAAAATACGGCCGCTCCTTTAAAAGGAACTCCCGTGTCTTCTTAAGGAAAGCTTCCCGTTCAGGCCCGAAAGCCGCCGCTCCGGCCGCCTGCGCCGTCACAGAGACGCTCCAGGGCTGCCTCGCGGCTTCCATCCGCTCCCTCACGGCCGCATCCGAAAGAAACCCGTATCCCAGGCGGATTCCCGGCACTGCAAAGGTCTTCGTGATGGCCTGGAGAACAAGAAGCCCCTTTTTCCCGGCACGGACGCGGTCTAACACCGAATGCCGTTCCGGTTCCATGACAAATTCCAGGAAGCACTCATCCACCACGGCAAAGATGCCGCGCGTTTCGCAGAAATCCAGAATTTTCCCCATCTCTGCCCTTTCCGTAAGCACCCCCGTGGGATTGGCCGGATTGCAAAGGAATATCATCTCCGGCTTTTTTTCCTCCAAAAACGAAAGGAACCTGTCTGCCGGAAGATGGAAACCATCCTCTTTCTTTAACAGGAAAAAGTCCGCCGGCACATCAAAAGCCGCAAGGGCCGTCTCGTATTCCAGAAACGACGGCGCCGTTATGACGGCACGCTTCGGCCTCAGCGCATGAACTGCCAGGAAAATCAGCTCTGCCGCCCCATTCCCAAATATAAGCGTATCTTCTGAAACACGGTACCATGCGTCCGCCGCCGACCGAAGCTTCCGGCACCTGGTGTCCGGGTAACGGCTCACGTCATCAAGGCTTGATGTCATGGCCTTTTTTATGAAATCCGGCGTCCCAAGGGGATTGATGTTGACGGAAAAATCCAGGACGACGCCGCGATTCCCGTACACGTCCCCGCCATGCTTTGCAATCATTTGTCCTCTCCTTTTAGCTTCATTGGAATCCCGCAGATCACCCGGTAAACCTCGCGGGAATGCCCGGCCAGAAACTGGCAGGCCTCGCCGGAAAGATCCCGCCACAGCCTGTCCGCCGGGTCAATGGGGACAATGCCGCAGCCAAGTTCCCGGCAAATAACGATGGCCTCCGGATTTTCCTTTAAAAGCCGCCGCAAAAAGGATTCTGTCTTCTCCCTGGCCGCTTCGGCGCTCTCCTCTTTTGCAAATTCCCGGATATACTCCTCGAGCCGGTTCACCACCGGCCGCTTCATCACTGCTTCAAAATCCGGGACATAGCTGCATTCTGCCGGGCGGCCACAGTTTTCTTCATAAAGGCGCAGCGCAAAGGAACGCTTTCCCTGGCACGCACCGCCGACAATCAGGATCACGGCTCATTTCTCCTTTCTGCACGCTTTAAAAAGACCGGGATCCCGCAGACCACCTCCACGGCCTCATCGGCAAGCGCTGCGATGTCCCTGTTTAACCTTCCCAGTCTCTCCATATACTCCTTCGTCTCTTCCGAGTACGTCTCCCCGTCGGAAAACACCTCGTTCGTCACCACAACAAGGTTCGCGGCCTCCCTGCGTATCTTAAGAATCCCGTCTAAAATCCGCTGTTCCGGCGTCCCGCTCACTGCCTCTTTATCTTCCCGGTACATTTCGTTGGCCGTCAGGTTGGAAAGGCACTCCAAAAGCACGTCCTTTCCCTGAATCCCGTCAAGTTTTTTGAGATCCAGCGGGCATTCCACTGTGACAAACTGCTTCTTTTCCCGCATCTTCCGATGCCTTTTGATCCGCTCCCTGCACTCCGCGTCCCAGGGGATCATCGTCGCCGCGTACACCCGCTCCCCGCCGAATTCCATCAGCCGGTTTTCCGCCCACCGGGATTTCCCGCTGGCGCTTGCCCCGGTCACCAGGAGCATCATAACAGGCCTCCTTCCGGCTCTCCGAAAAGCTCCGGGCAAAAGTACGCCGCCGCCACGGTCACTCCGTTTCCCGCCCATTTCCGGAACAACAGGCGGCTGTTTTTCGAGACCTCCATGCAGGCCGCCATGGCCGCCCGCTCGCAGACGTTTCCGATGCCTGTCGTCTGACGGACAAAGGCCGAATCCGTGTAGATGCCGGGCACCTCCAAAAGCTCTTCCCGGGAGTATGTAAGGAACGGGATCCCGAGCTCCCTGGAAAGCTCCTTAATTCCGGCTTCTTCCTTCTTAATGTCGATGCTGGAAAAGACGCAGATGCTTCTCATGTCCAGCCGGTTCTTTTCCATGGCCTCCGAAAGCGCCTCCCTGATTCTCTCCTTATTTGTCCCGCGTCGGCAGCCGATGCCCACGGCCACGCAGGAGGGGATCAGCCGCAGCATCCGGTCGCTGGAAAACAGCCGTCCCTTCTTTTTGCTGATGGTGATCCAGATGTTGTGCCGGCACATGGTATTGGAAAAAAGCCCCTCAGGAACGGCGCCGCCCGGCGGGAAATCGCAGAAAAGCCCCACCGGCTCCCCGGCCAAAAGGTCGGCGGAAATGCTCTTCGCCGTGGCGATTTCGTCGATGACGAGGCCTTTTTTCCTGGCAAAGACGTCCACGGAAAATTTTTTATTGATATCCGTCGCCGTCGTCACCACCGGCTGTGCCCCCAGCGCCCGGGCCGCCGTCACTGCCAGCTCATTGGCGCCGCCGATATGCCCGGAGAGAATCGGGATTACAAAATTTCCGCCCTCATCCGTCACCAGAACGGCCGGATCCGTCTGCTTATCCTTTACAAACGGCGCAATGGCGCGGACGGCGATCCCGGCAGCGCCCACAAAAACAAGGGCATCCGCCTTCGGAAACCACTCGCCGGCCCATGGCACAAGGCCGCCCGCCCGGACGGCTGAAAAGCTGATCTCGTGATCCTTCGCCGCCGCCTGAAGAGCATACGTTCCAAGCACAAAAGGCATCGTCTGATGGCCCGCAGCAGAAAACGCACGCACCAGCCGCTTTTCAGTTTTAAACCCGTTTTCCGTAAAACAAATGAGTGTAATCTTCAATTTCCGGCTCCCGTCGTTTTTTCTTTCCTCTATTATATTTGATTTTCAGGAATCTTTCAACGCCTCTTTCTTCATTTCCCGTTTGCGCTTCGTAATCAGCCCGCCGATCCGCCCGCTCTCCTTTGCGGTCAGGCACCGCCAGCCGCCGGCAATGACCTTGTCGCCAAGCCCAAGCTCTGTGGCAATCTCAAATTTCAGCTTGTCCTCCGGCTTCAGATTTTCCGGGTCAAAGGGCTCCTCTGTCTTCTTTTTCGGCATATCGAAATCTCCTTTCCTGTGATGATAAGAAGTATTTCCCATTTTCTGCCGCCTATACACCTGCCCGCCCCGGGACAAACTGCAAAGAGGAGAGGCACCAGGCCTCTCCTCCTCGCAAAACAATATCCTTAAACCGGTTCCTGCGGGATAATAATCGCCGCAATCAGGTAAGCAATCAGTCCCGGGCCTGTACAAACGAGAATGGCCCAGATCAGGCGCACCAGCGTGGAATCCACATTCAAATACTCTCCGATTCCGCCGCAGACGCCGAAAATCATTTTATCATGTGCCGACCGGTATAACCGCTTTGGTTCCATAAAATCGCCTCCTCTAATAGGAAAGGGAAATACTTCCGTCGTCCCTTGCCTCTGCTGTCAAAATATTTTCTGCCTCCTGGTTTCCAAGCAGCACGCCTTCCGAGTTCCGGAACATCCCGTCCGGGCATACAATCTCCCCGTCGTGGCAGTCCAGGCGGATATTATAGTCCTCCCCGCTTCCCGGCATGTTCATTACCATGTTTCCGCTGCTGCACACGGCGCTCAGCTCTTTTACCGGCTCTCCGGAACCGCTCCACACGGCATTTCCGTCCTCACATACAAGGGATATTTTCCCGCCGTAACCCTGTGAGACAGACATGTCGCCGCCAAGGATGTGAAAATCAGCCGTCTCCGCCCGGAGACCGTCAAAAGCAGACTCCCCATCGTCCACCACAACCGAAATGCTGTCCAGAATCCATTCCGACGGGATCGTGAGCCAGTACCGTTCGCCGTCCTCCACTGTCAGGGTAAGGCTGTGATTCGAGCCGGACTCCGAATAGGATGTGCTGTTGATGTCCCCGCCTTCTCCGCGGATGGAAAATACCTCTGCCCCATCAGACGTCTCAAATTCTATGCTTCCGCCGTTCTGGATGATTTCAAGATCCGTGAGTGCCGTGTATTCTGCATACCAGTTTCCGTCGTAGGGTTCCTCATCCTCAAAGGCATAAACCGGATCCGCCTCCTCATAGGCCGCCTCCGCGCGAGTGCCTCCTCTTGTCATCACGCTGACCTGCCATTGATGGTCGAAGGGGTTCCTCTCCTCAAGCAGCGTCTCCATCTTCTCGAAGCTCACCCCCATGGCCAGGGCCGCCGTGCAGATGCCCGCTCCAACCAGAATCAGCAATATCCCGGAAATAATCGTAATCTTCAAAAATTTACTCATGTTTCTTCTCCTTCCCCCTGCCGGAAAAGCTGCCGGCAAGCTTTACAAGGCACCGCCACAAAAACGGCAGAAACATTCCGATAAATGCCACAGTCATCGCCAGCCCAATCAGTCCGCATCCCAGGCTCACGGCGCCGCCGCCGATGAGCAGAAGCCCTTCTAACGGGCTTGCAAACATGAAGACGATGCCGCAGACCGCTAAAATCACAGCGATGAGGAACGCCACCCCCGTCAGGCATACGACTGTAATGATAATGCCGAACAGGAGAGACAAAACGCCCGCCAGAATCCCGAAAAGGATGCCGCCGATCCCCAGAAGGAACGGGCTTGCAAGAATCAGAAGCACAGCCAGAAGCACGATTTTTAAAGGCTTGCTGGTCCATCGCTCCTGTTTTACATGGCGGTAGGTTTCATGCACCTTTTTCTCCCTGTACTCCGTATGGCTCTCCTGCCTCTCAGGCTCTTTTTTCTCCGGCAGGTCATACCGCTTCGCCACCTGGTAATTGGGATCACGGAACCGCTCATCTTCGTATCCTGTTTCCGTGAAAGAACCGCCGTCCTCCAGATTTCCCATGAGATCCGCCCGGATAATGGCTGCCACCCGCTCCGGGCTTCCGAATTCCCCGATGACCTTCTCCTCCCGCTCCGGGCCTGCCTCTTCCAGATAATCCCTGTAATATTGAAGCGCCTCTTCCTTGTCCTGCTCCGGCATATCCTGGAGCAGGTACTCAAGACGTTTAAAAAACTCTTCCTTTCTCATATCCTTGCCTCCTCAAAAATATGGGATATTTTTGCCGAATAACTCGCCCATTCCCCCTTATAGAGCATAAGCTGCGCCCGGCCGGTCTCCGTCAGCTTGTAATACCGCCTGTTCCGCCCGTCTATGGCCAGGTCGTAAACCTCCAGGCACTTCTCCTGTGAAAGGCGCCGCAGCACCGGATACAGCGTCGACTCGGAAATGTCAATGGCCTTCCGCACGTCCTGCGTAATCTTGTATCCGTACGTCCCGTTCTGTTCCCGGGAGACAACCGCCAGCACAATCGCATCCAACAGCGCCGCTCCTGTGTTAAATACCATTAGGCCTCCGCTCCTTTCCGGCTCCCTTCGATAAAACGAGAAAGCCTCATAAAAACCTTCAAACAATATCTTTATATCTTTTATAATACTATACGTTGTATAATATTGTGCCTATATTATATGACGTATAATATTATATGTCAATAGGATTTTACAAATTTTATTCCAAAATGTACTGCGGAAATTTCCAGACTGCATGGGAAGGTCTGACGGACTGTACCTTTAAGAAAGTGTGCGCTGCTGCGCACACTCGCGCCGGAGCGCGGCTGCGCCAGCAAACGAAACAGGCCCGGCCAAATCCGGCCGAGCCCGTTTCCCATCCTTTATCCCTGTTCTTTTTTTCAGTGAAGCGCACCGCTTTCATCCGGCGTAAAGACACGCGCCTCCGTAAGCATTCTTCCGTCCTCATTCAGATAGTAAGTTTTTCCGTCCACTGTTACAAAGCCCGTCTCCATCCGTCCCGTTTCCGGATCCAGATAGAACCAGTCGCTTCCGTCCCAGAACCAGCCTGTTTTCTTCTGTCCCTGGTCGTAGTAGTACCAGCCGTCACTTTCTTCCAGCCAGCCATGGCGCTCTGCCGTTTCCCCGTTTCCAGCGCCGTATCCGTTCTCACCCTGGAAGATCACAATTTTATAGGCATTCTGTCCGCCGTCCGCAGCCGGCCAAACAAGAAATTTCACACCAGGCTGAAGGTTTTCTGCAAACACCATGTTTCTCGTCAGATAAGGAAGCAGGATCGTTTCCCCGCTCACCGCATACTGGTTTCCCGCCAGCGTCTCCACCGTGTACGTGCCGTCACCATTTGCCGTCAGGGATGTCACGGTCTCATAGGAGGGAACGACTGCATCCGCCGGGATCCCTGTAAACACCAGCTCCGCATTGGTAATCGGCGGCAGGCTCATGGTCATTGCCGGGCCTGCGTAGACCCGCACGCTTTCCCCTTCTTTCAGGCTGTCCGCTCCGGCCGGGAATCCGTTCACTGCGTCCAGGATCAAGGTTTCCTCTGTGAGATTGATAACCACCTCTTCTGTCCCGGATTCCAGGACGCGGTTCATGATAAAGCGCCCGTCCTCCATACTGGCCACCGTTCCGTCAAAGCAGGCCGCCGGCAGCGCCCCCTGGCCGTTTTCCGCCAGGCTTGCAAAGCTCATGGCCGCCGCAAGACCTGCCGCACAGATGACTCCCATCCATTTCTTCCATTTTCTCATAGTACAATCTCCTCTCTGCATGTTATCATTCAGAATTGTTTTCCCTTTTGACGGTAATTGTACCATGAATTTCCTAAAAATCCAGTCTCTTTTTGTTTACGGATTCATTACGGCTTTCTTTAGGGAAACGCTTTAATCAGCGTTTCCCGTGCCGGATTTGCGCTGCGAAGCAGCAATTTCCCTTGCAAATCCGTGCACATCCACCGGAGGTTCTAATCCTCCCCCTCTTTCTTCTTCACGAAAAGGGGATTTTATGGTATGCTTGTTCCCAGAAGAAGGAGGAAATTTCATGGAAATCATCCGCATGCATTACCATTTTTACGGCTGTGTCCAGGGCGTCGGCTTCCGCTTCCGTGCCTCCCACGCGGCAAAACTTTATAATCTCACCGGATGGGTCCGAAACGAGTGGGACGGCTCCGTGGAGCTGGAGCTTCAGGGCCCATCCCAGGATATCGAACAAGCCGTTTCTGCCATCTTTTCCTCTCCCTATATCCAGATCAGCCGCACCGAAGCCGGGCAGATCCCGGCCGTCTCCGAAAACGGCTTTTCCGTCCGCTGGTAGCTAACGCCGTTTCCCAGACGCAAAAGGGACACTGCATCCGGCTTTTTCTGCCGTGCAGTGTCTCTTTTCTTTCGTACATAAAAGGGGATTGATCCTTATTCCTCTTCTGTTTCCTTTGCAACAGCCTCAACGTCCACATCAGCCACATCGGCATCCTCAGCCGGCGCCGTATGGGCAGCTGCTTCCATTGCCTTGATGCTTAAGCTGATCTTCTTGTCTGCCTCGTTGAAGTCCACGATCTTAGCCGTGATCTCCTGGCCGATGGACAAAACGTCAGACGGTTTTGCAACATGCTCTCTGGAAATCTGGGAAACATGAAGCAGTGCGTCAACGCCCGGCTCCAGCTCAACGAATGCGCCGAAGTCGGTCATGCGTGCAACTTTTCCTGTTACGATATTGCCGGCAGCATATTTCTCTGCGGCATTTGCCCACGGATTTGTCTCCGGGAACTTCATGCTCAGGGCGATCTTCTCGCCGTTGATGTCTTTAATCAGGGCCGTTACCTTCTCGCCTACCTTGAAGACCTTCTTCGGGCTCTCCACACGTCCCCAGGACATCTCGGAGATATGAAGCAGGCCGTCTGCGCCGCCAAGGTCGATGAATGCACCGAAGTCGGTCACATTCTTAACGGTTCCTTCTACCTTCTGGCCAACTGCGATTCTCTCGAACAGCTCTTTCTGCATCGCTGCCTTCTTTGCAACGATGAGCTGTTTGCGGTCACCGATGACTCTTCTTCTCTTCGGATTGAACTCAGTGATTACGAATTCGATCTCCTGATCTGCATACTTGGACAGATCTCTCTCATATACGTCGGATACAAGGCTTGCCGGGATGAAGATCCGTGCCTCGTCAACAAGGACGCTGAGGCCGCCGTCCAGAACCTGAGCAACCTTTGCGGTCAGGACTTCATGGTTCTCAAACGCTTCCTCTAATCTCTTGTTTCCTCTGTCAGCTGCCAGTCTCTTGTAGGAAAGGGCAACCTGGCCTTCGCCGTCGTTTACCTTCACTACCTTGGCTTCCATTTCGTCGCCGACCTGTACAAGGTTCCGCAGATCCACATTGGACTCGTTTGTGTACTCGCTGCGGGTGATGATGCCATCTGATTTATAGCCTATATTCAAAACGATCTCGTCTTCTTTTACGTCAATGACCTTACCAGTGACAACCTCTCCTGTACGTATTGTTTTTAATGATTCCTCCAACATTTGTTCAAAACTTAACTCTGACATTAGTATGAACCTCCTCGATAATATTATTCGGGGTGGACGCCCCGGCCGTAATACCTACACTGCTCACAGAACCTATACATTCAGGATTTAAGTCGCCGAGGGTCTGGAGGTAATACGTGTTCCTACATTCCTTCTGGCAGATCTCGTATAGCTTCTGCGTGTTGGAACTATGCTTACCGCCAATGACAAGCATTACATCCACCGAAGAAGCTATCTTCTTTGCTTCCACTTGTCTTTCCTGTGTTGCATTGCAAATCGTATTTAAAACAAGTATATCATAACGCGTTTTAGAAATTTTTTCAACTAAATCTTGAAATTTATTGTAATTAAATGTCGTCTGGGCCACGATGCAGAGCCTGCTGCCCTCCGGAAGCTGCAAATCGAGGAAATCCTGCTCATTTTCGATGACTTTTGTCCCGGAATCGCCCCATCCGCGGATTCCCTGAACCTCCGGGTGGGCCGCATCGCCGACGATTAAGACCTGTCTTCCGGCTTTGCTCTGCTCCTCCACGATCCTGTGGATCTTTTTCACATATGGGCAGGTGGCATCCACGATCTCTGCGCCGTTTTCCTCCAGAATCCGGTAGACATCCTTTCCGACTCCGTGGGAACGGATGACCACGACGCAGTCCCTGGCGGCCTTCAGTTCCTCGAGGGAGTCTATGACCTCCACGCCCTTTTTGCGGAGATCCTTCACGACCTCCTCGTTGTGGATGATCGGCCCGTATGTATAGATCGGCTTCTCGGTCTTTCCAATCTGCTCATAGACCTTCTCCACGGCCCGCTTCACGCCGAAGCAGAAGCCGGCTGTCTTAGCGACAATCACTTCCATCTGCGGTACCTCCGCCCTATGCTTCTCTTTTTTCCCGGATCATGGCCTCGATGGTTTCCACCACCTGACGGAGCGTCATATCGGAACTGTCTAAAAGCACGGCATCCTCAGCCTGGGAAAGAGGGGAATTTTCCCGGTGCATGTCCCGGTAGTCCCGGTCGATGATGTCCTTCTCGATCTCTTCCAGATTACAGGAGATCCCCTTTTCCGTCAGCTCCTTATACCTGCGCTTTGCGCGGACAAGGGAGCCGGCCGTCAGATAAATCTTCACATCTGCCTCCGGAAGCACGCACGTCCCGATGTCCCGGCCGTCCATGATTACATCCGCCTTTTTTGCCAGCTCTTTCTGGAGCTCCACCAGCTTTTCCCGCACGAGCCGGTATCCGGAGGTGGCCGATGCCATGTTCCCGACCTCCTCGGTACGGATCAGGCCGGATACATTTTCCCCGTTTAAAAACACCTGCTGGACACCTGCCTCATAAGAGATTGTGACAGACACCCTGCGGCATGCCTCCGAGACTGCCGCCTCGTCGGACGGATCAATGCCCTCCCGCAGAAAATATAATGCCATGGCACGGTACATGGCGCCGGTGTCCACATAGATAAAATTCATCTCTCCGGCAACCGTTTTTGCCACCGTGCTTTTTCCCGCACCGGCGGGGCCGTCAATCGCTACGTTGAATGACATGGACTTCCTCCTCTATTTTACTTCTGTTTCCAGGATTTTATACATCTGTCTGCCGCCTGGACGGCCGTCTTGTACCATTATATCCGAATTGGGCGTGTGAAGCAATTATAATTTTGAAAAAATCCCCTTTCTCACGGGCTTACGAAAGGAAGAAAGCCGGGATCTTCGTACGGATAGCTTCCCCGGACGGCATCTGCCTGCGTCTCTGAGATGGGGACTTCCTGCTTCGGGCTCTGGCCGTCCGTGTAAAACCATGGATGTTCCGGGTCCCGGTTCCCATCGTAAAGGACGGCTTCCGCAAGGGAAAGCCGCAAGCCGTCAAAGGCATAATACTCCCAGGCCGAATCTGCCGCCCCGCTCGAGCTTTCATTTGCAATTTCCCCGTTTTCACAGAGATAATACCGGTTCCGCTCCCATCCGCTTAAAACATGGAGAAGGCTGCCGTCCGAAACCGTGTAAAGATCATAGACCACGTTTCCCTCTCCCAGGAGAAGCTCGTCCGTCCCGTCCCCGTCAAGGTCAGCGATCCGGTACCCCGGCGCACCGAAATTTTCCTGTCCCAGGGCGTAACTGAAGCCGTAGGCTTCCGGAACGCCGGCGCCGGAATCCCGGACATACCTTTTTGCCGCCTCAATGACAGGCGCATAGGCCTCCTGTGCCCCCGCGTCTTTTTTCGCGGCATTGAAAAACAGGCCGGAAAAAGCCGCCAGCATGCCGGTCAAAATCAGTACCTTCATAACACCCCTCCTAACCGGCTGTCGGGAATTCAAACGTAATGGCCCGGATGATGCCTTGTTCATCCGCCATGAATCCCACGTATTTCGGCAGTTCGCCGCCGTATAAAACCTCTGCAATCCATATTTCCGCAAACTGTTCGCACCAGCCGTCCGGATAGGACGCAGGGTTCCAGCCTGACGGTTCTTCTGTGCTGGAGAGAAAAAGCCCCGGAAGGATTTTTTCTGCCTCTGAGACCGGCATTCCCACATGGATCCCGCAGCTAAGCACCACATTTTCCCCGGTAATGGCATAGTTCATATTCTGGAAAGAAGCCTCGCCCTCCAGCTGGAAATAAAAAAATGTGAAATCCCCGGACACGACCGTGTACGCCGTTCCAGGCGAACCGCCGTACACCTCCGGTTCGCCTTCCGGCAGGATCCCCATGTCTTTCGTCACAGCCTCAAAATCCAGGTTTTCCGGGAGGCCTTCAAAAGAAACACGTTCCTCTTCTATGCGCGGGATGGCCCGGCCCCCTGTCGTTTCTTCACTATCTTCCGGTGTGCCTTCCTCTGCCGCATTCGTTTCCATGGCGGCTGTATCCCCGCCGTTGATTCCCAGAAACTCTCTGATATCCGCAGGAATATAACTCAGAAATTTCTGCTCTTCCTCCGAAAGCCCGTTATATGCGGAAAGCCACTGAAGGGTATCCTCAGACAAACGCTCCTTCGGAATCCACTCTTTATCAAATCGCACCTCGATGACGGCCGTATCTGCCTCATCTTTCTCATTGTACCCCACCTTCAGCCGCCTCCAGCCGTCCACGGGCCAGACATCCTCCGTACCTTCTTTGGACGCCTCCGGCTCTCCCCACGCGGCAAGAAGCTGTTTTCTTTTGTATCCCGAAAGCATTTCGTCTGCATATCCGCTTCCGTTTTCCATCACCTCAGCCAGAGGCGGAAGGCTGTCCGCATTTTTCCGTTCCCTGGACAGGAACAGGAAAAGTGCCAGGACGCAAAGGACGGCAGCAGCGCCGAAAACAATGCCGGCCTGTTTCATGCTTTTTTCCATTCAGATCCCCTCTTTCCTTGGATGGGCAGCAGATACTGCCCTCTATGGAATCATTGTAGCAGAGGACGGCGAGGGCTGCTTTAAGCTTCTCTTACGTTTTTTTGACGATTTTTTCCAGATGGATGGGAGTGTTCCATATAAAAAAACAGGCGCCCTGCAAAGGCAGCAACTCATAAGGAAATATTACAAAAACTTATGATTTATGCCAGGTAAACGAAAAAACAAAAAATGCTATGCAAAAGGTTCGCCGATTGCATAGCATTTTTTATGTTGGCAAAATATTAGGATTCGATTTTTTAGCGTTTCAACGGAACGCGCAGCCATCGCCGCAGGCGATGATCTCAGGGGTTTGGGGGCGCAAGACGTCCGGTGGACGTCTGCCCTGCGCAGACCGAAGCGGAGCGGAGAACGTTACCAACAAGCATTTTAGGCAAGAATACCGGCAACGGTTTCCTGCCTAAAATACGCAATCTTACGGAAGATTGCATTGCTTGCCGATATATTTCTCGAAAGAT
>ENA-UOJP01000609-UOJP01000609.1-human-gut-metagenome-genome-assembly--contig:-C102-NODE-609-length-62426-cov-13.755624_pt1 | contig 62426 bp, 60 predicted proteins | sample MGYA00242353_ERZ723900 | MGnify/ENA metagenome assembly ERZ723900 | reverse complement strand
CCCCGGCTGCGCACGCCCCCGCAAGGAAATGCCCGCCCTGGCCCGCTTCGCGGACTGGGGAATTCCGAGAATGGCAGAAGAGAAATATAAATTAAAGGGAGGGGAAAGGCCTCTTGTCCAGCGCTGTTTTCCTCAGCCTTAGAGCCACTAGCCCCGCAGCCGTATCCATCCCCCCCATCCCCATTCCGCTCACGGACGGATGCACCTCCCCCATCCCACCCCTTAAACCCCTTCTTTTTTTCACATCGTCGTACTATCTTCAATATCCGCCTTCAGGATATTAGACGCCATACTATAATTTTTCTGCTTCAGGTAATCCACGATTGCCACATGGAGCCCGTCCGCATCGTAGAAGATGGGGGAGTGCCATTGGCGGGAGCGCTTCTGTGCATAGAAGCGTGTCTGGGTGGCCATGGATTCCTGGAGTCTTTTGTAGGCATAGTCATTCCGGTAATTGGAGAATAAAAGCAGGTGGAAGTAAATGTTGTCCTGCCAGTGTTCCAGGGCAGTCAGGCCCTCGCCCTGGCGCTGCTGGTGGTTCAGGTTGTGCTGTTCCAGCTTTTCTATAAGGGCATCGTCTATATAGCCGCCGTACTGCTGCATGAAGCCGCACTCAAGGGAAATGCGGTAGCGTATGATGTTCTGTATCTCTTCCGCACTGATTTCAGTTACCTCATAACCGCGCTTGGGAAGGTTGCGCAGTACGCCCTCACTGCATAGCTGTATCAGGGCTTCACGGATAGGGGCGCGGCTGACGCCGTATTTTTCCATCAGGTTTTTTTCGTGAAGAATGCTTCCTGGCGTGTAGACACCGTTGACTATATCAGAAAACAGATGGTGATGTATCTGTTCTTTCAGGTTCATTTCCTGGCTAATCATATTAGATATATCCTTTCTTGGGGAATGTCATACTATCATGTTTATGCAATCAGTATAGAATATATTGGAAGCAAAATCAATACCAAACAAAATAAATAAAAAAGCCTTAAAATCCATTATAATCCCCCCTTGTCAAAAAAGTAAATAGTCATATTAGATTTCAGGGTGATTCTGCAAAATGGTGGGCAATATATATGTTTTTATTGGATTTAGTTAAAAAAACATAGAAATATTAACTAAAAATGCTTGACATTTATATAAAAACTGATATGATTAGTTTTGTGAGATACAGCAAATCACAGAAGATAAAGCTGTATATAATGAAAGGAGATAAGAGATATCATGGGAGAAATCAAGAATGTAGCAACACTTACAAACGACGAGCAGGCAAATATTAACAGGGCGGCAATTGAGCACAGGGCAACCTGGATGGGCCTTATCTATGATGAACTGAAAAAGGACGGCATTGATCCGGAGCCGGCATTCAGAAGAGCCATCAAGAGATGCGGAAACATCCACGGTGCAAACTTTAAGGCTGCCTGTTCCAATCCGGATGACTGCAGGGATTTCGCTGAGGTATTCTTAAATGAACTGGGAAGAAAGACATTTGAGCAGGAAGTACATGAAGTGACAGAGTCAGAGGTTCCTGTTGATTTCCACTACTGCGCACTGTTAAATGCATGGAAGAAGCTGGGCTTTGATGATGAGACATGCGCTAAGCTTTGCGACATTGCCATGGACGGGGACCGCGGGATTGCAGAGGCCATGGGACTGACACTGGAACTGACCGACACACTGGCTAAGGGCTGCGCTACATGTAAGCTTTGTTTCCACAAATAACCAGGAGAGATACAAGGAGGAGTTTTCTTATGAAAAGGTTTAAGACAATGGCAGCGCTGGCACTTTCAGCTGCAATGGCGGCAGGATTACTGACAGGATGTTCAGGCGGGACCAAGACAGAAGCAGCCCCGGGAGATAAATCAGTGATTAAGCTGGGAGGTCTGGCGCCTCTTACCGGCAATTATGCTGAGTACGGAAAAGGGTTCCAGATAGGATTCCAGAAGGCAATTGATGAAATCAATGAAAAGGGCGGCATTAACGGACATAAGTTTGAGATTGAGATTAAGGATACACAGGGCGATGCAGTGGTATCTTCCAACATGGCAACCAACTTTGCTGAAGATGAAAGTGTCCTGGCTATCCTGGGTGACTTTACCTCCGGCGCCTGCAAGGCCAATGCTGAGATTGTGGACCGTTATGGAATCGTACAGTTAAGCCCTACCGCATCCGCACCTGATTATGCCAACATGAGCAAATACTGCTTCAGTATCATGGGCCGTCAGGACGTGGAAGCTCCTTACCTTGCAAAGTACATACTTAAAAAATATCTGGGCGCACAGAAAATAGCCGTTATTCGTGTGGACAGTGACTGGGGCCTTTCCTGTTATGACAACTTCATGGTCCAGGCTGAGAAGGAAGGCCTGGATGTGACGGTTGAGAAATACGCCACAGGCGAAAAGGATTTCAGCTCCCTGATTACAAAGATGAGATCCATTGACCCGGACTGCCTGGTGGTCATGGACCAGGGCGACTCCGTGGCAGCTATCTTCAACCAGGCAGATGCGGCGGGATGGGATATCCAGCACGTTGCTTTAGGGCCTGGTACCTCCGAGCAGCTGATCAGCCAGCTGACCACTCCGGATAACCTGATTGTAACCTCTCCTTTCTTCTTTGATGAAAATGATGAAGAGCTTTCCAGCTGGGCAAAGTGGTTTGAGGAGGAGGCCGGATTCGCGCCAACCATCCATCCGGCATGTGCTTATGACTGTGTGTATCTGATTGCCAACGCAGTGGAAAAAATTGGTGACGGCGAAGTTACACGTGATGCAATCCAGCAGGCTTTGGCTGAGAGCCAGAACCAGGGTGTTACAGGAGCCCTTAACTTTACACCGGACGGCGATATCGAGCGTCAGTATATGATCTGCGGTGTTAAGGATGCCAAGTGGGTTGTTCTTGAAGGATTTGAATACGGCGCAGAAGGCCTTTAATTCGCCATAGCGTATAGAAAGGCAGCAAGGGGGCGGCATGTCAGGGCGTGTTTGATGATTTATCCCGCCCGGGCACTGCCGCCCCTTAAAAAAACTTCGCGGAGGTATGGAGATGGAATATGTATTAAATCAGCTGGTTAACGGCTTGTGCCAGGGCGCGATTTACGCACTCATGGCAATCGGCTATTCTGTTATAGTCGGTGTAGTAGGAATGGTTACATTTACATATGGCGAGATCATGATGATTGGGGCATTCTCGTCCTATTATATTTTCCTTTTATTTGGAAACAACCTGCCCCTTGCAATCCTTGCGGCATTTACGGGTTCATTCCTGATTGGTATTGTTGTTTATAAGCTTTGTTATGAGAAATTCTTTAACGCACCCAGGCATATTTCCCTGCTGTGCACCATCGGCATCAGTATGCTGATAAAAAACCTGGCCCAGATCGTATTCGGACCTGAGACCAAACCTGTGTTAGATATTGTTGAAAATAAAACATTTACCTTAATGTTAGGTAGTGTTCGACTGGATATTAAGCTTCTCCAGATTGTGGTGATTGTTCTTGTGGTGGTGCTGGCGTCCGCACTGACCCTGTTCTTTAACAAGACCAAGTGGGGCATTGCCCTCAGGGCCGTAAGCCAGAACAAGGATGCCGCTTATCTGGTGGGCATTAACGTAAAACGTACGGCCATGATCGGTAACTGTATTGGTTCCGGTTTTGGCGGAATTGCAGGTATCCTGCTCTGCATCTATTATTATTCCGTATCAGCTACCATGGGCGGTATCTACAGCATGAAGGCATTTGCGGCCAGTGTGCTGGGAGGTCTGGTGGATATCCGGTTCTCTGCCCTGGGCGGTCTGTGTATCGGTGTGATTGAGAACCTGGGTATTGCAATCTCGGCTGCAACCTTCCGCGACGTATTTGCATTCGGCTTCCTGATCCTTGTACTTTTAATCAGGCCTCAGGGATTTGTCAGCAAGAAAGGAGTAAGGGTATGATAGACAAGGCAAAAGCATTTTTTTGGAAACATAAGCTGCCCGTGCTGCTGGTTCTTCTTGTTATATCCATCGTGCTTCCGTTTGTGATTAAGCAGGCTTTGATACTGAGATATATCTGTACCATCATGATGTATGCCACATTGGCCGGTTCCCTGAACGTAATCAACGGCTACAGCGGCCAGACCTGTCTGGGCCAGGCCGGATTCTTTGCAATCGGCGCATATACATGCGCGGCCCTGTCCAAGAACGTGGGCGTGGATTTCTGGATTGCCCTTCCCATCGCAGGTATCCTGGCATCTCTTGTGGGACTGATTGTCAGCCTTCCAACCCTTAAGCTGTCCGGCATTTATCTGTCCATCGTTACCCTGGGCGCATCTGAAATCATAAGGATCATTGCCCAGACATGGACGCCTGTGACAGGAGGCGCCCTGGGCATCAAACAGATTCCTTATCCAAACTTCTTTGGCCTGGAAATGTTCAAGCCCAAATATTACTATTTCATTTTCCTTATCATCGGCGTGGTGTTCCTGTTCATTACGGACAGGGTATTACGGTCCAGGGTAGGCCGTTCCTGGCTGGCAATCCGTGAGGACCAGGTGGCTGCCAAGTCCCTGGGCGTTGAAACCAGTAAGTGTAAGTGCATGAACTTCATGTACGGGGCATTCTGGGCAGGAATCATCGGGGCTGCCTACGCTCCGTTTGTCAACTATATTGAGTCTTCACAGTTTACGACAGATACAGGTTTTAATGTACTGGCCATGGTTGTCATCGGAGGCCAGGGAACCCTGCTTGGGCCAATCCTTGGTTCCACGATTGTTACAATCCTGACTGAGGCCCTGCGTTTCCTGGAGAACTGGAGATATGTAATCTATGCAATTATCATCATCCTGATGATGTGGGTACGTCCTCAGGGACTTATGGGTGCATCTGATTCCATTCTTGCCGGCGGCGAGATCCAGAAAAAGGATGGGTCTAAGAAAAAGACTCCGGAGGTGAAGAAGGCATGATAGATTTTGATAAGATTGACAGAAGCGTACCGATTCTTGAATCAAAAGGCTTATGTAAATACTTTGGCGGTCTGAAGGCAGTTGAAAACGTGGATATGAAGGTAATGGCAGGCGACATTTTCGGTATCATCGGACCAAATGGAGCCGGGAAAACCACATTCTTCAATATGTGCACCGGTATGTACACCCCTACCAAGGGAAAGGTATACCTGATGGGGGAGGATGTGACCGGATTCTCATCTGAAAGGGTTGCAAGGAAACGTATGGCAAGGACCTTCCAGAACCTGCAGCTGTTTAAGTTCATGAGCGTCCTGGACAATGTTAAGATCGGATGCCATATCAGGACCAAGAGCAACATGCTGGATGCAATTGTCCATACCAGGACATACAGGCAGGATGAGGAGTATGCAATCAGCAAGAGTGAGGAGATATTAAAGGCCATCGGCCTGTTCGAATACAGGGACACCATGGCGGGAAACCTGGCATATGGCATGCAGCGCAAGGTTGAGATTGCCAGGGCACTGGCCCTTGAGCCATACATCCTTTTGCTGGATGAGCCTGCGGCGGGCATGAATCCTCTGGAGACACAGGAGCTGATGGAATTTATTAAAATGCTCAATGAAGGCGGATACACCATTGCTGTTATTGAACATGACATGAAATTTGTGATGAATTCCTGCAACCGCATCCTGGTCCTGAACTTCGGGCAGAAGATATGCGAGGGCACGCCGGATGAGGTCAAGGCGAACAAGGAAGTGCAGGAAGCATATTTCGGCAAGGGTATCATTGCAGGAGAGGCGGTGAAGGTTCATGCTTAATGTGGAACATCTTTCAGTCAATTACGGATATATCACAGCGCTTACAGACATCAGCTTCCACGTGGAGGAGGGTGAGATCATCACACTGATCGGCTCCAACGGCGCAGGTAAGACAACGACCCTGGGCGCCATATCGGGCCTGGTCCCCAAGGTAAGCGGAAGGATTACGTTTAAGGGACATGACATCACAAAGATGCCGCCGGACAAAGTGGTAAAAATGGGGATGTGCCATGTGCCTGAGGGAAGGAAAATATTCCCTGCCCTGACCGTGTATGAGAACCTGATTGCAGGTTCCCTGGGCAACCCAAAACTTACCAAGGCCAGGATTAATGAGCTGGTGGAGGAGCAGTATACCCTGTTCCCGCGTTTGAAGGAGCGTATCGGCCAGGCAGGAGGAAGCCTGTCAGGCGGCGAGCAGCAGATGCTTGCCATATCAAGGGGACTTATGATGGACCCGGATATCGTGATGCTGGATGAGCCGTCCCTGGGACTGGCGCCTATTATCGTTGAAGACATATTTGAACTGATATTAAAAATCAGGGACATGGGCAAGACCATTCTTCTGATTGAGCAGAATGCGTCCATGGCATTGTCCATTGCGGACAGGGGGTATGTGCTGGAGACAGGCAAGATTATCATGGAGGGTAAAGGCAAGGAGCTCCTTGTGGACCCGAGGGTGAAAGCAGCCTATCTGGGCGCGTAAAAAGACGTATGCCGGGCAGCGCCGGTATTTCAAGGAAAGTGAAGGAAGTCAGATATGGACTTAGGACTGAAAGGAAAAACCGCTGTCGTGACAGGCGGCAGCAAGGGCATTGGATACGCAGTTGCAAAGACCTTCCTGGAAGAGGGAGCCAATGTTTTTATCTGTGCCAGGAATGCGGAGGAAGTGGACGCAGCGGTCCGTTCGTTAAGCAGGGCAACGGCACCGTCCGGTACAGCGGTCTCGGATGGAATGGCAATGCCGGCCGCCATATCAGCCCATACGGTGTATGGAGCGGTATACGGAACCGCGGCAGACATGACGGTGGAGGAAGACGTTTACAGGGCTGCAAAAGAGGCGTATGACCGGTTCGGCTCCCTGGACTGCTGGATTAATAACGTGGGGGCCAGTTTTCCCAAGGAAGGGGAAGAGTACAGGGAACAGGACATTGAGAAAATCACAAAGGTATGTTTCTTCAGTACAATATACGGCACCCAGGCAGCATTCCGCTATATGAAGAAAACCGGGGGAAGCATTATCAATATCAGCTCCCTGGCAGCCCGATGCGGTACCGTAGGCGCAAGCACACTGTACGGGCCCCTGAAGTCGGCGGTAATCAAGCTGGCGGTTTCCTTTGCAGGGGAATATGCGGCTTATGGGGTCCGGGTTAATTCCGTACTTCCGGGCTTTACGGCAACTCCGGCAGTGGCAGCTAATATTAAACCGGATTATCTGAAACGGAATGCAGACGACACCCTTTTGCGGCGGGTGGCCGTACCGGAGGAAATAGCTGCTCCGGTGGTATTTCTCTGCAGCAGCCGGGCCTCCTACATAACAGGCACCAGCCTGGAGGTTTCCGGCGGGAGGAGTATTGTGTTGAATCCGGAATATTCATATGTAAAAAAGGAAGGGGAACAAGCATGAAAAAATTAATCAACAGACCTGAAAATTTTGTAAAAGAAACAATGGAAGGCATTATCTACGCCTATGGGGACAAAGTTAAATTATTGGACGGGGATGAGAGGATACTTCTCACCAATTATCCGGTTGAAAAGGGCAAGGTTGGAATCGTGACAGCCGGAGGAAGCGGGCATCTTCCTGTATTCCTTGGATATGTTGGCCAGGGCATGCTGGACGGATGCGCGGTAGGCAATGTGTTTGCGTCCCCGTCCGCAAAGAAAATGGCTGACATGATTAAGGCCTGTGACTATGGCAGCGGCGTACTCTGCCTGTACGGGAACTACGGCGGCGATAATATGAACTTTGATATGGCCTGCGAGATGGTGGAAATGGATGACGTGGAAACCATGACAGTGCGTGTTAAGGATGATGTTGCCAGCAGTCCCAAGGAGACAATGGAAAAACGCCGCGGCGTTGCGGGAATGGTTTATGCCTTTAAGGCCGCAGGCGCTGCCGCGGAGCGGATGATGAGCCTGGAGGAAGTGGCAGGCGTTGCCCAGAAGGCGCTGGACAATATCCGCACCATGGGCGTTGCCCTGTCACCATGTATTGTTCCTCAGGTAGGGGAGCCCACCTTCCAGATAGAAGATGACGAGATTGAAATTGGTATGGGCATCCACGGGGAAAAGGGAATTGAAGTCAGGAAAATGATGACGGCGGATGAGGTTGCGGAGACCCTGGTTGGCAGGATTACGGAGGATATGCCTCTGGCAGAGGGGGATGAAGTGTCTGTTCTGGTCAACGGCCTGGGCGCAACCCCTATGGAAGAGCAGCTGATTGTGTACCGCCGTGTCCATGAGCTGTTAAATGACATGGGCGTCAAGGTTGTGATGCCTCATGTGGGAGAATATGCAACCTCCATGGAGATGGCAGGACTTTCCGTTACCATCTTCAAGCTGGATGAGCAGTTAAAGGAACTGCTGCTTTCCCCGGCAAAAACACCTTTCTACACCAACTTGAACAAATAAGACCCTTTAACTAATAGGAGGATAGGACAATGAATGCAGCATCTGTTAAAACGGGTATCAGGAAAATAAGCCGGATTATGGCTGAGAATAAAGATTATCTGATTAAACTGGACCAGCAGAACGGGGACGGGGATTTGGGCGTTTCCATGAGCGAGGGATTTGAGGCGGCGGCCGTGTTTGTTGAAGGCACGTCTGAGACGGACCTGGGCAAGATACTGATGCAGACAGGCGGCGTATTTAACGAGGCAGCTCCCTCAAGCCTTGGCACCATTATCTCATTTGCATTTATGGGAATGGCAAAGTCCTTAAAAGGTAAGACCGAAGCAGGTCTTCCTGAATTTGCAGAGGCAGTGATGGCAGGAGTGCAGAAAATCATGGATAAGGCCGGTTCAAAGCCTGGTGAGAAGACAATCCTGGATTCCATTTATCCGGCAGCGGAAAGCCTGCTGGCAGATAGGGACGGGGACTTTAAGGAAGCCCTGAGGAATGCGGCTGAAAAAGCGGCAGAAGGTTCAGAATCAACCAGATTCATGAAGTCGGTCCATGGACGGGCCGCTTACTATGGTGAGAAATCCATCGGGCTCCTGGACGGTGGGTCTGTAGTGGGCAGGCTGATATTTGAGGCATTGTCTGAATAAAAAGATTCTGGCCGGAAAGGCCTGATATATCAAGGTTAATGGAATAATAGCCGATATCAGAACGGGAACTGCTGCACAAGTGCGGCAGTTCCTTTTTAAACCGTGTATTCATGAATTTCTTTCCCTGATATCATCTACAATTAATTGGATGTGTTTAATCTGAAGGGGGCTTAGGCCTGTTACGTCCAACGTATTGACCCCGCCAAGTCCCTTCCCCTTTTCCTCCCTGCCCAGCAGATAATCCGTACTCACGTCGAAGAAATCAGCAATTTTCTCCAGCATTTCTACAGATGGTCTGATATTATCATTTTCCCAGTTGCTGATACTCTGTTTTTTAACCCCCAGTTTGTCCGCTAATTGTACCTGGCTCAGAGCCCGGGACTGGCGCAAATATTTGATTTGTTTTGGAAACATACCTCACCTCGCCTGCTATTTAATAAAGCTTATTATGTGCGATTATTAAAAAGTTTAAAAATACTAGTATTGAAAAATCGGACTTTGTCGATATATATAACTAGAGGGGTACTGTGTTTGGTATATTTGTTGTTTTTACAAAAATATACCTGTATGATTCCATTTCCAGGTATGACAAGGAGGACAAAAATGTTAAACAAAATGAAGTTAGCGCCAAAACTGGCGCTGGTTATTGGCAGTGTTCTGTCGTTGGTTCTGATCGTCCTGATTTCCATCACGGCAGTGATGTCAAAATCAGCCATCTCTGCTTCTACATACAGCGAGCTGGCCGCTATTTCGGAAACCAACGGGCTGGAAATCCAACAGATTTTTGACGCTGCCGAAACAGTGGCAGTCAATATTGAGTATTATATGGAACGGGCCTACAAGACGGTCCAGGCGGATCCATCCCAAAATGTAAAACCCACCGACCCGGCGGCAATGGAGCTGTGCAAAAGTGAAATCTATGGAAATACGCTGACTTCCCTTAATTATGATGTGGAAGTTTTTCTGCGGGAGAATGCCCGCAACACCGCAAAATACAACAAAGACATCGCGGGAGTGGGAGTGATGTTTGAGCCGTACGCATTCCAGCAGGATATCCGGGATTACGCCTTTTATGTGAATGAGGCGGCCGCGGACCAGGATATCGCGCCCTTTGGTTCCTATGAGTCATATTCCCAGGAGGATTATTATAAAAACGCGCTGACCACAAAGACATCCAACGTGTCCGATCCCTATGAATATAACGGCGCCACATTGGTTACATATGCGAGCCCGATTTTAAATAACGGTAAGGTACAGGGCGTTGTGATGGCGGACATCAATGTGGCAAATTTCAGCAAGGTAGATTCCTCCAACGAGAACTACCCCAGCATGTATTCAACCATTTACGATGATAATGGGAAGATTATATATGACAGTGAGAGCCTGGAGGATATTGGAAAATATCTGGCGGATTTTACGCCAAATCAATCGGAACTCTCCCTTATGCAGACAAACATGGCAAAAAAGCAGCCGTTCCGTGTGGAGACCACCAGGGAAGACGGCCGGAAAGTGACGCGCTTTTTTACCCCAATCAAGGCGGCCGGCGAGACGTGGTGGTCCCTGACAGCAGTCAATTCCAGCGATGTGGACGCAGCTGTTAAAACCACGGTCATCTCAATGGTCCTGCTCTCCGCCTGTGCCCTGATCCTGATTATCGCGGTCATTTTTCTGCTTCTCCACCGCCTTCTGCGTCCGATTAAATCAATTGTATCCGCCGCCGCAGAGATTGCGGATGGAAATCTGAATGTACAGATTGCAGCAGAATCAGAGGATGAAGTAGGCAGGCTGGCCAGGACTTTTCTTAAAATGGTACAGAATTTAAACGTGATAGTGTCAGACGTGGATTATATTCTGGGGAAAATGGCCGAGGGTGACTTTGATGTCAGGACGAATTCGGAAGAAAGCTATGTGGGGAACTTTCGGGGTATTCTGTCGTCAATGCGGACGCTGAATATAAAACTGAGCAATGTCCTGATGCAGATTAATACAGCCGCGGATCAGGTTTCTGACGGAAGTGAACAGGTCTCCTCCGGCGCCCAGGCCCTCTCCCAGGGAACTACAGAACAGGCCTCCTCCATAGAGGAGCTGGCAGCCACCATCAACGAGATTTCACTGCATGTGAAACAAACCGCGGAGAATGCGGTGCAGGCGCGGGAGCAGACCATACATGCAGGATGCGAAGTAGACAGCTGTAATCACCAGATGCAGGAAATGATAGCTGCTATGGATGAAATAGGAGAAATGTCAGGACAGATTAGCAAGATCATTAAGACAATAGAGGATATTGCTTTCCAGACCAATATCCTTGCCCTGAACGCTGCGGTAGAAGCCGCGCGGGCCGGGGAGGCCGGAAAAGGGTTTGCCGTTGTGGCGGACGAGGTAAGAAACCTGGCCAGCAAGTCGGCTGAAGCGTCCAAAAACACGTCTGCCCTCATCGAAGGCGCTGTCCGCGCCGTTGAAAAGGGTACCAACATTGCCAATGAGACAGCGCATATGCTGAACAAAGTAGTTGAAAGCGCCCAGGCAGTCTCTGAAACCGTGGACAAGATTGCGGATGCCACCAAAGAGCAATCCAGTGCCATCGGGCAGATTACAGTTGGCGTAGACCAGATTTCCAGCGTGATCCAGACCAACTCCGCAACCGCTGAGGAGAGTGCGGCTGCCAGTGAAGAGCTCTCCGGCCAGGCCCAGATGCTTAAAGCTCTTGTAAACCAGTTTAATCTTAGAAACTCCAAACAATGATCTGGTCCGTCTGATGGGTCAGTTCAGGGAAAGGATGTTCTGTCAGGGGATTTTCCTGACATTGTACCGGTTTCCTTCAAGTCCGATGCTGATCCGGTGCAGATAATGGGCATCATCTTTATCCGGGGCATCCTCCCTGTAGTGGCTGCCGCGGCTTTCATTCCTTTCCATCATGGCAATGAGGAGGGCGCGGCTCAGGTCCACATACTGGTGGGCTTTTAGGAAGGACCGGAGCTGGTCAGGGCCTTCACAAGAGTCCGGGCTGCAGCATGTATCTGCAAGAAGGGCCAGGGCGTTAATCTCATCCAGTGTGCTTTTCAGGTTATCCATGCTGCGGAGGATACCTGCATGCTGCCACATAAGCTCCCTGACCCGCCTGCAGATAAAGCCGGCAGGCGGCTGGGAAACAGATGGTGGCATGGGTGGGAGGTACGCGGTACCATCAGCACCGTACAGGCGGCAGGACACATAGGATTCTGCCATCTGCGCCCAGGCCTGAGCCTGCGTCACAGGCATGTGCTGCATTCCTGCTGCGTAGGAACTGGCGCTGTCTGCGGCCAGGCTGCCAAATACAAGACAGCTTCCAGAAGCCATACCGCCCAGCCGGTCGGCGCCATGGATGCCGCCTGCCGCCTCGCCGCAGGCGTACAGTCCCTTTACAGATGTGGAGCAGTCATGACCCACCTGTATGCCGCCGTTGGCAGCATGGAAGAACGGGGCAATGGAAATAGGGTCGCGCTCAATGTGTATGCCATGCTCCATTAAGAGCCAGCTGATGTAATCCCGGACATGGCCGCGGCTGTCATTGAGGATATCGGGGGAATACCGTATGATGCATCCAACGGACCGGTCCACGGCGCCGCCTGGTCCGATGTTCTTAAGGGCGGATTTCATGAGGGCTATATCAAAGTACTTGGAATCGTCCGCCGTGGTGAAGGGGCCGTGGGGCTCCCTGAGCATCAGGCATTTACGGTAAGCGTCCTGGTCAGGCAGCAGCTGCCTTAAGACGTCATGGCCGTTTGGTTCCAAGAGCCCGGTGCAGTACCGCAGGCTTCCTTCCCGGAATACGGTTTTATAGGCAGGGGACAGGAAGCCGGGGATGAACTGGTTAAATTCCAGATTGATGAGCCTGGCCCCTGCCTTCATTGCAATCACATGGGCGCTTCCAGATATATCAGCGGTGTTCAGGCTGTGCAGATACAGATTCCCCATGCCGCCGCTGGCTAGGATGACGGCTTTTACAGACAGGGTTTCCAGACCATCCGGCCCAAGAAGGATGGCGCCGTTTATACGGTTTTCAACTGTGAGGAGCTGTACCAGCTCCCTGTGCCCTGCCACGGTGATACGTTCCTGGCTGCCTAAGGCGTTCCTTACTTCCTCACGTAACCTGTCCCAATCCTTCCAATAGTATAAATCCCGCTCCGTATGTCCGAAGCAGGCCAGTTTCCGCTCAGGCAGCTTATGGCACCGGATGCCTGTCTCAGCCATGTGTTCCAGGCATTCCTCAATATGGTCCACATAATACTGGCCCATCCACGGATCGTTCATGGACCAGCTGCAATCCTCAATATCCTTCATGAACGCTTCGCGGTCGCCGGGCCCGGCAGTGCACAGGCAGTGTATGGTATCCATCATCGGATAAAAACTGGAACCGGAACACAGCCTGGAGGGCGTGGCCAAAAGGACACGCATGCCATTCCTGGCGCAGCTGGCCGCCGCGCGTATGCCGGCCAGTCCTGCTCCGGCTATCAGTATGTCGAACCGGGAGTCGGTGTGTAACTTCATATTCATGGGCAGCCTCCATTTTTATTGACGTGTGTATGCCGGTATCATTTTTCCGGTGTTCATTAAGGACTGATGGTCCGGAATGGTCAGCGCTTGAAGTATCCTACATTGAAATGGAACTGCACGGCATCATAAAAATCCGGATAACTGCCAGCCTTCAATGCATTGCAGATACGCCGATGTTTTTCAACGGTAAGTTCCATGTTGCTGTGGGTGGTCTTTACTTTATAATATCTGTCACAGGCCCAGAAAAACTCGATAATGGACTTTAACAGATGGTTATCCACGTCCTGGAACAGGATTTTATGGAAGGCGGCATCGGCTTCGGCAAATTTAACGCCGTATATGGAGGAGCGGGAACGTTTAATCTGATTAAATAGTTCCTCCATGGTCTCCACCTTTTCCGACAAAAGTGCAATGCCCTTTCCTGTCATGTGGTCAAATGCATCTTTTGCAAATCCAAGCTCCAGGACGCGTCTCAGTTCCTCAATCTCCTTGTGGAGCTGGTCCTCGTCACTGATACTATATATGAGGTTGCTCAGGAAGAAGTCTGTATTAAATTCCTGAATCACGATACCCACACCTGGCGTGGAGTGTACGGCGCCGGTTATCTCCAATGATTTAATGGCTTCCCGGAGTACATTGCGGCTGACTCCCAGCATCTCGCACATCTTCATCTCCGATGGAAGCTTGTCACCTGGCAATAGGTGTTTTTTTTCTATGTAACTTTTGATTTCGTCGTAAACCTGTAAATACAGGCGCCGGGATTTCAGGTTCTTCATACCGTTAGGTTCTGCCATGTCTGATATTCTCCCTTGATATGTATTTGTTAATATAGTATTTTATAGGACTATAATATTTCATTATGAAAGAAAAGTCAATATTATATACATATATAACAAAAAATAATGTTATAAAATGTGTATTATATACATATGTACAATCTAAATATTTTATTATATTGACATATATGTGAGAATAACATACAATATAGCTGTATTAATTAATGGATTCAGCAACATGACACATACTTTGTAGTACAAAGTACAAATATAAAAGAAATGGAGGTTACGTAGTATGAGAAAAAGAAGATTGGCGAGCCTGTTATTGGCAGCATCACTTGCAGCCAGCGCGTTGGCCGGATGTGGTTCGGGAGGAAAGACGCAAACCACTGCGGCAGCGGCAGGAGGGCAGACGGAAGCAGCAGGAACCGGTACGGCAGGGGATACCGGGGCGGCAGGCGGGACCAGCGCAGCCGGCCTTGGGACACCGCTGGCAGATGTCAGGGTAAGGCAGGCCCTTGCCTATGCCATTGACATGAATGCCATTGTGGACAGTCTGTTCGAGGGTAAGGCAGAGGTGGCTAAGAGTTTTACGGCCCCCGGGGATTGGCTCAATGCTGATATTCCGGTATATGAGTATAATCCGGAAAAGGCAAAGGAGCTGTTAAAGGAGGCTGGATGGCCTTCTGACTATACCCTGGATGTGGTTTACTATTATGATGACCAGCAGACCGTGGACCTTATGACCATCATCGGCCAGTATTGGCAGGAAGTAGGGGTAAAGGCACAGTTCAGGAAGCTGGAGGGCGACCTGGCGGCCCAGCTGTGGGTACCGCCGGCAGATATGGTGAATGGCCCGTCAGCCGTAAAGTGGGATTTGGCCTATGCGGCAGTGGCAGCCCTTGCCGAAAGCGAGTTCTATAACCGTTTTGCATCCACTGCATCCAATAACTCTTCTGTTCCCAAACAGGATGGGCTGGATGAGATGATTGCAGCTTCCAACGCCACCATGGATGTAAATGAGCAGAAGGAGGCATTTTACAAAATCCAGCAGTTCGTGGCTGAAAACGAGCTGGCCATGCCTCTGTACCATCAGGTATGTTTCATCTATACCAGCGATAAGCTGGATACGGCAGGCAGCGCCTTTGGCAATGACCAGTTCTCCTATGAGAAGAACATACTGGACTGGAAGATTGACAGGGATGACCACACCATGTACACCAACGGAGGACCTCAGGAATTCTTCTGGTATCCCATGGTCAACCCCGGGTATATGATAAATACCGAGCTTATTTTTGATAAACTCATCAATGCAGACAGTTCATTAAATCCAACAGAAGGCATGCTGGCTGAGAGCTACACGGTTTCTGAGGATGACAAGTCCATTGAGTTTGTTCTCAGGGACGGCCTTAAGTGGCATGACGGTGAACCGCTGACCGCTGAGGATGTCAAGTTCACACTGGAACTTATGTTAAGGACCCCGGGAACCAATGCAGTGGCATCAGAAGTCATGAAGGCAATCCAGGGCGCCCAGGATTTCCTGGACGGCAAGACCGACAACCTGGAGGGTGTTGTCATTGACGGCAATAAGATCACAGTGAATTTTGACACGGTCTCAGCCAATGCGCTGGCTGTATTTTCACAATGGCCGATCCTTCCAAAGCATTGTTTGGAGAATGCAAGTCCTGAGACGCTCCAGCAGGATCAGTTCTGGCAGAAGCCCATCGGATCCGGGCCATTTAAGGTGGATGAGGTGGTCCTCAACAACTATGCGACCTTGAAACGCTGGGATGGATATTATAAGACAGGAACCGGTAACATTGAGACGATTTACATGTTTGCCAGCGGTGAGAATGACAGCAATCTGGTTAAGAACGCAGGTGCAGGCAAGATTGATTATGCATGGAGCAAGTCCACGGATGATGCCAAGGCAATTGAATCCATGGATGGAATGACGGTTTCAACTGCCAACATCAGATACACCAGGTGCTTCTATATCAATCAGTTCCCTCATGAACCGAATATTAAGTAGGATGATTGGACTGGGGCGGGCCGGCTACATGACGGTCCGCCCTGTTTCTTAGAGGAAACTTCGACGAGGAGGATTTGAATTGAGTAATTATATAATACGTAAAATCCTGACACTGATCCCAATGATGCTGGTTATCAGCTTCCTGATATATCTGGGGATGGAACTGATGCCGGGCGACGCGGTGGACTTCCTGATTCCTCCGGACGCCCTTTCAACCATGTCGCCGGAACAACTGAATGCAATGAGGGATGCCCTGGGGCTAAATGACCCATTTTTACTGCGCTACCTCAAATGGCTGGCAGGACTTCTGCGGGGGGACTTTGGCTATAGCCTTCAAAGCGGCGTGCCGGTGCTGACCCTGATGAAGAACCATCTGCCCGCAACCATAGAGCTGACCCTGACTTCCCTGGTGATGTCTTCCATATTCGGCATTCTCCTGGGGGTGGTGTGCGCCCTTAAGAAGGGAACTGCCCTGGATCAGATATTGAGCGTCGTGGGTATGGTGGGGGTTGCCATCCCCCAGTTCCTTCTGGGACTAATCTGCATCAATGCATTTGCCCTGCATACCAGCATTCTTCCGGTAGGCGGGAGGATGGCTTATGCGGGCCAGAATTTCATCCAGCGGCTTCCATACCTTATCATGCCGGCCACGGTACTGGGATTCTCCCTGACTTCCGGCGTGATGCGTTACGGACGTTCCAGTATGCTGGATTCCATGGGACGGGATTACATGAAGACGGCCAGGAGCAAGGGGCTGCCGGAGTGGCGGGTGAACCTGCTTCACGGCCTCAGGGCAGCCATGACGCCGGTGGTGGTGCTCATCGGATTCCGTCTCCCCATGCTCATCGGCGGCGCCGTGGTGGTTGAGGAGGTATTCCAGTGGCCCGGAATCGGCGTGCTGTTCGTGGATGCGGTCCGTTCCCAGAACACGCCCCTGGTAATGATCATTGGTTTTTTCAGCGTACTGTTGGTATTGGTGGCCAGTATTGTGGTGGATATCATTACCGCGCTGCTGGATCCGCGTATTAAACTGAGTTAGGAGGTGCGGGATGAAACGTTCGCTTGACAGGAAAATGGACCGGATTCTGGAACGGGAGAACTCCGGCAGGATAAAAAAGGGAATCAGGAACCGCGCGCTCAGGAAGCTGTTTGCCAACCGGCTGTCAGTTCTGGGTTTTATCATATTCATCGTGATACTTGTCATGTGTCTGGGAGCGCCTTTGTTTACACAGTACAGCGCCACCAAGGTGGACCTGCGTAATATATTAAGCCCGCCCACCTCATCCCACATATTTGGGACCGACAAGATTGGAAGGGATATATGGGCCAGGATCCTCTATGGGGGCCGTATCTCCATCGGGGTGGGACTGGGAAGCGCCCTTGTGGCCACTGTGCTGGGCGTATCACTGGGTACCATGGCAGGTTATAAGGGCGGCTGGTTTGACGGGATCATCATGAAGGTTTCCGAAATACTGATGTCATTTCCCCAGATCATATTGGTCCTGATCCTTGTGACAATCACGGGCCAGAGCCTGTGGAACCTGATATTCATCTTTTCCATCACTGGATGGCCCTCCATGTACCGCATGGCCAGGTCCCAGATGCTGTCGCTGAGGGAGGAGGAGTATGTACAGGCCCTAAAGGCCTTTGGGATTGGAAGCATGAGGATTGCCTTTGTACATATGCTTCCCAATGCCATAGGACCTATTTTCGTAAATATCACACTGTCCACGGCCATGTTCATCCTGCAGGAGGCATCCTTAAGCTTTTTGGGCCTGGGGGTTCCGCTGGAGGTGGCGACCTGGGGCAATATCCTGAATGCGGCCCAGGACCTGATGATACTTAAGAACTCCTGGTGGGTATGGCTGCCTGCCGGTATCGTGGTCACACTGTTTGTGGTAGGAATCAACTTTATCGGCGACGGCCTGAGGGATGCCACGGACCCGTCACAGATCGGTTAACAGCCATGGAGAGAAGGAGCGTGATATTACAGTATGAATGATAACATTGTATTAAGTGTCCGGGACCTGGAAGTGAATTTTTATAACAATGAGAGATGCAACCGGGTCTTAAGGGGCGTGTCCTTTCAGCTGCAGAAAGGGAAAATCATGTGCATCGTGGGGGAGAGCGGATGCGGCAAGTCTGTTACCGCCAATTCCATCATGGGGCTGCTGCCTGACCTTTCAAGGATTGAGAATGGGGAGATACATTTCTTCCACAACGGCCGGGATATACGGATAGACCAGCTGAAACGCAAGGGTAAAGAGATGCGTCAGCTCAGGGGGGACGGGATTTCCATGATATTCCAGGACCCGATGACGGCCCTTAATCCCGTATTTACCGTGGGATACCAGATTAATGAGTCCCTTTTGTACCATAACAGGGCAAAGACCAGGAGCGAGGCAAAACAGAAAGCCATAAGCTTGTTAAAGGATATGGGCATACCCCTCCCGGAGAAACGGGTCGATGAGTATCCATACCAGTTCTCAGGGGGCATGTGCCAGCGGGCCATGATTGCCATGGCCATGAGCTGCCAGCCAAAGGTGCTTATTGCAGATGAACCCACCACGGCGTTGGACGTTACCATACAGGCCCAGATATTTGAACTGATGCAGGACCTTAAGAATAATAATGATGCGGCAATCCTGCTTATCACCCATGACATGGGCGTGGTGGCGGAACTGGCTGATAACGTGGCTGTCATGTATATGGGCAACATCGTGGAGAGCGGTGATGCCAGGGCGGTACTGACGCGTTCCGCACATCCATATACCAGGGCGCTGCTCAAATCCATACCAGTGCTGGGGAGGGGGAAAAAGCAGGAACTGGAGCCCATAAAGGGGTCCACCCCAGACCCATATGACCGTCCAAAGGGGTGCCAGTTTGCTCCCAGATGCGGGTATGCAACAGAGCAGTGCATGCAGGAAATGCCGCCGGAGGTGGAAATCGAGCCAGGGCATTGCTGCAGATGTTTCCATGATTTGATGGGGAAGGAGGGACAGCGGGATGCCGGAAACGAAGGATGTGTTGATTAGAGTCAGGAACCTGAAGACGTACTATCCTGTGAAGCAGGGCGTGTTTAAACACACGGTTGGGCATGTAAAGGCCGTGGATGACGTGAGCCTGGATGTATACAGGGGAGAAATCCTGGGCGTGGTAGGTGAGAGCGGCTGCGGCAAGACCACGTTGGGTAAGAGCATCCTCCAGCTCATAAAGCCTACGGAGGGGAGTATACGCTATGCCTTTGAGGGAGGGGAAAAGGAACTGGTCGGGATGAATAAAAAGGAGCTGGATGAGGCCAGGTGCAAGATGCAGATTGTGTTCCAGGATCCCTATTCCTCCCTGAACCCGTCATTTACCATATTCGGTTCCATGCAGGAACCATTAATCCGTTTTGGTGAAAAAAGCAGGAAAGCCCGGCGGGAGAAGATAGCAAAGCTGTTGGAGGCGGTAAACCTGCCTGCGGATTACATGGAACGCTATCCCAATGAGTTCTCGGGCGGCCAGAGGCAGAGGATTGGGATTGCCAGGGCCTTGTCCGTGTCGCCGGAGTTCATTGTCTGCGATGAGGCCGTGTCCGCGCTGGATGTATCCATTCAGGCCCAGGTGCTGCAGCTGCTGAAAAAACTGCAGGAAGAACGGGGACTTACCTATATGTTCATCACCCACGACCTGTCTGTGGTGGAGTATATAAGCGACCGCATCGTGGTCATGTACCTGGGGCGCATGGTGGAGATGGCGGATACGCAGGAGCTGTTTGAGAATACGCTCCATCCTTATACCAGAGCCCTGTTAAGCGCAATCCCCATTGCGGATATTGACAGGAGAAGGAAGAGGATACCGTTACAGGGGGATGTCCCCAGCCCGGTGAATCCGCCTTCCGGCTGTCCGTTCCATCCCAGATGCCCGGAGTGTATGCTGAAGTGTAAGACGGAAGTCCCGCGTCCTGTAACCATCCTGAAGGATGGGCGGGAGCATATGGTGTGCTGCCATCGGGTACAGGGAAATACAGGCTGCGGGAATGGATTTTAAGACACATATATAATTGAAGAGGAGAGAGAAATGAGCAGATTTGAAATGAATCAGATCAGGGGTGTGATCCCTGCAATGCTGACGTTCTTTGACAAGGAAGAGAATGTGGATACGGATTGTACCAGACGCATGGTGGAGTTCATGCTGGAGCATGGGGCTGACGGTTTCTATCTTACAGGCAGCACAGGCGAGTGCTTTACCATGACCATGGAGGAGCGGAACCTGGTGGTGGATACAGTCATTGACCAGGTAAAGGGCAGGGTACCGGTTATTGTACATGTAGGGGACATCGGCACAAAGAAATCCATAGAGCTTGCAGAACACGCCTGCAGGGCCGGCGCCGATGCCATTTCTTCCGTACCGCCGTTTTACTGGAAATTCCGTGCCGCGGATATCTATGATTACTATAAGGATATATCGGAGTCCACCCCTCTTCCCATGGTGGTCTATAATATCCAGCTGGCAGGACTTATGGATATGGACCTGCTTTTGAAGCTGGCAGCGCTGCCCAATGTCCATGGGCTTAAATATACGGCCAGGTCCCATGACGAGATGGGATTCATCAAGGAAAAACTGGGCCCGGATTTCATGATATATTCAGGGTGTGATGAGATGGCGTTTTCCGGCATGTGCTCAGGCGCGGACGGGATCATAGGATCCTTCTATAACCTGTTCCCGGATTTATATAAGCAGATCCTTAAGAAGGTGGAGGAGAGCGATATCAAGGGAGGGATGCGGCTGCAGCGGATTGCGGACGAGGTAATATTTGCTGCGCTGAAGTACGGTTTCCCGTCCATACTCCACAACATGATGAATTGGCGCGGTTTGGATTCCGGCTATTCCAGAAGACCGTTTTACAATTACCAGGATTCAGAGCTGGAGGGGCTTAAGGAAGATATCAGGAGGATAAGGGATAGATACCAGGCAGAAGAGCTGGATATGTTCAGGCTGTAAGGCGGAAGGGGAAGAATGAGTGGGAGTAAATCGCAACAGAGTGTATTGGAACGCATCCGGGGCGGTCTGATTGTATCCTGCCAGGCTCTTCCGGAAGAGCCGCTTCACAGCTCCTATATCATGGGGAGGATGGCCTTTGCGGCAAAGGAAGGCGGGGCAGCAGGAATCCGGGCCAACACGGTGGAGGACATAACCGAGATAAAGAAGACAGTGGACCTTCCGGTGATTGGAATCATTAAGAAGGATTATGAGGACTGCGAAATCTATATTACCTCAACCATGGAAGAGGTGGATGCATTGGCGGGTTGCGGGGCGGATATCATTGCCCTGGATTGTACCAGGCGTCTCAGGCCCGGTAAGAGGACACTGGATGATTTCTTCGCCCAGGTACGTGACCGATACCCGGATCAGTTATTCATGGCGGATTGTTCTGATTATGAAGAGGGAATGCATGCAGCTGAGATTGGGCTGGACCTGATAGGGACCACTATGCATGGGTATACGGATTATACCAGGGGCGCGGTCCTGCCGAACCTGGACCTGATGAAAAAGCTGGTACGGGAGTGCGGGCGCCCGGTCATTGCTGAGGGTGGGATATGGACGCCGGAGCAGCTTAAGGCCGCCCTTGATACGGGCGTGCTGGCCGCGGTGGTGGGGACCGCCATAACCAGGCCAAGAGAGATAACCAAGCGGTTTGCGGCCGCAATTAAGTAGAAGGAAGAAGGTACCGGGTTTCACTATATAGGGCATGCAGCCATATCACCATTTTATTAATATCCTGTACGGAACCGGTTATATCTGGTAGAATAAAGGGATAACAATATCTGGAGGTACGGTATGAGAAAGGGAATCATTGGCACTGCACTTGCATCGGTATGTGTTGCAGTGCTGGTAGTATCGGGCTGCGGTGAAAACATCAATGAACTGAAGGAGAATGCCAGGGCAAAGGTCTTAAGCGAGCCTGTGATGGCTGCGGAGGAAACAGAAGAAGAGGGAACAGAGGAGGAAAGCGTTTCCCCGGAGCAGATGGATTTAATAAAGTATAATTACTATGTTGAGCTGAATAATGAGATAGTTAAGCTCATGGACGACATTGATTATTATTATGAAGTGGTGGAATATGATGAGGAGTTTGCCCTGATTCCTGACAGTGGATATACATACGGTTACCGTATCAGGGGATTTGGCAAGGACCTTGCAGATGACTGTATACAGCTGGCAGACATGGAGCCTGCATATGAGACATTGGATCCGCTAATAAAGGAGATGGCTGAACCCCTAAAGGAGCTTATGGCTGCATTCTCAGAGGTAAGCAGGAGCAATGACTATGCGGCAAACCAGTACCAGAAAGCAAAGGAGCTTCACGCTGTCATCTATCCGGCTGCCGATGAATTTGAGCCTATGGGATATGAATTCATACACGCAGTAAGCGCGGTGGCTGATGAGAGGATTGCAGCGGAAGAAGAGGAGATGAAGGCTGAGGGAAGGCTGATAGCGTATAATGCCAGCCGCGGCATCAGTATTGCAGGACAGATTATGGATGAATGTACGCTTCAGGGCGTGACGGATGACAATATCACGGACCTGGATTTGACAAAGATTAAGCCATTATACGAGGAACTGACTTTGATTGTGGAGGATTTGAATGCCGCAACCGCTGACAGTAACCAGATGATGAAGGAGTCCATGAGCAATTCAAAACCATTTGACCAGCTGTATGAGAGGATGCTCCAGGCCCTGGAGTGGATGATAAAACAGGTGGAAAGCGGAAAACCCATTGAAGACCCGGGCCTGGAGCCATTGGGATCCATTGCACATTTTTCCAATACGCTGAGTGATTGTGTTGACCGGTATAATACGGTGTTTGTGGATTAAGGAAGGGGGGATACCCCTTCCCGCCCGGATTAAACTAGACTGCCGTCCGTCCTGACCGTCACCACCTGCCACGGGATGAATTTGCCGCTGGCCTTAAGCGCGTTTTTTACAGCGGTTTCAATGCCGCCGCAGCATGGTACTTCCATGCGGACAATGGTGACATCTTTAATATCGTTAAGGCGGATGATTTCTGTCAGTTTTTCGGAATAGTCCGCCATATCCAGCTTTGGACACCCAATCAGGGTGACGCGTCCCGCGATGAAGTCATTGTGGAAGCTGCCATAGGCAAAAGCAGTGCAGTCAGCTGCTATGAGCAGCCGGGCATCCTGAAAGTAAGGCGCCTGTACAGGAACCAGCTTAATCTGGACCGGCCATTGGGACAGCCGGCTTTCCATGGAGGGGATGGGGGCTGCCTGGTGATAAGGCGCGGATTGGGTATCGGCCAGGGGTCTGGCAATGGACCTGGCCAGGGAACCTGGACATCCGCAGGGAGAGGGCTTAGTGCCCTCCTTTTTTGTTTTACCTGACATGCGGGCTTTGACAGCGGCTTCATCATAGGCCGCTGCTTCTCTTTCTTCAAAGGTAATGGCTCCGGTGGGGCAGGTTGGAAGACAGTCCCCCAGTCCATCGCAATAATCATCTTTTAACAGCACTGCCTTACCGTCCACCATGCCAATGGCGCCTTCGTGACAGGCAGCGGCACATGCGCCGCATCCGTTGCAGAGTTCTTCATTTATCTTAATGATTCTTCTTATCATTTATATCTCCTCCTGAGGTTAGGGTGTGTTGATGGTATATTGATGTTTCTGTGATAAGTATACAGCAGGCAGATGGTATTGTATGTTGTCATGACAACGTAATTACAATTCGTTGCTGCCTGTGGGTATATGGGTTCCTATCTCGTCTTATATGTGACTTACATGTGGCCCCATACCATTACAAAAATCTTAATATTTATCTATTATCAATATTAAATTATCGATAATCGATAAAAATAGATTGAAAAATGGAAAAAACCGTGGTATGTTCTGGATAGAGGAATTTTAAGGAAAGCGATAAGGGAAAGGTGGATATGCAATGGATAATCGGCTTGTACGGTTTACAAAATGGCTTCTGGACGCCATGTTTTATGGAGGATTGGTGATTACGCTGGGAATTCCTGTGATATTCCGGTATGTGGGAAGATATATACAATCCTTCAGGGTGCATTATATACCCCAGTGCGTGCTTTATATCGGTTCCGGGATCCTGGCCCTTATGATTGTGCGGGAGCTTAGACGGATGTTTGGAACCGTGCTGGAAGATAATGCATTTATAATGGAAAATGCAGATTCTTTAAAACGTATGGGGAAATTCAGTTTTTTCCTGGCTTTTCTCTCCCTTATCCGGCTGCCCCTTGCATCCACGCCCGCAACCGTGGTTGTTATTATTGTGTTTTCCATTGCAGGTCTGTTCTGCTTTGTATTGTGCCAGGTGTTTGAACAGGCTGTTCGGTACAAAGAGGAAAATGACCTGACCATTTAGGAAGGAAGGTATGGCATGGGAATTGTGGTTAATCTGGATGTGATGATGGCCAGACGGAAAAAAGGCCTGAAGGAACTTGCCGCAGAGGTGGATATCACCATGGCAAACCTGTCCATCCTTAAGAATAATAAGGCAAAGGCAATCAGGTTCTCTACCCTGGAGGCGATCTGCAGGGCCCTGGACTGCCAGCCAGGCGATATATTGATTTATGAACCGGATGAGGATGGAGGGGATGGGGATGTATGACGATAGGAGACTGACGGGCGGATTGGGCGCTGATGGGCGGGACGAGGCCGTGGGGAAGGAAGAAGCAATGCAAAAGGAAGCCATGCCGGAGGAAACGGTGAGGGGAGAAGCTGCACGGAAAGAGATGGTGTTGGAAGAGATTGGGGCAGAAGAATCCTTGCCGGGAGGATCGCCGTCGGAAAGTACAATACAGAAAGAATCCATGAATAGAATCCCGCCCCTGATGAATGAAGGGGCGGAAGGAAAGAGGGCAGAAAGCGTTTCCAGGAGGAATCATAAACTGGAAGCCATAAGCCGGGATTTTGGCTTCCTGGGAACATTAAGCATAGCCTATGGAGCGGCAGCCAGTTTCTGTCTGTATTATAACCCCCTGGGAATAACGGTCCCCCTCTTTGTGGCAGTGACATATGGGGTCATGTTCCTTGTTTTCAAACGTATGGGGACTGCGATTAAGAAGGGGTCCGTGTATCTTGCAATCCTGTCATTTTTCATAGGGCTTTCCACGTGTTTTACATCCAATATGACGGTTGGATATAATATGAACAGGCTTGCCCTGGTGCTTCTGTTCTGCATTTTCGTCCTGCATCAGTTCCATCAGGACAACCGATGGAACATTGGTAAATATGTGGCTTCCATAGCCATATACCTGGCTCAGGCCATTGGGATGATATACTGTCCGTTTGTCCATGGAAGGCAATATATAAAGTCCATTAAGAGCAGGAAGTACAGGAACGTATTAAGGCTTTTGGCCGGTATGTGCGCGGCTGTTCCCGCCATGGTCATACTCTGCCTTTTATTGGGCAGCGCGGATAAGGTATTTCAGAACATGCTGGATGTGGTATTGAGGAAAATACTGGATCCTGTTACCATTTTCCTTGTACTGCTTCAGACCGGGGCATGGGCCCTGGCTATGTATTGCCTTATATGCAGCGCATGGGCCGGGGATATCAGCGATGATACGGCTGACCGGCGCGTATGTTCCCCGTTTGCAGCAATCAGTTTCATGTCCATGATTGCCATTATCTATGTGGTATTCTGCGCCATCCAGATTGTGTATCTGTTTATGGGGAAGGGAAGCCTGCCATGGGGGATGACGTATTCAGATTATGCAAGACAGGGGTTCTTCCAGCTGCTGTTCGTAGCGCTGCTCAACCTTGTCATGGTGCTTATGTGCCTGAAGTATTGTCAGGAAAATGTGCTGTTAAATGGAGTCCTTCTGGTAATCAGCATGTGCACCTATGTGATGATTGCATCAGCCATATATAGGATGCTTCTGTATGTGGGGCAGTATCATCTTACATTTTTAAGGGTACTGGTGCTCTGGTTCCTGGCTATGATGGTAATACTGATGGCTGGTGTGGTGGCCCTTATATTTAATCATGGGTTTTTGCTGTTCAGGTATTGCCTGGTGACGGTATCTGTATTCTATCTGGGGTTTGCCTGGATGAGGCCGGATTATGTAATTGCGAAATACAATGTGGAACACGGCACAGGTATTGATATGTTTGTATTGGATGATTTTTCCCTGCTTTCAGCGGATGCGGCCCCGGCGGTTTTAGGGATAGAGGATGCAGAAGCGAGAAACTATCTTCTCAATCTCTATGCCAGGCAGTATAATAGGGTGGACGGTGGTTCCATGAGCATCCGCACCTGTAATTTTTCGGCGCTGAAAGCCAGGAGCCTTTTAAACAATGACTGACAGACAGATAAATAAAGGAGAAAGCGGATATGATTGAACTTCATGTACATCTGGACGGCTCGTTAAGGCCAAAAACAATATGGGAGTTGGCAGCCATACAGGATGGGCAGCAGCCGGCAGCTGATTTGGCAGGGCTGGGGACCTTGATGCAGGCGCCTGTGCCATGCAGCAGCCTGTCGGAGTACCTGTCGCGTTTTGCACTTCCCCTGAAATATCTCCAGACAGGCGCGGCACTGGAGCGGGTGGCGTTTGAGTTGACGGAGGACCTGGCCGGGGAGGGCGTGGGATATGCGGAAATCCGCTTTGCGCCGCAGCTTTCCACTGAACGGGGATTAAGCCAGATGGAGGTGACAGAGGCTGTGGCCGCAGGCGTTAAACGTGGGATGGCCGCATACCCCGGAATAAAGATCGGTCTTCTGCTCTGCTGTATGAGGGGCATTGATGACAGCACATACAGGGCCAATATGGAAACCCTGAAGATTGCGGCTGACTGTATGGAGGACGGGGAAAAGGGAAGGATTGTCTGCGGGGTGGATCTGGCAGGCGCTGAGGAAGTGTATGATACCGGATTATTCAGGAGCCTTTTTGAAGAAGCGGACCGGTATGGGTTAAAGCGGACCATCCATGCAGGCGAGGCCGCTGGCCCGGACAGTATGTGGAAGGCCCTTGAAATGGGTGCCCTCAGGATTGGCCATGGTATTGCGGCAATTCAGGATGAATCCCTTATTAAAGAACTGGTGACGCAAAAAACTGCGCTGGAAGTCTGTGTAACCAGTAATGTGCAGACAAAAGGGGTCCGGTCACTGGAAGAACACCCGGTTAAGAGACTTTATGATGCAGGCGTCCATGTGACCTTGAACACGGATAACAGGACAGTGTCAGGCACCACACTGTTAAAGGAAATAGACCTGGTAAAAAATACATTTGGCTTTACGGACGAAGACATAAAAAGGATGGAAGGATATGCGGCAGAGGCGGCATTTCTGGACACGGTGTCAGGGTGAGCATACAGATGCAGTCCATATAGCAGGGACAGCGCCGTGATGGAGGGTGTACGGAATGGGCAGGGGCACGATGGGGTCCCTGTTTTTTTGAACTTTTTTTCATAGCAAAGGACATGTGTCCTTTACTCCCGGGGTAAGTATGTTTATAATGCAAATTACAAGAAGAGTATTAAAAATAAGATATACTTATAAATAAATATACAAACTGCTTATTTATTTGTAAATGAATAAAAAAAACTAGTGAAAGTTACCAGGGCGCAGGGTTAATGGGCATAAACTGCAGACATGCGTCCGAAGAAGGGGGAAACCAATGGATAAGGTCAGGGTTTTAATTGACACGGACCTGGGAGATGATGTGGATGATGCCGCGGCATTCATGCTGGCCCTCTCCTGGGGAGCCATAGAGATAGCCGGAGTGACAACTGTGTTTAAAGATACAAAAAAGCGTGCGGGGATGGTAAAGGATCTGCTGGCGCTTTATGGCAGGGATGATATTCCGGTATGCGCCGGATATGGGAATCCAATCGTGGGGGACAGCAGGACTGGGTTTGAAGAGCCAATCCAATACGGGCTGCTTAAGGGACGTGTGGAGCCGGAAGAGCACTCAATGGTACATGCGGAAGATTTTATCATCCAAAAAGTAAAAGAAGACAGGAATCTGATCATCCTGGCCATGGGAGCCATGACCAACCTGGCCATGGCATTCTTAAAGGAACCAGCGCTGATGCGTGAGGTACGGATTATCGGAATGGGCGGCAGTTTTTTGAACTCCAGTCCGGAGTGGAACATACTCTGCGACCCGGAAGCGGCGTCCATTGTCATGGAACGGTCGGGCCGGCTTATCATGATGGGGCTGGATGTGACCAAATTCCTGAGGATGGATGAAAAGCGGCTGAAGGCATGGAAGGACAGGAAGGATAAAAGAATGGATTATTTCCTGGAAGGGGTCAGGCTGTTTCAGGAAGCCACCGGATACCCGGTTACATTTCACGACGTACTGTTGGTGGCATACCTGATTGACAGCCGGGTGGTAACGCTGAAAAAGGGGCATTTTGCAGTGGAGCTTTCCGGCAGGCTGACCAGGGGGACCATGGTGGACATGACCAATTATTATGAAATCAACCCGGAAGTGGAAACGGATTTCCAGTTCGCCCAGTCCGTGGATCTGGAACGGTTTTACCGTATTGTAGATACATATTTTTAGGGCGCGCCTGGACATGTTTCAGACAGATGTGCGTCCTGCCTAATGGGAGATTTACAGCCGAAACGGCCTGTGATAAATAATGAAAGAACGAATGGAGGATTTTAATTATGAAGAAACTGACAGCAGGATTCCTTGCAGTGTGTATGGCAGCCGGCCTGATGACCGGATGTGGGGCGCCGGAGCCGGAGGATGAAGGGACAACCGTAAAGACAGAGGCTGCCAAGGCGGTATCCGGGGATACCTTAAAGGCAGAGGAGGAAGGGACCGCGGACACAAGCGGCAGCGTGGATGGCGGGACCGTATCCCCCCAGGATTATAAAGTGGGTCTGATGATTCCGGGCAACCTGGGGGACAAATCCTTTTTTGACGCTTCTTTCCGCTCCATTGAGCCAATCAAGGAGCAGCTGGGCGTGGATGTGGATTACGTTGAGGCTGGTGTGGATACTTCCAAATATTATCCGGCTCTTGTGGATATGTGCGAAAAAGGATACGACCTGATCCTCACCATTTCCAGCAACAATGACGATGCCCTTGTACAGGTGGCGGAGGAGTATCCGGACCAGAAGTTCATCAACCTGGATGATGAGATGGCGGAACCGCCGGCCAATGTGTATATCATGGGTACAAAAAACAATGAGATGAGCTTCCTGGCAGGAGCAGCCGGAGCGCTAAAGGCCGGTGAACTGGGCGAGGACAAGATTGGATTTGTGGGCGGCATGGATATCCCTGGAATCAATGAGTTCCTGGTGGGATACATCGAAGGCGCCCAGGCAGTGAACCCCGATATCAAGGTGGCGACCTCTTATGTGGGCAGCTTTACCGACACTGCAAAGGGCAAGGAAAATGCCCTCCTCCTTTATAACTCCGGTTTATCCGTTATCTTTGCGGCAGCCGGTCAGTCCGGCCTTGGCGTAATTGATGCGGCAGTGGCCCAGGGCAAGTTTGTAATCGGCGTTGACTCTGACCAGGCAGAAGCCTTAAAGGATTCCAAACCGGAGATGGCTAATGTGGTAATCACCTCAGCCATCAAGAACATTCCTGAAAATGCCGTCAAGGCAGTGGACAGGGCCATGAAGGGTGAGATACCTTACGGCACCAGGGAAGTATTTGGTATTGCAGAGGGCGCGGTAGGTATTGCGGAAAATGAATTTTATGAAAAGCTTCTCAGCGAAGAGGATAGGAAACAGGTGGAGGAGCTGAAGGGACAGGTAGTGGCAGGAGAAGTGGAGATGACCCCCACCACCGGCATTACCACGGACAAGGTAAATGAAATCCGCGAGGCAGTACGCCCATAATATAGGGGAGGTATAGGGATGCAAGACTATATTTTGGAGATGAAGGACATTTCAAAAATTTACGGCAATGGAATTGCTGCCAATAAGGATGTGGACTTCAATCTGAAAAAGGGGGAAATCCATGCGCTGGTAGGAGAAAACGGCGCCGGGAAATCCACCTTGATGAAAGTGCTGTTCGGAATGGAACCGCCGTCCTCAGGAGAAATCATCCTGCGGGGGGAGAACGTGAAGTTCTCCTCCTCCAAGGATGCCATTGCCCACGGAATCGGGATGGTCCACCAGCATTTCATGCTGGTGGAATCTTTTACGGCGGCACAGAACATCATCCTTGGCATGGAGCCGAAGAAAGGGCTGTTTGTAAGCGAGGAAGAAGCAGTGCGCTTCACAAAGGAACTGAGCAGCAAATATAACCTGGAAGTGGAGGCAAAAGCCGTTACAAGAACCCTCCCCGTGGGTGTGAAACAGAAAATTGAAATATTGAAGGCGCTGGCAAGGGGGGCTGAAATCCTGATTCTGGACGAACCCACGGCCGTACTGGCGCCCCAGGAAACAGACCAGCTGTTTGAGGAGCTGATCCATCTGAAGGAACAGGGACATACCATTGTGTTCATTTCCCACAAAATCCCTGAAATCAAGAGGATATCGGACCGCATCACCGTCATGAGGGCGGGCTGCTTCGTGGGCTGCTGTGAGACAAAGGATGTGACGGAAAAGGAAATCTCCAGCATGATCATGGGATGCGAGATGGACACATCCATTGAGAAGAGCCAGCCAAAGGCAGGGGATATTAAGATTGAGGTAGAACATGTTTCCTACACGGACAGGAATAAGGTACAGATCCTTAAGGACTTAAACTTCGGGGTCAGGGGCGGCATGATATTCGGCATAGCCGGTGTCCAGGGCAACGGACAGGTGGAGCTGGTTGACCTGATGACCAAAAAGAGGGGGCTGAAGCAGGGGGATATCCGGCTGAACGGGAAATCCGTTGCCAGGCTGAGCCTTCAGGAAATCCGCGGGATGCAGTTCGGTTATGTGCCCGAGGACCGGATGGACCAGGGAATCGCTGGCCAGGAATCCATAGCTGAGAACATGGTTTCCAACCGGTATGCCAGCCGGGAATTCTGCAGGGGCGGACTGCTGGATTATAAAAAAATAGATACATTTGCAGATGAAAACATCCGTTCCTATGAGATACGCTGTTTTGGCAACAGCCAGAATGTGGGGATGCTTTCCGGCGGAAACATGCAGAAGGTGGTGGTTGCCAGGGAATGCAGCCATGATCCCAAAGTCCTGATTGCGGAACAGCCCACCAGAGGCGTGGATATAGGGGCAGCCCATATCATCCACAAGAAAATCATGGAGTTAAGGGATAATGGGTGTGCGGTCCTCCTTATATCCGCTGATTTAAGCGAAGCCCTGAAACTGTCTGATGTGATTGCAGTTATGTATGAAGGGGAAATTGTAGCTTATTTTGACAATACCGAAGGACTGAACGAGGAAAAACTGGGGCTTTACATGCTGGGGCTTGAAAGGCATGGCGAGGAACAGATAAGGAGGGCCAGGGGATGAGCAGGGAACAGTCATTTAACATCATAAGAACCGTGGTTTCCATGGGTGTTGCCATAGCTGTGGCGTTTATCATCATCCTGCTGGTCAGCGACCAGCCCGTGGAATCCATCCGCATATTCCTTCTGGCCCCGCTGTCCTCCAAGCGTTATCTGGGCAACATTGTGGAGACGGCAGTGCCCCTGATCTTTTCCGGGCTTTCCATGGCCCTGATGTTCAAGGCCAGCCTGTTTAACCTTGGCGGCGAAGGCATTTTCTTCATCTCAGGCATCACCGGTTCCATCCTGGCCATATGGCTGAAAATGCCGCCTGTCATATTCCCGGCTGTCTGCATTGCGGTGGGCGCTGTGACAGGAATGGTCATCATGCTGGTACCCGGGGTCCTGAAGGCAAAGTACGGGGCCAATGAGATGGTAACGTCCCTGATGATGAACAACATCCTGCTGGGAGTCGGCCTTTATCTTTTGAATAATATGATGCGGGACCCCAAGGTAGCATCCCTGGTGTCATACAAATACAGGAAAAATGCACTCCTTGCCAACCTGGTACCCGGCACCAGGATCCATGTGGGATTCCTGATTGCGCTGGCATGTGCAGTGCTTGTTTATATATTCATGTTCAAGAGCAAATGGGGATATGAAATCAGGATGACGGGAAACAATGCTAAGTTTGCCAGCTATTCCGGCATCAACGTGACAAGGGTGATCATCATCGTGCATGTGGTGGCAGGGGCCGTGGCAGGGGCCGGAGGCCTGATTGAGTGTATCGGCATGCATAAAAGGTTTGAGTGGACCGCGCTGCCCGGATATGGCTTTGACGGCGCCATGATAGCCATGCTGGCAGGCAACCATCCCATAGGTGTGATTGGGGCAGCCTTTTTTGTAAGCTATCTCAGGATCGGCGCCGACCTGGTGAACCGTTCATCGGATATTCCCACGGAAATGATTGCCATATTACAGAGTATCATCATCCTGCTGATTTCTGCGGAGCGTTTCCTGCATAAGTACAGGCAGAACTGGATAGAGAAGGAGGCCAAGGCATGAAGGCATTGACAGATTTAATATTTACCAGTGACTTTTTCTACTCCATCCTCCGGGTGACCACTCCTCTTCTGTTTGCATCCATGGGAGCGGTTGTCTCCGATGTGGCCGGGGTACCCAATATTGCCCTGGAGGGAATGATGCTGATGGCAGCCTTTGCAGGCATGTTTTTCAGCTACCTCTTTGGGAGCGCATGGGCCGGACTGGCATTTGCCATCCTGACAGCAGTAATAGCAGCCAGCGTGCTGGCCTTTTTCACCCTTTATTATAAGACCAACATCATCCTGGGAGGGATTGCCATCAACAGCCTTGCCAGCGGAGGGACCATCTTCTTCCTCTACCTGGCGGCCCATGATAAAGGAACCAGCGTGTCCCTGGACAGCAAGGTGCTTCCCAATATCAACATCCCCTTCATCGAGGATATCCCGGTGCTGGGGCCTGCTGTCTCCGGACATAACATCCTGACTTACCTGTCCATCCTGGCAGTGGTATTTACCTTCTATCTGTTAAAAAGGACAGCGCTGGGCTATCACATCAGGGCGGTGGGCGAGAAAAAGGAAGCGGCTGATTCCGTGGGAATCAGTGTGGTCAGGACACAGGCCATTGCCCTGGTCATCAGCGGCGTCATGAGCGGACTGGGCGGGGCCTTCATGTCCATGGGATATGTGTCCTGGTTCTCCAGGGACATGGTAAGCGGCCGCGGCTGGATTGCGCTTGCGGCAGAGGCCATGGGACAGAGGGGCGCCATCGGGACCGCCGCCACATCGCTGCTGTTCGGCGTCACGGACGCCCTGTCAAACGCAGTGGCCACTCTTGGCTGGCCCTCGGACCTTGTTAAGACCATTCCCTACTGCGCCACCCTGGCCGGACTTGCTATTTTCTCCATCAGGGCGTTTAGAAGGGCGAGAAATGCATGATTGGGGTAAATGTGCGGCAGTTTAAGATGTATGACAGATGGAAATGCAGACTAGAAATATGATATAGTAAGTACAGGGAGGTACGCGTATGCCAACAAATGACATGACACAAGACATTATCTATACAATCACAAATCCAAAAGTAACATTCAACCAGCGCCTCAAGGACATGGCCAAGATTGCAGAGAATTCCATAGAATTGGTCAACTATACGGAATTATCCAGGAAATATTTTGAGAACGGCGCAATGATGGATATGTTCGAGGGCAAAACCCCTTACCGCACAAGGTATTGCCTGCCGGATTATGAGCTGTTCCTGAAACAGGGAAGTGAGTTTTTAATGCTGGAACCGCCAAAGGATATCTGGGACGCAGTGGGAAACCTGCTCTGCCTCTATCATAATATTCCGGCGGACGGCGGACTGGCGGTTTACATCGGATGCCTGGACCGCCTGCTGGAGCCTTTTGTGGAGAATGAGGCGGAGGCCAGGAAGGCCATACGTTTCCTGCTGACCCACGTGGACCGCACCATATCCAACGCATTCTGCCACGCCGACCTGGGGCCGGAGGATACAAGGGCGGGCCGTATCATCCTTGAACTTACAAAGGAAATGCAGCGTCCCTGCCCCAACATGACCCTGATGTACCGGGAAGATACGCCGGATGATTATATGAAGGCGGCCCTTGAGACAGCCATGGTTTCATCCAAGCCAAGCTTTGCTAATGACGCGCTCTACAGAAGGGACATGGGAGACTATGCTGTTGTCAGCTGCTACAACACGCTGCCGATTGGCGGGTGCGGGCTGACCCTGGTACGCCTGAACATGAATTGTCTGCCCCAGCTTGCCACGGACCCGGAAGACTTATTAAACCGGGTGATACCGGAAGCAGTCACTGCTGTATGCGATGCCATTGACAGCCGCTGTGAGTTCATTGTGGATTACTGCCATTATTATGAGAACACATTCCTGTACAGGGAAGGCCTGATTAAAAAGGACCGGGACCACATGGTGGGCATGTTCGGTTTTGTGGGCCTGGCCGAATGCGTCAACGGGATTCTGGGCCTGACAGATGAAAAAGAGCGGTTTGGGCATGGTGAAAAAGCCGATGCCTTAGGCGAGGCAATCATGGAACGGATCCGTCAGGAGATAGACAAGAGGCCTGCAAAGTATGGAAAGTACGGTCTTCACGCCCAGGTGGGAGTGATGGAGGATACGGCTTTAACGCCAGGCGGAAGGATTCCCATTGGGGAAGAGCCGGAACTGCCGTACCAGATTATGAACTTCATCCGTATGCACAAAGGCTGTGATGCGGGCTGCGGAGAACTGTTCCCCTTTGATGACACGGTTAAGAACAATCCCCAGTATCTTCTGGACATTTTAAAAGGCGCCTTTCAATCCGGCGCAAGATACCTGTCCTTTTACTCCGGCAATTCTGACCTTGTAAGGGTAACGGGATACTTGGTTAAGAAATCTGATATTGAGAAATTCGACCAGGAGGAAATGACCCTGAATGAAGCAACGGTCAACGGTTCAGGTGTGGATAAGAACCTTCATCTGTTGGATAGAAAGGTGCGTGGGGACAAATGACGGAGAAGGATTTTGGCGGTATGGGATTAGCTGGAACCAGTCCGTCCATGACCAGTGCATCCACAGACGATACATCCATAACTGCCCCGGTCAATAAAATCATCCCCTTCAGCTGCGTGGATGGGCCGGGCAACCGTACGGCGGTATTCCTTCAGGGCTGCAACCAGAACTGCCTGTACTGCCATAATCCGGAGACAATCAACCTTTGCAGGAACTGCGGGGCATGTGTAAACACATGTCCTGCAGGCGCTCTTTCCCTGGTGGACGGCATTGTGTCCTATGATTATAAGGCATGCTGTAATTGCGACACCTGCCTTAAAACCTGCACCTTTGACGCTTCCCCTAAAATCAGGAACATGACCCCGGCCCAGCTTTACGATGAGGTAAAAGCATATTTTCCTTTCATCAGCGGTATCACCACTTCCGGCGGGGAGTGTTCCCTGTACCTGGACTTCCTGAGGGAGTTTTATACCCTGGTCAAAAATGCAGGAAAGACCACCTATATGGATACCAATGGGCAGGTACCCCTTTGGGACAGGATGGATTTACTGGAAGTAACAGATAAAACCATGATTGACCTGAAGGCCGGAAGTACAAAAGACCACATGAAACTCACCGGCAGGGAGCTGGAAGTGCCGGTAGAAAACATACGCCGGATGGCTGCCATGGGTAAGCTTTATGAAATCCGAACCGTAGTGGTCCCGGATGCCGTAGACAACCTGCGGACCATCGAACTGGGAAGCAGCCTCATAGCCCCGTATCCCCAGGTCCGGTATAAATTGATTAAATTCCGCCACTATGGGGTAAGGCCCTCCTTTTCCGCAACAAAGGAACCATCAGATGAGATGATGGAGAAGCTGAAGGAGAGGGTGAAGGAGCTGGGTATAAAAGAAATTGTGGTTACATAATGAGGGAGCAGCTTCTGCCGGTATAGGCGGCGTATGCCCGGGAAGCTGCTCCTGCCCGTATAGGCGGCAGGTGCCCGGGAAGCCACATCCGTCGCATCGGATGGACATGCATCCTTACCTTTGAACCAATTGTTCTATTTCTTCTAACATGATTAATTGTTGTCTTTCAGATATATAAATCTTTTTCCTGACAGAGGTAATCTCCCCTAATTCCTTTAATTTCTGGATACTTCTTACAACCGTGCGCACACTGACACCGATATTGCTGGCAATGGTCTGGTAATCAGGCTCCACAAGGATTTTCTGTCCTTTTGAGGCGTGAAGCATGTAGTACTGGACCAGATAGAAGCGTACCCGGTCAATCCCCCTTTGATAGTAGAGGATACCATCATTCCCAGAGCGCTGGTACAGGTCGTGGGCAACGATATAGGTGCAGTTGTAGAGCATGTCCAGGTGGGTCATCAGGTATTCGTAAATAACAGCGGAACTGATCCTAAGGACCGTGACCCTGGTGCTGGCGACCACGGTTGCAATGGTCTGCGGTTCATGGGCCAGCACTTCTAAAAGTCCCACGGAACCGGTTTTACTGGTAATCCGGAAATAATAATAATTGTTGCCGTCCTTATAATCCCTGGTGCCCAGTGCTGTTCCGGATTCAATGAAATAGATATATTTGGGAAATTCCCCGCGGCTGATGATGACTGAGTGGGGTTCATAGGTCAGCCTGACACCCTGGGACTTTATTTCCTCCGGAAGGACAGATAGATTGAATTGGTTATAAGGGCTGTATTTCTTCCAAAGTTCCTCTAAGCGCACGTATACCTCCTTGCTGACTAGGGCAGTGTTGCATCAATCACTGTGTAATTACTAGGGTGTTACTGCATACTTTGCTTCAGTATATCATGGGAATATAGAGGATTCAACATTGCTTTTTTGTGTACAGTGCTTGATTCTGCAGGATTTCTGTAGTACTATGAAAACCAAACTAACTGTGGGGAACAGGAGCCGTATGGAAATGAGACAGCAGGATTTACTGATACACAAGCTTAAGGAATATGCAGGGTCGGATATGTATCCATTTCACATGCCCGGCCATAAGCGGACCGGGGACATGGGATTCCCGGACCCGTTCACAATGGATATAACGGAGGTTGACGGATTTGACAATCTCCATCACCCGGAAGGTATCCTTAAGTCCTCCATGGACTGGGCCGCACAGGTATACGGTGCGGACCAGACATATTATCTGGTTAATGGAAGCAGCAGCGGGATACTCTCAGCCGTGTGCGGGGCAGTGCCCCGGGGCGGGCGTATCCTGGTCAGCAGGAACTGCCACAAGTCCGTGTATCATGGAATCTGTCTGAACCAGCTTAAGGCCTCCTATGTTTATCCACAGGAGATAGACGGTTTGGGGATACAGGGCGGGATTCTGCCGTCGGATGTGGATATGATGCTGAAACGATACATGGATACCCAGGCAGTGCTTATCGTGTCCCCCACGTATGACGGTGTGGTGTCGGATATTAAGGGAATTGCCCAGGTGGTCCACAGGGCAGGGCTTCCGCTGATTGTGGACGAGGCTCACGGCGCACATTTCCGTTATGGGGAAATGTTCCCTGTGTCCGCCTTGGACCTGGGCGCGGATGTTGTCATCCAGAGTGTGCATAAGACCATGCCAAGCCTGACCCAGACAGCCCTTTTGCACATCAGGAACAACCGGCCGGACAGAGGGTGTTATGCGGACCAGGAGCGGATTGACCGTTATATCCATATGGTGCAGAGCAGCAGTCCCTCCTATGTGCTCATGGCCAGCATTGAGAACAGCATATACCAGATGGAACGTATGGATATGGAGCCATACCGCAGGGAAATCATGAAGCTGCGGGAACGGCTTAAGGGGATGGGTTGCCTGCGTCTTGTGGATACGAATATAATAGGACAGTATGGAATCCATGATCTGGATGTATCCAAGATTGTGGTATCAACCAGAAAGAGCAGCCTTACCGGGGCAGACCTGGACCGTGTCCTCAGGCGGGAATATCACCTGGAGATGGAGATGTGCGGGGCAGACTATGTAACCGCCATAACAACCCCCATGGACCGGGATGAGGGGTTAAGGCGTCTGGGGGATGCGATGACGGAAATAGACAAAAGTACGGGATACTGCAATCATGAGGAGGATATGGGGCGGCGCGGGAGTGGAGACGCATTGAAAACCATGGATTCCATTAATCTCACAGAGTCCCGGATAAGCAGTGTATACAGTATGCGGAGTGATACGGCCATGACCATTGCAGATGCCATGGATGGAAAACACAGAAAGGTAAGGCTTGAGGACTGCGCAGGGAGCATTTCCGGGGAATTCATATATATCTATCCGCCGGGGATTCCCATTGTGGCCCCTGGGGAGTGGATCAGCAGGCGCTTCCTGGATGTGATAATGGAATACAGGAAGAAGGGACTTCCGGTCCAGGGGCCGGCCGACCAGTCCCTGGCTTATTTAGAGACAGTACAGAAGGACTGACAGAATGAAAGAAATAGCGGAGTGCGTGATGGGAAAGATATTTTATGTAATGGGTAAAAGTGCGTCTGGAAAGGATACGGTTTATAAGCAGATCCACAGCAGGATGCCGGAACTTAAGACCGTGCGTATGTATACCACCCGCCCAATCCGGGATGGGGAAACAGACGGCGTGGAGTATTTTTTTGTGGATGAGACATATCTGCACAAATGCAGGGAAAACGGCACACTGATTGAGTGCAGGACCTATGATACCGTATATGGACCGTGGAATTACTTTACAGTGGATGACGGGCAGATTGATTTGGGACATGGCTGCTACCTGGTCATGGGAACCCTTGAGTCCTATGAGAAAATGCGCCTGTTTTACGGTACGGATGCCCTGGTCCCCCTCTATATCCATGTGGAGGACGGACTGAGGTTAAGGCGCGCCCTGGAACGGGAAGAACAGCAGAAGGTTCCCAAGTATAAGGAGATGTGCAGAAGATTCCTGGCGGATGAAGAAGATTTTAAGCAGGAGAACCTGGACCGATGTGGGATTGTGAAGTGGTATGAGAACGTGGTACTGGAAGATTGCCTGGAGGAAATCATGGGGGTAATCAGGAGTTATTAATAAAAGAATTAAATAGAAAAAGCAGATTGTGACCATGGATTGTTTGAGATAGAGGCCACAATCTGCTTTTTTACAGTTCATTCTTAAGGCCCATGTAACCAACGGACACTGCTGCGTAATCACCGATTGCGTCACCCAGGGCACTGGGAAGGATACGGCAGTTTTCAGCTGCATGTGGCAGCGCTTCGAATGTTATGATCCGTTTCAGCGTAGGAAGAAACAGATCCACATTGCGCTGATAGATGCTGCCGATAACAATGGCATCGGGATTCAGCAGGTCAATGAGCAAGGACAGGCACCGTCCAAGTTCTATGGCACAGATTTCAATTATATGAAGACTAAAAGGGTCTCCCTTATCAGCAAGGCGGCATATTTCTTTGGCACTGATTGTTTTGCATGATGACAGAAGGGGGGATGGGGATTCTGGAAACAGCTGCTTTTCAATGACGTGACCGACAAAACGTACCATACCGCCTCCGCTGCAGAAACCTTCGTAGCTTCCTTCTTTTCCATAGCCTGCAGGACCTTCATGTTCTGCGCGGATATGGCCTATTTCCCCGGCGAGCCCGCTGCTTCCCCTATATAACCGGCCATTTAGGATCAGACCAGCGCCAAATCCAGTGCCAAAGGTAAGGAATACCATGTTATCCGTGCCTATTCCTGAACCAAACCTCCATTCTGCCAGGGCACAGGCATTTGCATCATTTTCCAGATACACAGGGACACTGAATTGCTCTGAGAACCATTTACATACGTGGATGTGATCCCATGCCGGCAGGTTGGGAGGTGAAAGGATGATTCCTTTTGCAGAATCCAAAGGCCCTCCGCAGGATATGCCGATTGACTTAAGAAAACCGTCGGCAATGCAGCAATCTGATAGAAGACAACGGAGCTTTGATGTAAGTTTAAGCATTGTAGACCGTGGACTGTCTGCAATGGTGGGAAATTCTGATCTTTTCAGAATATTAATTTTACCATCCTGTACTTTGGCAATGCAGGCAGCGGATTTTGTGCCGCCCAAATCAATTCCGGCGTAGTATGACATGATTAACCCCCTTTAAGAAATGTTTAAAATAATCTATGTACTATTTTTTTAATTTTACATTATATTTGTTAGTAATGATACTTTAAAAGAAGAAATCATCGAACATCTTAATGACATTTTGGCGGACTGGGCAGGGGGAACATTGTATGAAGGGAAAACAATAGACCCCGGCCCCACCGCTGGAAAAAACTTAAGGGTATACATTGAAAATTTCTTATGATATACTATTTTAGTATATTTGCGCCAAGGGGGACCATTACAATGCTGGGTTTTAACGATATATTAGGTCATGAACAGATAAAGGAGCATTTCCGCAACGCGGTGCAGACAGGGAAGATATCCCATGCTTATATTTTAAGCGGGGAAGCGGGAATGGGGCGTAAGTCCCTTGCCAATGCATTTGCACTGGAACTGCTCTGCGAAAAGGGCCTGCCGGACCCGTGTATGGCCTGCCATGCGTGTAAGCAGGTGCTTTCGGGAAACCACCCGGATCTGATTTATGTGACCCATGAAAAACCGGCCAGCATCGGCGTTGACGATATAAGGGAACAGATTAACGATACCATCATGGTGCGGCCTTACAGCAGCTATTATAAGGTATATATTGTGGACGAGGCTGAGAAGATGACGGTCCAGGCACAGAATGCCCTGTTAAAAACCATTGAGGAGCCGCCGTCCTATGCGGTCATCCTGCTGCTGACAACCAACCAGGACGCATTCCTCCCGACCATCCTGTCGCGCTGCGTGCAGCTGAAGCTGAAGCCGCTGCGGGACGAGGTAGTAAGGGAATATCTGGTACAGTCCCTGGGGGTTGAGGAAAGCCAGGCCGAGATTTATGCGGCATTTGCAAGGGGGAACCTGGGCAAGGCCATCCACCTGGCTGAGTCTGAGGAATTCAGGGTCATGTATGATGCCCTTATCCTTATGCTGAAGCATTTGAAGGATGCGGATATATCTGAACTTCTGGAGTATATCCGTAAGCTGAAGGAGGAGAACCTGGATATCCGCGGATGCCTGGACTTCATGCAGATGTGGTACAGGGATGTGCTGATGTATAAGACCACCAAGGACATCAACCTTCTGATTTTCAAGGATGAGTTTTCTACCATCAAGGCCATGAGTACGGTCAGCGGTTATGACGGACTGGAAAGGATACTGCAGGCCATTGAAAAGGCAAGGGTGCGCCTGGATGCCAATGTGAATATGGAACTTGTCATGGAACTGATGTTCCTGACCATGAAGGAAAACTAGTACAGCATTACTTAGGAATTTAAGCAGCTCCTCCTCCGGATCCATGTATGGAGGACGGACTGTTAAATGTCCCGGAAGGCCGCAGGCCTGAGGGGTTAAGCGCTAAATTGAGATGGATAGATTGCCCTGGGCATACGGCAATGCCATGCACAGGCCGGCAGTTAAAGGAGAATTGAATGATTACAGTGATTGGAGTGCGTTTCCGCACAGCAGGCAAGATTTACTATTTTGACCCGGCGGGCCGTAAGGTAAAGACCGGGGACCACGTGATTGTGGAGACGGCCAGGGGAATTGAATACGGATATGTGGTACTTGGCAACCGTGAAGTGGATGAGTCCAAAGTGGTGCCGCCCTTAAAGCCGGTCATCCGTATGGCCACTGCTGAGGATGAGGCGGTGGAGACAAAGAATAAGAATAAGGAAAAAGAGGCATTTAAGATCTGCCAGGACAAAATTAAGAAGCATAACCTGGAGATGAAGCTGATTGATGCTGAATATACATTTGACAATAATAAAGTCCTGTTTTACTTTACCGCGGACGGACGCATTGACTTCCGCGAACTGGTAAAGGACCTGGCCAGCGTGTTTAAGACCAGGATTGAACTGCGCCAGGTGGGCGTAAGGGATGAGACAAAGATAATGGGAGGAATCGGCATATGCGGCAGGGCTCTGTGCTGCCACTCCTATCTGTCCGAGTTCATACCTGTTTCAATTAAGATGGCAAAGGAACAGAACCTGTCCCTGAATCCCACCAAGATATCCGGTGTCTGCGGAAGGCTGATGTGCTGTCTAAAGAATGAGGAAGAAACATACGAGGTCCTTAACAGCAAGCTCCCCAATACAGGGGATTATGTGACCACCAATGACGGGTTAAAGGGAGAGGTCCAGAGCGTCAACGTCCTGCGCCAGCTAGTCAAGGTGATTGTGACCGTGGACAAGGATGAAAAGGAAATCCGGGAGTATAAGGTGGAAAACCTCAGGTTCAAGCCCAGGAAGAAAAAGGGCAAGGGCGGGGACAAGCAGGCCCAGGATACGCCGGATGCAGAGTTAAAACATCTGGAGGCACTGGAGAAAAAAGAAGGCAAGTCAAAGCTGGATGATAATTAAAACGGAGGTAGTCCAATGGAACATACCTGGCGCCAGGCAGGTCCTGTGATGCTGCGCGATGACGAGCGCATTGACGACCTGCAGCGGAATCAATATGGTATCATCCAGAGAAAGGGTGCTTTCTGCTTTGGGATGGACGCGGTCCTTCTTTCAGGATTTGCAGCGGTGAAAAAGGGGGAGAGGATGTTGGACCTGGGCACAGGCACGGGTATCATCCCAATCCTTCTGACTGCAAAGACAGAAGGGGAGCATTTTACCGGCCTTGAGATTCAGGAAGAGTCGGCGGATATGGCAAGACGCAGCGTCCGATATAACCATCTGGAAGAAAAGGTGGACATTGTCACAGGTGATATTGTGGAGGCCGGCCAGCTCTTTGCCCTGGCCTCTTTTGATGTGGTCACGTCCAACCCTCCTTACATGAATGATGCCCATGGGCTAAAGAACCCGGGGGATGCAAAAGCCATTGCCCGCCATGAGGTTAAGTGCACGCTGGAGGATGTTGTGCGGGAAGGGACCAGGGTCTTAAAGCCTGGAGGCCGTTTCTATATGGTCCACAGGCCAAGGCGGCTCATCGAGATTATCCAGACCATGAAAAAGCATGGACTGGAGCCAAAGCGTATGAAGATGGTCCACCCCTATGTTGACAGGGAGGCCAACATGGTACTGATTGAAGCGGTACGCGGCGGCGGCGCCCTGCTTAAGATGGAGGCGCCTGTGATTGTATTTAATGAACAGGGTGGGTATACGGAACAGATTAGGGTTACGTATGGATATTAGTACTGCGCTGTATTGGAAAGGAGGGACTCATGGCTGGCAAATTATATCTGTGTGCAACGCCAATCGGCAATCTGGAGGATATCACCTTCAGGGTCCTCAGGACATTAAAGGAAGTGGATCTGATAGCGGCAGAGGATACCCGACACAGTATCAAGCTTCTGAACCACTTTGGGATTAAGACGCCCATGACCAGTTATCATGAATATAATAAGGTGGATAAGGCCAGGTACCTGGTGGAGCAGATGAAGGACGGGGCTGACATCGCCCTTATAACAGATGCAGGGACCCCGGGCATCTCAGACCCCGGGGAGGAATTGGTGCGCCAGTGCTATGAGGCCGGACTTGAGGTGACGTCCCTTCCTGGCCCTGCAGCCTGCATCACTGCCCTTACCATGTCCGGGCTGTCCACACGGAGGTTTTGTTTTGAGGCGTTCCTGCCCTCTGAGAAAGGTGATAAAAAGGAGCGGGCCAGGATTTTGGGTGAGCTTAAGGATGAGACAAGGACCATCATAGTATATGAAGCGCCCCACCACCTGGTCAAAACCCTGGAAGATCTATATGGGGCGCTGGGAAACCGCAGGATTACCATATTAAGGGAGCTGACCAAGAAGTTTGAGACAGCCTTTAGGAGCACTTTTGAAGACGCGCTGGCTGCCTATGGACAGGAGGAGCCAAAGGGCGAATGTGTGATTGTGATTGAAGGCAGGTCCCCCCAGGAGCTTCGGGAGGAACAGATCCGCACTTGGGAGGAGATGGGGCTTGAGGAACACCTGGAACACTACATGTCCATGGGACAGGATAAGAAGGAAGCCATGAAGTCCGTTGCCAAGGACAGGGGCATCAGCAAGAGGGATGTGTACCAGCAGCTTCTATAGATATAGAAAGAACCCAGGCACTCAGCCGCCTTGTCAAAGGCAGCAACCCGGGTTCTTTCTATGTACATGTGCGTTTACTCAGTTACATTCAATCCGGCCAGTTTGGCCAGGGCAATGACAGACTGTTTGGAAACCTTCTTACCTTCAAATTCCAGCAGTTCATCCGTGCTGCCTGTGAAGATATCCGCGCACTCTGCTTTCTTGAGGATGATGCAGTCGTCCTGAACCGTGATCTCCAGTCCGTCCTTAACGTCCAGATCAAGGCTCCTTCTCAGTTCAATGGGAAGCGTGATCCTTCCAAGCTCATCCAGTTTACGAATTACACCTGTTGTCTTCATGGTTTTCAACCCCCTTATCATGATTTTATCCCCTTTTACAAATTAAACTTACCAAATTTAGGGTTCCAAGTCAATATATGTAAATGATAGAAATGGTAAGAAATGTCAAAAAGCAGTAAACTTGACAAAAAAGCACAAAAACACGCTAAAAATATTTCTTGACAAATACTTATCTTTCCTGTAGTATTACTTTGATGTTCAAAGTATTTCCCTAAAGGATACAAAAATGGAAGGCATGAGTCCTCTTGCAGAACGGATTCGGGACGGGTAAGAAGAATGACAACAAGAATCATAGGAACCGGTTCATATGTGCCGGAGCAGATAGTGACCAACAATGACCTTGCTCAGATTGTGGATACCAATGATGAGTGGATCCGCAGCCGGACGGGAATCGGTGAAAGAAGGATTGCCACAACCGAAAGCACCTCCTACATGGCGGCTAAAGCTGCAATGGGGGCGCTGGAACAGTCAGGCTTAAAGCCTGAGGAGATTGACCTTATCCTTCTTGGGACTTCCTCACCGGATTATTGTTTTCCAAACGGGGCGTGCGAGGTGCAGGGCATGATTGGCGCGGTCAATGCGGCCTGCTATGACATCAGCGCTGCATGTACAGGGTTTGTATATGCGCTGAACACAGCCCATGCATTTATAAGCAGCGGGTTATATAAGACAGCCTTAATAATCGGATCTGATGTATTAAGCAAACTGATTGACTGGACAGACAGAGGAACCTGCGTGCTCTTTGGGGATGGCGCGGGCGCCGTGGCCGTAAGGGCGGATGACACAGGAATCCTTGGTATCAACATGAAATCCGACGGCACCAAGGGCAATGTACTGACCTGCGGTTCCAGGACCAACGGGAATTTCCTTCTGGGCAAGAAGCCGGAACTGGGTTATATGACCATGGACGGACAGGAAGTGTTCAAGTTTGCAGTGAGGAAAGTACCGGAATGCATTACCCAGGTATTGGACCATGCAGGCGTTGCAGCGGAAGAAATCAAGTATTTTGTCATACACCAGGCTAACTACAGGATCATAGAGTCCATTGCAAAGCGCTTAAAGGTAAGCGTGGAATGTTTCCCGGTTAATATGGAGCATTACGGCAACACCAGCGCCGCGTCCATTCCCCTTCTTCTGGATGAGATAAACCGGAAGGGAATGCTTAAGTCCGGGGACAAGATCGTGTTCTCAGGTTTTGGCGCAGGCCTTACTTGGGGAGCTGCCCTGTTAGAATGGTAAAAATTAAATTAAAATATAAAAACTATGAAAATGTAAAAGGAGAACAACAATCATGTTAGAGAAAATGAAAGAAATCATTGCAGAGCAGTTAAGTGTGGAGGCTGACACCGTAACAGAGGCATCTTCCTTCAAGGAAGACCTGGGAGCTGATTCCCTGGACCTGTTTGAACTGGTCATGGCACTGGAGGATGAGTACTCTGTAGAGATTCCTGCCGAGGACCTGGAGCAGTTAACCACGGTTGGCGATGTGATGAACTACTTAAAGAATAAAGGCGTAGAAGCGTAAAAACTAGAGATATGCAAACAACAACGGCGTGTGGATACTACTGAAGCACGCTGTTATTCATAAGGCAGCTTTCCGATGCCAGGCACGGGAAAACCGCAAGGTATGGTGAAGCGCTTTTGCTCAGGAATGTACAACTTGGAGGTAGAATAATGAAAACAAGAATTACAGAAATGTTAGGAATTGAATATCCTATTATTCAGGGCGGCATGGCCTGGGTAGCAGAACATAATCTGGCAGCAGCCGTGTCCGAAGCAGGCGGTTTTGGCGTAATCGGCGGGGCCAATGCGCCTGGAGAGGTGGTCCGCGATGAAATCCGCAAGGCAAGGGAGCTGACAAAGAAACCATTTGGCATCAATGTGATGCTTTTAAGCCCTCATGCGGATGATGTTGCAAAGGTAGTTGTGGAGGAAGGCATCAAGGTTGTGATAACCGGAGCCGGCAATCCTGAAAAGTATATGGAAATGTGGAAGTCAGCCGGGATTAAGGTGATTCCGGTGGTGGCATCCGTGGCCCAGGCACGCCGCATGGAGAAGTACGGGGCTGACGCGGTTGTGGCAGAGGGAATGGAGTCCGGCGGACATATCGGCGAGGAGACGACCATGACCCTGGTGCCCCAGGTAGTGGATGCGGTGTCCATTCCGGTCATTGCGGCAGGCGGCATCGGCGATGGAAGAGGAATCGCGGCAGCCTTCATGCTGGGCGCGGAGGCCGTACAGATGGGAACCAGGTTTGTGGTGGCAGATGAATGTACGGTACATGAGAATTACAAACAGCGCATCATCAAGGCAAAGGACATTGACTCAACGGTTACGGGCCGCAGCCACGGACATCCTGTCAGGGGCCTCAGGAACCAGATGACAAGGGAGTACATTAAGCTGGAGCAGGAAGGCAAATCCTTTGAGGAACTGGAATACCTGACACTGGGCAAGCTGCGAGAGGCTGTCCAGGAAGGCGATGTGATGAATGGCACCGTCATGGCGGGCCAGATTGCAGGCATGATTTCCAAAAAGCAGTCCTGCAAGGAAATGATTGAAGAGATGATGGAACAGGCATCCGGCCTTATGCACTGGAATTAAGAGGGGGAAGAGGATGAGCAGGATTGCATTTATTTTCCCGGGACAGGGAGCACAGGTCTGCGGGATGGGCCAGGATTTCTATGAGCAGACAGAGACAGGCAAAAAAATCTTTGACAAAGCAAGCGGGCTCCTGGGCTTCTCCATGCCGGAGCTGTGTTTTGAGAAGAATGACAGGCTGGATATAACGGAATATACCCAGGCCGCCATGGTCACTGCCGGCATTGCCATGATGCGGGTGCTGGAGGAAAAAGGGATTAAGCCGGATGTGGCCGCCGGACTGAGTCTGGGGGAATACTGTGCCCTGGCAGCAGCCGGCGTCATGAGTGACGAGGACGCCATCTGCACGGTGCGCCAGAGGGGAATCCTGATGCAGGAAGCAGTTCCTGTGGGAGAAGGAGCCATGGCAGCCATCCTGGCCCTGGACGCAGCGGCCATTGAAGCTGTCACGGGGGCCATGGAAGGCGTGTGGATTGCCAATTACAACTGCCCGGGGCAGATTGTGATTTCCGGTAAGAAGGCTGCCGTGGAAGAGGCCTGTGAAAAGCTTAAGGCTGCCGGTGCAAAGCGGGCCCTGTTGCTGAACGTAAGCGGTCCCTTCCATTCCGGCATGCTTACGGTTGCAGGTGAGAAGCTGGCGCAGGTACTGGCGGATGTGGAGATATATACGCCCCGGATTCCTTATGTGGCAAATGTCAATGCGCAGTTCGTCACCACGGCAGAGCCTGTAAAAGACCTGCTGACCAGGCAGGTATCCTCATCCGTGCGCTGGCAGCAGAGTGTGGAAGCCATGATAAATGACGGGGTAGACACCTTTATTGAGATTGGACCAGGCAGGACGCTGGCCGGATTCATGAAGAAGATCAGCAAAGAAGTAAAAACCATGAACGTGGAAAAACTGGAAGATATAGAAAAGGTAGTGGAGGCATTGAAGTAAGCGTCTGGGAACGGCGCTGCTATTCAATGCAGGGAAAGGAGATTTAGTATGCTGGAAGGAAAGATTGCACTGGTAACAGGCGCCAGCCGTGGAATTGGCCGTCAGATAGCCCTGACACTGGGAGCAAAGGGCGCTGCGGTGATTGTAAACTATAATGGCTCTGCCCAAAAGGCAGAGGAAGTGGTAAAAGAGATAGAGGCCGCAGGAGGCAGGGCAGAGGCGCTGCAGTGCAATGTTTCCGATTTCGAGGCCTGCGGACAGATGATGGCAGACATTGTGGCCAGGTACGGACGTCTGGATATCCTGGTTAACAACGCGGGAATCACCAGGGATAACCTGTTGATGAAGATGTCCGAGGAGGATTTTGATGCGGTCATAAACACCAACTTAAAGGGTGTGTTCAACTGTATCAAACATATTTCACGCCAGATGTTAAAGCAGAAGGCAGGGAGGATCATCAATATCTCTTCCGTATCCGGCGTACTGGGCAATGCGGGCCAGGCCAACTACTGCGCGGCCAAGGCAGGCGTGATTGGAATCACCAAATCCGCTGCAAGGGAGCTTGCAAGCAGGGGGATCACGGTAAATGCAGTGGCTCCCGGTTTTATTTCAACGGAAATGACAGATGTGCTCAGTGACAGCATTAAATCTTCTGTTACGGAGCAGATTCCCATGAAGAAGTTCGGCGAGACCCAGGATATTGCGGGTGCAGTGGCGTTCCTGGCTTCCGAAGATGCAAAATATATAACAGGCCAGGTTCTCTGTGTAGACGGCGGCATGGCAATGTAGAGAAGGACAGGAGTGTGAGCGTATGAAAACAAGAGTGGTAATTACCGGTATGGGCGCCATTACCCCCATTGGCAATGACGTGGAAAGTTTCTGGCAGGGACTGAAGGACAAGAAAGTGGGAATCGCCCCCATCACATATTTTGATACAACCGATTATAAATGTAAGCTGGCAGCCGAGGTAAAGGGATTCAATGCCAGGGATTACATGGACCCCAAGGCAGCGCGCCGCATGGAGGCATTTTCCCAGTTCGCGGTAGCAGCGTCAAAGGAGGCCCTGGAGCATTCTGGCATTGACATGGAGAAGGAAGATCCCTACCGCGTGGGTGTGTGCGTGGGTTCTGGAATCGGTTCCCTCCAGGCCATGGAAAAGGATGTGCAGAAGCTTCTGGAAAAGGGACCCAGCCGTGTGAACCCGCTGCTGGTACCTCTTATGATCAGCAATATGGCGGCGGGCAATGTTGCCATCCAGTTCGGGCTGAAGGGCAAATGTTTTAACGTGGTTACGGCCTGCGCCACAGGCACCCATTCCATCGGCGAGGCATTCCGTTCCATCCAGTACGGAGAAGCGGATGTGATGGTGGCAGGCGGGGCAGAGGCCAGCATTACCCCTATCGGTATTGCAGGATTCACCTCACTGACCGCGCTGAACACAACCGATGACCCTGCCCGCGCATCCATTCCTTTTGACGAGGACCGCAACGGATTTGTCATGGGCGAGGGCGCCGGCGTGGTTGTGCTTGAATCCTTAGACCACGCAAAGGCCCGCGGGGCCAATATCCTGGCTGAGATAGTGGGTTACGGCGCCACCTGCGACGCATTCCACATCACATCCCCGGCAGAAGACGGAAGCGGGGCTGCACGTGCCATGGAGAATGCTATTAAGGATGCCGGCCTTAAGCCGGAGGACATTGATTATGTAAATGCACACGGAACCAGCACCCATCACAACGACCTGTTTGAGACAAAGGCCATTAAGCTGGCCCTGGGAGACCATGCCGGGAAGGTGAAGATCAACTCCACCAAGTCCATGATCGGTCATCTTTTAGGCGCTGCAGGCGGTGTGGAATTCATAACCTGCGTCAAGTCCATTGAAGACGGATACGTACACGCAACCGTTGGTCTTGAGAAACCGGGCGAGGGCTGTGACCTGGACTACACACAGGGGGACGGCGTTGCCATGGATGTCAATGTTGCCATCAGCAATTCCCTTGGCTTCGGCGGCCACAATGCCAGCCTGATTGTCAGGAAATTCAGCGAATAACAGGAGGAGAATGTGATGAGTATAGAGGAAATCATTCAGCTGATCCAGGCGGTATCTGAGAACAAGCTGACCAGTTTTGAATTGGAAGAAGGCAATATGAAGCTCTCCTTAAAGTGCAAGAAGGAGCAGCCGCAGATTGTCACGGTGGCAGCAGCTTCCATGGACCAGGCAGCTGTCCAGATGCTGAATACGGCCGCGGCCGGCGCAGGCGTTTCCGTGGCCCAGGTGCAGGACCAGCCGGCCCAGACAGCGGGCGTTGACATTGGCTCTGATAAAGTGGTCACCTCTCCCCTGGTTGGAACCTTTTACGCTTCCTCCTCGCCGGATGCAGATGCATTCGTAAAGGTGGGGGACACCGTGAAAAAGGGCCAGGTGCTGGGAATCATAGAGGCCATGAAGCTGATGAACGAGATAGAAAGCGAATATGACGGCGTGGTGGAAGCCATCCTTGTGAACAACGAGGAAGTGGTGGAATACGGACAGCCGCTGTTCCGGATTAAATAGCGGGGAGGGAAAAAACATGTTGATGGGAGTAAAAGAAATCCAGGAAATCATACCTCACAGGCATCCCTTCCTCTTGATTGACTGTATTGAAGAGCTGGAACCGGGCCTGCGCGCGGTTGGGTACAAGTGCGTGACTTATGACGAGTCCTTTTTCAAGGGCCATTTCCCGCAGGAGCCGGTGATGCCGGGAGTCCTTCTGGTGGAAGCCCTGGCCCAGACAGGCGCGGTAGCCATCCTGTCCCAGGAAGGCTTTAAGGGAAAGGTAGCTTACTTTGGCGGGATTGACAAGGCTAAATTCAAGCGCAAGGTAGTGCCCGGGGACAAAGTAAAGCTGGAGTGTGAAATCATTAAGCAGAAGGGCCCTGTGGGCGTGGGCAAAGCCACTGCCACGGTGGACGGCAGGCTGGCTGTAAGCGCGGAGCTTACCTTCATGGTTGGATAGTACAGACTAAATAGTTTGGGAATCGAGGGAGAATACCGATGTTTAACAAGATTTTGATTGCCAATAGAGGTGAAATCGCGGTCCGCATCATCCGCGCCTGCCGTGAGATGGGCATACAGACCGTGGCCGTGTATTCTGAGGCGGATAAAGACTGCCTTCACACATTGCTGGCTGATGAAGCCATCTGTATCGGGCCTGCTGTCTCTGGCCAGAGCTATCTGAATATGGAGCGGATCCTGGCTGCAACCGTTGCCATGAAGGCCGATGCCATCCATCCGGGATTTGGTTTCCTTTCAGAGAATGCCAAGTTTGCCAAGCTGTGTGCGGAATGCAACATTACCTTTATCGGACCGTCCGCTGAAATCATAAGCAAGATGGGCAACAAGTCGGAAGCCCGCAAAACCATGATGGAGGCAGGAGTGCCCGTGGTACCGGGCAGCAAGGAACCCGTGCACACCGCCCAGGACGGCCTTGAGATGGCAAAGACAATCGGCTTCCCGGTTATGATTAAGGCGTCCTCGGGCGGCGGCGGAAAGGGCATGCGTATATCCAGAAGCGCGGAGGATTTTACGGAGCTATTCAATGCGGCCCAGATGGAATCCGTCAAGGGTTTTTCCGATGACACCATGTATATTGAGAAATACATTGAAAAGCCAAGGCATGTGGAATTCCAGATCATGGCGGATAAGCACGGCAGCGTGGTCCACCTGGGAGAACGTGACTGTTCCATCCAGAGACGCCACCAGAAGGTGCTGGAGGAAGCGCCCTGCGACGTCATTTCCCCTGAGCTCAGGCGCAGGATGGGCGATACCGCGGTGCGGGCGGCTAAGGCCGTTGGTTATGAGAATGCGGGCACCATTGAATTCCTTTTAGACAAGGACAGGAATTTCTACTTCATGGAGATGAACACCAGGATCCAGGTGGAGCACCCCGTGACCGAGATGGTTACCGGAATGGACCTGATCAAGGAGCAGATCCGTGTGGCAGCAGGGGAACCCTTAAGCGTGACCCAGGAAGACGTGACCATTAAGGGCCATGCCATTGAGTGCCGTATCAATGCCGAGAACCCCTCAAAGAACTTCATGCCGTGTCCGGGCCTGATTACCAACGTCCATATACCCGGGGGCAACGGGGTCAGGGTGGATACCCATATCTACAGCGATTATAAGGTTCCGGCCAACTATGATTCCATGCTGATGAAGCTGATTGTGTATGATAAAGACAGGGAGTCGGCCATTGCCAAGATGCGCAGCGCCCTGGGCGAGGTTGTTATTGAGGGAATTGAAACCAATATTAACTTCCAGTACGAGATTCTGGAAAACGATGCATTCCAGGAAGGCGATACGGATACAAGCTTTATTGAGAAGTACTTCCCGGATTATGTGAAATAGTGAAAGGAAATGCCTATGTTGCGGAACATGTTTAAAAAAACGTATACAAAGATAGATACGAAATACAAGCCGCCAAAAGGTGACGCAGAGGAGCCGGGCATCCCGGAAGGGCTGTGGCGCAAATGTAACAAATGCGGCCAGCCCATCTATGTGGAGGACGTAAAGAATAATTATTACGTGTGTCCAAAATGCAGCGGCTATTTCCGTGTCCACGCATACCGCAGGATTGAGATGATTGTAGACGAGGGAACCTTCGAGGAGTGGAACAAGGAGATGCCTTTCTCCAACCCCCTGGATTTCCCGGGCTATGAGAAGAAGGTCCTGGCTGCCAGGGAAAAGAGTCATCTGAATGAAGCCATTGTAACAGGAAAAGGCATGATTGACGGAAATCCCGCGGTGGTAGGCGTTTGTGACGCGCGTTTTATCATGAGCAGCATGGGCCATGTGGTGGGTGAGAAGATAACGGATGCAGTGGAGCGGGCCACAAAGGAAAAGCTTCCTGTGATTATCTTTGCCTGCTCCGGGGGCGCCAGGATGCAGGAGGGAATCGTATCCCTGATGCAGATGGCAAAAACCTCAGCTGCCTTAAAGCGTCATCATGAGGCCGGGCAGCTGTTTATCAGCGTGCTTACGGATCCCACAACGGGCGGCGTTACGGCAAGCTTTGCCATGCTGGGGGATATCATCCTTGCAGAGCCCCACGCCCTTATCGGTTTTGCAGGCCCCAGGGTCATTGAACAGACCATCGGGCAGAAGCTGCCGGAAGGCTTCCAGCGCGCCGAGTTCCTTTTGGAACATGGTTTTGTTGACAAGATTGTTGAGCGCAAAGACCAGAAAAAGGTGATTGGACAGATTCTTTACATGCACCGTAACCACAGGATGAATGTGGACCTGCCGGTGGGTAAGACAGCGGCCGCTGTGGATAACCTTGGGAAGATGGCGCAGTCCGGTGGAAAAACATCCGATGGGAAGATATCCGGCAAAGGAACATCCGGCAAAAAGACCGGCAGCACGTCAAAGACAGCCTGGGACACGGTCCTGCTCTCAAGGAAATCAGACCGTCCCGTTGCAGCGGATTATATCAACGCCATATTTGATGAGTTCATCGAGCTCCACGGAGACCGGTATTTTGGCGACGACGGCGCCATTGTGGGCGGGATAGCCATGTTCCACGGCATGCCCGTGACTGTGATCGGACAGCAGAAGGGCAAGAACACCAAGGATAACCTGAAGCGCAACTTCGGCATGCCGTCGCCGGACGGATACCGCAAGGCCCTGCGTCTGATGAAGCAGGCGGAAAGCTTTGGACGTCCGGTGGTGTGTTTTGTGGATACACCGGGAGCGTTCTGCGGACTGGAGGCAGAGGAACGGGGACAGGGAGAGGCCATTGCCCGCAGCCTGTTTGAGATGTCAGACCTGAAGGTCCCTGTGCTTTCTGTTGTGATTGGAGAAGGCGGAAGCGGCGGCGCCCTTGCCATGGCCGTGGCCAACGAGGTGTGGATGCTGGAAAATGCAATCTACTCCATCCTTTCACCGGAAGGATTCGCATCCATCCTGTATAAGGACAGCAAGAAGGCGCCGGATGCAGCCAAGGTCATGAAGGTAACGGCCCAGGACCTTAAGAAGCTGGGGCTGATTGAACGGATTGTACCGGAAGAAGAACCCGTATGCACGGATAACCTTTACCAAGTTGCTGAATACATGGACAGCGCCATGGCAGGATTTTTTGAACGCTGTCTTTCCATGACAAAGGAAGAACTGGCAGAACAAAGGTATCTTAGATTTAGGAGAATGTAATGAACGAATTAAAACCATTGGTAATTGGGGATTTAGTAGTTAAAAAACCTGTTATTCAGGGAGGCATGGGCGTTGGCATCAGTCTTCATAAGCTGGCAGGCGCGGTTGCGCAGGCCGGAGGAGTGGGAATTATATCGTCAGCCCAGATTGGTTTCAGGGAACCTGATTTTACTACGAATTTTGTGGAAGCCAACCTAAGGGCTATCCGCCGGGAGATGAAATCCGCCAGGGAGATTTCTCCGGACGGTGCCATTGGTTTTAATATCATGGTTGCCACCAAGCACTATGATATGTGGGTCAAGGAAGCGGTCAAGGCAGGCGCTGACATCATCATCTCCGGCGCAGGGCTTCCGGTTTCCCTTCCGGAGCATGTGGAAGCCGCTTACGCGGAAATGAAGGAGGACGGACAGGAGATGCCCGCCCGCCGGATTAAGCTGGCTCCCATTGTATCTTCCGCCAAGTCCGCCATGGTAATCTGTAAGATGTGGGACAGGAAATGTCATGTGGCGCCGGACCTGGTGGTGATAGAGGGACCGCTGGCAGGCGGCCACCTGGGGTTCTCGCTGGACCAGCTTACTGCCTACGGGGCCGACACCGGGGATGTGCCTGCAACCTATGACCAGGCTGCTTATGATGAAGAGGTGAAGGCAATCATAAAGGTGGTTGGGGAATACGGCGACAAGTATGGCCGCCATATCCCGGTGGTCACGGCCGGAGGGATTTACACCCACGAGGATGTGCTGCACCAGCTGGAGCTGGGAGCGGACGGAGTCCAGGTGGGCACCAGGTTTGTCACCACCAGGGAGTGCGATGCATCAGAAGCATATAAGCAGGAATACATCAAGGCCAGGAAGGAAGATATCGTGATTACCAAGAGCCCGGTAGGAATGCCGGGAAGGGCCATCATGAATCCCTTCTTAAGGCAGATTAAGTCCGGGGACCGCCCGGCCATCAAATCCTGTTTCCAGTGCCTGGAGCACTGCGATATAAGGACTATCCCATACTGTATCACCATGGCTCTTGTGAAGGCGGCTGAGGGGGATACGGAGCATGCGCTCCTGTTCTGCGGAAGCAATGCCTACCGGGCCGGGAAGATTGACACGGTGAAGCATGTGATGGATGATTTGATGGGGGAAGGACAGGAATGATGTCCTGTTCAGGAGTTTTTCATAGAAAATAAAAATCGGGCAGATAAGACGGGGTGTTGTTTTGGACAAAACCATAACCAGCTTATCTGCCTGATTTTTTTACTGTATTTCAGTTTAATGGCGGTAAAAATCCTTTTGGCTGCATCCGGCCCGCCCGCCGCCTGCACAGGCTCACTTTTCCACAACATACATGCCCCTTTCCTGCATCAGATGCAGTATACGCTGAAATCCCCGGTTTACAAGGATATATGGTAAATTTTATCACACATTTCCTAGAAAATCCACATAGGAAAACCTCTTATCCCCAGCATTTTAACAGAGATATCCACAAGTTATCCACATTATCCACTATCGGACTGCCCGGACTGGCGGATATGGTGGATAGAGGGCGGTATGTTCAGAATCTGTCATTTTTATTACGGTTATCTTGCACTTTCCCGGAACCCATTGACCAATCCGCCGGAATATTTTAATCTATTGGGAGGGAATATGAAAAACAGAGGGTGAAGAATATGCAGAAAACAAATGTCCAGGAAAAAGCTGAGTATCTGATTGGAGATGTGGCCCGTATGGTGGGGCTCAGCAGGGACGCCCTGCGGTTTTATGAGAAAAAGGGCATTATCAATGCCAGGAAAAAAGATAACGGATACCGGTATTATTCGGAAGATGACATCTATAAGCTGATGTATATCCTGTACCAGAGAAAGATGAACACCAGCCTGGAAGAAATAGAGGGCCTTATGAGCGGCGGACGGTCCATGGAATCCAGAAGGAAACGGATTAAGCAGCGTATGGCTGAGGAAGAGGAGACCATACGCATGCACCAGCAGGCCATTGCCAGGCTGAAGCTGGTACAAAAGGATATGGACCATATTGAGGAGAGCCTGAACCGGTATTCCCTTAGGCGGTTCCCCAAAGCATATATCATGGGACAGTGCCGGGACCTTCACCATGGCCTGAGGGAGTGGTTCCGGCTGGCCTCCACCATATCAGGGCTGGATATGACATATTTTTATAATGAGCTTACCTATAATGGAAGGGAGCTGACCCAGCATGGCACCCAGCTCCTGTTTTATAAAGAACTGGAGGACCAGCTGGGGGATGCTTTTGATTCCTCCCGTTATGCGCTCACAGAGGAAAAGATGTGCATCTATACAGTCCTTACATCCAGGGAAACCCTTCCCAGCCCGGAAATGGTCAGCCGTATGGTCGGCTGGGGCCGGAAGCATGGGATTGAGGCCGGGGGACGGGTGTATGCCAATGACATGACCTCCTTTTTTGATGAGGACGGGGCTACGTTCTGCCTGGAGTTATATATGCCGGTCAGGAAGATTGTATCGCAGATATAGACACATGATTTATCATCAGGTTACTGTACTGCATTCCCCGCCGTCTTCATCATCATCCTTATCAAGCCCATGGTTCTGAATGAAATCAATGAGAAAGGATGATACCGTGACCGTGATGAGTGAATACACAATGCGCTGTGCAGGGATGTAGGACAGGGATAAAACAAGTACCGTAACATCCGTAAGCAGATAGGCCCTGGAAATACGGCAGCCTGTAATCTTGGAAATGACCAGGGCCAGGGCATCATCGCCTGCGCAGGAAGCGCCCTGGCGCACCACAAGGCCGCAGCCTGTCCCGATGAAGCATCCTCCCACCAGGGCGGCTGTAAACGGCGCGCCTGCCAGGCTGGGAAGGAGCGGCGGGAACATTTCCCATAAACGGAAGAATCCGGCCATACATATGGTTGCAAAGATGGATGTCTTAAGGAACTCCCTGCCCAGGTATTTGAACCCCAGGGCATAACTTAAGGCATCCAGTACGGGTGACAGTATGGAAGATGACATGCCTATCCAGAAATTGAACAGGAGGATCAATCCCAGGATACCTCCCTCCGTGATATCTGCCTGTCGGTGTACATTGTAGATCCCGAAGGTGGTGATGGCTGTACCGAGGATGATGGATAACACGGTCTTTGGGGGAAAGGTCATCCGTAAGTCCAGGACAGTCCGGCAAGCCAGCTTCTTCAGCTGCTTCATAATAAAACTTCCTTTCTAAAAAAATACTTATGGGCGGCAATGGGACCTGTTTTGGTCCCGCTGCCGCCCTGTCTGCTATATTATACCCCATGTACCCGGGGGAAAGTCAAGTTAATTCGGCGTATATAAGCCTCATCAGTCCAGTTTTTCACTTCCAGAATCGACAATAATTCCCTTATTGTTTGTCTTATAGTAAGTATCGTCGGAATCCTTTATGTTTTTCTTGTTTTTCATCAGTTTGCCTGATGTGCTGATCAGGTAGGTTTCATCCTTGTAGGTAAATGGCTGGTATTTGGTGCCTTCCTCGGCATCGATCCTTCTGCCCTTGACATAGATGGAGTCACCGTCAATGCCGTCAATGCCCGCGCCCTTTCTGCTTCCGGATTTCTGGAAGCTGTAGGCGTATTTGTCGCCGTCCAGTTCTATGGTAACCGTACCTGTCTTCATGGCGCCTTCCTTGGGTGAATCCGCGAAGTAGTATACAAATACGCCTTCTTCGTCCTCATCCGGCAGGTCGTCAAAGGATTCGATTTCCTCAGCCGTGCGGATGGTCTTTCCGTTTTCCTCGAACTCTATTTTATAAAGTCCGTGGAGCATTTTGCCGTACTGGTCAAATCCATAGGACTGGCCGTTGATTTTCTTGATTTCTGCCATTGCCAGGTCGCCGCTGGAATCAGCATAGTACCAATGCTCGTCACCGTCATCGTAGCCCTCAGGGTCTATATCCTCATTGGGGATGGCCTTGAACCAGCCCGTGGACATCCAGCACTGGTCCTCTGAGCTGTAGAATTTATTCACTGCATTGGATCCGGAAGCAGTACCCGGGTCATTGTACCATTCAAAGTGGGCGGCGCCGTTTTCATCAAAGCGGTATTTGCGCCCATTGATTTTCTTGTTGTCATTGTCCTTGGTCTTTTTGCCGTTGGTGGCAAAGTAGAACCAGTAGCCGTCGCCGTCGCGTTCCGTATCCTCGTCGTTTTCCGCGGTAATGTATTGCCAGCCAGTGGCCATACGGCCGTCGCCGTTTTCCCCGCAGTAGTACATCCCGCTTTTCCAGGCATCTTCATCCGTCAGCATTTCCCCGTTCTCATCAATCCAGCCAAAGAGCATGCGGCCTTCTTCATCAAATGCATATCTGCCCTGTCCTGAGGCGTTTGGAAGGGTTACGAACTTGACATTGTCGCTGCTGCCGGATTTCTTCACGGCCTTGCCGTTGGATTGAAGGTAATACCAGTAGGTATCCGGCTCATCACCGCCAGCATCCTCATTTTCAATTTCCCTCCATTCGTTGGTTACCATGGCTCCTGCTGAGTTTACATAATAGTAATTATCATCCTTCTCAATCAGCTGGCTTTTGGCCATGGTCCCGTCTGAATCAAGGTAGAACCAGTTGCTGCCGGATTTGGCAAACACATCCGCTGCCTTGCTGCCGTCCTTCTGATAATACACCCATTCCCCATTCTCTTCCGCCCATCCGGTTGCTGCATATGATACAAGGGCGCTTCCAAGGGTAAGCCCCAATGCCGCGCAAGGTATGATAAACCATTTTGTCTTTTTTCCCATCATTTCATTCTCTCCTTTCAATCTATCGGGGGGTGGTGCCCAGGGCCTGCCTCATAGGGCATACGGCCCTGCTGCACCGGCGTCATATCTGACATGGTAGAGAATATACTATGGAGCCGCTCCAAGGTCAACCAAAGTCAGGGAACCGTAAAGAACCGTAATATTTTGCGTAAACCGTGTAAGCTTTCTTACGGAATCATTGACTCCCCGGACAGGCCGTAACAGGGCCGTTTAAGCCATTATGCGGTGCGGGAAAATATTACGGGGCATGATTAAGGAGGCAGAAGCCCTGGGACCGTATGGCATACGGCATGGCGTCCCGGAATACATATAGAATAGAATGAACAATGCAGACAGGATGGTTTACATATGCTTAATTATCTTTGGGCAGGAATGATGATAACAGGTATTTTGTGGGGGGCTTTGCACGGTCAGCTGTCAGCTGTGACCGAGGGGGCCCTTCAGTCGTCAAAGGAGGCGGTAACCCTCTGTATCACCATGCTGGGCGTCATGTCCCTGTGGACTGGGGTGTTGGAAATCGGCCATCGGTCCGGCCTGGTGGACCAGCTGGCCAGAAGGATGTCCCCTCTCCTGACCTTCCTTTTTCCGCGTCTTGCCCCGGAAGGCGGGGCAAGGAAACAGATTGCCGTAAACATGATTGCCAACATACTGGGACTTGGCTGGGCCGCGACCCCGGCAGGCATTAAGGCCATGGAAGAGCTTAAGGCAGTGGAGGAGGAACGCAGGCGCGCGCAGGACGCGGGAGCAGCGGTGGGGAAAGGGCATGGGCCTGTTCCCGAGGGCACGGCCAGCAATGAGATGTGTACCTTCCTTATCATCAATATCTCATCCCTGCAGCTGATACCCATGAACATGATAGCATACCGCAGCCAGTACGGCAGCGTGAACCCGGCCGCCATTGTGGGTCCGTCGCTGGTGGCTACCTTCATATCCACGGTAGCGGCGGTCATATTCTGCAGGGTGATGGACAGAAGGCGGGGGACATAAACCGGGGGACATAAAGCCCTCCGCCTTCCGGCCGCGGATGATTGTAAAAATTATTTGCAATTCCTCTTTACTTCGCCGTCAAACATGATATAATACATAATAAGTCAAAATCGTATAACGTATAACGTACAACGGATAACTGAAGTTATTTAAATACAGATAAAGGGGATAACAGGACCATGATTGGAACAATAGCCAATACAAGCACAATACTCATAGGCAGTGTGGTGGGAAGCACGTTAAAAAAGGGAATCGGGGAAAAATATAAAACAGTTATGATGGATGCCATGGGCCTGGCGGCCACCGGGCTGGGAATCAACTCCATTGTCCAGGCCATGCCGGAGTCCAGGTATCATGTATTATTTATTGTGAGCCTGGCCCTGGGCGGACTGATCGGGACAAGGCTGGACCTGGCGTCAGCCTTTGACCGGGTGGTTTCTAAGATATCAAGGGGTTCCAACCTTGCCCAGGGACTGTCAACAGCCATCCTGTTGTTCTGCGCAGGCACCCTTTCCATCCTGGGGCCCATGCAGAGTGCCCTGCAGGGGGATAATACCTTCCTGTTTACCAATGCCATCCTGGACGGGATTACCTCCATTGTACTGAGTTCAACCTTTGGATTCGGGGTTGCCATTTCTGCGGGCGTCCTGTTCTGCTGGCAGGGAAGCATCTATATGCTTGCCAGGGTAATCGAACCGTTCATCACGGACCCGCTTATGACGGAAATCAGCCTGGTGGGCGGTATATTGATCCTCAGCAGCGGACTGGGCATCCTGAATATCAAGCAGATCAAGACATTGAACCTGCTTCCGGCCCTTCTGGTGCCGCCCGTGGCAGTTACCATCCTGACAGCGCTTGGTATCGGCTGACGTATGCCGGGAGCGCGGCCCATATCCGGTATGGGTCAGCAGGATTCATATATGCAAGATAAGCAAAGAAAATAATAAGAAAATAGAGGGAAACGCTGAAAAGACACCTAATCTTGTCATGTGGCAGGATAGGTGTCTTTTGCTTGATAAGTAATTAACAGTCAAACATATACTATATAATAACAAGATAAAACAGTAATAATGCATAAAATATTCATGATAAGTTTGTGCAATAGTGAAAAACAAACAATATCTTACAAAAGAATAACGGTAAATGGTTGCCAATCCACATGTAACTTGTTATAATACATAACATGAGTAGACGATAGCGCCATATAAACTTGTCATAAACATAACAGGAATGGCTGCCGCCAATACCAGTAAAGAAAGGATATGTGGTTATGTACGATTTTGACAAAGCAATTGACCGCAGAGGAACAACCAGCATTAAGTGGAACAAGCAGTATGCATTTGGACAGAAGGACGGGCTGCTGCCGTTCTGGATAGCAGATACGGATTTTGCGTCTGTACCGGAAATCCTGGATGCCATCAAGGAACGCTGCAATCATCCGGTCATCGGGTACAGCGAGCCGTTGGACAGCGTGTACACGGCAATCCAGGGATGGTGGGAGCGCCGCCACCAATGGAAGCCCCAAACGGACTGGATGCTGCTGAGCTACGGCGTGGTCACAGGTATTTATTTTACCCTGAACGCAGTGGTGCCAAAGGGAGGGAAGGTCCTGGTATTTACACCGGTATATGATCCCTTTTTTGCAGCTGTTAAGAACAGCGGCCACACATTGGTGGACTGTCCTCTGGACCATAAGGATAATTATTACAGCATAAACTTCCAGGCCTTTGAGGAAGAACTGAAGAATGGCGTGGAGGCGGTGGTCATCTGCAATCCCCACAACCCCATCGGCCGGGTTTGGACAGACGGGGAGATGGAGCACATTGTGGATTTGTGCGTGGAGTACGGCGTATACCTGTTAAGCGATGAAATCCATGCTGACTTTGGGATGACGCGCCCTTATACAACAGCTGGAAGATTCGAAAAAATCCATGACAGGCTGGTGGTTTACACAGCTATCAGCAAGACCTTTAACATGGCCGGGCTGGGGTCCTCCTGTATGATGATACCCAACCCTGAGTTAAAGCAGAAGATATCCGACAGCTATGATGCGTGCTGGATGTTCGGTCCCTGCGACCTTGCGTTCACGGCCATGGAGGCTGCCTACACACACGGGGATGCATGGGTGGACCAGCAGCTGGCCTATCTTGAGGGTAATGTTGAAACCGTCAATACATTTGTGGCGGAGCACATGCCGGGGGTACAG
>ENA-UOJP01000601-UOJP01000601.1-human-gut-metagenome-genome-assembly--contig:-C102-NODE-601-length-63097-cov-9.629104_pt1 | contig 63097 bp, 58 predicted proteins | sample MGYA00242353_ERZ723900 | MGnify/ENA metagenome assembly ERZ723900 | reverse complement strand
CGTTTGTTTTTTTTTTTGGGGCTACCCCCGCGACTGTGAAAACGCGCAGCGTTTTCGAAGTTGCCCCACGGCGGGGTAGTGGGGAGGAAAGCGAGCTCGCCACGGCGAAGCCGTGGGGCGAAAACAAACCCGCTCACGCCCCCCCCCACCCCTCTCATCTCTTAAAATCAGGAGGAATTTCAAAATGCAGGCAATACTTCTCGCCGGAGGCTTAGGCACCCGCCTACGCAGCGTAGTAAGCGACCGTCCCAAGCCCATGGCCCTGATCGAGGGCCGTCCGTTTATGGAATACGTCACCCGTGAGCTGGTCCGCCACGGCATCGCAGACATCATATTCGCCGTAGGCTACAAAGGCTCTATGGTGGAAGAACACTTTGGCGACGGCTCCGCCTACGGCTTCAAAGCCGCCTACGCCTACGAGGAAACCCTTCTGGGCACGGCCGGGGCCATCAAAAACGCCGGCAGGCTGATCACCGAGGACCGCTTCTTCGTATTAAATGCGGATACATTCTACCAGATCGACTACACCCGCCTGACCCGCCTTCAGGACGAAATGAACCTGGACATGGCCCTGGTGCTGCGGGAGGTTCCCGACGTGTCCCGCTACGGGCAGGCGGTGCTGGACGGCGCGGGCCGTCTCACCGGCTTTAACGAAAAGACAACCGAAGCGCGGCCGGGCACCATAAACGGTGGTATTTACCTGATGAAACGCGAATTGCTTGAAGATATCCCGGAGGGCAAGGTGTCCCTGGAGAACGAGATGATCCCACGCTGGCTGGAAACGGGGCGGCCTCTGGGCGGATTCGTCAACGACGGATATTTCATCGACATCGGGATTCCGGAGGCATATTTCCAGTTTCAGGAAGATGTGATCCGGGGAACCGTGCGCTGACGGCTGCGGTTCACGGCAATGATCCCGAGGGGTGGAACCGGCCAATCGGGAATCACTTATTTGGAGGAGAAAGTTATGGTTATCAGAGGAAGAGCGCCGCTGCGCATAAGCTTTGGCGGCGGAGGTACGGATGTGGCCCCGTTCTGCGAGGAGCAGGGCGGAGCGATTATCGGAAGCACCATCAACAAGTACGCTTACTGTTCCATCGTTCCCAGAGACGACGATCAGATCGTGGTCCATTCCCTGGATTTCGATATGACGGTGAAGTACAACACCAACGAAAACTATGTGTACGACGGCAAGCTGGATCTGGTGACGGCGGCCCTCAAGGCAATGGACATCAAGCAGGGCTGCGAAGTTTACCTTCAGTGCGACGCGCCGCCCGGATCGGGCCTTGGAACTTCCTCCACGGTGATGGTGGCCATGCTGACCGCCATGTCCCGCTGGAAAGGCACCATGATGGATGCCTACGCCATGGCGGACCTGGCCTACCAGGTTGAGCGGCTGGACCTTAAGATTGACGGCGGTTACCAGGACCAGTACGCGTCCACCTTCGGCGGCTTCAACTTCATTGAGTTTCACGGCCGCAACAACGTGGTGGTGAATCCCCTGCGCATCAAAAAAGACATTATCCACGAATTGCAGTATAACCTGCTGCTCTGCTACACCGGCAAGGTCCACGTTTCCGCCAACATCATCAAGGACCAGGTGCAAAACTACGAGAAGCAGGATGCGTTCCAGGCCATGTGCGAGGTGAAGGCTCTAGCCTACGCCCTGAAGGACGAATTGCTGAAAGGCAATCTGCATAGCTTCGGAAAGCTTCTGGACTACGGCTGGCAGAGCAAAAAACGCATGAGCACCAAGATTTCCAACCCGCAGATCGACGAGCTCTACGAGGAAGCGCTGAAGGCCGGGGCCATGGGCGGCAAGCTGCTGGGCGCCGGCGGCGGCGGTTTCCTGCTGCTGTACTGCCCCTACAACGTGCGCCACAAGGTGGCGGCGCGCATGGAACAGATGGGCGGCCAGCTGACGGACTGGAATTTCGAGCTGCGGGGCGCTCAGAGCTGGGTGGCCGACGACGACCGCTGGCAGTACAACCAGGTCAAGGTGCATATGCCCAACGGGGAATACCGGTTCGATATTTAGAATCAGCCGTGGAAAGCGGGAGCGGAGCAACTGCGGCAAGCCGTATGCAAAACTGCCCGCAATCACATCACAGAAGGAGCGCATATCGATGGATAAGGTAGTATTTCTGGACCGGGACGGGACAATCAACGAGGAGGTTCACTACCTCTACCGCCCGGAGAACTTCAAATTCCTGCCCGGCGTTCCGGAGGCCCTGAAAATGCTCACGGATTCCGGTTACAAGCTGGTGGTGGTGACCAACCAGGCCGGGGTTGCCAGGGGATATTACAGCGAGGCGGACGTGGTAAAACTGCACGGTTATGTCAACCAACTGCTGAAACCGTACGGCACCGGAATTCACGGGTTCTACTACTGTCCCCATCACCCGGAACACGGCAAGGGCCGCTACAAGACGGCCTGCGGCTGCCGCAAGCCTGGCATCGGTTTATTTGAACAGGCGGAAAAGGACTTTGCGGTGGACAAATCCGCATCCTATATGATCGGGGACAAGCTTCTGGATGTGGAGGCGGGAAAACGTTACGGCGTCACCCCCATTCTGGTGGGAACCGGGTATGGAGCCGGATACCGCCGGCAGGCGGAGGAGACGGGAACTCTGCCGGAATATGATTATTACGCGGAAACCCTGACGGAAGCGGCCCGGTGGATATTGCAGAGAGACGAGGATATCGCAAAGAGATAGGAGGAACATTCCCATGAGTGAGATGGATTATCTGGAATTACTGATCAAACGTTACCCGGCGCTGTCGCCGGTGCGGGATTCGATTCTGGCGGCATACGAGACCATGAAGGAGTGCTATGAGAACGGCGGAACGCTTCTGGTGGCCGGAAACGGCGGAAGCTGCGCGGACAGCGAGCACATTGTGGGGGAGCTGATGAAGGGATTTGTGAAGCCCCGCCGTGTGTCCGAAGAATTTGCCAGGGCTTTGGCCCAGGCGGACCCCGAACGGGGGCCTGAGCTGGCGGCTAAGCTTCAGGGCGGACTTCCGGCCATCGCGCTGACCGGCCACAACGGCCTGACCACCGCATTTGCCAACGACGTGGACAGCAGCATGGCCTTTGCCCAGCAGTTAAACGGCTACGGCCGGAAGGGGGATGTGTTCCTGGGCATCTCCACCTCGGGAAATTCCGCCAATGTGATGTACGCCATGGCGGTTGCAAAGGCTAAGGGGATCCGCACCATCGCTCTCACCGGACGGGACGGGGGCGCTATGGGGCGCTCTGCGGACGTGGCGGTCATTGTGCCGGAAACGGAGACCTACATGATTCAGGAGCTGCACCTTCCGGTCTACCACGCCCTGTGCCTGATGCTGGAGGAACATTTTTTCAAATAAGGAGCCAAACCCGATGAAACATAAGCATGTATTTGCCATCTGCGCCTATAAGGACTCGCCATATCTGGAGAGCTGCATCCGCTCTCTGGTGGGGCAGCGCACCAAATCCCCGGTGATTCTCTGCACCTCCACGCCCAGCCCCTACATAAACGGGCTGGCCGGGCGGTACGGAATCCCGGTCTTTGTGCGGGACGGGGCCAGCAACATGCGGGACGACTGGAATTTTGCCTACCACATGGCGGACGGGGAGCTGGTGACCATCGCCCATCAGGACGACGTGTACCACAAGGATTATGTCACGGAGCTGCTGAGAGCTTACAGGCGTTACCCGGATATGACCATGTTCACATCGGACTATGTGATCGTGAAAAACGGCGCGCTGATCACCGGGGACAAAATGCTCCTGGTGAAGCGCCTGCTGCGCCTGCCCCTGCGTTTCCCGGCTCTGAATGACCGGGTCTGGGTGAAAAAGCTGCCCCTGATGTTCGGCAACTCCATCTGCTGCCCGGCGTCCACCTACCGGAAAGACCGGTTGGGCGAGCCGCTGTTTTTGGAGGACTACAAGTTTGCCCTGGACTGGGCCAACCTTTTGGCGCTGGCGGAGCGGGACGGGCGCTTCATCTGCGTGGAACGCCCGCTTCTGTACTACCGGGTTCACGACGGCGCTACCACCAAACAGTGCATCGTAAACAACGACCGGGCCCGGGAGGAAGAGGAAATGTTCCGCAGATTCTGGCCAGAGGCGGTGGTGAAGCTGCTGATGATACCCTACCGGACCGCTTATGACGAGTACCAATAGTCAGGAAAGGACGCATGAACAGACGGGAAAAATGGATTCTGGCGCTGGCCGGCCTGCTGGTGCTGTTTTTATTAACCATACAGGGGATCGGATTGTGGATTCTGGGGCCCTTTCATCAAATAATTGTGGATCACGCCACCGGAGCCATGCTGGCGGAGACGGCTGCGGTGCTGGTCTGGAATTTCTGGTGGCTCAGCCGCGTGGAACGGCCGGGCCTGCAGATCACCGGCTGCGCGGCGGGACTGGCGGTATTTTCCTGGTGCCACCGGATTCTGGTGCCGCTGGCGGGGACCGCGCTTTATGTGGGCGTCCTCCTGCTTGCCGGGCGGAATGTACGAAAGGGGATTTTTGGAAAATTCTCTCCGCTTCCCACGGCGGAGCGCCTGGGGCTTGATTTGATCCTGGGCTGTGCGCTCTGGATTGTGATTGTCTGTCTTGTCTCCCTGACCGGCCACGGAGGACTTTGGCTGTGGCGGACCTTGGCAGCGCTTCTGGGGGCTGTGTGCGGTCTGGCTGAGCTGTGGGCCCGGCATGGGAAGTCCGGAGCAGGGGCGGGAGACTGGAGACGGGAGCGGCCCCGATCTTGGGGACGAGAAATCTCCCAGATCCCGGACTCCCCAACCGGCGGCCCGTCCGGGTCCTGTCTCCTCCCCGAGAACCGCAAGCAGGCGCTTCTGGCCGCTTTTGCCCTGACCATGGTGATGGTGCAGATCGGCCGCCTGAACCTTTCGCTGGATTACGATTCCCTCCATTACGGCCTGCGTTCCGCCTACGTGCTGGACAACGGCAGGGGGATTTTTGAGGATTTGGGGATGGTCAATCTGGTTTACACCTACCCCAAAGGGCTGGAGGTTCTGGCTCTGCCCTTAAACGGCACGCCCACCTACGGTTTTGTGCTCTCCCTGTCCCTGTTGGCAACGGTGGGAGTTATGCTTCTGGCGGGCCACATTGCGGGCCGCCGGGCGGGAAAGACCAGGCGCTTCTGGGCCATGGCGATGCTGGGGGCGGTTCCCGGCGTCATGAACATGGCCGCCACCGCCAAAAGCGACAACGTGACCCTTCTGTTCCAGCTGCTGTTTTTCGACTTCGTGTGCTGTGCTCTGGGAGCCGCGGGAGAAAAGCAGGAAAGGGAACAGCCCTGGTTTCTCATGGGACTCTGCGCCTATCTGATGACCCTGGTGCTAAAGCCCACGGCCATCGTGTTCTCCACAATTATGGCGGCCGTGTGCCTCTTCTGCCTGGTATGGTGCAGGCGGCTTCGGATCACCATAAAAGGCAGGGGGAAATGGACCCGGCTTCTGTTTCTGCCGCTGCTGCCCGCGGCAGCGGTGGCGGGCCTGTGGTACAGGACCTGGAAAATGACCGGGGTGCCCGTGACGTCCATCTTTGCCGGAATATTTGAGCGCCTGGGATTTACCGTCCGGCTTCCTTACACCTTTACCGGCGTCATCGGGAATCCCGCCAGTCTGAGTACGGGAGAGAAGCTGACCCGCCTGGTACGGAGAATCTGGGGTATGGCGGTGCTGCCGCTAGGGGAGGACATGGACCATGTGATCATTGCCTGGGGGACCGGGCTGGTCACGCTGCTGGCCTTCCTCTGGGTCTGCTGGTTGGCTGGTTTTGTTCGGACCGGGGGAATGAGGGGGAGGCGGGGATTTGCCGCCGGGGAACACGCAGCCGCCGGGAAACACGCGGTCCCCGGCGCTCACGGCTCCGCGGCCCGGCCCTGGGCTTCTGCACAGCCCTTCTGCGAGGCCCTTCTCCTGCCTGTCCTGGGGCTGGCCTGTATTTACAGCGTCTACACCCTCTCCCAGGTGGACGGAAATTATTTCATCCTGTTCTACACGTTGTTGATTACCGGCGTGTCCGGGATCCGGCAGCGCCATGGGAGAAAGACCGATCTGGAGCGCAATCTGTCGGGCCTTCTGGCTCCGCTGGCCGCGGCCGGACTTTTTGCCACCTGCTGTACCAGTTGGGCGGGCGCTGTGGGATTCACGCCGGTTTCCCTGATCCATCCCGGATGGTACGATCACCGGGAAGCGATACAGGAGCGCCAGGCGGAGGCCGGTATATCGGAAATTGTTTCCACCCTCACGCCCAGAAGCCGGGTGGTGGCATTCGGCGAGCATCCCCGGGTGCTGGACCTGCCCTGCAGCGTGCAGAGCTACTACGATATCACCGGCAGCGGCGGTAACGTCTACCTGGTGAAAAAGCTGGACTATTTCAAATGGTATCTGGACATCTCCGGCACCGAGTACATTTTCGTGGAAAAGGGCTATGGGGACCGGCAGAGCCGGGCGGGCGAGATTATCCGCTATATGATTGAGGACAAAAGCCTGACGGATCTGGTGTACGAGGACGGCAATCTGCTGGGGCGCGTCCATCTGGGCGGCCCGGACAGCGATGGAAATCCCTACGACCGCCAGCGGATCGGCCGGGAGTTTGCCGAGAGTTTCTACCAATATATGGGAAAATAGATGGAGCGTTTTACCGGAAACAGACGGGAGATAAGACAGAAGGAGGCGGCTTACATTGGAAAAAAAGCAAACCAGGAAATACACCATCGGCTTCTCGCGCATGGAGAAAAAATACGAGTGGAAGGACCATGTGATTTTCATGGGGCTTCTGCTGGCTCTGGCGGTCTGGGTCAACCGGGGAATCGAGATCAAGGGTCTTTACATGGACGACCTCTATTTCTGGTCCTGTTATGGGGAGCAGAGTTTTCTGGAGTACGTGTTCCCGATGGGCAGCACGCGGTTCCGTTTCCTCTATTACCTGGCGGCCTGGCTGGAGATGGCGGTGGTGCAGAATCACACCGGCCTGTTTGTGCCCATCAACATTCTGCTAAACGCCGCCTTGTCCTGGATGCTCTACGGCATCGCACGCCGCCTTGCCGCCTCCAAGGGCGTCGGTTTTCTCTGCGGCGCCATGTTCCTGATCAGCCGGATGGCCTACTATCAGATCGGCCAGGTATTGGGGCTGATGGAGACCATGGCCCTGTGGATGGCGATTCTCATTCTCTGGTATCTCTACCGCTATTTAAATGAGGAAGGGCAGCAGCGGCGCTATTTCATCGCCTGCGGCCTGTACTTCGGCGTCTGCTTTGTCCATGAGCGCTACATGGCCCTGATCCCCCTCTTTCTGCTGGTGCTTTTGTTCAAACGCTCCAGAAAGCTTTGGGAGTGGCTGGCCCCGGCCATTTCCTTCCTGGCGGTCCAGCTGATCCGCACCCTCACCATCGGCTCCGTCCTTCCCGCGGGAACGGGGGGAACCCAGGTGGCGGACACCTTCAGCATTTCCCGGTCCATCCGCTTCGCTTTAAGCCAGGCGGCCTACGTGTTCGGGATCAACGCGGGGCCGGAACATTTAAACGGCCTGCCCTGGTCCGAAAGCCCATGGCTCATTCGAGGGCTGGTGATTCTGGCGGACCTTATGGTGGCCGCGCTGGTGGTTGGATTCCTGATCCGGCTGGTAAAGTCGGGGAAAGAGGAGCGGCAGTCCCTGCTCAAAAATATTGCGCTGTTTCTTGTGTTCATCGCCATGTGCATCGCCAGCTCCAGCGTCACCATTCGGGTGGAAATGCGCTGGGTGTACGTTTCCCTGGCCGCGGCCCTGCTGTTTATGGCCTGGATGTACGGCGTGCTGACCGCGGACGTGAAGAAGGAGCTGTATTTAAAACGCCTGTGGCCCTGGGGCGCGGCCTTCGCCTGCTATGTGCTCCTCATGCTTCCGGTGGAACTGTTCTACCGGGGGTATTATCCCAAATTGTACCTCTGGCCCAATCAGCTGCGGTACAATTCCCTGGCCGGAGAAACCTATGAAAAGTACGGGGATGAACTGTTCGGCAAGACCATCTATATCATCGGCGACAGCTACGAGATGAGCGATTTCACCGCCAATACCTTTTTCAAGGTCTTTGACCCGGAGCGGAAGGCCCAGGGAACCCGGGTGGTGCACATCCGGAGCATCCGGGAGTTCGGCCTGGTGACGGACAACATGCTGGTGCTGCGGGAGGACCCGGAGAACAACGCGTTCCAGGACGTGACGGAGTTCGTGCGGGAGCTGAAGCTCAAGCCGGAGTACGGTTATTACCGGGACGGCTGGATGGACGAGCACGCGGAGATCAGCGTGATGGCCGGTTCCACCGGGAGCATTGATCTGGAAATCATGTACCCGGGGGTGCTCAGGGGAGGCGAGACCATCTCCATCACCCGTGAGGGCTGGCCGCCGGACACCATGGCCGTGCAGTCCAGCGTGATCCGCACCTCGGTTCACGTGGAGCCGTTCCAGACGGTGCGGCTGAGATTTGACTATAACTTCTATATGCAGGACGCCCAGGAACAGCGGGGGGAGGACCGGTTGGCTGCTATTGTGAACATTAGAGCAGATTAGAGGTAACAGTTTAGACGGCGGGAAAATTGGTGCGGGAAGCCGCGTCAAGCTCGCTTGTAAGCGGATTTTCGCGCCAATTTTCACATCGGATGGACATCCGATGCTTCTTGACCGGTTTTTTCGGTCAAGAAGAGGGACCGTCTGAACTGTTACAATTAGAGGACAGGAATTGCGGATTATGAGACAGAAGAAACAGATTTTATACTGGCTGCTGCCCCTCATGGGCACGGCCTTCGCCCTTTGGTATGTGAAAAACGCCACGGCGGACGTGGTGTATTCCGACTACATCCGTCTGGTCAACAGCTATCTGCCGGACGTGTGGAACCCGGCAAAGTTCTTTGTGCCCGACGTGCTCACCCGAATCCCCGTCAGCTACCTGGCCCGTATCGTGAACGTGGAGCTGTTCGGCTTCTCCGTCACCTTCGAGCGGGTGCTGGGGGTGCTGAGCCTGGGGCTCTCCGGGGCGGTGTTCGGGCTGTACTGCCGGGAGCGCAGGGTGGGTTTCCTGTGGTTTGCGCTGTTGTCGGCGGTGATGTTCAGCCTGAACAAGTGGGAGATGCTGACAAACGGCAGCGGCTGGGCCCATTTCCTGGCGTTTGCCTGCTTTTATTACCACGAGGTGGTGCTGGACCGGGTTTGGGCCGGGGAAGAGAAAACACACGACCGGCTTAAGCTGTGTATTCTGCCCTGGCTGGTGATCCTGGGAGCGGCAGGCCCCTACTGCGCCAGCTACGCGGCGACCCTGCTGTTGTCCTACGGTTTCTGTATGGTCCGGGACCATTATAGAAGAGCGGATGGAAAATGGGACCGGCGCTACGTCCTCTACGGCCTCTGCGCCCTGCTGCCCCTGCTGCTGTACATGCTCAGCAATTCCTTTGCGGTTAATGAGCACGCCGGGGCCACCGGCCGTTCCCTGGGGCAGATTCTGGCCGACCATCCCAGCTTTCCGGTGCGGTTCCTGCTGAAATCCTTTGCCGGTATTCTGGTGGGCGGGGAGGAATTACAGGCGCTTGTGGAAAATGGGACCCTGACGAATTTGGGGGTCTACCTGCTGGGACTGTTTGTGGTTTTGGGGTATCTTTTGGCCCTTTGGCTGAACCTGAAGCTGAGGCTGTACGAGAAAACTTTATTTCCCATGATGCTGCTGGCGTCCGGGGGAATGAACCATGTACTGATCTTCCTGTCCCGGTACATTTTCGAGAAGGAGGACTACGCCTGGAGTTCCCGCTACGCGCTGCAGTTTCAGGTGGGAATCCTGGGCATTGTGTTGACCTTTGCCCTGGCAGTCCCCATTATTTCCCAGAGCAGGAGGGCCTGGCGGGCGGTGACGGTGTTGTTCTGCCTTGCAATCCTGGCCGGAAATGGTTATACTACTTATCGTGAGTTGAAGAAAGCTCCCTACCGGGAGGAACGGTTTGAGCAGATGGCGCGGCAGGCCGGGGATTTTTCCGGGATGACGGACGATAAGCTTGCCGATCTGTACGAGTACCACAAGGGCCGGGACAAGATTGAGCAGGCATTTGAGATATTGAAGGAGAACCACCTGAACGTATTTCGGGACAGGTAGAGGATAACGGAGGATAATACTATGAAGGTTGTGATTTTAGCGGGCGGTCTGGGGACCAGGATCAGCGAGGAGAGCCATTTAAAGCCGAAGCCCATGATCGAGGTCGGCGGCAGGCCTATCATGTGGCATATTATGAAGTATTACTCGGAGTACGGGTTCCATGACTTCGTGATCTGCCTGGGTTACAAGCAGTATGTGGTGAAGGAGTTTTTCGCGGATTATTTCCTGCACACCTCCGACGTGACCTTTGACCTGGCCCACAACAAGATGGAAGTGCACAATAACTATTCCGAGCCCTGGAAGGTGACCCTGGTGGACACCGGGCTCAACACCATGACCGGCGGGCGGGTGAAGCGGATTCAGCCCTACATCGGGGACGAGCCCTTCATGCTGACCTACGGCGACGGCGTGAGCACAGTGGACCTGGATAAGCTGGTGAAATTCCACCAGTCCCACGGCAAGATTGCCACCATCACCACGGTGAACATCGGACAGATGAAAGGCGTGCTGGACATCGCCCCGGACAACACCATTCTCTCCTTCCGCGAGAAGCAGGACGACGACGGGGCGCTGATCAACGGTGGATTTATGATGCTGAACCCGCAGATTTTCGATTATCTGGAAAATGACGGCACCGTCTTTGAGAAGGAGCCCATGCAGCGGCTGGCCGCGGAGGGGGAGCTGAAATCCTTCTACCACAGCGGATTTTGGCAGTGCATGGACACCCAGCGGGAGATGAACAAGCTGGAGACATTGTGGCAGTCCGGCAACGCGCCGTGGAAAATCTGGAAGGACTGAGCGTATGAATTGGAATGAATTGGAGAAGTTTTATAGTGGAAAGTCCGTGCTGGTCACCGGCCACACGGGGTTTAAGGGCTCCTGGCTGACGCGCATGCTGACGCTGGCAGGTGCGAAGGTTACGGGATATTCCCTGAATCCGCCCACGGATCCGAGTCTTTTTGAGATCGCGGGGCTGGAGGACACCATGGACAGCGTGATCGGGGACGTGCGGGACCTGGCCCGTCTCCAGGAGGTATTTGAGCGGGTGCAGCCCCAGGTGGTGTTCCATCTGGCAGCCCAGCCCATTGTGCGGGATTCCTACAAGGACCCGGTCTACACCTATGAGACCAATGTGATGGGCACGGTGAACGTGCTGGAGTGCGTGCGCAGGACGAAAAGCGTGCAGTCGTTTTTGAATGTGACTACGGATAAGGTGTATGAGAATAAGGAATGGGAGTACGGCTACCGGGAGTGTGATCCCCTGGACGGCTACGACCCCTACTCCAACAGCAAATCCTGCTCCGAGCTGGTGACCCACAGCTACCAGAAGTCCTTTTTCCAGGACGGGCGCTGCGCCATCTCCACCTCCCGCGCGGGAAATGTGATCGGTGGCGGCGATTTTGCCAACGACCGGATCATCCCCGACTGCGTGCGGGCCGCGGGCTGCGACAGGGAGATCGCCGTGCGCAATCCCCATTCCACCCGTCCCTACCAGCTGGTGCTGGAGCCCTTGGCCGTGTACATGGCCATTGCCATGCGCCAGTGGGAGGACAGAAGCTTCCAGGGCTATTACAATGTGGGCCCGGACGACAAGGACTGCGTGACCACCGGGACGCTGGTGGATTTATTCTGCGCCGCCTGGGGGCCGGAGGCCTCCTGGGTGGACCAGTACGACGGGGGGCCGCACGAGGCTAATTTCTTGAAACTGGATTGTTCCAAGATTAAACGCGCTTTAAATTGGACGCCCCGGTACGGCGTGAAGGAGGCCATCGAAAAGACTGTGGCCTGGTCTAAGGAGTATCTGGAGGGCGCGGATATGCTGGAAGTGATGGACCGGCAGATTCGGGAGTTTTTCGCGTAGGCGGCCCGTGGCGGGCCGCGGTGGATTCCGGCAGCGAGCATGGGCGGGCTATGATAGCGGTTTGTGCGCTGCCGCCTCGTCCTGGCGGCCTTTGCGGTCTCGTGTCCGCCCTGGCGTCTGGCGCATTCCCGTGCCCGCCCCGGCGTCTGGCGCATTCCCGGGCCTGTCCCGGCGTCCGGTGCATTCCCGGGCTCGTCCCGGCGTCTGGCATATTCCCGGGCCTGTCCCGGCGGCCGTGCGTTCTCGGGCCCGCCCCTGGCGGTCCCCGACATGAATAAAGAATAAGGAGAATCGACCCCAATGTTTGAAAATAAAACCGAAGCACAAGCAAAAGAACAGATTCTGGGCCTGGTGGCGGAATACTGCGACAAGTTCCACAACCGGAAAAAGCCCTTTGAGGAGGGCGACCGCATCCCCTACGCGTCCAGAGTCTACGACCACGCGGAGATGGTAAACCTGGTGGACAGCGCCCTGGAATTCTGGCTGACCTCGGGCCGTTATACCGACGAGTTCGAGGCCAAACTGGCCAAATACCTGGGCGTGCGCTACTGTTCCCTGGTGAACTCCGGCTCTTCCGCCAACCTGATCGCCTTCATGACCCTGACCTCCCCCCTTCTGGGTGAGCGCCGGGTGAAGCGGGGGGACGAGGTCATCACCGTGGCCTGCGGATTCCCCACCACGGTCAACCCCATGATCCAGTACGGCGCGGTGCCGGTGTTCGTGGACGTGACCATTCCCCAGTACAACATTGATGTGACCATGCTGGAGGCGGCCCGCTCTGAGAAAACCAAGGCCGTGATGATCGCCCACACCCTGGGCAATCCCTACGATCTGGCTGCGGTGAAGGCATTTTGCGACAAATACAACCTGTGGCTGGTGGAGGACAACTGCGACGCCCTGGGAAGCCGCTACACCTTAAACGTGGACGGCCAAGAGGTGACAAAGCTCACCGGCACGGTGGGCGACATCGGCACCTCCAGCTTCTACCCGCCCCACCACATGACCATGGGCGAGGGCGGCGCGGTGTACACGGACAACCCGCTGCTCAACAAGATCATCCACTCCTTCCGGGACTGGGGCCGGGACTGCGTCTGCCCCTCGGGGAAGGACAACACCTGCAACCACCGCTTTGACCGCCAGTACGGCGAGCTGCCCCTGGGATACGACCACAAGTACGTGTACTCCCATTTCGGCTACAACTTAAAGGCAACGGACCTCCAGGCCGCCATCGGCTGCGCCCAGATTGAGAAATTCCCCACCTTCGTGGAGCGCCGCCGCCACAACTTCGACCGCCTGAAGGCGGGGCTTTCCGGGACGGAGGAGAAGCTGATCCTGCCAGAGCCCTGCCCGAATTCCCGGCCCAGCTGGTTCGGTTTCCTGATCACCTGCAAGGAGGGCACGGACCGCAACCAGGTGGTGCAGTACGTGGAGAGCAAGGGCGTCCAGACCCGGATGCTGTTCGCTGGAAACCTGACCAAGCACCCCTGCTTCGACGAGATGCGAGCCACCGGTGCGGGCTACCGGGTGGTGGGAAGCCTGGAAAATACGGACCGGATCATGAGCGACACCTTCTGGGTGGGCGTGTATCCGGGCATGACCGACGAGATGATCGACTATATGGCAAAGACCATCCGGGAAGCGGTTCTGTAAGGGGGATAAGACTCCCGGTAATTCCGTTTGACATCAGAGGAGGAAGCCATGGCGGACCAGTACGACATGAGCGGCGTGCACAGCGCCAATTTGAAAATATTAAAAGAGGTGGACCGGATCTGCCGCAAGTATAAGATCCGCTACGGTCTGGACGCGGGAACCCTGATCGGGGCGGTGCGCCACCACGGGTTCATTCCCTGGGACGACGACGCGGACGTGTATTTCACCCGCAGCCAGTACGAGGCGTTCTGCAAGGTGGCGCCACGGGAGCTGCCCGAGGGTATGGAGCTTCTGGAGCCGGACCGGCTGCAGGGCGGGAAGGCATTTTACGACTTCACCCCGCGGATCATCTACCACAAGAGCCGCCGCCACGGGGATACGCCGGAGATGGCCTACTATGAGGGAAAGCTGAACCATCTGTGGGTGGATCTGTTTATCATCGACAAGCTGCCCGCGGGGAAGTCCGCGGCCGCCATGACCCGGTTTCTCCACAAGGCGGTTTACGGCCTGGCTATGGGCCACCGCTACCATTTGGATTTCAAAAAATACAGCCTGCCCCACAAGATTTTTGTGGGCGGTCTGGCCGCGGTGGGGCGGCTGATTCCCATGAGGGCAATCTTCGCCATGCAGCGGGCCGTGGCCTTAAAGGACCGGCACAGCAAGGGCAATCTGCGCTACTACAGCAATTACCAGCCGGATTTCCTGTACGTGACCGTGGAGAAGGACTGGTGCGATCAGGTAGTGGATATGGACTTCGAGGATACCCGGCTTATGGCCCCGGCGGGCTGGCATGAGATTCTGACGGAGGTGTACGGGGACTATATGACGCCGCCGCCCAAAGAACAGCAGGTGCCCACCCACTCCGGCCGGGAGATCGAGGTGTTTGGCTGAGGCGGAAGAGAGAAGGCCGCCGCGCGGGGTGCCATACAGCAGAGGAAAGGATTCAGGACGGTTTAATGGACAGGAAAGTATCGGTTGTAGTGTCCGTCTACAACGAAGAAAAGGCATTGGAAGAATTTTACAGGGAAACGGGCAAGGTCTTAAATGAGCTGGACTGGGATTATGAGCTGGTGTTTGTCAACGACGGCAGCGCGGACGGCAGCCTGGCTATTCTGGACAGCCTGGCGGAACGGGACAGCCGGGTGAAAGTAGTCAGCTTTTCCAGGAATTTCGGCCACGAGGCGGCCATGATCGCGGGGCTGGATTACAGCAGCGGCGACGCCGTTGTCTGTATGGACGCGGACCTGCAGCATCCGCCAGAATGTATTCCCCGGATTCTGGAGAAAATGGCCCAGGGCTACGAGGTGATCAGCATGGTGCGGACCAAGAACAAGAGCGCGGGGCTGGTCAAGAATATCACCTCCTCGGGCTTTTACTGGCTGATCAATCACATTTCGGACGTGCATTTCGAGCCAAACGCCTCGGATTTCTTCGCGGTCAGCCGCCATGTGGTCCAGGTGTTAAAGGACAATTACCGGGAGAAGGTGCGCTTTCTGCGGGGGTATGTCCAGAACGTGGGCTTTCGCAAGGCCACCATCGAGTACGAGGCCCGGGCCAGGGTGGCGGGGGAGAGCAAGTACAGCCTGAAAAAGCTGTTCATTTTCTCCATCAACACGATCCTGTGCTTTTCCAACATGCCGCTGAAGCTGGGCATCTACGCCGGGATTTTCTCCGCGCTGCTGGGCGTTGCGGTGATCGTCTACACTCTGTTCACCCGTCAGGGCGCTCCCAGCGGTTACGCCACCATCGTGGTGCTGATCTGCTTTATGTTCGCCATGATGTTTGCGATCATCGGCATCATCGGGGAGTACATCGCCATTCTGTTTACCGAGCTGAAGGACCGGCCCATCTACATTGTGGACCGGACGCGGAATGTGGAGTGAGCGGCCGTCCAAAAGCTGCCCCGGAAACCGGTTTAATAGAAATTTAATGATGCGTTGCTTGACATTGGCTGGAAACTATGGTAAAAATTTAAACGTAAGTATGAAAAAGCAGATTGTTCAACTTTCTGCTTTTTTGTTCGCAGGAAGATGACAACTTGTCACAAGTGACAGGTTATCATAATCTGTGCGTTATACATTACCACACACAGGATAAAAGGGGGGACGAAAGACGTGCCGACCCAGCGTTTTTTTAATTTGAAAGAGGAGAAGCGGCGCGCGATTGTGAGAGCCGCGGTGCATGAGTTCTCCCGGGTGCCCTATTCCGTTGCTTCCATCAACCAGATTATCAAGGAAGCGGATATTTCCAGGGGAAGCTTTTACACGTATTTTGAAGATAAGGATGATCTTCTGCAGTATCTGGTCAGCGGATTTCGGGAAAAGTGCAGGGAGCAGGTCTACGCCCAGCTGGAGTTAAATCAGGGCGATCTGTTTGAAACCGCCTGCGCGATGATGGAACAGATCATGGACGCGGGGAATGAAAGCCGTGGGGCCGAGCTGTACCGCAACGCCCTGACGGAGCTGAACCCGGTGACTCAGAGCAGGATGATGGGCATCAAGGGATTCCTGTACGAGGACGAGGTCTACTGCCAATTTATCCACGGGCTGTACGAGCGGATCGATTCCGCCAGGTATCCCGTGGGGAGCGAGGCGCAGCTGGCCTGCCTGGTGGAGATCATTCTGGTACTGGTGATCAAGGCCGTTACCATGTTTTACATGGGGGCGGCGGACCGGGAGCGCATCATGGAGGTGACCCGGAGACAGATGTACATATTGAAAAACGGCGCCCTGTCCGGGAATATGCCGGAGGAATCCCCGGCCGTCCGTCTGGACAGAAGGCCGGAAAAGAAGGAGATTAGCTATGAGAGATAACAGGAAACGGCCCGGCGCCCGCCGGGGCCTTGTAGTTTTGACCGCCTGCGTTCTGGCGGGAATCACGCCGGTTACGGCCTTTGCAGCCAAACGGCCCGACGACAACCTTTCCGATGTGGAAGCGCCCAGGCCGGATGTAAACAAGGATTTAAGCCCGGAGTTCGCCTACAGCGAGGACAAATGGGCATCCCTGCGGGATAACGTGATGGAGTACGGCGAGCTGGCCGACCTGATTCACGAGTACAACCCCGTGGTCCGCAGCAACCGGGAGTCCTACAACGATATGCGGGGTAAGACGCTGAACGACGTGTACCAGGAGGCCATGGACGCGGCCCAGGACCTGTGGGACCAGGCCGGGGACTCGGACGACGACTCTATGCGGGCGACCCTGAACATGCAGGGGAACACGCTGGCCAAGTCCGCGGACGATCTGTTTGAGGACCCGGAGATGCAGAAGATCAGTTACGACCAGGCCGAGGCGGGGCTGGTGTCCCAGGCCCAGCAGCTGATGATCACCTACCAGCAGTCCGGTTACACCATGGAGAATCTTCAGAACACCCGGAATCTCCTGCAATCCAAGTATGAGGCCGCGGTGGCGCTCATGGGAACGGGAAGCTCCACCCAGGTTGAGGTGCTGAACGCCCAGAAGAGCGTCCAGGATCAGGACGCCGCCATTTTGTCCACCCAGAAGTCCATCGACAGCGTGCACCGCACCCTTTGCCTGATGACCGGATGGGCGGCGGACGCGCAGCCGGAGATCCGCACGGTGCCGGAGCCGGATTTGGCCCGCATCGACGCCATAAATCCGGAAGCGGACCAGGAGACGGCCCTCAAGAACAATTACACCATCCGGTACAATGAGAAAAAGCTGGGCAACCTGACCGCATCCACCCAGATCGAGGCAACCAAGGCCACCATCGAGGATGCCAGGAACAATGTGATCAACGGTTTAAAGACCCAGTACAACACCATCCTCACCACACGGGATTCCCTGACCACGGCCCAGCTTCAGCTTCAGCTGGCCCAGGTGGATCTGGAGAAGGCGGCGGCCAGTCTGGCCGTGGGTTCCTCCACGCAGCTTCAGTACCAGAGCGCGGAGAATGCCTTTATCACGGCGAAGAACACGGTGGAGACCACCAAACTGCAGCTGTTTTTGGCCATGGAGAACTATGACTGGATTGTAAAAGGTCTTGTGGCATCGAAGTGATGTGAGGAGTGAACGAGGTGAGTTTGATGAACGATAGAAGATGGAAGGGTTTCTGCGCGGCCGCCATGGCGGCCCTGCTCTCGGCCGGACTGCCCCTCACCGCAATGGCGGAGCCGGAACCGGCTCCGGGGGACGGATACCAGCAGTATATGGAACGCCTGACCGACAACCGCATCGAGTACGATGAGCTGGCGGATCTGATCAAGAATTTTTACGGTCCCTTAAAGAGCCAGTACGATTCCCTGGAGAGTATGAAGGGGGACACCGCCGACATTGCCATGCAGATGCGCGTCAGGGCGGATGATATGGTCAACGATGAGGACGGCCTGAAGGACCAGAAGAAGGATAATCCCCAGATGGCGCCTGTGCTGAACGGATACATTGCGCAGACCCGGGCCGGTATCAAGGAGCTGCGCAAGCAGGCCAAGAAGGTGGAGGACAATCTGGATAAATTCGACTCCGGCGCAAAGATGATCGACCGCTATGTGAATAGCGCGGCCCAGGGTCTGGAGTTTCTGGTGAACACCTATCAGCAGACCCTCTCGAAGCGGGAACTGGTGGCAAAATCCGTGGAAGTGTCCCAGGCTGCCTGGAATCTGCAGCAGACCATGCAGGCTCAGGGCCTGGCGGTGGACGCCGATATTTTGTCCGCGGCCTCCCAGCTGGCTTCCTCCCGGCAGCAGTTGTCCAGTCTGGACTCCGGGCTGGAGCAGATGCGGCGCAATATTTACCAGCTCACCGGCTACGATGTGAACGCGGCCGGTGTGGAGATCGGCCAAGTGCCCCACGCGGATCCGGCGGCCATCGCCTCCATCGATGTGGCGGCAGACAAGGATAAGGCGGCCATGAACAACTATGATCTGATCAACCTGCGGGGAACCGCGGGGGGCGGAAGCATGAATATGGTGGAGAAGCAGACCATGAAATCCACCACCATGACCCGCAACAAGATCCGCAACGTGGAGTACAACGAGGAGCAGGTGCGCTCTAACGTGCAGGGACTCTACGATACCATTTTACAGAAAAAGGCTGAGTACGACTCAGCAAACACCGCCTGGCAGAGCGCCCAGATCACCTGGAACGCGGCCCAGATCCAGCGCCAGGGAGGGCTGGTCAGCGACATCCAGTTCATGCAGATGGAGCTGGCTTACCTTCAGGCCAAGTCCGGTTACGAATGCGCGGACCTGGCTCTGCAGCAGGCCATGCGGGACTACCAGTGGGCGGTTAAGGGCGTGACAATAACGACAGCATCATAAAGTTACATATGTTCCCGATTTCATTGAATTTTCAGAAGATGTAACTTCTGAACAATGAAATCGGGATTCTTTATAAATAATTTATGCAAATTACAGAATAAATGTACAAAAAATGGGAGTTGTCTCTTGCATTTGACAAAAAAAGATGTTATCATTTTTTTATAGGGGATATATAATGATTTACAAGGAGGTTCGTGGTTACTGTTTTATGGTTCTGTGTTTTGAATTGAGGTGAGTTTATGTTGATGCGACAAGTTGACCTCAGGGATATGGCCCCCAGGCCGATCCCGATTTCTTATCTGATTCAGACCGCCAATCAATTTCACTGCGATATCTATGTGACCAGCGATGCTGAGACTGTCAACGCGAAGAATTATGATGAGATCAAGAAGCTCAGAATGTGTGGCGCCCCCTTGACATTCTACTTTAAGGGAAGTGACGAGGGAGAAGCGGGCGACCGCATCGAACGGATTTTTACATCAGGATAATAAAGAGAAGGGGAAAAAGGACATGCATTTCAAGCGCTAAAGGAGAGCCGGCGGCAACGCGGAGGCTCTCCTTTTCGAATGACGCGCGCCCCTGGGCGCGCTCTGTCATAGATTTCAGTTGGTTTCTTCGTCCAGATAATGTCTGGCGTCTTTGAAAAAGCTCCATACAATCAGCAGAATAATGAAACCGATGGGGAAGGCGGCGATGATGGATACCGTCTGCAGGTTCGTCATGGAATTCTTCGAGAAGATCAGGGCGATGGGCAGCAGCATGAGCACCACGGCCCAGAACAGCTTTACCTTCCGGTCTGGCTCCTCTCCGGCCTCCAGGGACTTGTAGGAGTAGGAGGAGGCCACCATGGTCAGGGCGTCGAAGGAGGTTGCGTAGAAGGCCACCATGGTAACCGCCAGCAGAATCAGGCCGAACTTGGCCAACGGCAGAGTCTCGAACACGGCGATGATGGTCTTGTAAAGGTTCTGAGTTCCGGCGTAAATCCCCATCAGATCCAGCTTTCCGTGCATCTGCAGGCCCAGCCCGTAGTTGCCCAGAATGATGAAGGAGGTAAAGGTTCCGGCCAGCCCGAAAAAGTAGCCGCCGAACACGGTCTGGCGGATGGTGCGCCCCTTGCTGATGGTGCCGATGAAGAAGGGGGTTGCGACGCACCAGACCATCCAGTAGGCCCAGTAGAAGATCGTCCAGTTCTGGGGGAAGGAGGAGGTGCGCAGCGCGTCGGTCCAGGTGGCCAGGGAGATAAAGTTCTGGGTCAGGTTGCCCAGGGCGGTCAGGCCGGTTTCCACGATGTAACGGCCCTCGCCGCCGCCGAAGAACACATAGGCCAGCAGTCCGAAAAACAGGTACACGCAGGAGGCGGCCAGCTTTGCAATGCCCTCCATGCCGAAGTAAACGGCCATGGTGTAGACCACACAGATGATCACCAGGATGCCGATGGTCAGCAGGTTGGTCTCCTGAATGCCGAACACCCGGCTGATGGCCATGGACAAAAGCGGGGTGGCCAGGGAAAAGGTGGTGGCGGTTCCCGCCAGCAGGGCAAAGACCGCGGTCAGGTCGATCACCTTACCCCAGAAGCCGTCCACGCGTTTCCCCAGAAGGGGGCGGCAGGCCTCAGAGTATTTCTGTTTGCTGCGGCGGCGCACATGGATCATGAAACCGAAGGAGACGGCCAGGATGATGTAGAAGCTCCAGGGGATGGGGCCCCAGTGAAACAGCGGGTAGGTGCTGGCCCAGTCCTGCTGGGTACCCATTTCCAGAATATGGGGTTCATTGGCGTAGAGCATCCACTCGCACAGGGAATAAAACAGGATGTCCGCGGCCAGCCCTGCGGTGAACATCATGGAGCCCCAGCGGAAGGCGGAATACTGCGGTTTGTCCGTGTCGCCCAGGCGGATTTTGCCAAAGCGGGAGAAACCCATGTACAGGGAGCAGATGAAGGCCCCCAGCCCCAGGATCAGGTAATAGCTGCCCAACTGGTCGCCCAGGAAAAATCGAATGGAGCCGAGAATACCCGACGAGGCCTCCGGCAGAGCCATGAACAGGGCGCACAGCACGAGAATGCATAAAAATGGCACGATGGTGACAATCCAGTCCACGCGCTTTGTGACAGGGCGGGCGGCGGGGGTGTTGCAATCCGGTTTCATAAAATATTCCTCCTTGGCAGGCAGATTCAGTCGTTTATCTGATAATGTTCAAAAAAGTTTAAAAATAAATGATATTGAACATATTACCACCGGAAGCTGGAAAAATCAAGAGGGATTTCAAACTTTACCAAGAATAACAATAATTTCGTAAGAAAAAAGGTCTGTTAAATTCGGGGATTGTCCGCTATAATAATACCGTTGACGGTCTGTCCGCCCGGCGGTTCGCGGGGGATCAGGCCGAATTGCAGCCGCCGGCTGCTCCCGGGAGATCCAGACCGGCGGGGCCGTCAGGCCGGCTGCTTTTTGTAAGAATGAAGGAGGATTTGATAAAATGAAACAGTTCAAAAAGTTATCCGCGTTGTTTCTCTTGTGCGCGGCAATCCTCTGCGGCTGTACGCAGAGCAATATTGTTTCCCCCACAGGCGGCGTGGTGGAGGGCCCGGCCGTTCCGGACGTGGAGACAAAGGACGATGTGGAGATCGACTGGGATGAAGTGAACCAGGCTATGCGCGACGAGTTTATGGAGCCCTACGGGCCCTTTGGCGATTATGTCATGGAGATGGCCGTAACCTACGACGCCTCCAGCAAGACCGTAACCGTGCTGCTTCCCGTGACAGCCAAGACCACCGGCGAGATTGCGGTGGAATACGGCGAGGCCGTGCTCAAGGTCATCGGCGATGAGCTGGCGACCCAGGACTTCTCCTACGCGCCTTCTGATGAGGAGAAGCTGTACTACGGCGGTTTCTTTGATGAGAACAATGTGAAGATCCAGATCTTCCCCTTCAACAGCCAGGACGACGAGAGCACCTATCTGGTGAATGACACCATCAAGGCGGGCGAGCAGAGAGCGCTGACCGCTCTGAAGTAGGAACGGCGCTCCGGCGGCAGACAATGAGATTAGAAAGAGAAGGACTTGAATATGAGACGAGATTCCTACTGGAAACAGTCGGCGGCATGCGTCCTCGCCCTGATGCTTCTGCTGGTGAGCGGCGGCCGGGCTGAGAGCTTTGCCATGGGCGGTTCCTACAAGGCTCAGGCCCAGACCCTCTACTCCCCCGGCAAGGTGATCGTCGTCGACGACGAGCCGGCGGGCGGCGGCAGTGCGGGCGGCGCAGGCGGCTCCGGGGAAGCCCAGATCACCAGCGTCGGCGGAGACGGCGGACAGGCGCAGCAGACGGGAGACGCAGGCCAGACCCAGCAGGCGGCCGGGCAGACCGGGGACAGCACCCAGGCGCAGCAGGCGGCGGGACAGGCCGGGGATACCCAGGCGGCCGCGCAGCCGGCTCCCGTGGTCGCGGCAATCGGCTCTGTGCAGACGACGGTGACTGATTCCTCCACCTGGTTCGGACCGGGCCGTTTGACCATGTATGCCAATAACGCCTCCACAGCCCAGCTGCTCTCGGTGATCATCGAGAATGGGGAAGGCGGGCTGATCGTGGTGGACGGCGGCTGGACCGAGAACGCGGATTATCTGTTAAATCAGATCAAGGAGAAAGGCGGCCATGTGATGGCCTGGCTGGTCACCCATCCCCACAGCGACCACGCGGGAGCGCTTGCCGAGATTCTGAGCAAGCACAGCGGAGAGATTACCATCGACGGTATCTATTACTCCTTCCTGGAGGACAGCTGGTACCAGGAGAAGGATTCCAACGCGGCGGGAATGGTGCAGCACCTTAAGAGCATTTTCGCCCAGATGCCCCAGGAGAAGCTACACGGAAACATCGTTTCCGGCCAGGTTATCGAGGCGGGTCCGGCCCGGATCCAGGTGCTCAATCCGGCCTACAAGACCAGCAGTGATTTCGTAAATAACAGCAGCGTGGCCTACATGGTGTCGCTCAACGGGACCAACGTGGTGTTCCTGGGCGATCTGGCGCTGGCAGGAGGCGACCGGCTGATGTCCGAGGTCGACCTGCGCGCCCTGGACTGCGATATCGTTCAGATGGCCCATCACGGCCAGAACGGCGTGGACTATGAGGTTTACAAGGCGCTTAAGCCCAGGGCCAGCCTGTGGCCCACTCCACAGTGGTTGTGGGACAACGACGGCGGCTCCGGCTACGGAACCGGCAACTGGAAGACCCAGGAGACAAAGAACTGGCTGGTCCGCCTGGGCGTACAGGAAACCTACTGCATCAAGGACGGAAATCAGGTAATCGAATAACGTGCGGCTGGCGTTTCACAGCTGAAAAAACGGCGTCTGAGAAAGCTCTCAGGACGCCGTTTTTGGTTTGAATGCAATGGGCCGCTGCATGTTTTGCGGCCCGTTAATCCCGGCAGGGAAGCCCGCTGTGGTAGGAATAGTTTCCGATCTCGTTCAGGAGGCGGCCCAGGGAAACCGGGTCCACGCTGGGGGTGCCGTCCACCAGGGAATTGATCATGTAGTAGATGGTGTCCAGCTTGGACAGGGACTGTTTGAACAGATCCGGGAATGAGGCCTGGGAGGCGATCTGTTTATTCCAGGGATTACACCAGGCCTCGTGGTGCAGATTCAGGCTCCAGGCCGGGTCCGCCACCGTGTCCGTGACCAGCTTGTTGGAGGCTACGGGGTTCTTGAGGAAGATGTTTTCCACAAACTCGATCTTGTTCTTTTTCTTCCCGTAGGGGTCCGCCAGCGTGCGGCAGCCGAAACGGATGGCCAGAATGGAGCGGTGGATCATCCGCGCGGTGACCTGGTAGTTGTTGCGGTAGCTCAGCGGGTAGTAGGTCTCGTTGATACATTTTGAGAGAAAGCGGGAGATAAACTGGATCTCCATGCCGTTTAAACAGATGGTTGCCGCCTGGTTGAACTGGGACGGCTTTTTCTTTTTGTATTTGCGCAGCAGCAGGGCGTCGATGTCGTTCTCCAGCTGGGCGTGAAGCCCGTGGTAGTAGCCGCCCGGATGGTCCACGTCGTATTCGATCCGGCCGTAAACGTAGGGGTGGCAGATGGAATCGCCCACATAGTGGCACAAAAACCCGCAAACATAGGCAAGTCCCTCCTCGCGCTGTTGGCGGGACTCGATATTGGTAAGATTCTCAAAGCAGCAGCTGAAAAACTGATTGACCAGATGCTCGTGCATGTGGGAGCCCACGTTGCGGTGGTCCCGGTGGCGCAGGATCGGGAGATTGTAGAAGAAAATATCCGGCCCCTGCAGTCCCAGCTGATACAGCCAGCGGTACTTGGCAATTATAAATTTTAAGGATGTCTGGGGCATATCGTTGTACGCTTTCATGCCCAATATATAGTGTGTGGTAAAGCCCGGCATCGCCATACCTCTTTTCTTTGTAAGATATGTTTTATTTTAACATAATTGCATCTGAAATGCGAGGCATATACACTAGAAAATTCTGTGAACTGTCATAGTCCCGCCCGGCTGCGAATAAGACAGATAGTGAGGATGGCAGCCTTGGGCGGAAGGTGGCGGAATATGGCATTTTTAGAACAGATACATCAGATGGTATGGGGGCCGTGGACCATGGTGGCATTCCTGGGCGTGGGGCTGTTCTTCAGCCTGAAGAGCCGTTTATTCCAGCTGAGAGGTTTTTCCTACTGGTGGAAGGCGACAGTGGGAAGTCTTGGAAAAAAGGGCGGGAACGAGGAGCAGGGAAAGGGCGGAAAGAAGGGAATCAGCCAGTTCCAGTCCGTGTGCACCGCCCTGGCGGCCACGGTGGGGACAGGAAATATCGCGGGCGTGGCCACGGCCCTGACCGCGGGCGGACCAGGGGCGCTGTTCTGGATGTGGGTGTCCGCCCTGATCGGTATGATCACCGCCTACGCGGAAACCACGCTGGGAATCCGTTACCGTTACCGCGATGAGGACGGCCGTTACATGTGCGGGCCGTACGTGTATATGGAGCGCGGTCTGGGCATGAAGGGCATGGGCATCATGTACGGTGTGCTGTGCCTTCTGGCGTCCATGGGTATGGGGAGCATGGTGCAGTCCAACTCCGCCGTGGGCACCATGGCCTACAGCTGGCATATCCCTGAACTGGCAGGCGGCCTGGTGCTGACCGCCCTGATCTGGCTGGTAATCAGCGGCGGCATCAGCCGCATCGGCACGGTGGCGGAGAAGCTGATGCCTGCGGCTTCCGGCATCTATATCGTATTCTCGCTGGTGGTGATCCTCTCCTGTGCAGAGCGGCTTCCCCAGGTTTTCGGGGCGATTTTAAGCGGCGCGTTTACCCCGTCGGCCGCCGCGGGCGGAGCGGCGGGTTACGGGATCAGCCGCAGCCTGCGCTACGGAATGGCCAGAGGCGTATTTTCCAACGAGGCGGGCCTTGGCACTTTGGCGGTGCTGCACGGGGAGGCCAAGGACACCACGCCCCAGCAGCAGGGAATGTGGGCCATGTTTGAGGTGTTTTTTGACACGGTGATCCTCTGTACCCTGACCGCGCTGGTGATTTTATGCATGACCGGGTCTGCACCGGAGCGGGTTCCCTACGAGGGGGCGGCGCTGGCCTCCTGGTGTTTTGAGGGCCGTCTGGGCGCTGCGGGGGAATTTCTGGTGTCTGCGTCCATGGTGGTGTTCGCCTTTGCCACCCTGATCGCCTGGTTTTACCTGGGCAAGCAGGCCGCGGCATACACGGCCGGCGCGCTGGGGTTCGACCGGCAAAAGAAGCAGAAATTCGTGAACAAAATTTACCCCCTCTTCTACGTGGCGGCGGTGTTTACCGGGAGCATCGGCCGGCTGGAGGTGGTGTGGATCCTGTCCGATATCTGGAACGGCCTGATGGCGTTCCCCAACCTGACGGCTCTGCTGTTTTTGAGCGGGCAGGTGATGATGCCGGAGTGGAGAGGGAGGAGGGGGTGTTAGGGCGTGAAACTGCCTCTGAGAGAACACAGGGAGGATGGACTGCGGCCTTCGGAGGCGTTCCGGGGCAGGGCGGGGACATCGCTCCAGCGTAGATTCCAGCTGTCGATGGAAGGCGAGGAGGGACCGGTCCAGCCCAGCTGCTGCGGCGTGGGCGGCACAAAGCGTCCGGTGCGGCCTGTGACACTTATACCACCGCGAGTCAGGGTGATGATGGCGAACAGCGGGACCTGGTACGGAGCTACAAACGCAAGGTTAGGGTACTGTTCGTGAAGTCCGCGGCTATAATGCAGTGCAGAATAGGGCTGTCCCATCCAGAGATTCGAGATACTGTTGACCGTGTAATACAGCACGTCCTCCACGCAGCGCAGATCATCGATGTGAAGATGACCGTTGAGACACAGACGCACGTTTCCATGCCTGGAGTTTGCTTTGCGCAGGATTTCCCGGAATGTCCCGGCATTTTTGATGCCGCGTTTTCCACCGCACAGGGGCTGGTGGGAGCAGATGACAACCGGTTCGTCGCCGGAGGCCAGTTCGCGTTCAAGCCAGTCCAGCTGATCGCCGGAGAGATAGGGCAGATCCTTGGTGCCGAAGTAAACACCCCGGTCATAGTCCCTTAAAACGCCGTTTTCATCCCGGTAGAAGCTGGAGTCGAGCGCGATGAAATGCCAGCCGTTTACGTGCCAGGCGTAGTGGCTGCGGCTGATCCCGTAGGCGTCCATTACCGTCCTTTTTGTGCAAAAATCCATTTCATGGTTGCCCAGCACATGGTAGACGGGTTTTTCAAAGCGGTTGAACTGCCGCAGCACGTCCAGCTGCGGCTCACGGGGACGCTCCATTGCCAGCCGCAGATTGACCGGCAGATCCTCCGGGGGGCACAGGGACTGAAAGGTCCGCACGGGGTAGAGAAAATCTCCCAGGGACAGGATAAAATCCACATCCGCCGCCCGCGCGGCTTCCAGAAAGGCGTTTACCCGCTGAGCGCCGTCGTGCATGATATCCATGTGCAGATCCGCCATCACGGCAAAACGGACAGGCTGCTCCATCGAAAGTCCCCCCTTCACCGTCCCAACGGTTCCATGCATACGCCGAATCCCCGGTTGCGCAGCTGGCGGGAGAAATCGCCGCTGAAATGCATGGGATAGACATTGCGCCGCAGACCGGGCGGAATCACAGCGCTGAGATAGTCCAGGCTGCCGTGGGACGCGCCCTGGTCCTCCAAAAAGGTGGCGTCCTGGTAGAGCTCGCGGATGCGCCCGTTTAAAAACGCGTCCAGCACGCCCGGCGGAAGCCGTCTGGCATCGCCGCTGTAGTAGAACGACTCCGGGCCGCAGATAAAGTGATATCCGTAACAGTGCAGGTCCGGGTGATGCTCCACGGGGAACGCACTGCAGCGGATGCCCGGAGCGAACACGATATTAGCGCCGCTGTAAAATTCGCACTCATCCACGGCGATGCCGCAGCAGGTCATCAGGGTCCGCACATCCTCACCGGGATAGTACACGGCCACCGGCTTCTGTTCCACATCGTGCATGTAAGAAATCAGCGTCGGCAGGCTGCCGGCATGGTCGGCGTGACAGTGGGTGACGAGAACCGTAAGGCTGCGGCAGCGTTCCAGAAGTCCGGTTTGCAGCAGCCGGGTAAAGACCGTTTCCCCACAGTCAAACAGAAACAGGCGGCCGTCCACGGACAGCCAGGCGCTTGTGTTGCCAAACTGCGGCCGGTACGCGCAGCCGCAGCCCAGAAAATTCAGAATCATCGCATTTCTCCCTTCCCGCCGGAATCCCGGCAAGACTTCGTTGCTTATAATGTAAAAGCTGTGGGATATAAAGTCAATCACAAAAAAAGGGCAAAATCTGCACTTTTCGGTCAAGAAAGGGGATGCTTGTTGACAAAATCTGCCCGCAATTTTATGATGCTTTTATGGTGTTTACATAATTTTAGCAGCTTTGCGGGGGAAGAATTATGGGGAAAAAGCAGGCGCGTCCATTGAAGGTGACGCTACTGGTGTATTTTATGGCGACGATGTTCGTCTTTTGCTGTATCATCGGTTTCCTGGCGGTATTTGCCGCCCGGTCCGTCGTGCGGGCCAATACGATTGCGCACTATACGGCCACAACCCGTTATGTGGGGAAGAACATTTCCCGCGAGCTGGACGACATTCAGGATATCTGCAACTATATGTTTGTCAACAGCGACGTCAAGAACGTGATTGAGAACAGCGGAGAGAAAAACTACGCGTACGTCCGATCCGTGGACAACCTGGACCGTCTGCTGATCCAGAATGTGATGGCCAACGTGTACAGCAATCTCACGGCTATGATTGTGTTCGGTCATGACGGGATTGTATACCGGTATGTGGGAGATTCCTGGCTTGGACGTAATTTTGATTATCCTGCCCTTTACGGCAGCGGCGAGTACCGGCTTGCCGTGGAACGCAGCCGCATGGTGATCTCTTCCCGGGATTTTTATACAGGAGCGCGCGGAAACGGGAAGGGGAGTATCTCGGTGGTGCACTGTGTGATGGACTCCCATTACGATCATGTGATTGGCGGTATGCTGTTGTTGTTCGACAGCGACCTGGTGGAAGCTCCTATGATCGAATCCGGCGCGGAGGAAGGATTTAGCGCGTATCTGCTGAGTGAGGCGGGGGATGTGCTCAACCGGGAGCAGCAGGCGCTGCCTCATGGCGTCCGGGACCTGCTGCCGGATTTTAAGGAAGGGGAGGACGTGGTCTACCGGACGATGGGGGACCTGGATGTATTTATCTATCCCATTCCACGGGAACGGTGTTATATGGTATTTCTGATCGAGCCGAAGAGCATCCTGTCGGAGAGCTGGCATCTGATGACCGTTGTGGTGATTTCTCTGGTTTCCGGAATCCTGATCTCCCTGATTCTGTGGCGCTCCATGAACCGGCGCGTGGTACAGCCCATCCTTCAGATCCGCGCGTCCCTGGACCGAGCCCGGGACGGCGTGCATCTGCCTATCGTCACCGGGCGGGGAGGGGAAATCGAGGAGGTGGAGGAGCTCGTCTCCAGCTATAACCGGAATGTGCGGTATATTGACGAGTTGGCGGAAAAGCTCAGCGAACAAAAGACCCGCTACAAGGACCTGGAGTACAAGGCGCTCCAGTCGCAGATCAACTCCCATTTTATCACCAACACCTTAAATGCCGTCCGCTGGCTTGCGATTATGCAGAAAGCTACGAATATTAAGGAGCTCATTGACGCATTTTCTCGTCTGCTGAAAAGCACCTGGCAGGGGTTGGAGCATGACACGACCATTGAGCGGGAACTTTCGAACGTTCAGGACTATATCTTTATTCAGCAGATCACCCATTCGTATAATTGTGAGATATTTTACGATGTGGAGCCGGGGCTGCTAAAGGCGCCCTGCGCCAAGTTTATTCTCCAGCCGCTGGTGGAAAATGCTTATTTTCACGGAATCGCGCCAAAAGGTGGAGTAGGAACGATCCGGATCGGGATCCGCCCGGACGGTGAGAAGGGCAGAATCATTATCCAGGTGACGGATGACGGGGTGGGAATGGACCGGGAGACACAGGTTCAGGTGCTGCACTCCCAGGGAGGCGGCAGCCGGTTTAATGGCATCGGCATCAGCAATATCCACCAGCGCCTTCAGCTGAAATACGGGGAGGAATACGGGATCTCCATCGAGAGCGAGGTCGGAAGCTATACGAAGATGACGGTTGTCATACCATGGATGGAAACGGGGAAGGAAGAGGGGGAGACCAATGTATAAGGTGTTGGTTGTGGACGACGAGATGCTGGCCCGGGTGGGGATCAAATCGCTGATACCCTGGGAGCAGGAGGGCTTTACCATTGTGGGGGAAGCGGACAATGGCGAAAAGGCACTGGAAGAAATTTACAAATTACATCCGGATATCATTATCACGGATTACAAAATGCCGATTATGGATGGAATCGAGCTGCTGCTGCGCTGCAAGAAAGAGCAGATACCGTCGCCGTTTATCGTTCTGAGCGCATACAGCGATTATGAATATGTGCGGAGCACGCTGAAAAACGGTGCGGTGGATTATCTGCTGAAGCTGGAGCTGGAACCCGAAGGGCTTCTTCAGGCGTTGCACAAGGCGGTAGAACAAATCTGTGAGGCCCAGACCGCCGCAGCTCCCCCTCCGGCCGCAGGAGTCCCGGAAAGCGGTCTGCGCCACGCCTACCGTCAGTTAATCAACGGTTGCAGCCCGGCTCAGGCGAAGGCCTGCCGCGCGGTCATCTCCCAGGCCGGTTCCATGCCCTCTGGTCCGTTGGCCCTGGCCGCCTTCCACATTTTGAGCGCTGAAAAGAGCGAGCTTACGGCTGCGCAGTTTGGAGACACTGTGGGGCCTGTGGTCAATGTCATCGGCGATATTGTCGGTTCCTACGCCCCTGCCGTAACGCTGAGCCTGCATCGGGACGGGATTATCTGTACGGTATTTCAATGCGGGGATGATGTGGCCTGCGTGAATATTGTCACCGCCATGGCCCTCCGGGTGCGCGAGACGGTGAAATATCTGTTCAATTACAGTACATTTATTGGCTGTAGCCTGGTGAAACGAGGTACGGAGCAGCTGGGCGAGGCCTGGGGGGAGGCGGCGGATTCCATGCATCGGGCCGAACTGTACAATATGGACGTGTGTGTAGCCGCGGCCCTTGGATCCTCAGGAACCGGGGCGGCCACGGCGGAGAAGCTGCTGGAGCGCATTGGCCGCGCGGCTGAGAATCTGGACTACGGGGCCCTGCAGGGCGCTTTCCGGGATATCTGCGCGTATATTCTGGATGAAAAGGGCGCCGATCCCCAATATCTGTGCGGTGTGTGCTGTCTGCTGGTATTTCAGCTGGGCAGCCTGAAACGGCGCATGGGCTTTGCCGAGACGGAGATCATCGAGGGGCAGCAGCTTTTGCAGCGCCAGCTTCGCACCCTGTCCGGCCAGGAGAGCGCCATCAGGTTTGTCCGGAATGTGAATATGGAATTTAAGAAACTGATGGACGGGGACCGGGAGTACCCCAGTATCGCCAGGGCTAAGGCCTACGTGGAGGAGCACCTTGCCGGAGATATTTCTCTGGAGGATGTGGCGGAATACGTTTCCCTGTCGGCCAATTATTTTTCCAAATTATTCCATCGCAGAACCGGGCAGAAGTTCACCGCCTACATTACGGATAAAAAGGTGAAAGCGGCAAAGGCCCTTCTGCTGTCCGGAAATAAAAATGTGGGGGAGATTGCGGCGGAACTGGGATTCGAGAATACCACATACTTTTCAAAGGTGTTCAAAAAGGCAACAGGCGTTACGCCCCAGGCATACCAGCAGGGACAGCGGGGCGGGGACGGGGAAGCACAATAGACCAAAAAGTACAAGAATTGGCAGGAAAATGCAAGACTTCGCCCTCCTTCCCGGTCCCGCCGGGTGAGGAGGGCTTTAAAATACACGTTTTGCCATTTTTCTTTATTTACTGTAAAAGGGGTTAACGGTAGAATGATTTCATAAAAAAGAGCTTGCAGTTGAGCAAAGTCGAAAAGGAGGAAGGTATGAAACGTTTTACAGCATTTTTTCTGTGTGCGGCATTGGTGTTCGGACTGGCCGGATGTAAGGGGACGGACTCCGGCAAAGGGGCGGCTCCGGCTACCGGCGCCGAGACTGGCGCGGCTTCCGGGGGGACGGAGGCGGGTGAGAGCCAGGGCGAGCCTGTGACGATCACGTTCATGAACTGGGGGATGGCGGAGGATACCACGATTCCGGCATTTGAGGCGATGATCGCCGCGTTTAACGAGTCCCACCCCAATATCCGGGTGGAGTCTATTGCGGAAGCCTACAATTCCTATCTGGACCAGACGCTGATCCTCAACGCCAGCAAGGAGATGCCGGATTGCTTGCAGGTGCACAATTCCATGTTCAGCGCGATGGTCAGCGCGGGCGCCCTGGCGGATATCAATTCCCTGATCTCCGACGATGTTCGGGCGGACTTTTATGACAACCTGATGGATTCCCTCAACTACGACGGCAGACAGTTCGGCCTTCCCTGGGCGCCCTCTTCGGAAGTGCTCTATTGCAATATGGAGCTTCTGAAGCAGGCCGGATACGACAACACGCCCTCCACAATGGCGGAGATGCGCGATATGGCCGCGGCTGTGGCGGCTCTGGGAACGGATGAAAACGGCAATACGATTTACGGCCTGGGCCTGCAGACGAAGGCCATGGACAGCTCCGGCTTCTATTTTCTCCCGTATCTGTGGAATTATGGTGGAGAGATGTGCGACGAACAGGGAAATATCACCATAAATTCCCAGGAGAGCATCGACGCGTTTAATTTTGTCAAAGGCCTGGTGGCCGACGGAATCACGCCGGTGGGGCAGGAAATAAAGGATCTGCGCAATATGTTCGCCAACAACCAGGTGGCGTTTATTGTGGACACGGCGTTCGGTTACGCGGCGGTTCAGAATATGGCCGAAGATAAAGCGGCGTTTGACACCCATACGCAGCTTAGTGCCATTCCCAGCGATACGGACAAGCCGGTGAACTTCTTTATCGCTCATAACCTGGCTGTCTCCGAGCAGAGTGAACACAAGGAGGAGGCATACACCTTTATCGAGTGGCTCAGCAGCGCGGAGGCGGTGGAGCTTTATAACACCTATTCCGCCAACATCATGCCGAGCCGCACCAGCGTGGAGGGGCTTGCCTACTATTCCGAGCCGGGGAATGAGTATACGCAGGTATATATCGAGGAACTGCCCAAGGCCCGGGCGCTGCCGGAAAAATACTCAGGCTTTAAAGCGAGCATGCTGGATATTGCCAACGCCCTTCAGCGCATCATCATCAACAACGAAGATACCGCGGCTGTTGTGGCGGATTTGGAGACACAGCTGAAAACGGATTATGTGAAATAGGGATTGATGGGAGATCGCGGGTATTCCCCTTCGGAGTACCCGCGCTTTTTAGAAAGGATCTTGGACGTGAAAAATAAACACAAAATTTCCAGCGTACAGACGGGGGATTCCCGTTTTGCGTTCCTGTGTATTTTACCGGCGTTTGCAGGGGTTGGACTGGTGGTGCTTGCCCCGATTCTCAAGGCGGTGTGGATGAGCTTTACGGATTACAAGCTCACAAGTGTGGCTCCGCCCCGGTGGAACAATTTCGCAAACTATAAAAGCCTGTTTTTGAGCGGAAAGGCGGGGGCGTATTTTGCCGTAACCCTGACCTTTATCGCAATGGTGGTTGCGATTCAGTTTTTATTCGCTTTGGCCGTGGCGCTGCTGCTGAATGCGCGGTTTATCAGGGGACGGAATGTGATGCGGGCGCTTTTTATGATCCCGTGGACCATTCCCTCCGTGGTGACCGCCCTGCTGTGGTCCTGGATGCTGCACTCTCAATACGGTGTGGTGAACTGGCTGTTGTTTCATATGGGGCTGATTGACAACATTAACCTGGTGTGGACCTCCAGCAGGACCCTGGCGCTGCCCAGCGTGATTATGGCCTGCGTGTGGAGACAGACTCCCTACATGATGGTGATGCTCTTGGCAGGGCTTCAGAGCGTGCCAAACGACCTGGTGGAGGCTGCGCGGGTGGACGGGGCCAATGGCTGGCATGTATTTGCGCATGTTATGCTGCCCTCCATCCGTCCGGTGATCGATACGTCTATTATGGTGGCGGTTATCAATAACTCCCAGATGTTTACAATTATTTACAATATGACGGGGGGAGGACCCACAGGCCGTACGACTACGTTCTCGGTAGGCGCATATCTGGAGGCGTTTATCAGCTACGACTTTGGAAAGGGATCGGCGTTGGGAGTGGTGTGGCTGGTCTTTCTGGGTGTTTTTGTCTTTTTGTATAAGCGTTATTCCGACAAAAAGGCAAGCAGCTACCTGTAAAATGGAGGTGAGAGAAGTATGAAAACAAAAAAAATCACACGCATTGTGGTGTACCTGCTACTGGTCCTGTCCATCGGCGCATTCCTGTTCCCGGTGTACTGGATGGTAATTTCCTCGTTCAAGAATAACAGCGCGCTCATTTCGTGGCCTCCCAGCTTTTCGCCGGTTTTCAGCAATCTGGATAACTACATTACCATTTTCGGAAACACCAAATACCTCACGTATTTTAAGAACAGCCTGATCACCTCCGGGGGTGCGGTTGTCATCAGCCTGTTCGTCTCCGTGCTGGCGGCTTATGCATTTTCGCGTTTTCGTTTCCGGTTTAAAAACCTGCTGATGACCTCCCTGATGAATATACAGGTATTTCCAGTGACAGTAATCGTGATCTCCCTCTTTACGTTTTATACCAAGCTGGGGCTGCAGAGCACTTATCAGGGATTGATTCTCGCGGAGCTGGTGTATTCGCTTCCGTTTACGGTGTGGTTCCTCAAGGCGTTTATGGACACGGTTCCCTTTTCCCTGGATGAGGCGGCCAGGATCGACGGCTGCTCCCGCCTGCAGGTGCTCCGGCAGATCGTGTTGCCGGTTGTGCAGCCGGGGCTGATCGCAATCAGCATCTATACGTTTCTGTATTCCTGGGATGATTTTGTATTTGCCCAAATCATCATGAAAAAGGAATCCATGAAAACGCTTCCCGTGGGAATGGCCAGCAGTTTTATCGGAGAATTTATTTTTGATTATGCCGGTATGATGACATTGTCCGTTCTGGCCTCTCTGCCGGTGGTGGTGGCGTTCATTTTCGCAGGAAAATATATGGTGGAGGGACTTACCAGCGGGGCGGTGAAAGGGTAGCAGCGTGCTGGATAAAATGAAAATACGGAAAACGCGCGGGGCAGCCAATACCCCGCAATACAAAAAACAGGTTAGCCAACGCGGGCTAACCTGTTTTTTGAAATAAAAAGTATTATTAAAAGGGAGGAGAGCTGATAATTGCTTATCAGCTCGAGTATTATGAAAAAAATCTTGTAAGCGTTATTTAGTTTAGTCGTTTTGTCTAACTGACTATGGTTAAAGTATATCCGGCAATCATGAATAGTTCATGTTGTTTATGTAAAGAGTTTTTAAATGATTTATGAACAGAATGTGAATGAGGGGCGTTGGGGAATCTGTCGTGTTTCACAGGTAACAAAAAAACTTAAAAATACTAAAAAAATGAGTAAATGTAATAAAACCGGAGTATGCTCAGGTGGACAAGCCGGTCCGGGCTGTCACCGGGCGCAGAGGCTGTTGACGAATGCCAGGTAACAGCCAAAGTCCCCGAGGCGTTTCCGGTTGTACGGGTCCTCCTCCTCATAGCCCAGGGTCTCGCGCCACGCGGCTTTATGGCCTTGAAGGCGAAGATATCTGGCAAGCTGGTTGAATTTGACGATCAGGGAGTTGTGGCAGGCCATGCGGCTGGAATCGCGGTCCGTCTTTTCAGCCCGGCTCCAGAGGAACCATTGGGAGCGGAAGGCGATATAACGGGTGGCGGTTGCAGCCAGTTCCTGGTAAAGCTCAAGGGCGTCCGGGTCATTGCCCATCTCAGACACCATGTCCCCGTGCAGCTGCTCCATCTCTTCCAGTGTAAGGCTGCGGTCCGCGGCCAGATAGGTTTTATAGGTATCAATCATTGTGCGCCTCCGAAGGTGTGGTTAAAGTGTTGTCTTTCTTAATTATACGTTGTTGTTAACCGTAGGTTGACGATAAGGGATACGTTTCCCTATTATACGTTGTCGTCAACCGCAGGTTGACGATAAGGGATACGTTTCCTTATTATACGTTGTCGTTAACCGCAGGTTGACGATAAGGGATACGTTTCCTTATTATACCATAAAATGCATGGAAAATGAGGCCGGCCGCCGGATTTGCCGTTGCTTTTGAAACTATTTTTGAAAAATACCGAATTTATAAAACCGGACGGGCGGCTCAAACGTCTTATAGGCAGGAACGGGAAAATGAAAAAGGAGGCGGAAAGGAGGTTTTATGGATTTTTTTAAGATTATCAACGACATTGCCGCGGAGACGCGGATGAATATGGGGGAAAAGGTGCGGATGCTGATCCGGATTCTGGTGGGCATTTCGCCGAAACGGATCGAATGCCACAGGCGGGCCGGGCCGCCGGCGGGCGGGTATCCGGGGGAGAAGTCCCTGGGTCCGGGGCCGGATGGCGCGATGGCGGCGGGAAGCTGCGCGGGGAAAATGAAGACGGCCGGGCCGGAGACTACTCGTCCTCACGATATTCAATAATATCGGCGACACCGCATTTTAAAATCCGGCAGAGCTGGTTGACGGTGTTGGTGGAAATACTGTTCCCCTGCTTGATGCTGTAGTAGGTAGCGCGGCTGAAGCCGGCCTTTTGCAGCTTATAGGAAGTGATCTTCTTTTCTTTCATGGTTTTGAACAGCGGTTCATAGCTTATCATCCCGTACCTCCGGCTGATGTGATGATTTAAGTATAGGGGGCTTGAAAACGATTGAATATGTACGAATATACGAGTATAATTGGAACGGGACGGAGGGCTGGTCCGGCCGTCGCAGAGTCAGGAGGTGGAGCGTATGGACCAACGGTGGAAGTATAATTTTATAATACACATTCTTTTGAGTATTATGACAGTTCTTGCGGCAGCCGCGCTGTTTTTATTTTATGAGAACCGGCTGGCGGAGGACATGATCCGGGAGCTGAACCGGGATTATGAGGAGCTGCTGCGGGAGCGGGGAGCCGGTTCCGGCGGCGAATGAAAAAATTTTAAATTATTTTCAAATATTTAAAACCGGCGGGGGATCGCAGGCGTCTTTAAGGCATAGGCAATCAAATTGGATCGACAGACCAACTATCAGGAGGGTAAAAAAGATGAACAAAACGAAACGTATTGCACTGATCCGGCTGGGGGCAGCCGCCGTAATGACCGCGATGACCGCGTCCACCGCATTAGCGGGCACATGGCAGTCCGGGGCCGCAGGCTGGCGCTATCACAACGACGGCGGGCAGCCTGTGGGTGGCTGGATTCAGGATGGGGCGGAGTATTACCACACGGATGAAAATGGTTACATGCAGACCGGGTGGTACCAGGATATGGCCGACAACGGCCGCTGGTATTATCTGAATCCGCAGCAGGGCGGGCCCCAGGGCGCTTTAAAGACCGGCTGGCTGCTGGACAACGGCAGGTGGTATTTCCTGGACACCCGGATCGGGGGGCCAAGGGGCAGCCTGATGAGCGGCTGGCAGTGGATCGACGGGAAATGTTATTATCTGGACCCGGCGCAGGGCGGCGCCATGGCGGCGGACTGCATCACGCCGGACGGTAGCCGGGTGGATGCTTCGGGAGCCTGGGTGGACGGAAACGGCGTTCCTCATTACGAGGAGGGGAAGGGGATTTCCTCCACTGTGACCGTGGACATCACCGCCCAGGGTCCAGGAGGCGCGGTAACCGGCTCCGGTGAACGTACAGCGGGAGGTTCCGGTGGAGGAAGCGGTTCCGGCAGTGGAAGCGGGAGCAGCTACAGCGGCATTTATGGGGAGGATTTTGAGTGGAGCGATTATTCCGACGATTCGGTCAGCCGTTCGGCCAACGATTTTGAGAACGGCAACTACGGGATGATGGACTCCGACGAGCGGGAGGAGATGAAAGAGGCCATTGAGGATTTCAAGGACACCTATATCACCTCCGGCATGAGCGATTTCGAGAAGGAGATCATGATCATCAAATGGCTGGTGGAGAATTGCAGCTATGAGAAGGCCAAGGATTGGTCCCGGGCAACCGGTTACAGCTGCATCGTGGAGGGCAAGGCACAGTGCTCCGGTTACGCGGATGCGTTTTTGCAGACGGCAAAGGCCTGCGGGCTGGAGGTCCGGTATGTATACAGCAGCACCCACGCCTGGAACCTGATCAAGCTGGACGGCGAGTGGTACCACGTGGACGTGACCTGGGAGGACCCGGTGGGAAGAAACGACTACGGTTTTTCCGGGTTGCGCAACCTGTACATCAACCTGGAGGACGATGAGATCAAGGGCGTGTCCCACCACCACAGCTGGCAGCCGGACCGGATTAAGGCCAGGGGAAGCGCCTATGGCCGCAAGGTGGTGGCCCAGTATCTGAAGGACGGCACCATCGACACCTCCAAAGGCGAGAGCTTTAAAGAGCAGATGGACGGGTATTTCGACAAGGTGACCAATGAGGACGGCAGCAACAGTTTTATCTATACCAGCACCGGGGCTACGGCGGACCGGATCTGCGCCTACCTGGAGACCATAATTGAGGCCAAGAGCGAGAACTTCGGCTTTTTGGTCCGTTATCCCTCCGCGTATACGGCTCAGGTGACGGGAAACTACAGCAAACTGGTGAAGATTAACAACGAGATTGAGGAGAAGGTGAACAGCCGGATCAATGAGAAGTATCAGAACGTGCTGAAAAATCCGGTGAGAATCTCCCTCTTTCTGAAACGGGATGCGGACGTCAACTATTACGCGTATGAGAACGGAAGCCTTTACTATCAGGAGGGACAGGGAAGGAAGATCAATTATCTGGTGCGTTTTGTGGACACGGACGGAAATGAAGTCGGAACCCAGAGCGGCACGGGAGAGAAGAAACGGAGCGTCCAGCTGACGTTCCCGGAGGGGTACAGCTGGATCAGCAACGGCTCTGAGAACTGCAAGGTAAGCCAGGGGAAGGTTTCTTACGGTGGAAGGAGCTTCCAGATTCTGGACGGCGACGAGATCGAAGTGCAGATCCGCCTGAGAAAGCTGAAAACGGAGAACAGCAAACCGGTGGAGCAGGAGAAGGAGGTGCCGGAGACCGGGAAAGAGGCGGAGAGCGCGGGGAATATAGCGGAGAGTAAAGAGGAGAACAAAACGGAGAATCAGCAGCCGGAGAAGGCTTCGCCGTCCTCCGCGGACAGGAGATAGGAATCCGCCGCCGTTCATTGTAGACAGAGAATAAGAATCCGCCGCCGGAGCGCGGCGGTCACACGATAAAGAGGGAAGAGGAGAGCAAAAATGGGATTGTTTTCGAAAAAAGCGTGCGGGATTTGTGGGAGAGAAGAGCGGATACCGACTACATTTTACAATGAGGACGGCGGGAAGACTGCGATTTGCAGCGAGTGCTGCAAGGAGCTGCAGCTGGACGGGATCGCCAGGTACTGCCGCTGGGATGGGAGGGTCCCATACTATGATACGGAGCTGGTGCCTTTTCTGCAGCGGCGGGCAGCACTGTTGGAGGGACTGGACCAGGTGACGGCTGTGGATGTGGGAAATGTGAGGATTTTCGAGCGGGGCCTGGCTTTCCTGGGACTGGAAGGAGTTGTGGTTTCCCTGGACGAGATTTATCTGATCACATATTTCCAGGTGGATGTGGGGATGATGTCGGAAACGCTGGAGGTTGTATTTTTTACCAGAAATCCCCAGTTCCCGGTGCTCTTCGAGTTCATTTCCCTGAAAGCGCATCCGTTGAGTTTTAACAAAAAGGCGAAGGAAGGGCGCGGCATGATGGAATCCCTGTATGGAGACATGTTAGGGGACGGCCTGATGTACCCGATGATGGAATACGGACAGCTGAAAAAACAGATGAAGGCCGATTACAAGGAGGGAAAATCGCCGGAGCTCAAGGCGCTGTTGTCACAGTTGGACGATATCCGGGCCGGATGGGGAAAATATAAGTTGGATAAGATCGCAGAACTGATGGAAAGAAAGACGCGGTAAATCGCAGGGGCGGAACGGAACCGACGGCTGAGGTATAACCGGAGGTTGTGGCGGAACAGGCGGCTGCGGTATAGACAGCGGCTGCGGCGGAATCGGTGGCTGCGGCGGAACAGGCGGCTGCGGTATAGACAGGCGGCTGCGGAGGAATCGGCGGCTGCGGCGGAACAGGCGGCTGCGGAGGAATCGGCGGCTGTAGCGGAACAGGCGGCTGCGGTATAGACAGCGGCTGCGGCGGAACCGGTGGCTGAGGCGGAACCGGTGGCTGAGGTGTAACCGGAGGCTGTGGTATAACCGGCGGCCGGAGGAGCATTTGTTTGCTTCTCCGGCCGCCTTTTTCGTGCTACGGGACACTGCCGCACGGCGGGCACTGGCGGAATCAGGAATTTTAAAAATAGTTTTAAAAAATAAAACCAAAGGCGATTGAAATGGGACCTATATAGTAGAAATAAATCAAACAGTAGATGAGAGAGGATGGAGAATCAGATGAGAGAACTGGGTCTGGGAATTGACAGGGTGTGCGGCCTTCTGTCGCCAAATAAAATCGCGGAGCGGCTGGGCCGTTCGGTTTCGCAGAATTCCGCAAGGCGGATGGATCCCCTGCTTAAAAACCTGCTGCGGCTGCTGTTGGTACTGTGCGAGGTTTCCCTGGTACTGAACATGGCCTCCTGTGGTGGTTCCACTTACAGTGGATTCGAGTTGATCCGGCGGACCGTGGTGTTTGAGATTAAACGGGAATACGAGTGGGGAGCGGTGGCGCTGACCTTTATCTCCGCGATGTCCCTGGCAGGCATGGCGGTTCTGGCGGCCGGAAAAGCGCCGTTTCGCACGCTTTGCGCCATAACCGCCCTGGACATGCTGTTGGCGGTGGGCGCGGTGGGATTCTATAAAATAAACGCCCTGTTTTACCCGCCTTCGGCAATGGGAATCGTGCACCCAAGATATGGCGCTTATGTAGCTGCGGCGCTGTACATAGCCGCTTTTGCCACCGCCGTGTACGGCAGGGCCTGTGAGATGTCGCGGGGGATCGGAACGGCGCTTTGGGACTACAGCCACCGGCAGGGGCCGTCTGCGGCGGAAGCGCCGTATGTTCTGGGGCAGGCCGTTCTCATGTTGCTCATGCTGTACCGCGTGCGGTCTGGGTGGATGGAGACGCGGATCATGCTGCAGGTGCTGCTGGCCATGGAGGCGGTACTGCTGCTTTTGACCTTGTGCCGTTCCCGGTACGCCGGTCCAGCTGCGGCAGCGGAAGTAATGGGCCTTGTCTATATGGGTTATGCGACAGTGGCAAACGGCCGGAGATTGGGCGTTTTGTTTTTGATCGCATTTCTGGCGGTTTTTGGGATGGCGGTCCGGCTGCTGTTTTTCTTGAACCGAAGGGTGGAAAAGGAAATGGTGGAAATGGGGAGAAGGAGAACGGAGGCGGCTGCCGGATCGCGGCAGGCGCCGCCCGCGTCCCGGCTACACGCCCCTACGGGAAGCCGTTTTTGTACCGGGTGCGGCGCCAGGCTGGACAGCGATTCCCTGTTCTGCCCGAGCTGTGGGAAGAAGCGCAGTCTCCGGTCCCGCGCAGCCCACTCTGAGGGAAAGCAGGAACCGGCTGGACAAACCCGGTAATATTTGCTATAGTTTAAAAAGACAAAAAAGAGCCGGTTTTCCGGCCTCAAGCAGAAGGAGAATCGCATATGAGCAACCCGATTGTTACAATTACAATGGAAAATGGAGACGTGATGAAGGCAGAGCTCTACCCGGAGATCGCGCCCAACACGGTAAACAACTTTATCAGCCTGGTCAATAAGGGATTCTATAACGGCCTGATCTTCCACCGCGTGATCCGTGGCTTTATGATCCAGGGCGGCTGCCCCGACGGAAACGGCATGGGCGGCCCCGGATACGGAATCAAGGGTGAGTTCAGCCAGAACGGCATTAAGAACGATCTGAAGCACACCCCGGGTGTGCTGTCCATGGCCCGTTCCATGATGCCCAACTCCGCAGGTTCCCAGTTCTTCATCATGCACAAGAACTCCCCCCATCTGGACGGCGCTTACGCTGCTTTCGGCAAGGTGACCGAGGGCCTGGACGTGGTGGACAAGATCGCCTGCGTGCAGACGGACTACAACGACCGCCCCATGACACCCCAGAAGATCAGCTCCATCACTGTGGAGACCTTCGGCGTGGACTATCCGGAGCCGGAGAAGTGCTGATTGATCTATGGTAAAGGAGATGGAGATCTGTGTGGACGGTTTGCGCCGCACAATCGTCATATCGGATGAACCGGAGGCCCTGCTGGCGGCGAAAGCCGCCGGCAGGGCCATTATTGGCGTGGAGCAGAAAGCGGGCGGGGCGTCCCTGCCCGCGGCCCGGTATATCGTTCCCGGCTGGGAGTTCGTCACCGAGGAGCTGGCCGGTCTGGTGCTGCGGCGGCATCTGGGCCTTCCCTGGACCATCGGAGTGACGGAGCGCCTGCTGATCCGGGAGCTGACCATGGGGGACAGAGAGGCCATTCCCGTTTCGGAGCTTAAGGCCGGGGAAGCCATGTTCGGGGACCCGGAAATGCTGCGGGCCTACATCGGGGGACAGTACGGATTCTACGAGTACGGCACCTGGGCCATCCTGGAACGGGACAGCGGCCATCTGGCAGGCCTGGCCGGGGTGAGCCAGCCGCGCCTGCCGGAGGCGCTGGAACAGCGCCTGAACGCACACATCGCCGGGAGCTGCCCGGGCCAGGCGTTTCTGGAGCTGGGCTATCATATTTTCCGGCCGTACCGGCGGAAAGGCTACGCTTTGGAAGCCTGCCGGGAGATTCTGGACTACACCTGCCAGGTGCTGTCCTGCCGCGCCTGCGCCATGATCGCAAATGAAAACAAGGCATCCCGCCGTCTGGCGGAACGCCTTGGTATGAAGCCGCTGACCCCGGGCGGCGAATTTATGGAAACAGATAGCGGATCATCTGAACCGCTGCTTCTTTACGCGGAGAGCCGTCAATCACCGCCAGATAAGGCGGATCCATGACGATTCCGGTGATCTCATAGAAGCGGGTTCCATCCAGGGAGACGGCGGCGGGGATCATCTGACCTTCGGAACCGGCGGCGCTGTACATTTCGCCTGCCAGCGCGGCGTACAAGTCGGCCGGGAGCAGTTCGCTTAAGTCCGCGAAGGCGTCGACCCCGGCATAGTGGTCGATGGAATCCCGGTCCGCGATGACCACGTCCAGCCCCCTGCTGGCGACCAGGGCGCTGATTTTCGCCATGGTGGCGTAGCCGAACTCTGTGACATTGTCGCCGTAAGTGGCCATCAGGCCGGTGTTGATCTCGATGATATCCTTTTTGCCGCAACCCAGGACCTGGCGCAGGTCCGCCTCCAGCGGGTCCATGCTGCTGGTGTCCCCGGAGCGGTCGTTGATCACGGCGATGGACAGGCGGGTGGTAAAGCTCTGGCGGTAAAGGGCGTTGCCGATCACACTGATCAGGCAGATCACCACCGCCAGAGCGGCCAGATGAAACTTATAATATTCCCAGATGTACCAGATTTTGTCCCTGGCGCTCATCTGTTTTAATTTCTCTTTTTCTATAGAAGCTTTCTCTTTCCAAGACATGGACATTCTCCTCTTTTGATGATATTTCCCGTGCATGTCCTATCATATCACAATTTCACCACAGCGTTCCATAAATTTTTATAAAATGTGGCGGCAGTCCGCCCGCAATCCGCCGCAACGCGAAATGGAACTGGTACTTTGCAATTTGCCGGTAGTTTGATATAATTGAGGAAACGCCTCTCTTGTCATCAACTTTCCGGTTGGTGACATGGCATAATTGAGGAAACGTATCTCCAGCCATCAACCTGCCGGTTTACGACATGGCAGAATCAGGGAAGCGTATTGTGGATCATCAGCCCGGGGCTGGTGGCAAGGTAGAAACGATTATTTTAATACTGACTGAGAAAGTAGAGGACATACTATGCTGCAGGGACTATTTAACTACGACAATCCGGTGTGGAGATTTATCGGCAAGCTGGGCGATCTGATCATTTTAAACGTACTCTGGATCGTCTGCTCCATCCCCATTTTTACCATCGGGGCCTCCACCACGGCCGTATATTATGTGACGCTGAAAATGGTCCGGGACGAGGAGGATTCCACGATCAAGTCCTTTTTCCGCTCCTTTAAGAGCAATTTTAAGCAGGCCACGGCCATTTGGCTGATTCTGCTGGCGGCTGGCGCGGTGCTGGCCTTTGACTTTTGGTTCTTCACCACCGGACAGATGAATTTGAGCGGCAATGTAAAGACGGTGATGATGGCGATTTTCGGCGGTTTTCTGCTGATTCTCTCATTTATTTTCACCTACGTGTTCCCGCTCCAGGCGCGGTTCTACAACCCGGTGAAACGGACGCTGTTCAATGCGTTTTTCATGTCCATCCGCCACCTGATCCAGACCATCGGCATTCTGGCCACGGATGTGCTGATCGCTTTCGGCTCTTATATGGCTCTGTTCTACATGCCCCAGGCCGCGTTGCTTATGATGCTGTTCGGCATGCCGCTTGTGGCCTTTGTCAACTCCTATTTCCTCGCGTCGATTTTCAAGCGCTACATGCCCAAGGAGGACACGGAGCGGGGCAACGGTATGAGACCGCTGTTTGAGGATGAGGACGAGGAAACCCTGGCCGCGATCCGGAGCCTGAAGGGCGAGGACGCAGAGAAATAACGCGGAATGAGAAATCAGATATCCCCTGCGGTGATTTGCCGCAGGGGAGTTTTTGAATGAAAGGGGCGGCGGGGTAGTCTACGGCCCGGAATTTGGGCAAACCGGCGAGGGAGTCTACGGCCCGGAATTTAGTCCCCCCGGCGTCCCCGTCCGTTAGTTTCCCGCTAAAATCTCCGGTAACTTGAATTTTCCACTTGCTATTTCTGCGAAAGTAATGTATACAATATAATGTATAATAAAAACAGGAATACATACAAAATACAATTTCCAGATTGTTCCGGTTCCGCCCAGGGCGGACGGGGGCAGTTTCAACATTTTGTCCGCGGCGGCAGATAGACAGACCGCAGCGGTATTACAAACAGAGAAGGGAATGTGAACGGAATGATTACACATTTGCGGCTGAAGGCCTACGGGAAGATCAATCTGGGGCTGGATGTGCTGGGGCGGCGCGAGGACGGCTATCACGAGGTGCGCATGATCATGCAGACGGTGCGCCTCCACGACAGCATCGACCTGTACCGCACAAGGGAGCCGGGCATCCGCCTGGAGACCAATCTGTACTACCTGCCGACCAATGAGCAGAATCTGGCGTACCGTGCCGCCAAGCTTCTGATGGACGAGTTCGGCATCCGGGAGGGAGTTTCCATGCACCTGCGCAAGTTTATCCCCGTGTCCGCGGGTATGGCGGGAGGCAGCACGGATGCCGCCTCCGTGCTGTTCGGCGTGAACAAGATGTTCGGCTTAGGGCTGGGCGTCAGGGCGCTGATGGAGCGGGGCGTGACGCTGGGGGCGGATATTCCCTACTGCCTGATGCGGGGGACGGCCCTCTCCGAGGGCATCGGCGAGAAGCTGACAGCGCTCCCGCCCGTTCCGCAGTGCCAGGTGCTGATCGCCAAGCCGGGGATCAGCGTGTCCACCAAGGTGGTCTACGAGGCATTGGACGCCATGGAGTTAAAGCCGGAGCAGCACCCGGATATCGACGGCATGATCCGCGCGATCCGGGAAAAGGACCTCCACCGGGTGGCAGGGAAATTCGGCAACGTTCTGGAGCTGGTCACGGCCGGGAGATACCCGGTGATCGGCCAGATCGAGCAGGCCATGCTGGAGTGCGGGGCGGAAAACGCCATGATGAGCGGCAGCGGCCCCACCGTGTTCGGACTGTTTACCAACCCGCGGGCGGCTGAGGCGGCCTATGAGGCGCTGCGTTTCGGAAAATACGCCAAACTGGCAAAACAGGTTTATCTGACCGGATTTTACAACGTGAAACGAGATTGAATACAGGAGGCCAAGGTGATGGAGAACAATTTTAAAGTGAATATGAACGAATATCTTCCGCTGCGCGACGTGGTGTTCAACACCCTGCGCCAGGCGATCTTAAAGGGCGAGCTGGCCCCCGGGGAGCGGCTGATGGAGATTCAGCTGGCTGAGAAGCTGGGAGTGAGCCGCACGCCCATCCGGGAGGCCATCCGCAAGCTGGAGCTGGAGGGACTGGTGCTGATGATTCCCCGCAAGGGCGCGGAGGTCGCCAAGATTTCGGAGAAGAGCCTGCGGGACGTGTTGGAGGTTCGGCGCTCCCTGGAGGAACTGGCCATCGAGCTGGCATGCCAGCGCATGACCGAGGAGGAGCTGGCCCAGCTGGAACAGGCCCAGGCGGCCTTCAGCAGCGCCATTTCCCGGGGCGTGGCCATGCCCATCGCAGAGACGGACGAGCACTACCACGACATTATCTATCAGGGAACCTACAACGACAAGCTGGTGCAGATGCTCAACAACCTGCGGGAGCAGATGTACCGCTACCGTTTGGAATATATCAAGGACGAGGACAAACGCCAGGTGCTTTTAGTGGAGCACGAGCACATTCTGGCGGCCCTTAAGGGGCGCAACATCGCGGAGGCCAAGACCGCCATGCGCGAGCATATCGACAACCAGGAAATCACGGTGTCGCGGAACATTAAGGAGAAGGAACAGGAGAAGCCGGTGCGGGGGAGAAAATGATGGAGGAGAAAAATTTTAAGGAGCGCTATCTTGCGGGGGAGATCCCCTTTGAGGAGATCGACCGCTATATCAGTATCTGGAACAACAGCGACGATCCCAGAACGCTGGCCCAGTATCTGGGCCTGAACGCCAAGGAGGAGGACGTCTGGATCGACGTCAGCGACGAAGCGTTGGAGGAACTGTTGGAGAGCCAGAGGAAATAAGCGAGGTGATGGGCCGCAGTCAGCGTCCCATTACAGTCAAAAGGCAGGCCGCCGGGAAGCGTATCCCCGGCGGCCTATATTGTTTGTTTTGCGCAGTGGCGCGCCTAACGGCTCCGCCCTATTGATCCCCCGCATCCCTCCCAAGCCCCAAAAGTTCGGCCAGACGGAAGCGGACCTGCACCCTGGGCTTGCCGGAGTTATGGTCCGTCCGCTCCTTTTCCGGCAGAAGGGCTTCGTAGTCCTCGTCCGGGATCAGGGATTTGAGGGTTTCCTTGGAGCGCTCCGGGACCACCGCGTTCATGGAGTCCGTGTAGCACAGCGGCGGATAGAGCACGCACCACCAGTTGTGTCCCTGGCCGCTGCCGATGGTGATCCGGGCCGCATCGTATGTACCGCAGGGAAACACCATGTCCCCGTAAGCTTTGGTGGGAAAATAGTCCCGTGCCAGCTCCAGCTTCACCGGGTAATCCTTTCCCTGGGAAAGGATATAAGTCCGGGCCATCTCCTCGATTCCGTCCCTGTGCTCCATCAGCCATCCGGCCGTCTCTTCCTTGGTGGCGTTTCCACCCAGGTTTTCATTGACATAGTTGATCACCAGCCCCTTTACCTCCATTTTAAGCTGCTGGTCCTCGTCGCTGTCGCTGTTGGCCAGGATGTGGAACCGCAGGATTTCCGGGGCGATTCGGGCCGCGAGGGCTTCATTTCCCTGCTGTCTGGCGGACATGGCGATGAGAAAGGCGGTAAAAAAGCAAAGTGCGCTGACGCACAGGCTGATTTTATATTTCATAACGATTTTCCTCCTATTATGTTCCATATATTCTCTGGCAGGCAGCGGGCTTTGGGAAAGCTCACCTGTAAATGGAAAGGTTACTGTACACTCCGTTCCCAGTAACACGCTTCGCGATGCACAGAAACGGCAAAAAACGCCGTTTCGCGCCGCTATCCTCGGGTTTTCTGTGACTTCCGCTGCGCTCCACTCACAAAAAACGCCTCGCGGGATATTGCCTGTGAACAGTAACATTGTAAGGACCGCTGTCTGGTAAAATCAAATTCAATGCTGTTGTAATTATTGACACATATGGTATAATGTAAACACTGCGGAAGAATATATTGTGTTGGAGTGTTTTTCCCAGCCGGATTTACATATTTATATATTGCATAGAAGCGAAGCATGAGGAGAGTATCATGGGTAAAATAAGAGTAGTCGTTTTGTTCGGCGGGCAGTCGTCGGAGCACGTTGTGTCCTGCATGTCTGCGGCCAATGTCATAGACCGGATCGATCAGGAGAAATATGAGCTGCTGCTCATCGGTATCACCGAGGAGGGCCGCTGGATCAGGACGGAGTGTGTGGAGGACATCCGCAGCGGAAGCTGGAGGGATGGAACCGTGAGCGCGGTGATCTCGCCGGACGCCACCGAAAAGTGCGTGATCCTGATGGACGGGGAGTCCGCAGAGCGGGTACCCGTGGACGTGGTGTTCCCCGTGTTACACGGGCTGTACGGGGAGGACGGAACCGTCCAGGGACTGCTGGAGCTGGCGAAGATCCCCTATGTGGGCTGTGGTGTGCTGGCATCCGCGGTTTCCATGGATAAACTGTTTACCAAGATCATCGTGGACAATCTGGGCGTGCGCCAGGCGGAGTACGAGCCGGTGACGCGGGAGCAGCTGGCCCATATGGAGGCCGTGACGGAGCGGATCGAAGGGCATTTTTCCTACCCGGTGTTCATCAAGCCGTCCAACGCCGGTTCCTCCAGAGGCGTCAGCAAGGCGGAGAACCGTGAGGAGCTTAAAGCAGGGCTTTTGGAGGCGGCGCGCCACGACCGCAAGATTCTGGTGGAGGAGGCCATTGTGGGCCGGGAAGTGGAGTGCGCGGTGTTCGGCGGAGGGGCCGAGGAGGTTGTGGCCTCAGGCGTGGGCGAGATCCTGGCCGCTGCGGAATTCTATGATTTTGAAGCCAAGTATTACAACGAGGAGTCCCGCACGGTGACGGACCCGGAGCTGCCGGGGGATGCCGCAGAGCGGATCCGCCAGACCGCAGTTTCCGTATTCCGGGCGGTGGACGGCTACGGTCTGGCGCGGGTGGACTTCTTTGTGACGGAGGACGGGGAAGTGGTGTTTAACGAGATCAACACCCTGCCCGGATTTACGGCCATCAGCATGTACCCCATGCTGTGGGAGGCCAGAGGCGTGAGCAAGGAAGAACTGGTGGAAAAGCTGATTGCCCACGGTTTAAAGCGTTTCGACTGACCGGTCGGGCGCGGACACCGCGCGGGCACTGAACAGTTGCGAAGGAAGGAATTTGAATCATGACGAAGGACGTACTGATTACGATCAGCGGAGTACAGATGTTGGATGACGACGATGAGGATGTGGAGATGGTCACCCGGGGGGACTATTACCAGAAGAACGGCAAGCACTACATCATGTATGACGAACAGATGGAGGGCTTTGAGGGCACGGTGAAGAACATCATCAAGGTGTCTCCGGGCAGCGTGGACATCATCAAGAAGGGGATCACCAGCGCCCACATGCAGTTTGAGAAGAACAAGAAGAATCTCTCCTGCTACAACACCCCTCTGGGGGATCTGGTCATCGGCATCCAGGCGAACCGGATCCGCATCGACGAGGAGGAGGACTGCCTGAAGATCAACGTGGAGTATTCGCTGGACATCAACTACCAGCACGCTTCGGACTGCAATATTATGTTGGATATTCAGTCCGTCCAGGGGGCGTAGCTGCACGGTGATTGGCTGTCTGAGGGAAGTAGTTACAGCGCAGTGAAGCTGCCGCCATCTGACGATGGAGCGATCGTTGGGCGGCGGCTTTTTTCAACCGCAGATGCGAGGGGGATGGAAGATGTACAGAGTGCTCATTGTGGACGACGAGATTATGATTCGCAGAGGCCTCAGCAAGATCATCAAATGGGAGCAGATCGGATTCGAGCTGGCGGGCGCGGTGGGGGACGCCCAGGAGGCCCTGAAGGTGTTGGAGGGGGCCCAGGTGGACGTGCTGCTGACGGATATCAGCATGCCGGAGATGACCGGGCTGGAACTGATCCGGCTGGCAAAGGAGCATCAGCCCAGGATCAAGACCGTGGTGATCAGCGGCTACAGCGAATTCGACTACGCCATCGAGGCCATCAAGCTGAAAGTGGAGAATTACATATTAAAGCCCCTGGACCCCAAAAAGATCACCGAGATCTTTGAAAATCTGAAAAATGCCCTGGACGAGGAGCAGAAGAACGAGCAGAAGGTGATGTATTTCCAGTCCGAGTACGAGATGCTGCGGGGCGTGGACGCCGAGAGCAAGGGCTGCCAGGAGGAGTATCAGGCCCAGCTGATCCAGATGCTGGAGGAGGGCCGCTACAGCAAGATGGACACCTTTGTGGAGCAGCTGTTCGCATTCCTGACAGAGGGAAAGATCGATATCCGCGATTACTGCCTGAAGGCCCTACGCAACGCCGCGCTGTACTTTCACCTGGAAAATCCTCCGCTGTTCAGCATTTACCGCCTGAAACAGGACTCCCCGGAGTATATCGAGGAAGGGAAGCAGCGCTTCCGGGAGGACTTACACCTGCTGATGGCCCAGCTGCGGGACACCACGGAGAGCACGGCGATTCTGGTCAGCAGCCAGGCCCGGCGCTACATCGAGCTGCACTACCGGGACAAGAATCTGTCCCTGCGGGAGGCGGCGGATCATCTGGGCGTCAGCTACGGCTACCTGTCCACCGCCTTTGCCCGGACCTACGGCAAAAATTTCAAAGCCTACCTGATGTCCCTGCGGGTCGAGAAGGCCAGGGAGCTTTTGATGGAGCGGAAATATAAGATATACGAGATTGCCGACATGACCGGCTACGGCAGCTCCCGGTATTTCACGGAGGCGTTCAAGCGCCGGTACGGCATCTCCCCGGTGGACTATTTGAGCCGCTTAAACGGAGGGATGGAACGTGAACGCAATGAATAAGGAGATGACCCTGCGCAACCGCTTTATTCTGACCTCCTACCTGTCCATCGTGTTCCCGGTGATTCTGATCTGCGTGGTCAGCTATGTCCTGCTCAGCGGCAACTCGCGCAAGTTTGCCGTCCAGGCCAGCAACGAGGTGGTGCAGCAGAAAAGCGGGGATATCAACACAAAGCTCCAGGGCCTGGAGGTGACGCTGCGGGATGTGATTTACAGCCCCGAGCTGCAGAAGATTTTAAGCGCCTGGGACCCGGAGACCAGGGACAAGCCCTATCCCCGGGAGTCGGTGGACCACACCATTTCCCTGGCGTCCAACTCCCTTTATATGATGCACAATATCGTAATCTTCTCCCTGGACGGCGAGATGATCGGCAGCATGTTCGAGTTTGACCCGGACCGCAGGGCTGACAGCTATCCCTGGTATGAGACTGCGGCGGAGTCCAACGGCGAGACCATCTGGCTGAAGGACACGGTGGAGATGATCCGGGACAACTACGGCCTGCACATGTCCATTTCCGGCGTGAAGAAGATCCGGTCGGTCTACGATTCGGACGTATCCCGCATCGGCCGCGATCTGGGTTACGCCTATTTTACCATGAACCTGGACAGCCTGCTGAATTTCAACCAGCTGGAGTACGTCAGCCAGGGGCGCAAGGTATTTGTGGTGGCCGGGGATGCGCGGATTCTGGGAGGAAGCGATTTGAGGCAGAGGGGAAGCCGGTTCGACGCCTCCCTGCTGGACAAGGGCCGAAACAACACTTATGTGACCTTTGACGGCCGGAAATACCTGCTCACCTTTGGCCCGACGGACCCTTCCGTGGACTGGTACACGGTCTGCCTGACCGAGCGCTCCTACATTTTAAAGGACGCCCACACCGCCATTATGTCCTGCAGCGGCGTGGCCGTCGTGCTCCTGGCCGTGTTCTGCTATATTTCCGTGCGCAACGCCGAGTCCTTAAGCCGGCCCATCAAGGGCCTGCAGAAGGAATTTGAGATGGTGGAGGAGGGCAATTTCGACATCGAGATCAAGGAGAAAACCGGCATTTTGGAGGTGGACAACCTGTTTTCCCGCTTCCATGTGATGGCCTACCGGCTGGACAATCTAATTCACAAGGTGTACGAGGCTCAGATCAAGGAGCAGAAGCTGATCGTGGAGGCCAGGCAGGCCCAGCTTCAGTCCCTGCAGATGCAGATCAACCCCCATTTCCTCTACAACACCCTGGATTCCATCAACTGGATGGCCCTGATGGAGGGAAATGAGGAGGTGTCCCGGATGATTCTGGCTCTGGGCCACTTATTCCGCAACAGCATCAACACTTCCGGAATCTACACCACGGTCCGGGAGGAGATCGAGAACATTGAGCTCTACATGTTCCTGGAGCAGGTGCGCTTTGAGGGCAGACTGAACTTTCAGGTGGATGTGGACGAGGAGGTTATGGGGGAAACGCTGTTAAAGCACACCTTGCAGCCTCTGGCGGAGAACTCCATCAAGCACGGGATCGAACCCTACCACATCAAGGGCGAGATCCGCATTGCCATCACCGGCGACGGGGACAAGCTGTGCATCGTGGTCTCGGACAACGGCAAGGGGATGAAGGATGAGGTGCTCTCCTCCCTGCAGCAGATGTGGGCCAACATTGAGAACGCGCAGGAGACCAGGTCCGGCAGCCGGGGCGGCGTGGGCATCCGCAACATCATGAAGCGGCTCTGGCTCTGCTACGGGGACCAGGCTTCCTTTATGGTCAGCAGCCGGGCGGAGGAGGGGACCCGCATGGAAATCCGGTTTCCCAGGTGCGCTCCGGTGAAAAAAACTGACAAATTGGACGGTGAATGAAATAATCTGATGAAAAAGTAAATTTTCCGCGTTGTTCTGAAAAAAGGACATTGATATGATAGAGGCATGCAGCGGTATGGATGTCACCCATACTCCTGCGTGCCTGTTTTTTTGCCTTAGGTCCGCCTGTTTGGGGACCAAGCGTGTACAGGCGGAGCGAATAATCCATTCATTCTAAGGAGGAAGCAATATGAAAAAGACAGTGGGTTTCCTGATGTGTCTGGCGGCAGCCGGAATGCTTGCGGGCTGCGGCGGAAAGACCGATGCCGGAACCAGCGCCACAACTGCGGCGGGCGGCGGCACTGAGACCACGGCCCAGGGGGAGAGCAAGGCTGAGGCAGCCGGAGAGCCGGTGGTGATCAACTACTACGACTGGGATATTCCGGATCAGAAATTTATCGACGACTTTAACGCAGCCAACCCGGACATCCAGGTGGTGGTCCACAGCATTCCCGCCAACGGCGAGCGCCTGACCAAGCTGGACATCCTGGCCATGAGCGGCGGTGACATGGACGTTATGCCCATCTCCGACGGCGATCAGTTCACACGGTTCGAGTCCGGCATGCTGGCTCCTCTGGATGAGTTTATCGAACGGGACGGCCTGGATATGGAGGCTTCCTTCGGAAAATACGCGATTTGGGGACAGTCCGACGGCAAGTATTACGGAATTCCCTTCCGCGCCACCCAGACCGGTATCTACTATAATAAAGACATGTTCGACCAGGCGGGCGTAGCCTATCCGTCCGACGACTGGACATTGGACGAGTACATCGAGACTGCCAGAAAGATGGCCGAGTGGGGCAAGGACCAGGGCATCTACGGCACCTACACCCATACATACGCCAACGAGTGGGCCACGGTAGCGGCTCAGAAGGGCGAGTGGTACACCGCCGACGGCAAGTGCAACATCAAGGATCCCGCATGGCAGACCGCTCTGGAGACCCGCAAAATGCTGGACGACGAGGGAACCCAGATGCCTTACGGCCAGATCGTAGCTGTGAAAGCCGTGATCAACAGCTCCTTCTTAGGCGGCAAGGAAGCCATGGTCAACGCCGGAAGCTGGCTGGTCCGCGATATGAAGAACAAGGACAAGTTCCCCTTTGATTTCAATGTCGGCGTGGCCTACCTGCCCCGCTTTGACGAGTCTGTGGAGGGACCGCGCAGCAACTATTCCTGTTCCGTGCTGGGAATCCCGGAGAACTCCAAGCACAAGGAGGAGGCATGGCGCTTCATCCGTTACTATGTTGAGGAGTGCTCCAACTACATCGCGGCCTCCGGAAACCTGCCCACCTACCTTCCCGCGTATAACGACGAGATGGTGAACATTTTCTGCGAGGGATCCGGCCTGGATGTGGAGTACGGCAGAAAGTTCTTTGACGGCGACGTGAAGCTGACCACCAACAAGATCATCGGACCCTGCGGCGCGCAGTACATGCAGATCGGCAAAGAGGAGATCGAGCAGTATTTCAACGGTGAAAAGAACCTGGAGGAGACTCTGGACAATATCGAGAGACGTGTAAACGAAGAGCTGGCGAAACAGTAAGCGGCTTGCAATTCAAGAGGGGAAGCGGTGTCGGCTATGAAAGCGAAAACGAAACTCAACAAAATTCAGCTGAGGGAGGAGCGGGCCGGTTACGGCTTCCTCCTCCTCAGTTTAATCGGAACCACCATCTTTATCATCGTACCGATTCTGATGTCCATGTTTTTGGGCTTCACCACCTGGAATCCCATGAAAGGGCTGGCCGGCCTGGACTTTGTGGGACTGCAGAACTTCAGGGATATGGCGGGGGACGAGCGGGTTTGGGCCGCTCTCCGGAACAACCTGGTGTATTCCCTGTCCTACGTTCCTCTGACAATCTCCATCGCGCTGGTGCTGGCGGGACTTCTGAACAAATTTGTATTCTGTAAAATCCCGATCCGGATGATGACGTTTATGCCCTACATCTCCTCGCTGGTATCCGTTGCCACGGTGTGGATGGTGTTGCTCTATCCGGACAACGGCCCGGTCAACGGCATTCTGTCCAATGTGTTCGGCGTGGCCAACCCGCCCAAGTGGTTTATCAGCTCGGACTGGGCCCTTAAGGGCATCATCATGATGTCCGTGTGGCACGACGTGGGATATTACTGTATCATTTTACTGGCTAACATGCAGGGGCTGTCCAAGGAGGTCTACGAGTCCGCGGCAGTGGACGGGGCAAACGCCTTCCAGACGTTTTTCCGAATCACGATTCCCATGCTCTCGTCCAGCATTTTCTTCTGCATCACCCTGGCTACCATCAACTCCTTCAAAATCTTCGACCAGGTCAACATCATCACAGAGGGCGGGCCGGGATTTTCCACCACCGTGCTGGTGCAGAGCATCTATTACTATGCCTTCAAGGAGTACAAGATCGGCTATGCGGCCGCGGTGGCCATCGTTTTGTTCCTGGTAATCTTTACATTCTCGACGGTTTTACAGAAACTGGAAGAGAAGCTTACCTATTAGGAGGGGCGAGATGACATATAAAAATAAACGGCTGATGGCCAGAATCATCACGACAATTATTGTGGGAGCGCTGGCGCTGGTGTTCATATTTCCGTTTTTGTGGATGCTCTCTACCTCCTTCAAATATGAGATCGACGTGATGGAGTTCCCGGTGCGTCTGATTCCGAAAAAATGGAATTTTCAGAACTATGTCACCGTGTTCACCAAGAGTGATTTCCCGGGGTATTACCTGAACTCCATCAAGGTGACGTTCACCACAATCGTGGGCGAGCTGTGTATCACCACCATGGCGGCTTACGCCTTCGCCCGGCTGAATTTCCGGGGAAAAAAGTTCCTGTTCACCATGTATCTGTCCACCATGATGATTCCCGGACAGGTGCTGCTTCTGCCTAAATACATTTATTTTTCCCAGCTGCACATCACCAACACCCATCTGGCGCTGATTATGCCGGGTCTGTTTTCCGTGTTCGGCGTGCTGCTGATGCGGCAGGTGTTCATGCAGATTCCGTATGAGTACACGGAGGCCGCCTACATCGACGGCGCCTCCCATCCCACGATTTTCCTCAAACTGATTCTGCCTCTGGCAAAGCCCGGACTGATGACGGCCCTGCTTCTGGCCTTCACCTGGTCCTGGAACGATTACATTAACCCGCTGGTATTTTTGTCCAACGACAAGCTGTTCACCCTCACCGTCGGCCTGCAGCGGTTCCAGGAGGATGCCTCCACGAACTACGCGCTGATCATGGCGGGGGCCACCGTATCCCTGATTCCGCTGATCGCGCTGTTCCTGTTTACACAGAAGTATTTCATTGAGAGCTTTGCCTCAGCGGGCGTGAAGGGCTGACAAGAAAGGAGATTTGCACAATATGAACAAAGTACGTTTTGGTATGATCGGCGTCGGCAACATGGGAACCAGCCACTGCGGCTGGCTTGTGAATAACCGCATCGAGGGTGCCTGCCTGAGCGCAGTGTGCGACATTGACGAGGGCCGCAGAAACTGGGCAAGGGAGAACCTGCCCACAGACGTAAAAATCTATGACAATTATCTGGACCTGCTGGACAGCGGTCTGGTGGACGCGGTGGTGATCGCGGTTCCCCACTACCTGCACCCGGAGATGGCCATCGCGGCCCTGGAGCGGGATCTCCACGTGATGGTGGAAAAACCCGCTGGCGTGTACGTGAACCAGATCAAAGAGATGAACGCCGCGGCCGCCAGGAAACCCCAGCTGGTGTTCGGCATGATGTTCAACCAGAGGATGAACCCCCTTTACCAGAAGGTGAAGGCCATTTTGGAGGAGGGCACCATCGGGGACATCCGCCGGGTGAGCTGGATGATCACCAGCTGGTGGAGAACCCAGAAATATTACGATTCCAGCGCCTGGAGAGCTACCTGGGCCGGGGAGGGCGGCGGCGTGCTGGTCAACCAGGCCCCCCATCAGCTGGACCTGCTCCAGTGGCTGTGCGGCATGCCCGTGAACATGCAGGCTCATCTGAAATACGGCTCCCACCGCGACATCACGGTGGAGGACGACGTGACCGCGTATTTTGAGTACGCCAACGGAGCCAGCGGCACCTTTATCACCTGCACCCACGACGCCCTGGGCACGGACCGCCTGGAAATCCACGGCGACAACGGCAAGATCATCATCACGGACAGCAAGACCGTGACCGTGAAGAAGTTAAACAAACCCGAGGAAGTGCTGAACCGGGAGCTGGATTTCCGCCAGATGCTGGCCCTGGTGAAGGGACAGACCGGGGAAAAGCTCTACACCGAGGAGAGCTTCGAGTGCCCGGAAAACTGGGATCAGCAGCACATCGACGTGCTGATCAATTTTACCAATGCCATTCTTCACGGCGAGGAGCTGATCGCTCCGGGCGCGGAGGGCGTGAAGGCGGTGGAGATCGCCAACGCCATGTTCCTGTCCGACTGGCTGGGCCGCACGGTGGAGATGCCGGTGGACGGGGATCTGTTCTATGAGAAACTGCAGGAGAGAGTGAAAAAGGAGCAGGGCGAACATTGAAAACATTTAAAACAGGTATTATCGGATTAGGGACTGTGTCCAGGACCCATCGAAACGCCCTGGCGCAGCTGGATCACGTGGAACTGACGGCGGTGAGCGACGTGAAGCCTGAGAAAAAGGACGAGCTTGCCGAGGGGGTTCATTTCTATCAGGATTACGAGGAGATGCTGGATCAGGAGCAGCTGGACGCGGTGCACATCTGCCTGCCCCACTACCTGCACCTGCCCGCTGTCACGGCCTGCGCCAAGCGGGGGATCAACGTGCTGTTAGAGAAGCCCAGCACCATGAACACCGCCGAGCTGCGGCAGATGCAGGCGCTGGACCGGGAGTACGGCTTCAAGCTGGCAGTCTGCTTCCAGAACCGCTTAAACCCCACCTTTGTAAAGCTGCAGGAGCTGATCGGTTCCGGCGAGTACGGAAAGCTTTTGGGCGTCAAGGGCGTGGCCATCTGGTCCCGGAACATGGGCTACTACAACGCCGCTCCCTGGCGGGCCAGCATGGCCCAGGCGGGCGGGGGCTGTATGATCAACCAGGCCATCCACACCCTGGACCAGCTTCAGCTTCTGGGCGGCCCCATCCGCTCGGTGAACGGCCAGGTCTGCAATCTGGCGCTGAAGGAGATCGAGGTGGAGGACACGGCCATCGCTCATATTGATTTTGAAAACGGGGTGACCGGCACCTTTTTTGGAACGGTTACTTATGTGAAAAACTCCAGCATCGAGGTTCAGGCCGTTTGTGAGAAGGGCAGCTTTACCATCAAGGACTACGGCCTGTACTACGCCCCGGCGGAGAATGAAAATGAGAAGACCCTGCTGGTGCGTGACCGCCGCCTGCCGGGTTCCAAGACCTACTACGGGGCCAGCCATGTGGAGCTGATCCGCGGCTTTTACGAGACGCTGGCCGGACATGAGGACACCTGCGTGAGCATCCAGGAGGACAAGGTGATTTCGCTGATCGAGGCGATCCGCCGCTCTTCTCTGGAGGGCAGAACCATTTTGTGGAAGGAGATGGAAGAACAATGAGTGAAGCGAGAAAAGGAGCGCCCAAGATTGCGCTCAACATGTCCATGGTAAAGACCATTATGTGGGACAAGGGGCCGGACTACACCTTCGAGCGGGTGAAGGCCGCCGGACTTTCCTACTTTGAGCTGTCCCAGGTGGACATGACCGACGCGTTTATCGACCAGGTGCTGGAGGCGTCCGCCAAGCACGGCGTGACCGTGATGTCCACCAGCTTAAACTACAAGCCCTTGTTTGGGCCCAATGCCAAGGGGTTTGATATCGAGCGGGATCTGGACCGCATCATCGAGGCCAACAAGCGCCTGGGCGTGACCTATGTGCGGGACTCCCTGATTCCCAGAATCTGCATCCACAGCGAGGAGGGCTACTACAAGGCCGCCGAGGACTTAAACCATTACGGGAAGCTGTTAAAGGAGCAGGGGTTAAAGCTGTATTACCACAACCATCATTTCGAGTTCGAGAAGTTCAACGGAAAGACCGGATTTGAACTGCTGGTGGAGAACACGGACCCGGAGCTGGTGGGCTTTGAGATCGACGTGCACTGGATTCAAAGAGCGGGCCATGACCCGGTGAAATGGATCGAGCGCCTGGCCGGAAGAGAGGACATGGTGCATCTGAAGGATTACCGCATCTGTTTCCCGGACGGCGAGCCGACCCAGGAGATTTTCCACCGGGAGCAGTGCATCCAGTTCGCGGAGATCGGCGAGGGCAATCTGGACATGAAGGCCATCATCGAGGCCTCCGTGAAGGGCGGAGCCATCTACCTGCCCATCGAGCAGGATCAGACCTACGGCTTAGATCCCTTTGACTGCATCCGCACCAGCGTGAAGAACATCCGCGACATGGGCTTCGGCGGGTACCTGTAAGAGGAGGAGGCCATGGAAAATGTTCTGCTGTCCGGCTTTGCGGACGAGATATCACCGGATTTCAACCGGCAGATTCAGGTGTTAAACCGCCTGGGCATGGGCTACATGGAGATTCGCGGCGTGGACAAGCGGGGGATCGACACCTACTCCGAGGCGGAGGCGCGGGAGGTCAGGAGGCGCCTTGACGGCGGCGGAATCCGCGTGTCCTCCCTGGCCTCCCCCATCGGGAAGATCGAGATTACCAAGGAGTTTTCCGGCCATTTTGAGCACTTCAAACACGTGGTGGAGCTGGCCCACATTCTGGACGCCCGCTACATCCGCATGTTCAGCTTTTTCATCCCCCAGGGGGGACGGGCCGACGACTACCGGGACCAGGTGTTTGAGCGTCTGGGCGCTCTTGTGGACTACGCCAAAACCCAGGAGGTGGTCCTGCTCCACGAGAACGAAAAGGATATCTACGGCGACAGCCCCAAGCGCTGCCGCCTGCTGATGGACGAGTTCTGCGGGGACAGCTTCCGGGCGGTCTTTGACTTTGCAAACTTTATCCAGTGCGGGCACCAGGCCTGGGAGGCCTACGGGATTCTGAAGCCCTTTATCGAGTACGTGCACGTCAAGGATGCGCGGGCGGCGGACGGCGTCATCGTGCCCGCGGGTCAGGGCGACGGCCAGATTGCCCGAATCCTGGGCGACTTAAAGGCGGACGGCTATGAGGGGTTCATTTCCCTGGAACCCCACCTGACGGAGTTCGAGGGCCTAAAGGGCCTGGAACGGGAGGGCGCAAGCCTTCAGGGGATGCAGAAAATGGACGGCGAGGAGGCGTTTACAATCGCCTTCAACGCCCTCGAAAGGATTCTGAAGGCGCTTTAAAACCGTATATGACCGCAAAACCAGCCGGAATGGCCTCTGTTCAGACCATTCCGGCTGGTTTTGCTGCGTTTTATTTGCTGCGTTTTGTCTTGGAAATTATCCGTGCGCGCTTATGACATGAAACATTAAAACGGAAGCTGCGCGGGCGTATACTGCACTGTAATCCATTTCAGCTCGGTAAACTCATCGATGGAGTAGGAGCCGCCTTCGCGTCCCACGCCGCTGTTTTTGACTCCGCCGAAGGCCACGGTGGAGTTGTCGGAGACGGTGGCGTTGTTGATGTGGACCATTCCGGCCTCCATCTCAAGGGACAGGGCCATGGCGTTGGAGAGGTCGTTGGTCAGCAGGGAGGAGGACAGGCCGTACTCGTTGTCGTTGCAGAGCCTCACCGCATCCTGCGGGTCCTTTGCCTTGATGATGGAGGTGACCGGCCCGAAGCTCTCCTCGTAGAAGATCCGCATATCCGGCGTCACATCCTTTAAGACCGTGGGCTGGTAATAATTCCCCTCGTGTGTTCCGCCGGTCAGAAGCACAGCGCCCTTGGAGACGGCGTCCGCGATCTGGCTGTCGATGATATCGCACTGCTCTTTCTTGATCAGGGGGCCGATCACCGTGTCCATGGCGTGGGGGTCGCCCACCTTCATGGTCCCCGCGTAGGCTGTAAACTTCTCGCAGAATTCGTCGTACACCGGTTCCTCCACGATCAGGCGGGAGGTACACATGCAGATTTGACCCTGGTGGAAAAACGCTCCGAAACCGGCGATACGCACCGCCTGGTCCAGGTCAAAGTCCCTGAGCAGAATCAGCGGGTTTTTGCCGCCCATCTCCAGGGAATACTTCTTAAACAGCACGGAAGCTTTGGCGGCGATGCCTTTGCCCACCGCGGTGGAGCCGGTGAATGCCACCATCTTGATCCGGGGGTCCTCCACCAAGCGGTTGCCCACCGCTTCGCCGGAGCCGGGAACCAGGTTAAAGACGCCCGCAGGCAGACCGGCGGCGTCCAGGGCCTTCGCGATCATCACGCCGGATACCGGAGTGGCGCTGGCGGGCTTTAAGACGAAGGTGTTGCCGGCGGCCAGGGCGTATACGACTTTCTTTAAGGCCAGAAGGAGCGGGAAGTTGAATGGGGCGATTCCGGCCACCACGCCGAAGGGCAGTCTGCGGATCATGGAGATTTCGCCGGGGGCCTGCTGCTGGATCTCGCCGAACACCCGGCGGCACTCTCCGGCCGCGGCCCGGAACAAGTCTACCGCGAACCCGGCCTCAAAGTAAGCCTTCCCAAAGGCGGAGCCGCTCTCGTCCATCAGGACTCCCGCCACCTCGTCGATATGCTCCTGCATCCAGTCCCCGGCCTTCAGGAGAATGGCCTCCTTGTCGGCTGCAGGCGTCTCAGCCCATGACTTCCAGGCGTGATCCGCCGCTGCGATGGCCTCCTCCACCTCGTCGGGACCTGCAAAATGAACCTGGGCGTACGCCGAACCGTCCGCCGGGTTGATATCGGTTACCACGGAACCACTTTCCGTATTTTTCCATTTTCCATTTATGTACAGCTGATATTCCATAGAACCTACCTCCTGTTATTTAGTTCATTTTCAGCAGGGCCTTGATCACCTTGCCGCTGTGTGAGGCGTGGAAGGCCTCGTTGATGTCGTTAAAGTCATAGACGTGGATCAGACGGTCAAAGGGGAAGCGCCCTTCTTTATAGTAGGAAATGAGCTGGGGGATGAACAGCTTCGGGTTGGAATCGCCCTCCACGATGCCGATTAAGGACTTGCCCTCGCCCATCAGTTCCTCCTGGACGTTGATGGTCAGATCGCCGGTGACGCCTAAAACCACGGCGGTGCCCAGGAATTTCACGCTGGCCAGTGCCTTTTTCACCATATCCGGCACGCCGCTGGTGTCGATGGCGTAGTCAGCGCCGCCGCCGGTGATCTTCTTGATCTCGGCCACCACGTCGCCGCAGGTCTTGCGGTTGATGCCGTGGGTCGCGCCCAGTTCTTTGGCCAGGGCCAGGCTCTCCTCGTTGCCGCTGACCGCGATAATGTTTTTACAGGGGCATAAATGCGCCGCCATGATGGCGCTCATGCCCACTGTGCCGCAGCCGAACACCACCAGGCTGGAGCCCGCCACGGGTTTCAGCCGGTTTAATACCGCGCCCGCGCCGGTCTGGATTCCGCAGCCCAGGGGGCCTAAGATGTCCAGCTCCAGGTCCTTATCAACCCGGATAATGCTGTTTTTGTGGACCACGGAGTAGGTGGCGAAGGAGGACTGGCCGAAAAAGGAGGATACTTCCTGTCCGTCCTTGGACAGGCGCCGGGTGCCGTCGCTCATGACGCCGCCGAAGTTGATCGCGTTAAAATTTTCGCAGGCATAGGGCCGCCCGGCCAGGCAGCTGTCACAGTGCCCGCAGGAGCCGAAGGAGAACATCACGTGATCGCCGGGCTCGAACTCGGTGACGCCGGGCCCCACCTTCTCCACGATTCCGCAGCCCTCGTGGCCCAGCACCGCGGGGAGCGGAACCGGAATCATTTGCTGCTGCGCGACCTCATCTGTATGGCAGACCCCGCTGGCGGCGATCTTGACCATCACCTCGCCTTCCCGCGGGTCCTGCAACTCCAGCTCCTCAAATTGGAAGGGCTGACCTTTCTCTCGTACAACTGCTGCTGTTATTTTCATAATTGTGACACCTCCATCTGCATTTTTGTTCCTTTATTATAGATACAATTTGCCTGGAAGTAAACAATAATTAATAAATTATCAGACTTTAGTGTTAAAAATCTGTAAATTGTTGGAGCGCCAACAAAAAAAGAAGCTGCCGCTTCCTCAGATGTCTCCACCTGTGTCCGCGACAGCTTCTGATCTGTCCGTCATTACTTCTTTTCTTCTTTTTTCTTTTTATCCCGTTTGAACCTTGCAAAAAATCCCTTTTTCTTGGCCGGAGCCGGAACGGCGCCGCCGCGCACGCTCTTGATCTGAGTTATGTAGATACCGCTCATAACCACCTTGGCCTCGGTCTTGACCGGAAGGGACTGGAAAACGCGCTCGTCCGCCATCAGGGTCATCACCTTGGGACCGATCTTGGCCTTCACGATCGGCACCTTGGCCCAACGCATGTACTTGGGCGTCTGGTCGACTACCATCTTGGGAAGTCCGGCCTGCGTGATCTTCATTTTCTTCTTGTCAATCACCAGAAGGGAGACGGTCTGGGCGGCCGCATCGATGAGCGCCTGCTGCTCCACCTGGCGCTTCTGGAGTTTGTTCCCCATAAAATAGAGGATAGCCAGAATGATGACGGCGATCACGAGAATGACAAGTACCACGTTTAAAACAATTTGCAGTGTGGGCATAAAAATACCTCCAACCTTATTAATGTAAAGCTTGTCCCCTGGTTAAATGTTTCACGTGCCCAAAAGACATTTTATAACAGTATATCATTTTTACAATCGAATTGCAAGCAAAAAATGCTTGACACCTTGACAGGGCTATGATATTATGGAGTGTGCACTATTGTGGCAAGGTGGGCTTTTTGCGCCCAATTCTGCCCAATTTTGGAACGAAACGTAACCGCGTGTCTTTTTTTGTAAAATCTGGACGCGTACACTGTTACAATGATTAAAGAAAACAGGGGTGAAAACGTCAATGGAGAAAAGCAGAATACGTCCGGTACCGGCCGGGAAAAGCGTAA
>ENA-UOJP01000597-UOJP01000597.1-human-gut-metagenome-genome-assembly--contig:-C102-NODE-597-length-63264-cov-8.272667_pt1 | contig 63264 bp, 53 predicted proteins | sample MGYA00242353_ERZ723900 | MGnify/ENA metagenome assembly ERZ723900 | reverse complement strand
AAATTATCCCGAAAGAATTAAATATTATATTCCGCTTGATGGAACCTTTATTATTACCATTTATGATAAATGGGGTGAGAAAAGAAAACAGATATTAGATGATTTAGGATACAAAATATTAGTTTTATGGGTTCGCGATGATTTAAGCAGAATTACATCTGGTACAGAAATACGTAATAAAATTTCGAAAGGAGAAGAATGGAAACATTTGGTGCCCGATTCTGTGTTTAGTTTTATTATTGATAATAAAGTGGATTTAAGAATTAGAAATATGGAAGAAAATTAGAAGAGATAGTAAGGATTCCTTTAAATGCATTTACATACCTAAGGTTCAGTGAGAGGGGTCAGCAGAAAGATAATGGAACGGTAAATGGAGTAAAGTATTGCGCTTCCGCCAAGTCCCAACTACGCCTTGTCAGATTTATAAGACGTAAATCAATTGCGTAGAAGAAGTGCACATACAGGATTATTAATAAAAAATGATGTACACACAATAAAAGATATTCACCATAAGAAAAAGTAGCAATTGTAAGAGGCAAATTGCTTATAATTAATAGATATTCTTGAACATAGGATAAGAATTTGTTTGCGTTTTAGGGATGATATTATTGCTAAGAATGGAATCTTCAGAGGAAGGGCTGAGGGGGTGTTGGTACTAGTTGATCCAGCAATACCTATCTTATCCTGGGATACGAAAAGCCTCTTTAAATTTTTAAATCTCTGATATAGTTCAATGGCAGAGCAAAGGGAATATCAAAAAAGGATACGTTCTTATGCAGCAGGGAAGACCGCATGTCCGCCCAGGGCCAATTCTGCTCTGTGAACATCATTTTTATATACTCAACACATGTCGAAACCGCCGTGCTTCTCGTGCAGAAATCTTGATTCTAGGTAAGTTTGCGGGATTATTTGGAGAAAAGGGTGTTGTATTTTTGCGGGAGGTAAGATGGATAAGTTTCCGCAGATAGGCGGAAGGGGATAACGCCGGAGAGTTTGAAAATGAGAGTTTTGTCGGGAAAAAGATAAAATCCGGAAAGACCCTTACTATTTGGTAAAAGATATACTCTGCGGCAAAAACATGGCAGGGTATTTTTCTCGCATTCTAAATACTACTCTTAAGCAGATTGCTTTATTTATATGGTTGGTAAACTGAAAACACCTTAAGATAAATTAACAGAACTGGAGTTGACACAATGATATTAAATAAAGATGCTGACGATTCTAATCTTGAAGCTGCATTGAAAGAATCGAAGGCATACGCAAACAGAGGATACAAGCTATCAAATGATGCTGTAAAGCTATTAAAAAACACAATACAAACTGTTTCTTCAAAAATCGAAGGTGATATTTTCAGCCTTGAACACAGCAATATTAACGATTCTGATATTGCTAAAGGATTAGCAAATCAGCTTAGATCAATTAAATATAGTTTTGAGCAAATGCCACAACATCTTGATACTGATTTAAAAATACTATCAAAAGCTAACTTTTCCATTACTCTATTTGGACGCACTATGGCAGGAAAATCAACTATGATGGAAATCCTCACACATGGTAATGGCGGTTCAATCGGCAAGGGTGCTCAGCGAACAACTCGAGATGTCAGAACATATTCGTATAAAAATATGACTGTAACAGATGTTCCTGGAATAGCCGCTTTTGAGGGAGAAGAAGATGAAACGGTGGCATTTGAGGCAGCTAAAAAATCAGATTTGATTCTTTTCTTACTAACTGATGATGCACCACAAGCAAGTGAGGCTGAATGTTTAAATAAGATTCTTAGGCTCGGAAAGCCTGTTATATGCATTATAAATGCAAAAGTGAATATTGATGTAGGTACAAGCTTTAAGATGTTCTCTCGAGATATTGAAAAGAAAATGAAACTCGAGAGACTAGAAGCCATTAAGGCACAGTTCGTGGATTTTGGTGTTCAATACGGACAAAGCTGGAATAACTTAAGATTTGTCTATGTGCATTTAAAATCTGCCTATTTAGCACAACAGCCCAATTGGAAAGAACATAGTGAAGATTTACAAAGAATAAGCCGATTTGATTATCTGGAGAAAGTAATCGTAGAGGAAGTCGTAAAGAACGGAAGATTCTATAAATTAAAGTCATTTACAGATGTTGTAATAGTTCCTATTATCGATGTATTTGAATCGTTGTGTAAACAAAGTTCTGAAAACAGCGAACAGGGAAGTGTTCTTGTTCTAAAGAGGAAAAAACTTAAAAAATGGACGGATGATTTCCGAGAAGATTCCCAAAAAAGAATAGATGTGTTTATAAAAAGTTTAGTGGGAGAGTTGAAACGTGAAGTTGCTTCATTTGCGGAAGATAACTATGACAATTCAAATGCAGATACAAAATGGAAAGCTGTCCTCGACAAGCATCATATTGAATCCAGGGTATCTGAATTGCTTAAGGAATTGGCAAACGAGTGCGAAACAGAGTTACGAGAAATATGCCGTGAAATAAATTTTGAACTGAAATTTTCATATACTAATTTTACTGATAAATCAATAAAAATGCCCTTCATTTTTGATGGTAAAAGGGCATGGAATTGGGCAACCATTCTTACGAGCGGCGGATTGATGATTGCTAGTTTGTTTGTATCCGGTCCGATTGGATGGATAGGAGTAGCGGTAGGATTTGTTGGCTGGCTGGGGTCTTTCCTGTTTTCTGATAGGGAGGAAAAGATACGTGATGCCAGAAGAAAGTTGGAAAACAAATTGTATTCATATCTCGATAACATGGGCAAGAAGCTAACAACTAATATGAATAAGGTTCTTAATGATGAGTTGATAAACAAGCGGCTAGAACCTACTATAGTCGCATTAGATGAAACTATTAACTCTGTATTTACTTTATCAGAAATTCAATGGAGTTTTTCAAAGTCATTAAACGGAAAACTAGCGGAAATGAATAGGATGGTGGTTACAGAGGCATTGGCCTATACTGGCTATGAGGGATTGGAATGGCATATTTCAAATGTTGCACGTATTCCAGGCAATGCAATAATGATACTGTTGGAGATTGGTAAAAGATTCCCTGACGATACTAGAAGAGATTTATCTTACCTCTTGAAGGAACAAGTTTGGTTTGTTTTTAACACGAATAATCCAATATCAATCCTCTCACAAGCTATCGGAAAAGGTTGCCAAAAGGAAGATATTCGGATTCAATATATTAACGATCAACCCAGAATTGCGCACATTGCAACCTTAGATGAATTAGATTCAAAAACTCTTAATAGGATGAGATTAGCTCAGCAATTAACTGAATTGTTGATAATGAAATAACGGAGGCTCTTGTGGAACAGAATAATACAATTACCATTGCTGTTTGGTTAGAAAAAAGTCAGTCCTTGCTTAACAAAATAGAAAAACTATTTAAGGAAATCGATGTAGATACCAGTGATTTACCTAAAAGTGTATACGATAGTAACAACCCTATTAGTTTGGTTTTTGCCGGACAATACAGTGCCGGAAAATCAACTATTTTAAAAGCTTTAACAGGAATAAAAACCATTGAAACAGGAGAGCAAATTACCACACAGGTAGCTCATACGTATGATTGGAATGGTTTAAGGGTGATAGATACCCCTGGTATTCACACAACATTAAGACCCGACCATGACGAAATATCATATGAAGCAATTTCCAACGCCGATATGCTTGTTTATGTTGTAACTCATGAACTATTTGATTCATACATTGGTCAAAATTTCCGAAAGCTATTACTTGAAAAAGATAAAGCTGGAGAGATGATTCTCATAGTAAATAAGATGGCTACGGTTGGCAATTCAATCGAAAATAGAAACATTAAACTCGAAGGATTAAGAATCGTAACAACCCCTTATTCACCAGAACAATTGAGAACATGCTTCATTGATGCAGAGTCCTATATTGATAGTTTAGATGAGGATGATGAAGAGATTGTCACTGAATTAGTGGAACGAAGCAACTTTGCCGGTTTAGTCAATACTATTAATGGCTTTGTTAGAGAGAAGTCGATCTCATCAAAATTGACAACCTCACTATATAAAATGGAAAGTGTGTTACAAAGAACTATCACACAATTTCAGCCTTCTTCCGGGGATGTGGACATTGATGCATTGGAAGAACATCTGCTTCAAGAAAGAAGAATACTATTCTCTAGTCAGTTTAAAATTAATCACCGTGTAAATGCTATATACCAGGAGACAGCAATTTCAATAAGAGATAAAGGACGCGATCTCGCTAACAGACTTTATGATTTTAGTTGTGAAGATGAAGCAAATCATGAAATTGAAGCCGCATATCACGATGTTGAGAACATGTCTAATAAATGCGTAGAGGATGTTACTGCAACATTAGAAGAACTTTCTAAAGATTGTATGGCAGAACTTGATGAGTTTTATAATACAGATTTTTCAAAGGAATTGCAATTTAGATTAAGTGAAAAATACAAAAACGGAAATCCGTTGGTAGAAAAGCTTTTTAAGTCTGATGTGTTAACGCAAGGTAGCAATAAAATAATCACTAATACAATGGGTGAAAATGCGACAGCAACTGGTCTCAAGGCATTCTCTGGCAGTAATATGCATCAACTGGTTTTAGATATTGGACATTTCTTTGGACACTCATTTAAACCGTGGGAAGCGGTCAAATGGGTAAAAGGTATAAACGTTGCGGGTAAAGTGCTTGGAGTTTTTGGAGTGGTGTTTTCCTTGGGTATGCAGATAAAAGAAGATGTTGATGCTGATAACCGTCAGCAAGAAATGCGAACCAACCGCGAAAAACTTAGGGCTGGCTTTAATGATGCAGCTTCAGGACTAATTACAGAGTTTGACAATTCGTTGAAAGATTTTATCAATACGAATTACGTTTCTAAAATCGAAAGCATTGATAATCAAATTGATGAGATTAGAAAATTGAGAACTGGTAAGACCGAAACTTGTAAGCTGCTTGAGGTAGCCCATACGGAATGCAATGATCTGATTCATGCAATTCATGTAAGTGATATTAGTGAATAAAGCCGCTGTATGAAAGGGACAAAATATGAAAAAAGTATCGCACTGGACGATGCGCGTCTGGAAAAATCTGGGTGGTAGGACAAAGAATTGGGGTTAAATCCCAAGAGTCTGATTAAAAATATTCCGAATCCCAGGGAACAGTGGAAGCTTCCTGTGAGAGAGTGGATTCATGACATGTATGAGGACAGGCAGCGAAAAAAGAAAGCGAAAGAGTAACGTTGTGTAATTGTGGATTGGGGGTTCCCTATGAACAAAAAACTACTTCTGACACTCGTCTTATTCCTCATCCCCCTTCTTTCCGCCTGCGCTTCCGCCCCAAAGGCAGAAAGCCCGGCAGAGATAGCGGAGATCGCAACAATCGCCTTACACAGTTCACTGGATCTGTCCCAGGAAGGGCGGCAGCCAATCCCGCTCCAGGAGTATGACAAACCGTTTGTCCGCGAAATCCTCGAAAAGGATTCCCTGGTAGTCGGCATGCTGGAGGAGGACAGGCCCCCGTTCTTTTACCACACGGGTGACGGCTCCATGGATGGGCTGGATGTGGAGATTTCGGTGGGGATCGCAGATACCTTTGGCGTGGAGTTGGTGATCGACCGCACGGCGCGGTCGAATCAGGAGCTTTATGAGAATCTGGCCCGGGGACGGTATGATATGGTGGCGTCCAAGTTCAGCATGACACCGGAGCGGGCTATGGGGGTGTCGTTTTCGACTCCCTATGTGACGCTGCGGCAGTCGTTTCTGGTGAACAAAAAGCTGGCGGCCCAATATGGCGTGGCGGATTACCCCTACGACCATATGCGTGAGCCGGGGGCGGTGATTGGGACGGTTGAGGGGACTTCCTATGAGAGCTTTGTGAGGCGGAATTTCCCGGAGGCGGATATCCGGGTGTATGAGGATATCCCTTCGATGGTCGAGGCCGTGGTCGGGGAAGAGGTGTTTGCGGCGGTCTATGACGATCTGACCTTTGTCCAGGCCATCATGAAGAATTATGAGGTTTCCTTGTATACCACGATCTATACAGTGGAGGACCTCCGGGATTATATTTGCGTTGCGGTGGCAGACGGTTCGGAGGATCTTTTGGAGTGCATCAACGCGTATTTGATGGTGAACTGTTATTCCTATGTGTTGGACGATTTGATCCGGGATTTCCCGGAATGCTTCTGATGAAGGGCGGGTGTGAAGATGGGGAAAATTCTCAGAAGTCCGGTTCTGCTGTTTGTTTTGTTTGCGTTGGGAATCCTGGTTGGGATATTGCAGCCGCCGTTTATCGGGGTGTTGGAAGTATTTGGAGATATTTTTCTGACGATGCTGGAGCTGTGTATGCTCCCGATCATCGCCACAATGCTGACCATCAGTATTCACAATGTCCTGAAGGCGAAGGTGGGAGGAAAATTCCTGGGCCGGGCAGCGGTGGCCAGCGTTGTGATTGTGGCGGCGGTTTTCGGGATTACGGCGGGGGTCAGCTGGCTGCTGCGGGGAGCTATTTTCCAGCAAAAGGATTTTCAACTGGCGGCCAGCAAGCTGCTGATCGAGGGCGAGGCCGGGATCAATTCCATGATCCGGGAAATCAGCAGTTACATACGGCCGGAACACCCTGAGACGATTACCATCGGGGAAATGATCCTGAACATTTTCCCGGACAATATTATCCGGGCGTTATCCCAGAGTAATGTGCTGCAGGTGGTGTTTTTTTCCATCGTGCTCGGTATTGCCACGGTGACGCTGCCGCCGAAAAATGAAGAGCTGGTCATGGATCTCTGCGAGGCGGTGAATCACATTTTTATGGAGATTTTCGACTTCATTATGATTTTTCTGGCGCCAGCTATTTTCTGTATTATCTCTGTGCAGATTTCTGCGCTGGGGATGGATGTGCTGCTTTCGCTGGTGCGGCTGCTGTTTATGACCATTGGAATCTGTCTGATGATCTGTGTTGTGTCCATGACGGTGATGTGCCTGGTGACGGGGACCGGCGTCCGCGCGCATTTGAAGGCCATGGGGAAGCCTCTGTATATGGCGTTCGCCACAGGGGATGCGATTCCTACGATTCCCTATCTGATTGATAACCTGCATAACCATCACAAAATCAACCGGGATGTGACCAACACGATTCTCCCAATCAGTATTTCGCTGTTCAATTATGATGGGGTGATACTGCTTGCGCTGAGCTTTGTGGGCGCGGCATCGATATACGGTGTTACGCTGCAGCCCGGCACCATTGCGACCGCGTTTCTGATCACGTTTTTGCTGTCCACCAGTTATTCCGATATTATGGCGTCGTCCTATTTGATCGCGCTGCTGCTGGAGCCGTTCGGGCTGCCGGCGGAAGCGATGATTGCGATGCTGATTCCGCTTAATCCGGTGCTGGACGCGGTGTTCACGGCGACGAAGGTTTACCCGGTGTGCGTGACGGCGGCGGTTATGTCGAAGCGCATGGAGGGGCTGTAACCGTAGAGCGATGATATAGAACGGAATGGACAGGCTGTCGATTTTGCGGTTATTGTCCTTGACATCCGCCCCCAACCATGCTATTCTTATCAATAGACCGACGGTCGGTCGAGAAAAGGAGTCTATCCATGAGAATTATAAAAGAAGCCGATATTCGCAAGAACGAAATCTTGGACGCAGCCGGGATATTATTTACAGAAAAAGGATATGAAAATACAAGCGTTACCGATATTATGAATGCGGTGGGGATCGCAAAGGGAACCCTTTACCATCATTACAAATCCAAAGAAGATATTTTGAATGCGCTGATTAAACGGCAAACCGACGATATCTTTTTGAGTGCAAAAAAAATAGCAGATGATAAAAGCATTCCGGTCAAGGAGCGGATGATCCGAACCATTCTGGCCCTTCATGTGGATACAGAGCAAATGGAGGAGCAAACGATGATGGAGCAGCTGCACAAGCCTCAGAATACGCTGATGCATGAAAAAACGAAAAAGATCATTTTCCAGGAAGTTCCGCCGATTTTGGCCGATATCGTAACCGAGGGGGTCCAACAGGGCATTTTCGATACCGCGTATCCTTTGGAAGGCATGGAGATGGCGCTGTGTTATTTGGATGTTATGCTGGATGACAACGTGTTTGAACTGAAGCAGCCGCAACGTCAGGACAAAATCCAGGCGTTTATCTATTATCTGGAACGGCTTCTTGGCGTGGGGGAAGGTGAACTTGCAGCTTTTGAAGAAGCGTTTACAGGAAGGCAGGGTGAATGAAAAATAATACAGAAAAATCCTTTGGGAAATTCATGCTGCTCTGGTCCGGCGATTTTGTCTCAGCGATTGGAAGCGGCCTTACCTCCTTTGGCCTGGGCGTTTATATCTTTCAGCAGACCGGAAAAGCGTCCCAGATGGCGCTAGTCACACTGCTCGCGTTCCTTCCTTCGCTTCTTCTGGGGCCTATGGCGGGGGTGTTGGCCGACCGCTATGACCGCAGGCTTTTAATGATTCTGGGAGACAGCCTTTCCGCGGTGGGGCTGCTGTTCATCCTGGTGAGCCTGATGCATGGGGAGGCCCTTTTTTGGCAAATCTGCGTGGGAGTAACCGTCAGCTCTGTGTTTGCGTCCCTCCTGGAACCGGCTTATAAAGCTACCATTACAGAGCTGTTGAATCCGGAGCAGTACAGCAAGGCCAGCGGTCTGGTCCAGATTGCTGGCTCCGCCAAATATCTGATTTCCCCGGTTCTGGCCGGTTTCCTGCTCACCATTTCCGATATCCGCCTGCTGCTGTTCCTTGATATATGCACTTTTTTTGTGACGGTTGCTACAACATTGGTTGTAAAAAAGGGGCTTCCGGGCAGGAAAGCGGAGAAAGGTTTCTCTTTTGCCGCCGAGCTGAAGGCCGGCTGGGAAGCGCTGGCCGGTAAGAAGGGAGTCCTCACCCTGGTTGTCATGGGCGCGCTTATTACCTTTTGCCTGGGGGTTATACAGACGCTCGCCTCCCCGATGGTCTTAAGTTTTTCAGACAGCGCCACCCTTGGCACGCTGATGACGGTTATCACGATGGGAATGCTGGTAACCAGCGCGGTTCTCGGGGGAATCAGCATCAAAAAGGGATACGCCGGGCTGCTCTCCCTTTCCCTCTTTGGAGCCGGTATTTTTATGGCGTTATTCGGGCTGCGGGAAAATATTGTGTTCATCGGCGCGGCCGGCTTTCTTTTTTTCGCGATGCTGCCGTTCACCAACGCCAGCCTGGATTATCTACTGCGCATCAATATTGAAAATGACTTGCAGGGACGGGCCTGGGGGCTGATTGGGCTGATCTCACAGCTTGGATACGTGGCGGCGTATGCGGTTTCCGGCCTGTTGGCGGATTATGTGTTCACCCCTCTGCTTTTGGACGGCGGCGCGCTTTCTGAAAACGTTGGGAAAATCATTGGCACGGGACCGGGCCGGGGCATCGGCTTTCTTATGATCCTTGCCGGCCTGCTGCTTTGCGTCACGTCAGGCCCGCTGTTTTGCATGAAGTCCATCCGCAATCTGGAAAGCGGGGGTCTTTATGACACGTAAAATGATCTGGAACGACCTTGTGAGGAACAGAGTGGTGTCGCTGATCACAATTCTTTTTATTTCCGTGGCCGCCATGTTGTTGTCACTTGCGGCAATCCTCACGGTAAATCTGTTTGGCGCGGTGGACCGGCTCATGGCGGATGCAAAAACACCCCATTTTATGCAGATGCATACAGGGGCGGTTGACATGACCGGCCTGGAGGATTTTGCAGACAATAACAGGAACGTGGCGGATTTTCAGGTAATCCCCTTTTTGAATGTAGAAAATACCGAGCTTATTCTGGGCGGAAACAGACTTACGGACAGCGTGCAGGACAACGGTTTTTGCACCCAAAGCAGCCGGTTTGATTTCCTGCTGGATATGGAGAATCAACCGGTGAAACCACAGCCCGGCGAGGTATATGTGCCCGTCTGTTATTTGCGGGACGGGACTGTGAACGTGGGCGATCCGGCGGTCCTGTGCGGAAGAACCTTTCGCGTTGCGGGATTTATCCGGGATTCCCAGATGAATTCCACCCTGGCTTCTTCCAAACGCTTTTTGATAAACGAAGCGGATTATGCCCGGCTTGCGCCGTTTGGGAATGTGGAATATTTAATCGAATTCCGCCTGCATGACCTGTCAAAACTGAGCGCTTTTGAGACCGCTTACAGCGCCGCAGGACTTCCGGCCAACGGGCCTGCGCTCACATGGCCGTTGTTTCAGATGATCAGCGCCATTTCAGACGGCATTATGATCGCAATCCTTGTCCTGATCGGGCTCCTGGTAGTCTCTGTTTCGCTGTTATGCGTCCGCTTTACGCTCCTGGCGAAGATCGAGGACGATTTCCGGGAAATCGGAGTTATGAAGGCAATCGGAATGCGGATATGGGATATCAGGGGAATCTATCTGGCAATCTATGCAGTCATGGCGGCCATTGGAAGCGGCTTTGGATTTATGCTTTCCCTTCTGTTCAAAGACGCCTTGCTGGAACGAATCCGCCTGAATTTAGGCGGCAGCGGGAGTCCGGCCCGGGAGCTGCTGCTGGGCGGCCTTGGCGCTGGGATTGTATGTTTGCTGATTCTGCTCTATGTAAACGGATGCCTCCGGCGGTTTCGCTGTATATCTGCCGTGCAGGCAATCCGGTTTGGCGCACAGGACGATTCCAGTCACAGCTCCCGGATTGTCAGGCTGTCTGAAAGCCGTGTGGTTTCCTGCAACTTTATTCTTGGCCTGAAGGACGTCCTGGCAAGAAAACGGCTCTATGGTACGATGCTGGCGGTGATCATTCTGGCGAGCTTTATTATGGTTGTGCCGCAGAATTTGTACCATACGATTTCCGGGGATGATTTTGTCACCTACATTGGGGTGGGAAATTGCGACCTTCGCATGGATATTCAGCAGACCGGGCAGATCGGCGAAAAGACGCAGGACATTGGCCGGTATATGGAAAATGATCCGGAAATTGCAGATTACGCCCTGTTTGTCTCAAAGATTTTCCCGGTCAAACTGGACCGTGGAGAAACCGAGAATCTGAAGGTGGAACTGGGGGACCATTCCGTGTTTCCGCTTCAATATGCGGAGGGCCGCCTGCCGGTTAAGGAAACTGAAATAGCCTTATCGGCCATCTATGCGGACGAATTGGAAAAGCGCGTGGGTGAGCGTATTACGTTGTTGACTTCCACCGGGGAAAAACAGCTGACGGTCTGCGGGATCTATTCCGACATCACCAATGGAGGAAAGACCGCCAAGGCAGTGTTTACAGATACCGGCACGGAACCGGTATGGAGTCTGGTGTGCGCGGATTTGGCCGAAAAAGACCGGCTGCCCGACAAAATTGCGGAGTATGCGGCCCATTTTTCCTACGCAAAAGTTTCAAGCATAGACGAATACATGGCGCAGACCTTTGGAGGAACGCTTCGATCCGTGCAGGCGGCGTCGCGGATTGCCGGCATTGTCTCATCGGTTATTGTGTTATTGGTAACCTTATTGTTTGTGAAGCTGCTGGCTGCAAAGGACCGGTATTCCATTGCCGTGCTGCGGGCCGTCGGATTTACCGGCTCAGATATACAGCGCCAGTATGCCTGGCGCGCGTTTTTGATACTGGCGGTTGGAATATTTTTGGGAACCATACTGGTGGGGACCGTGGGAGAAAAACTGTCCGCTGCCGCCGTCTCCTCTTTGGGAGCCGCGACATTCCGTTTTACTATAAATCCGCTGTCCACGTATTTGTTTTCCCCGCTGATTTTGGTATGTTCCGGTCTGCTTGCGACCGTGTGGGGAACTGCTGATTCAGGCGACGTGAAATTATGCCAATCCTTAAAGGAGTAAGCCATGAAACAATTATTATCCGGTCAGAATATCCTAAAATCCTACGGTGTGGGGGGAGAAAAACACAGGGTCTTAAACGGGGTGTCCGTTACAATCGGCAGCGGCGAGTTTGTATCCATCATGGGCCCCTCCGGCTCGGGAAAGTCCACGCTGCTTTATGCCCTGAGCGGAATGGACGGGATCGACGGCGGAGAAGTGAGTTTTGAGGGACGGAAACTGTCCGGTTTATCGGACGATGCATTGTCGGATCTTCGCAGAAGCAGAATGGGGTTTGTTTTCCAACAGCCCGCCCTGCTGAAAAACCTCAATCTGCTGGACAATATTCTATTACCCCAGATGCGGGACCGCCGCAGGAACGTGAGACAACTGAATCAAAAAGCCAGAGATTTGATGGAGCAGATGGGGATTGGGGATTTGGCGGAGAGGGACATTACCCAGGCTTCCGGCGGCCAGCTCCAGCGGGCGGGCATCTGCCGCGCCCTGATGAGCGAGCCGGAGATCGTGTTTGGCGACGAGCCAACCGGGGCTTTGAATACAAAGACGGCAAAAGAGATTATGGAACTTTTTACAAAAATCAACCGGGATGGCATCGCAATACTTCTGGTTACACACGATCCGAACATAGCGGCCAGGACTGAGCGGGTTCTGTTTCTGTGTGACGGGGAAATCGTTGACGAGTGCAGATTATCCAAGTTTACGGAACGGAATTTTGATAACAGGGTTGGTGAAATTACGAAACGGATGCAGAAAATCGGTATTTGATTTTGCGTTTTCTGACGCAGGTCAGAATTTTCCGAAAACGAACCGGATTTCCGGGCTGCACTTAAGGGTGCGGCTTGGGAGGGGGAAAGAAGATATAGGGGATATAGGGTCAGATTTAAGTTGATTCTATATCCTCTTTCTATTATAATAATTCTGTATAGGTGCCAAGTTGGTTAAGGACAAAATGGAATTTGCGCACAGAGAGACAGGCGGCGGCATGAAAAACGATATTGTACTGTATCAGAGAATCTATCAGTTGTTGAAAAATCAAATCGAATGCGGACTTCTGCCGGAGGGTAAAAGCCTGCCGTCCCGTGCAAAACTGTGCAGGGAATTCCAGGTGTCGGAGAAAACAGTGCGCCGGGTGTTGGAGGAAATGCAGGAAAAGGGGCTGATTGAGACGCGGCAGGGAAAACGCCCGGTTGTGAGAAACGCTGCGCTGGCCGGCTGCGAATATGAGACGGAGACTCTGCAGGAAGGCACGGAGGTGCCCAAGGATATTTTTAACACCGGCCGTCTGTTTTGTGATCCGGTGATTGAACACGGGATTGCCCGGTGCGCCAGAGAGGACTGGGAAATGCCGGCAGCCATCATCGAAAGGATGAACCCTTCTCGCGCTACCGAGTTTTGGCGGCTGTCTCATTACTTTTGGCGATTTTTTGTTGCACGGAACGAGAATGATTTGATCCTGCACGCGGTCAAAAGCCTTGGATTTTTTTATATTGAGCCGCTGCCGGGACCTTTGGAGATGCGGGAGGCTTATTGGAACGCTCTCAGGAGCTTTGTGCGGACGGCGGGCGGAGAAGGATATTCAAAAGAGGCGTTGCTGGAGAGTATGTCCGGCCTGTATGGATTCGGCGCAGACAAGCGCCGGATCGAGGCGCATTACCGGAAGCGGCCGGATGCGCCCTGGCGTTCCGGTTGTTGCGGGTTGGAACAGAGTCTGCGCAGCGCGGAGGAACGGTATTCCCATGTGTATATGGATATTATCGGTTTGATCGCCATTGGCCGCTACCAGCCGGGCGACCAGCTGCCGACCCACAAAGAGATGCAAATGAAGTACGGCGTCAGCAGCGATACAACTGCAAAGGCGATCCGCGTCCTGCGGGAATGGGGAATCGTGACGGCAAAACGGGGGTGCGGAATCTATGTGTCGATGGATTTGACGGGGCTTAAGAACGTGAAAATTGCTCCCGATCTGATAGGCTGTCATTTGCGGCGGTTCCTGGACAGTCTGGAACTTCTGGATTTCACCATCGATAAAGTGGCGGAGCATGCCGCCGAATGGATTCCTGCAGAAGCGGCGGGGGCGTTATTACGGAAGATGGAACGGCTTTGGAATGAAGAATACCTGTATCAAATTACGCCTATGACGCTTTTGGAGTTTATTACGGATTATATTCAGTATGCTCCGCTGAAAGAGATTTACCGGATGGCTTCCAGGAATTACCATATCGGCCGCTGTATCCCTAAACTGGTGACCCGCCACAAGTCTTTCGAAAGCCGTGCGATTCAACGGCAGGCGGTGGAGGCGGTGGAATGCCTGATTCAGGGAGACGGCAGACGGTTCTCTGAAAAGGCTGCGGCGATGTTTGGGTATGTGCACGGCCTGGTCCTCCGGGAGTGCGGACAGCTGGGGTATTTGGAGATCGCCGACAGGGTGTATGACGGATCGGCACTGTGGAAAAGGGTGTTTCAGGATTTTGGCGGCGGGAAATAAGCGGCTGCGGCCGGTTAAGTGAAAACGATAGATTGGAAACGGATATTATGAAAACATTTTTTGAGAAATATTGGAGAAAAATTCTTGTAATCGGTTTTGGTATTCTTGTAATCATCACGCTTAGTTTCAATGCTATGCTGATCCGTCAGACTGCGTACGAGGAAGGATCTCAGCATTTGGATGAGTTATCCGGACAGATTGCCTCCTCCATTGAAAAGCAGTCCCGCGGCCAGTGGAACATGCTGGACGTATTTTACCGGTATTTTGTAGATTTATCCAGCGATGATTGGACGGTATTGAGCGGTTATATCCAGGATAAAAAGGAGGATTTTGGGTTTGATTCCCTGTGTCTGGTGGATGAGGACGCAATGTACTACGACAGGGAGAAATCCGTTTCCCTGCTCTCGAACAGGGAGGTTACGGTCAAGCTGCTCACGGACAGGCAGCCTATTATTCTCGACAATATGTTCTCGACGGAGGACCAGCTGATCTTTCTGATACCAATCGACCGTCAGGTCATCGGTGAGAAGACATTCTGCGCGTTGGGCGTGGTCTATAACAGCAAAAATCTGTTTGACATGCTGAATATCCAGGCCTACAACGGGGAAGTAATGATGTACATCACGCGCCAGGATGGTGTTGCGCTTTTCCGCTCCAGCCAGGAAAATACCATATCCGGATATAATTTGCTCAACAGTCTGGGGGAGGCTGAGTTTAAGCGCGGCTCCCTTGCCGCGCTCCGGGATCATATCCGGAGCGGCGAGCAGGAACTGATGACGGTGCACCTGGGGGACCGGGAGTATTATTTAAACCATACGCCGGTGGACGTGGACGACTGGCAGCTGGTCACTATGGTGCCGGTGGACGTGGTCAGCGGACGTTTGATGCGGACGTCAATGATTACGTTTCTGTGTATGCTTCTGATCGGCGCCCTGGTTGTGATCGCGTTTGTCCTGATCTATTCGGATTCGGCCAGGAAGGTATTGAGAGCGGAGGAGGCGGCGCGCAAGGCGGCGGAGAACGCCAATCAATCGAAAAGCAGGTTCCTTTCCAATATGTCCCATGATATCCGGACGCCGATGAACGCCATTATCGGGATGACAAAAATCGCGCAGGAGCATTTAGAGGAACCGGTGAAGGTGAAGGACTGCCTGAAAAAAATCGATTTGTCCGGCCGTCTGCTGGTGGGGCTGATTAATGACATTCTGGATATGTCCAAGATTGAAAGCGGTAAAATGGTTCTGAATAACGATACAGCGTCGCTGGTGGAGCTGATGCAGAACCTGGTGAGCATTACCCAGCCCACAGTCTTTTCTAAAAAGCAGGTATTTAATATCCGGCTGCACAATATCCGGCATGAGCGCCTGATTTTTGATTCGCTCCGCCTGAATCAGGTCCTGATCAACTTAATGGGCAATGCGGTGAAATTTACTCCCGAAGGGGGCAGCATCAGCCTGGATGTGACAGAAGAATCCGCAGCGGATGATCAGTTTGTCCACCTCATGTTTAAAGTGGCGGATACAGGTATCGGCATTTCCAGGGAATTTCAGAAGGACCTGTTTTCCTCGTTTACCAGAGAGCGGGACAGCAAGATCGATAAAATTGAGGGAAGCGGCCTGGGTCTGGCCATAACAAAGATGATTGTGACCATGATGGGAGGCACCATCGCGGTCGAGAGCGAACTGGGGCAGGGAAGCGTGTTTACCGTGGAGATGGATCTCCCGGTTGCCGGAGCGCCGGAGGAGATGAAGCTCCCGGCGATCCGCATATTGGTAGCGGATGATGATCCGGACACCTGCCGTTCGGCGGCCGGCTATCTGAGGGAGTTGGGCGCAGAGGCGGACGTCGCATACGGGGGCAGGGAGGCGGTCGAGCTGGCAAGGGCGGCTGCTGAAAATGGAACCGAATATCACATGATCTTTTTGGACTGGCGGATGCCGGATTTGGAGGGAACCGATACCGCAAGAGAAATTCGGGAGGTGGTAGGCGAGGAGGTTCCGATCCTGATTATCAGCGCCTATGACTGGTCCGGCATAGAAGTGGAAGCAGGGGAGGCGGGCATCAACGGATTTATCCAAAAGCCGTTCTTTAAGTCAACGCTCTATCATAGTATTCAGAAATATTATTTCCGTAACGACCTGGAACCGCCAAGGGAGGAGTTGGAGCAAAACGCGCTGTCAGGCAAACGGCTTCTGCTGGTGGATGACAATGAGATTAATCTGGAGATCGCCCAGGAGATCTTGTCCTATACAGGCGCTGTGGTGGACGTGGCGCACGACGGGCAGGAGGCGGTGAAGTGCTTTGAAAATGCGCCGGCCGGTTATTATGCCATGATTTTTATGGATATCCAGATGCCGGTCATGAACGGATACGAGGCGACAAAAGCCATCCGTAAGATGGAACGGGCAGACGCGCGCCGGGTGTTGATCTTCGCAATGACGGCGGATGCATTCGCCGAAGATATTGAGCTGGCCAAGCGCGCGGGGATGAACGCGCATTTTGCCAAACCGCTTGATATGACCGCTGTGTTGAAGGAAATCAGAAAAAATACACAGATTGCAGAACAGAAATGGGGCGAAAATGAAGGATTATAAAAAACGCTTTTTCACAGCCTTAGGACTGCTGGCCGCGGTGGGAGTGCTTGCGGGGTGTTCGGCAAAGGCGGCCGGCGTTGATGAAAATATGCTGGGAATACCACAGTCCGATCCGGAACGACTGACCATAACCGTCACCTGCAATTCCAGACTGGATCACTTCGCCGCAGCCGTAGAGGAGCGGTTTCCGGAGATCAGGCTGGTGCAGGACTGTTATACAGGCCAATATCGAATCAGCGAGCACATTGCCCGCATCGGGCACAATGATTTCGGGGATATCATCATGGTGAAGGCGGGTCATATTCCCAAAATTGACATGTCCGGTCAGTTGATGGATTTGTCCACCCAGCAATTTCCCGCAAATTTTAACGCAAACGTGCTTCAGTCGGACGAGGACGGACATATCACCCTGATTCCGGGGCCGTTGAGCTTTAATTGCAATATTTATAATAAAACACTGTTTGAGGAGAAGGGGTGGACGGTTCCCGAGGACTACGAGGGGCTTCTGGCCTTAAGCCAGAAAATCGATCAGACCGGAATCCGGGGATTTCGGAACAGCTATTTTGATTCCGCGTCGCAGAGCTTCCAGATATACCAGTACAGCGTCTTTTCCGCGCTGGACACCCTGACGCAGGTGGAGGGGCAGAACTGGCATAATAAACTCATGGCGGGGGAAGCGGTCTCCTTAGAGCCCATGGAGACCGCGTTTCAGGACATGCGGCGTTTGATCGATATTGGGGCGGTACGGGTGGAAGATATGAGCGTTCCGTTCAACGCGAACATGGAGGCGATGGCCGGCCGTGAGGTGGCCATCGGCAGCGGTGAAATCGACCACATCCGGCTGCTGAACACAGGCGGGGATGAATTTTGCTTCATGCCGCATTTCAGCATGACGGATGGGCGGGGGTGGCTTTTAAACCTGGGATACTTTTTCGGGGCGAACAAAGAGCTGAAGCAGCCGGGAAATGAGAAGAAACGGAAAGCTGTAATGGAGCTTCTGGATTTTATCGCCTCGGAGGAGGGACAGAAGCTTTTGGTGGAGGACGGGCTTGGGATGATGCCCGCCACCCTGGGAGCTGAGATTCCGGACGATCCGGTGTTGGAGCAGGTCCGCACGCAGATCGAGAGCGGACGCTATATCATGCGGCCCACGTATGATATGTTTACGTCCGTACTGGGGACAGAGATCGGGGCTTTCATACGGGGGGAGACAGACAGCAAAGCGATTTTGGACCGCTGCAGCCTTATTCTGGAGCAGGGACCACCGCCGGTACAGGCGCTCGGAGAGGCGGAGGCGGATTTCACCATATGGCAGGCGGGCTGTCTGAAAGCGGCTGCCCTGCGCGCCGCCACAGGCACGGATATTGCCATCGTTGGCGTATCGGAGGTGAACGGTTACGATCCCGCGGGAGGAGTCAGGACAAAGCTTTACAAGGGGCCTGTCACCGAAGATGATATCGCCCGTATGACACAGGTCCGGACGGATACGCCGCTCATGAGCATGTCTGTTTCCGTGACAGGAAACGAACTTTTGTCGCTGCTGGAGTATGGCGCAACATCGGAAAAAGAGCAGCAGGACGGGGCGGTGAGCCGGTTTCATCCGTTTGCCGTTTCCGGTTTAAAGCTCACGTACCATTTGGAGAATGACGAGGGCAAACGTGTTTCGGACGTGACAATGGAGGACGGCAGCAAATTGCAGCCGGATGCTCTGTATACCATTTCCTATATCAGGGGAGCCTTCCCGGAGGGGAAATTTGACGGGAAAGAAACCGGTATTACGATGACGAATGCCTTGAGAGATTATGTGGTGGAAAAAAAGAGTCTGACTCCGGACGAAAAACGTATTCGACTCCGCATGTGACGGAGCAAACCATGCGATTGTGTGTGTTAAACAATCGCATGGTTTTTTTACGCCTTACGGCTTCAAAATCACCTTAATACAGTGATCCTCCCTCTTATCAAAAATACTATAAGCATGCTTCCCTTCCTCCAGCGAAAGCCTGTGGGTAATGATATCCGTGGCGTCGATCTCCCCCTTTTGAATCTTTTCCAACATCAGATCCACATACCGGGTGGCGGGGCACTGGCCCATTTTCAGGGAAATGTTTTTGGAGAAAAAGTTTCCGAGGGGAAAGTTATTATACTTATCGCCGTACACACCTACCAGGGCCACCGTTCCGGCTTTACGGACGCACTGGGAGGCGGTCTCGATGGCGGATTTGGACCCGCCCTGCAATTTGAGGGCGGTTTCAATTTTCTCCACAACCGAGGTTTTCCCGTCCAGGCCCACGCAGTCGATAACGGAATGGGCGCCGCCGTGGGTGATTTCTTTTATATATGCCCCGACCTGCTCGTAGTCTTCAAAATTCAGGGTTTCCACGCCGTAGCCCCGGGCGTGTTCCAGGCGGTAATTCACGTGGTCCACCGCGATAATGCGCCCCGCGCCTTTCAGGATACACCACTTGATGGTCATCAGCCCGATGGGGCCGCAGCCCAGCACCACCACGGTGTCCCCTGCCTTCACATTTGCGATTTCGGTGCCCCAGTAGGAGGTGGGCAGGACATCCGTCACAAAGAGCACCTGCTCGTCGGTCAGCCCTTCGGGCACTTTTTTCGGCTCAACGTTGGCGTAGGGCACCCGGATGTACTCGGCCTGCCCGCCGGCGTAGTTTCCGTGGTATTTGCTGTAGCCAAGCAGGCCGCCCGCCTCGCCGTAGTCGTTGGAGTTGTCGCACTGGCTGTATTCTCCGCGGCTGCAGAATTCACAATGACCGCAGGCCACGGGAAACGGGATCACGACCCGGTCGCCTTTCTTCAGGTTTTTCACGCCTTTTCCGGCTTCCTCCACGATTCCCATGGTCTCATGGCCTAAAATGTACCCGTCGTACATTCCCTTTACCAGACCGTGCACCAGGTGCAGGTCCGATCCGCAGATGGCCGTGGAGGTGACCTTTACCACCACATCGTCCTCCTTCTCAATCCCGGGATCTGCCACGTTGCGGCATTCCACTTTTTGTATTCCGTCATATACGATTGCCTTCATTGCAATACCTCCGTTATCATTTGGAACTATTATTTGTAGAGGAAGGGAATCTATACCGGACCGGGCGGATTTTGGACAAAGATGCGCGCCGTTTTTTATAGACGGCGTTCTGTTTCGGATGACAATGACAGGAACAATATGGTAAAATATTACTGGACTGATTTCATGGCAAGGGCTGATCGGCTTACATGCAAATGAGGACGGAAAATACAGCGAATAGGAGAACACTACTATGTCCCAAAACTTTTTAGAACAGGAATCAACCCGCGCAAACCGCTCCGCCAAAAAACAGGTAGTCGGCGGGCTGATCTTATTGGCAGGCCTTCTGGCCCTGCTTTATGTCCTGATGAAGGATTCATTTGATATGAATGATCCGTCCAGCAGGCAGGTGCTGGTCTATCTGGGGATTCTAGTGGGGGTTATGCTGGTTGCGGTGGTTGTGAGATTGTTCAAAGCCAGGCGGACGGCCAGGAACGGCGAGAATTTGGCGCTTCCCTTCAATGAGGACACGAAAGAGGCGGTGGCCGGGCGGATTAACCGGGAGGCCTCGGAGGGCAAGATTCTGGTCGATGAATATATTTATCATTTTGAGGAGGGCAAGAAGCCGTACGGAGAGCGGGTTGTCCTGCTGCCCTCCTATCTGCTGATTTTTGACGGCAATCTGAAGGTGACGGCAATCCCCAGGGATAAAATCTACTGGATCTGCGCCCAGGTTGGACAAAAAGGGGGATCCTTCATCGTGCAGCTGCTGATTTTCACGGAAAAGAAGATTTTCCGGGTGGTTGGAGTCGATGTTGAGCATGTCCAGCGGATTTCCGCACAGATTGACCGGTACATACCCAATGTTTTCAGTGATTACGATCCGTTCCAGCTGTCCTATGAGCTGGAAAAGCTTTTTGCCGACAACCGTGAGGAGTTTTTGCGGTTTTATGAGAGTGAGAAGGGGAAACGGGCGTAGAACGGCGGATATCTGACTGTGATCCCGATGGGATCTGCGCTCCAAGGGCGGGGGAGACCCCGCCCTTTTTAAAGAATCGGAATATATAATTTCACTTCATTTTCCGGGTCCTCCACCGCCAGCACCTTCCGCTCATAAACCTCAAAGTCCTCCCGGTCGTCCAGCCGCCGGCCCGACGACGGCAGCCAGGTGCCGTAAATGTACTGGTAGGTCTGAAGCAGCTTGTCCAGGCTGCCGCGGTGGGTGAAAACGGCGTATTTTCCGGGGCGCAGGGTGGTTTGGGCCAGCGTTTCCGGCAGGTTGCTGAAATCGGGGACAGGGCTTCCCACCATCACGGAGAAGGTCACGTCCCCGTCCTCCGCGTAGACGGTCTGCCGGGTCTCGCAGATGCTGTAGGCGGTTTCGGTCAGCTCGTAGAGATCCCTGTGAAGGCTCAGGAACTGATCCCACAGCTGGGGAATCCGGTTTTGGGAAATGGAGGTGGTGCCCCGCAGGCCGGCTATTTTGATTTCCTCCGTCATCTGAAGGATTTCCGGGGAATGGGAAATGCCGGCGGCGATATGGGGGACGTCCACGGGCAGCAGCCGGGTCTTGGCCGTTGCCACCAGGTCCAGGCCCGCTTTGCGGTAGTCCGCTGGGGTGGTTTTAAACGCCGCCTTGAAGGCCCGGCTGAAGGCTTCGGGCGACTGGAAGCCGCTTTCCAGGGCGATGTCGATGATCCGCCGGTCGGAGCTTACGAGCTGCCGGGCGGCCCGATAGAGCCTGCGGCGGCTGATATAGCGGCCCACCGGCTCGCCCAGCACGGCGGAGAACATCCGCGTCATGTGGTAATAGGAGTATCCCATTTCCCTGGACACGTCGCCCAGGTCAATATTTTCATCCAGATGTGTTTCGATGTATTCGATTGCCCGCTCAAGCGGTGTCAGATGGCTCAATCCGCCGCCTCCCTTCTCCATTAACATTCTATCCTTCTATCATGCCGAAATCAACAAAAAATATCATGAATGCGCCGCTTTTCTATGTTATGCTGTAACGTACAGCTGAACAAACGGCATAAAGAAATGAGGTATAGACGGATGGAAGATATGATCGTGCACGGGTTGACCCAGAATAATTTAAAGCATGTTACATTCAGGATTCCAAAGGAGAAAATCACGGTGTTTACGGGGGTGTCGGGCTCCGGGAAATCCAGTATTGTGTTCGACACCATCGCAGCCGAGTCCCAGCGGCAGATGAACGCCACCTACCCGGCGTTCGTGCGGTCGCGGCTCCCAAAATATCCCAAACCGGCGGTGGAGCGAATCGACAACCTGACGGCTTCCGTGGTGGTGGATCAGTCGCCCCTGGGCGGAAACGCCCGCTCTACGGTGGGCACCATCAGCGGCCTGTACTCCAGCCTGCGGCTGCTGTTTTCGCGGATCGGGAGACCCTATGTGGGCACGGCTTCCTGCTTTTCCTTCAATGATCCCAACGGGATGTGCAAGACCTGTTCGGGGCTGGGAACGATTACAAGGCTGGATGTGGAGTCTATGATCGACCGGGACAAGTCCTGGAACCAGGGCTGCATCAAGGATTCCTTGTTCCGACCGGGTTCCTGGTACTGGAAGCAGTACGCCGCCTCCGGCCTGTTTGATCTGGACAAGCCGGTGAGGGAGTACACTCAGGAAGAGTATAACCTGCTGCTGTACGGTTCCAGGGACGGCGCGGGGGAGCCGGAGAATCCCAAGGTGACGGGCCTGTACCACAAATATACGAAAACGCTGCTGAACCGGGATATCAGCAATAAGAGCAGGCATACCAGGGAGAAGTCCCAGAGCATGATCGCCGGGATGGAGTGTACGGAGTGCCACGGGAAGCGTCTGAACCGGACGGCTCTGAGCTGTAAGATAAACGGCTATTCCATCGCGGACATGTGTGAGATGGAGCTGACCCGGCTCCGCGAGGTTTTGCTTCAGATTACAGACCCGACGGTGGATGTGCTGGTGCAGACCTTGGTGGAGGGGCTGGACCGGATGATCGGGATCGGTCTGCCCTACCTGCATCTGAACCGGGAGACGCCGTCCCTGTCCGGCGGGGAGGCCCAGCGGTTGAAGCTGGTCCGGTACATGGGCAGCAGCCTGACCGGGCTGACCTATATTTTTGACGAGCCCAGCGCGGGGATGCACCCGCGGGACGTCTACCGCATGAACAATCTGCTGCGGCAGCTGCGGGACAAGGGGAACACGGTCCTTGTGGTGGAGCACGACCGGGATGTGATTTCCATCGCGGACTATGTGATCGACGTGGGGCCCCGGGCCGGGCAGAACGGGGGCGAGATCGTGTTTGCGGGCAGCTTTGAGGATTTGCTGAAATCCGGCACCCTGACGGGAAATGCCATGCGGGAGTCCCTGCCGGTCAAGGAGAACCCGCGCCGCCCTGCCGGCAGCCTACCCGTGCGCGGAGCCAGCCTGCACAATCTGAAGTCCGTGGATGTGGACATTCCGCTGGGGATCATGACGGTGGTGACCGGCGTGGCGGGCTCCGGGAAGAGCACCCTGATCACCCAGGTGTTCGCCAGACAGTATGAGCAGGACGTGGTGATGATCGACCAGGGCCCCATTACCGCCACCAACCGCTCCACTCCGGCCTCTTACCTGGGATTTTTCGATGAGATTCGAAAGCTGATGGCGCGGGAGAGCGGCAAGCCCGACGGCCTGTTCAGCTTTAACTCTGTGGGCGCCTGCCCGGTGTGCGGCGGAAAGGGCGTGATCGTGACGGAGCTTGCATTTATGGACCCTATCGTGACGGAGTGCGAGGCCTGCGGCGGACTTCGCTACAACCAGGAGGCCCTGGCCTGCACTTATAAGGGGAAAAATATCGTGGAGCTTCTGGGGCTCACCGCCTCCCAGGCCCTTGAGGTGTTTGAGGAGCCGAAGATCAGAAGGCATTTGAAGGTAATGCAGCAGGTGGGCCTGTCCTATCTGACCCTGGGGCAGCCCCTCAGCACGCTGTCCGGCGGCGAGCGGCAGAGGATCAAGCTGGCGAAACATTTGGGAAAAAAAGGAAGCATTATCGTGATGGACGAGCCCACCACGGGTCTGCACATGTCCGATATCAAAAATCTGTTAAAGCTGTTCGACCTGATCGTGTCCCGGGGAAATACTCTGGTGGTGATCGAGCACAATCTGGACGTGATGAAGCAGGCCGACTGGATCATCGACATCGGGCCGGACGGAGGGAACCTGGGCGGACGGGTGGTATTTACGGGGACGCCGGAGGAGATGGTGAAAAATGCGGATACGTTGACGGCGGACAGCCTGCGGGGGGCGGTGAAGGGGTGAACGGTACGGCGGAAACTGATTGACAATCCCCTTCATTTCCGGTAGAATAATTCCATCAATCAATAAGAAAAGGTGATGAACGTCCGACGTTCCAGATGTCACAGAATCGGTGGCATTGGCGCGGCTGGAGAAGAGTGGATAAAATCAATTTAACAGGCGGGGGCCGTAAGCGCCCCGGAACAGACTGCCCTGGCAGTTTTGTTGTGATTCCCTGTATTTGATTTTATTGACTCTCAGCGTTTCTTCATCATTCCGGGAAGATTGGCCGCAGAGTAATGTCTGCGGCTTTTTGTTTTTTCTGAATGCACTAGGGTGTGTTTGAAAATTCATTCCCACCATCTGCACGCCCCACTTCGCGGCATATTTGGTCCCAATTCGGTCAACGTAGCCCGCTACGCCTCCCTCATCGGGACCAAATCTCCCACAAAGTGTGACGCACATCTGGCGGAAAGCAATTTTCAAACACACCCTGGGCCGCTGACGCTGCCTGTGAACCGTTGCATTCGCCGGACAGGAAAGGAGATTATGAATGTATCAGAATTTATGTTCCATATTGGAAAAACCGCCGCTGTACGCGAAAACTGAGATTCCCTTCTGGGACGACGAGCACATTTCCGGGGAAATGTTAAAGGCTCATCTGGATCCCGATTTTGAGGGGGCGAGCAGGAAACTTCCGTTTATTGAGAAATCCGTGCGCTGGATCGGGGAGCTGGCGTCCGCCGGTGCCTACAGGCGGCTGATTGATTTTGGCTGCGGGCCGGGGCTCTATGGGGAGCGGTTCGCCCGGACCGGTTATGAGGTGACGGGCGTGGATCTGTCCTGGCGTTCGATTGCGTACGCGGAGCGCTCGGCGCGGGAGAAGGGGCTGGATATTCGGTATCTGCAGAAAAATTATCTTCAGATGGATTTGGGCGAGACCTTTGACTTCGCAACCATGATCTACTGTGACTATGGCGCGCTGTCAACCGTGGATCGTGCGGTTTTGATGAATACTGTATACAACCATCTGCGGCCCGGAGGCCGGTTTCTGATGGATGTGTTCACCATGGTGAAGTATGAATTGTTTGAGGAGGCGCAGACGTGGGAAGTCTTTGAAAACGGCGGGTTCTGGAGCGGACAGCCGTATATTGAATTCGATGGGCGGTATAAGTATCCGGGTGTCACGCTGGAGCACGCCGCGATTGTTTCGGATCAGGAGGTGCGCAATTATTATATCTGGAATACTTATTTTTCGCCGGAAGGGCTGACCCGGGAGGCGGAGGCAGCGGGCTTTCAGGTCTGCGGGCTGTTTGGAGACGTCGCCGGGGCGCCGTACAGCGGGGATGGGCAGACGATGGCGGTATTGTTGGAAAAGTAGCGTGGAGCGCGCCGGATATGTTTCCATGACGCTTTTTTTCAATACAGCCATGTACAGCCCGTGTTATACTGTCTGAAGACGAATCTGTTTTCGCGGCAGGACGGAATGGCCCGCAAATCGGCGTCTGCAACCTCAGGTTGCGCAAATGCAAGGCCAGGTTGGTGGTTTTCAACGGGCGTTTGGATTAATATGGAAGAAAAGAAAAAGCGAGGTAAGCCTATGAGTTTTGCAGAGCGTTTAAAACAGATTCGCAAGGAGAAGGGATTGTCGCAGGAGGACCTGGCGGAGCTGCTGGATGTCAGCAGGCAGGCGGTTTCCAAATGGGAGCAGGGTGCGGGTTATCCGGAGGTGGAAAAGCTTCTGGTGCTGTCGAACCGGCTGAACATTTCCCTGGACAGTCTGATGGCCGCGGAAATTGCTGGGGAGAGCAGCGGCGGGAGGGCGGAGGTGACCGGGACAATCTTGATCACCTCGCCCCACGAAAATGTGGTTGTCAGCTGCTATAAAGTGATTTCTTCCCAGAAAATGAAAACGGGAAAGGAAGCGCCCCATTTTGCCCTCTTCGGCGTCAGCAGCGGGTGCGCGTCATTCTGGGGCGAGCCCACGACTTTTTTGGGATGGTACGAGGACGAGGAACAGATTGCCAAAGAGGTCGGCGCCATCCAGGCTGCCATTCTCAATGGGCAGCCGGCCTATGAACTGAAGTACAGCGTCAAGGTGGAACGGCACTGGTTCGGCATGAAAATCCTGCGGGATTGAGACGGAGAGAGGGCATAAAACGGTATGTAGAAAGGATTTTGATCATGGATAAAAAATTGGGATTTGAGGATTTTATCGCCGCCGTAGCTGCGGAGAATCAGGAATTTGTGAGGGAGCTTCACGCCAAATTGACAGAACTTGGCTGTAAAATGGAGGTCAAGGCTGCAAAAAGCGGTTTTGTCGTTTCCTACAGTCTCAACCGGAAGACCATAGCCAATTATGTATTCCGCAAAAAAGGGATGATCGCCCGCATTTACGCCGCCCATGTCAACCAGTATATAGAAGCTTTGGAGGACCTGCCGGAGGAACTGGTCCAGACCGTAAAGGCCGCGCCGGACTGCAAACGGATGATCGATCCCGATTCCTGCAACCCCAAATGTCCCATGGGGTATGATTTTTTGCTGAAAGGGGAGCGCTACCGGAAATGCCGCAGCAACGCGTTTATGTTCCCGGTCTGCAAGGGGAACAATCCGTTTATCGGGAGGCTGATACTGAGGGAGGCGGAGGCGTGCAGGTTTTGCTAGATCCATAAAAGGGCTGCAAAGCGGGGCGTGGACACAGGTCGGTTAAAGCGCCGCGGGTTTCCGACGGAGATAGTCCGAAAGCGCGTGCCCGGCTGGCCGCCGGAACTGGATTTTCAGATGATTTGATTGAATTAAGTGAGACTGCATGATAAAATAAAATCGTTGAAACGGTGAGAGGCGGGGGTACTTGGATTTTCAAGTACCCCTTAAAACTTGAACGGCAGGGGACCGCAGGTCCGGACTGGAACGTTGACGTATTTCCGGCCGGATTTACAAAATGAAATAGACACGGAGGAACAAAATGTACCAGTTAATCGCATTTGACATGGATGGAACGCTTCTGGGATCGGACAAGCAGATTTCGCCGGGAAACAGGAGGGCGATCACGGCGGCGGCCCGGGCTGGAAAGACGGTGATTCTCAACACGGGCCGCTGCCTGTCGGAGCTGGAGGAGTATCTGGGGCTGATTCCCGAGGTTCGCTATTTAAACTGCGCCAGCGGGGCGCTGGTGTACGACTTGAAGGAGAAACGTACGCTGTATTCCAGCCTTCTGAGCGTGGAGACGGTGAAGCAGCTTCTGGAGCTGGCCGCCCTGGAGCAGGCGATGCCCCACATTCTGCTGGAGCAGTGCATTGTCCAGAAAAGCCATTGTGAGCAGATGGAGCGGTTTGGCATGGGAGTCTATCAGGATCAGTTTAACCGCGTCACAGTGAAGTGGGAGGATATCGGCCGCATGTACGGGGAGAACCCGTTTCCGGCCGCCAAGGTGAACATTTACCACACGAGCCCCCAGTCCCGGGCCAGAACCGAGGAGCGGATCCGGGCAGCCGGGCTTGAGGTGGCCATGGCCCGGGCGGAGACCACGTCTCTGGAGCTGTCGGCCCCGGGCTGCGACAAGGGCGTGGGCCTGGAAATGCTCTGCTCCTGCCTGAATCTGCCCATGGAGCAGACCATCGTGGTGGGCGACGCGGACAACGACCTGGAGGCCCTGAAAAAAGCGGGTCTGGCCGTGGCCATGGCAAACGCCGGGGAAGCGGTCAAGGCCGTGGCGGACGTGGTGGTGGCGGACTGCGATCACGACGGGTGCGCGGAGGCGGTGGAGCGGTACCTGCTTTGCGGCGTATAGACGGATCGCTGTGGTTATTTGAAATGAAAAAGAGCTAAAATCAGAAGCAGCAACAGCCGGAGGCCGGAAAACGGCGTTCGGCTGTTGCTGTTGTGGGGATGAAATGGGAATCAGGCGCGCTCGTATCGAATTTCTCCGTCAACCATCGTCAGGTCCACCTGGGCAAACCGGATCTCCATGGGATCAATGGCAAACAGATTCCGGTCGATGATCACAATATCCGCCAGTTTTCCCGGCTCCAATGTGCCCAGGCTGTCCTCGAAGGTTTCGGCGTAAGCGCTGGATTTCGTATATGCCGTCAACGCCTCCGCCAGAGTAACTGTGTGAGACCGGCCATCCGCGGGCGCGCCCTCGTCCGGTTCGCACCGGGTCACCGCGCTGTATACGTTCCACAGCGGATTGATTGAGTAGGCCGCCGGATAATCGGTGCTGAACGCCAGCCTGCCCCCTGCATCCAGGATTTCCCGGAAGGGCCAGGTATTTTGGGCCCGCTCCTCGCCCAGACACAGCTGATAGCCGCCTGCCAGCATCCCAAGCGCGCTGTGGATCGGCTGGACTGTGGCCAGCACATTCAGGTCCGCCAGGCGGTTGATATCCCGGCTGCTGATGGTTTCCGCATGTTCGATTGAGTGATGCAGATCCCGGCTGCCCAGCACATTCCCGGCATGCTCGTACGCGTCCAGTGCCATGGTGATCGCTTTGTCGCCAATGGTGTGCAGTTTCCCGGGAAATCCCTCCCTGGCCGCCGCAAGCACATAGCTGTTTAATTCCTCCTGCGAAAGCATAGGTTCCCCGCAGCAATCCGCCCGGTCCTCATAAGGTGCGCTCATGCAGGCGGTGTGCGCCTCCACAACCCCGTCCAGAATTTGTTTCACACCGGCTACCCGCAGCCGGTCCGTGTGATAGGCGTCCCGCAGCCTTTTTGCCTCATCCAAATCCTTCATGTCCGGGAACCAGCTGACACGGCAGGTCAGTTCCCCTTTGGACTCCATATCCGCAAAGATCCTGTCCACGTCGGGATTGGTCACTCCGGGTGGATACACATCCGCAATGGCCGTGATTCCTAGCGCGCGGAAGGCGGCCAGGCTTTTTAACAGCGTGGCCTTTAAGTCCGGCACATTCATTACCTCATCCACCATCTGCTTATTCGCAGGCAGTTCCTTCAGAATTCCGCTTGGCTCCCCGGCTTCGTCCCGGGCGATCAGCCCACCGGCTGGCTGGGGCGTATGCCGGGTGATTTCCATTTTCTTCAAAGCCTCCCCGTTACACCACACGGTGTGCAGGTCAAAGGAGCTTAAGCATACCGGCCGGTCCAGACCAAGGGCATCCAGGGAGTCCCGGGATGGAACGCTGGGGTTCTCCCACATTTCACAGTACCAGCCCCAGCCGTATATCCAGGGATTGTCCGGGTGCTCTTCAGCAAATATGCGGACCCGTTCCACACATTCCGCCTCGCTCCGGCAATCCACCATGAAAATGCAGAAATCAGGGTCATTCTGAACCGCGCCCAGAGAAAAATGCATATGGGCGTCATTAAATCCCGGCATCACAAGGCGGCTTCCCGCGTCAATCACGGTGGTATCAGGGGATCGATACGTTTCGATCTCTTCCTCCGGCACTACGGCCAAAATCCGGTTGCCCGCCACAACCACCGCGCCGCTTACCGGCTCCGGCGCGGCAGCGGTAAAAATGGCGCTGCTTTTTATAATATAGCTCGCATGTTTCATATTCTTCTCCTTTTCCACTGATTGTTCTTAACGCTGGACGCCCAGGCCGGAAACGTCGTCAGAGCCGTTTTCAAGGTCTCCGTTCTTCCGGCTTCCGAGTTCCGGCAGCACCATGATACACAGAATGCCGGCCGCGAACACCAGGCTCTCCAGTCCCAGATTCAGCGCATAGTTTTCTCCGGCCACCGCAGAAATCACGATGGGAACCACGTAGGAGATCAACAGGGAAGCCGTGCCGATGATACCGCCTGCGCTGCCCGCGTATTTCTCGCCAATTTCCGGGAACTGGATGGGCATGGACTGGAGAATCGGACCCTGGGTGGCGCTGAAAAAGCCGTTGAGCACCAATACCGCCCACATCAAAAAGCCGATGGGAGTATACCAGGTTACAAACATCAGGACTGCCCCAATCAGTGTGGTGACCATCATAAAGGGCTTCATCACCCCCAGCCTGCTGCAGATCATGGGCCCGATCAGCGAGCCGAAGAAGCTGCCCACCGTGACAATCGCCGCCATACTGGAGGCCAGCGTCTCATTGACGCCATGGCCAAAAATCAGAGCCTGGGGCAGGATTCCGGCATAGGCAGTGGTGGAGCCCATGCCAAGGCCTACTACGATTGCCACAATCCACGTGTTTTTGCTTTTTGCCGCGGTCTTCATATATTCCATCACCGGCTCCGGGGGCGCCGGTTCCATGCCTTCCGGGCAGTCCCTGGCCAGGATAAGCCACAGCACGGTTCCAACCAGAAGTCCTGCGGAGGACGCCATATATGCCGCCGGGACAGAGGAAAACAGGGTCCCGGTCAGCTGGGACAACACGATGCCTGCGCAGGACGAGGCGTAGAAATAGCCCATGGCCTTATCCGTTTCCACCTGGAACCAGATTCCAAGTACCCGGATCAGATTGGCGTTTAAAAAGGCAATGGCTATGCCGCAGGCCGACAGCATCAGCATCATGGTTCCGAATGAACCGGCATACAGACGCCCAAATGCGCCGATCACGGAGATGATACAGCCGATTCCCACCACCTTTTTGGAACCGATCTGATCGCCCAGCATACCGGACGGTATGCTCAGAAACACTGCAATCAGCATGGGCGCCATCAAAAGGCTGGAAAACTGCACCGGCGTGATCCCCAACTCAGGCATGACCACATAGGCCAGCGCCGATACCTGAAACTGAATATAATTTGAAATGAAACATAAAAAACACGTAATCCCCAGAATAACCCATCGATATTTTGGTAATACACCCTTCATAATTTCTTTCTCTCTTTCTCAATCGTTCCGGTACGTTTAACCCTTATAATACCCGTTTTCCAACAGCATGGCAATCCCCTGTCCGCCGCCGATGCAGGCGGAGGCGATGGCATACCGCTTCTCGGGATGGTTTTTGAATTCATAACAGATCGTGGTGATGATGCGGGCGCCGGACATTCCCAGCGGGTGTCCCAGTGCAACGGCTCCGCCGTTGGGATTGAGCCGGTTGTAAAGCTCGGTTCCGGGCTCATTGCCAAGCTCTCTCAGACAGCCTAAGGTCTGGCCTGCAAAGGCCTCGTTGATCTCCAGAATATCAATGTCCTCCAAGGTCATCTGATGATTTTTTAAGACCTCCCGGATTGCCGGTACGGGTCCCATGCCCATAAGCTTTGGGTTGCAGCCCGCAATCGCGTAGCCCGCTACTTTTGCCATTACCTCCAGGCCCCGTTCCCTTGCCGTGCTTTCTTTTGTAAATATCTCAAAGGCGGCTCCGTCGTTCATGCCGGAGGCATTTCCGGCTGTCACCGTGCCGTTTTCCGGCCAGAATACCGGCTTTAGCTTGCCAAGTCCCTCCAACGTGGTGTCGGGTCTGGGATGTCCGTCCAGCTCTACAACCGTTACGGCTCCTTTCCTGCCCTTTACCTCCACGGGCACAATTTCCTGCGCCAGGCGGCCCGACTCCACGGCACGTTTTACCTTCATCTGGCTTTCATAGGCAAACTGGTCCTGCTGTTCGCGTGTGATTCCATATTTTTGGGCAATCAGCTCTGCGGTGATTCCCATGTGCGTGATCTCTTTATTGGGATAGCCGGAAGCGCTGCGGTGCCCTTCCGCATTGGCGTCCACCAGTCTTGGCTCGGCCATTCGAAAGCCTTCCCAGCGCACGCTCACCGGCAGATAATAGTCTGCCCGAGAGAGGGATTCCGCCCCGCCTGCGGCCACAAAGGTCCGGTCCATCAGCATCAGCTCATGCACGGCGCTGATCGCGGACTGAATGCCGGAGCCGCAGATCCGGTTGACGGTAAAACCGGTGGAATCCATTCGAAGCCCGGAGTTGATTCCGATAATCCGGCCCAGGTTGTTGGTGGTCTGGGAGCCGGTAACATGCCCCACAATCACCTCGTCGATGGCTTCCTTCTCAATACCGGCTCTTCTGACCGCCTCTTCAAGGGCAATGCGGCCCAGCTCCTCCACGGGAACTGTTTTTAAATCGCCCAGATAAGCGCCCACAGGCGTTCTCGCTGCGCCGGTGATAACAACAGGGTTTTCTCTATCAATTCGTTCCATGTCCATTTTCCTTTCTTATAATCCTTCAAAATAGCAGTGGGGCGTTGGCTTTACGTCGTCCGGTATGATTAATTCCGGCTCTGTGGCCCGCTGTATTTCTTCCAGCGTGAACTCCGGGTTATATTCGATGACCTTAATTCCCTGAGGGGTTACCTGGAATACGCCCATCTCGGTCACAATCTTTGTCACGCACCGTTTGGCGGTTATGGGCAGGCGGCATTTTTTGAGGATTTTGGGGTTGCCCTTCATGGTGTGGTAAGTGGCCACAATTACTTCCTTCACGCCGTTGCAAAGGTCCATCGCGCCGCCCATTCCTGCGACTTTTTTTCCGGGAATCAGGTAATTGGCAAGGGTTCCCTCCTCGTCCACCTCCATGGTGCCGAGGACTGTGGTATGCACATGTCCGCCGCGGATCAGGCCAAAGGAGGTTGTGCTGTCAAAAAAGGAAGCCCCGGCATCGATTCCCGCCGCACCCGCTCCGGCGTTGATCACCTGGTCGTCCGCCTCCTCCGGCTTTTTGCCGCTGGTGGCGTCGATCACGTCAAAGGCTGTTTTTCCCAGGCCTATGACTCCGTTTTCTCCCTCCAGAAGAATGTCGCTGTCAGGCGCGATGTATTCCGCTACCAAAGTGGGGATTCCCACCCCTAAGTTCACCAGGGTTCCCGGCGTCAGCTCCCCGGCCACCCGTTTTGCGATAAACCGCATCATCTGATTCTTGTCCATCAACCCTTTCCTCCCTTCTCAACCACTGCATCCACCAGCACGGACTGCGTGTGAATCTCGTCCGGGTGGATTTCGCCGACTTCCTTCAGCTCGCCCACCTCCAGGATGGTGTAGTCCGCCGCTGCCGCCATGCTGGGGGAGTGGGCTCTGGCCGAACCGTGGTAGACCGCATTTCCGGCCCGGTCTCCTTTGGAAGCATAGATAAGCGCAACGTCCGCTTTAAGCGGTTCCTCCAAAAGGTACGTCTCGCCTTTGACCGTCACCTTCTGCTTTCCTTCTTCAACCTGCGTTCCAATCCCGGTCCTGGTAAGGACGCCGCCTAAACCGTATCCGCCTGCCCGTATCATCTCCGCCAGACTTCCCTGCGGAATCAGACATACCTCCAGTTCTCCGGCGGCCAGCTGCTCCTGGGCCTGCGGGTTGGGGCTCAGGATGGAAACGTACATCTTTTTAATCTGATGATTTGCCACCAGAGCGCCCGCTCCAAAACCTGGCGTTCCCGCGTCATTGCAGATCAATGTCAGATTTTTCGCGCCTTTTTTGACAAGGGCGTCGATCACCGTGTGGGGGGATCCGTGCCCTCCAAAGCCTCCGATCATGATTGTGGAGCCGTCTTTGATTCGTTCGACTGCTTCCTGGGCCGTAACAACCTTATCCATAGAAACCTCCTTTTTTTGTCACCATATGACCTGTTAATTTATAATCAAATTGTAGCGTCTAACGGGCTGCAAGTCCAATCTCCATAAGCGATGATATCCAAACCATTGGTTATACTGTATTTGACGAATCCCGCGGAATACGGTAGAATTAGGGTATTATTTGCAAGGAGGCCATATGGACATTCTCCAGCTAAAATATTTCATCCGCATCGTAGAAAACAATTTCAATATATCCAATGCCGCCCAGAGCTTGTTTTTGACCCAGCCCGCGCTCAGCAAGGCCATCAATCTTCTGGAAAAAGAGATGGGATTTGATCTGTTCCTGCGCTCCAAGGGAAGACTCAGCGCGCTGTCTCCTGAGGGGAAAAATGTTTATGAAAAGTCCAGAGCGATTGTGGAAAAATACGATGATTTAAAGGAATACGTTGATTTCCGGTCGAAAATCCCGGCGGACACCATACCGGTGGGAATCGCGTCCGTTGTCATCAGCGCACTGTTTACTGAATTTTTGGAAAAGATCAAGGAAGAAGAGAAAAAGATTCGGATACAGGTGGTGGAAAACGGAGGTTTTCAGCTGGCCGCCATGCTGCGGGACCGAAAGCTGGATTTCTCGGTACTGTTAAGTCCCACCCATTTGAGCGAGGAGGAGTATCACGAGATTGTCCTCCACGAAGGAACCCTGAACGCTTACGTTTCGGAAAATCACCCGCTGAGCCGCCTTAAAAAGCTGCGCTGGGAGGATTTAAATCATCAAAACCTGATTATATGCGACGGTTCGTTTCAGACCCACCACTACATTATTGCCAAGCTGGAGGAAAACCACGTAAATGTCGGAATCAACGGTACCCACTATTCCTGGGACTACATTTTCAATTCCATCCGGCACTCCGACCGGATCACCATACTGCCTTACATTGCCGGAAATCTTTTTAAAATGGAAGGTATCTGTGAATTGGAATTTGAAGATCCTATCTTTTGGAAGATTGTTTTGGTATACCGCAGGAAAAGCAGTTATACCGCCTCTGAGAAGTTTTTGCTGAATTATTTTAAAGCGTATTTTCATACGTCCTGAAACGACGGAATCATATGGGGCTTGCGGAAGGATCCGGACGGATCACAGAACAGTTGTTTCCACAGTCTCCACAAACCGGCGCACGTCCCCAGTGGGATTCAGGCTGTACAGCAGGCCGTAGGAGATGGTGTAATCCCAGTCTACCGGAATGGATACCAGGGCAGGGTGCACTTCCGTCCAGCATTCCAGGGTGAGCAGCACGTTGCCGGTTTCTGCGCAGCGGTTGAATACGGACATGTCGTAAAAGGGCGGCGTGTCCTCCAGGCGGATTTGGGGATGATATTTGGAAAGATAGGCGCGGATCATGTCGTTTGTGCCGGAATCCCCCTTTTTGACCATCATCAGGGTCTCGCCGTACAGGTCCTCCAGGCGGATCAGGGGCTTTTGGGCGAGGCGGTGTTCCCTTGAGACCGCGATCATTTTCCGGTAACGGCCCAGCGGGAGCAGATTGCAGTGGCTGAGCCAGGTCCTGGAGTCGCAGACCCCGATCAGAAAGTCGAATTTCTCCCCAAGCCGTGACAGTTCCGTGATAATCCCCTCATGGTCGTCCTCAAAGGGAACCAGATGGAGTTTGTAATCGGGAAAATACCGGTTCACCCTGTACCACAGGTCCATGAAGGGCTTCGCCGGGTTCAGCAGGGACGTGCCCACGCGGAAGGTGGTCTGCTCCGCGCGGGCGGCCATTTTCGCGCTGGCTACGGATTTGTTGGAGTAGTCGATGAGAAACCTGGCGTCCTGATCGATCACGGCCCCGGCGGCGGTCAGGCGCACGCCGGTGGCGGTCCGGTCTAAAAGTTTTAAGTCCAGATGCTTTTCCAGGGCGTTGATTTGTTTCATGACGGCGGTGGGTGAAATGTACAGGCGCTCGGCGGCTTTTGTGAAGCTGCCGCAGTCAGCAACCGCGATCAGGGTGGCCAGCAGGCTGTTGTACATGAGGGATTCCTCCTTTTGGGGCGTAAATGATTGGTTTATATTATGATAGCGGATTGATGGGATGGTGTCAAATAAAATATGATTGTATTGCGCTGGATATAGAAATATATCCGGCGCTTTTTAGGGGTTTTTTGCGGACATAGTATGAACTGATAGTTTATACTATGAAAACGAAACGGAGATTCAAGGACAAAGGTGGTTATGGCATAATAACCTTATAACAGACTGTAAGTTGCAGGGTGAAAGGAAGGTTCAAGTCAATGGAGAAAAGAGAGATGAGCGTGTTTCCCACAGGGAAGCCCAATGATGCGTATGCAGAGTATTTCGTGGGACAGAGCTATCTGAGCATGTTGTCCACCGATCAGGTGACGGTGGGAAACGTGACCTTTGAGCCGGGCTGCCGCAACAACTGGCATATTCACCACGCCAAAAAGGGCGGCGGGCAGATGCTGCTGGTGACCGCCGGAAATGGCTATTATCAGGAGTGGGGGAAGGCGCCGGTGGCCCTTTATCCCGGTGCCGTGGTTCACATCCCGCCGGAGGTAAAGCACTGGCACGGTGCCGCGCCGGACTCCTGGTTCCAGCATCTGGCCATCGAGGTTCCGGGGGAGGGGTGCACGAACGAGTGGTGCGAGGCGGTGTCGGATGAGGAGTACGCGGCGTGTGGGAGCAACGCACCGGCGTTTGCGCGCCACTGCGGATTGTCGGACACAGACCCGGAGTTCGCGGAGCGGTTTAACCATTTCGCCTTTCGGGAAGTGGCAGACAGCGGCGATCTGGACGGGCGCACCCGGATGCTGGCAATTTTGGCGGCGCTGGCCGGAAGCCAGGGAACGGATGAGTTTTGTGCGCTGCTGCCCGCGGCGCTGGAGATGGGGGTGAGACCGGTGGAGGTGAAGGAGCTCCTTTATCAGGCGGTGGCTTATCTGGGGATCGGCCGGGTATTACCCTTTCTGCGGGCGGTAAACGAGGTCTTTGACCGGCGGGGGATTAGGCTTCCCCTGGAAGGACAGTCGGGGACGACTCCGGAGAACCGTCTGGAGAAGGGCAGCCAGGCCCAGGTGGATATCTTCGGCGAGAGAATGAGGGATTTCTGGAAGTCCGGGCCGGAGGAGAGCCGCCACATCAACCGCTGGCTGGCGGAGAATTGCTTCGGGGACTATTATACCAGAACCGGTCTGGATTACCGGCAGAGGGAGATGATCACCTTCTGCTTCCTGGCTGCCCAGGGCGGCTGCGAACCCCAGCTGGCCAGCCACATCGCGGCCAATATCCGGTTAGGAAATGATAAGGCGTTTTTAATTCAGATCATTTCCCAATGGGTTCCCTTTATCGGATACCCGCGGTGTCTGAACGCGCTGCGGTGCGTGGATGAGGCCGTGGATCGCACAGAAGCTTAGTTCCCGCCTGCGTTTCCGTGAAACGCCTCCCGCACCTCCTTCAGGAACCGTTCCGCCGCCCCGGAGAAAACCTGGTATTTTTTCCACACGATGTCCAGATGGACTTCCATCCGGGGCTCCAGCGGGCGGAAGCACAGGGGGCTTTCCTCTGAGGTATTGACCAGCTTGTCGAGACACAGGGCGTAACCCATGCCGGCGGCCACCAGAAGGGAGGCGTTGTACACCAGGTTGTAGGTGGCGACGATTCTCAGCTTTTCGAACTCCTTTCCCAGCCAGCCGGAAAATTCGTTGCTCAGCATGGATTGCCGGGAGGTGATGAGGGGGAGATCCCACAGGTCCTGCGGGCGGATTACGGGGCGGGCCGCCAGGGGGCAGTCCCTGGGCATCAGCAATCCCCAGGTGTCGGTGGCGGGAAGCCGGATATAGTCGTATTTCTTCATGTTGGCGGGCTCGATGAGGACTCCAAAATCCAACAGTCCTTTGTCCAGGCGCTCCGTCACATCGTCGGCGTTGCCGCTGTACAGGTGATAGCGGATATCGGGGCAGGACCGCTGCAGGCCGGTGGCGATTTCCGCTATCATTCGCATGGCCTCGGTCTCGCCGCCGCCGATGTAGATATCGCCGTTCACCACTTCATCCGGCGCGGTCAGCTCGGCTTCCGCCTTTTCTACCAGATCGAGGATTTCCGCAGCCCGCTTGCGCAGGAGCATTCCCTCCTCCGTGAGGGTGATCCTGCGGCTTCCGCGGATCAACAGCTGTTTGCCCAATTCCTCCTCCAGGTCCATCAGCTGCCGGGACAGGGTGGGCTGGGTCATATGCAGGGCCTGGGCGGCCCCTGATATACTTTCTTCTCTGGCGACGGCCAGGAAATATTTCAAAATGCGGAGTTCCAATCGGATTTCCTCTCTTTCCCCAAACGATCGTGAATGCAGTTACAACTTCAATGTTGCAGTAAGAATTTCAATTAACCGAGAAAATTATAGACTTGAAAAACCATGCCTGTCAAGCATGAAAATGCATTTAATATAAGTATTTGATATCGGACAATGTTTCAACTAAAATAAAGGCAGAGAACAGGGCGCGCCTGAGTCCGTAACGGTCCTATTGGCTGTCGAATTGAGAGGAGACCATTTTGAGACGATTATTGATAACATTGCTGTTGATCACAGCGGCGGCAACAGTTCCGGGAGCGGCGTTGGTCACGGCGGCGTCCGAGACCCGGGAAACGATGATTCAAGTGACCATTCAAGTAGACGACAAGGCCTTTGAGGCGATTCTTTCTGATCATGACGCCGCCCGGGCTCTGGCACAACAGCTGCCAATGACGGTCAACATGAAGGAGCTCAACGGCAACGAAAAGTACTACGACCTCCCGGCCCCCTTGCCTGAGAGCGCTGAACAGATCGGGGAAATTCACGCGGGCGACCTGATGCTGTTCGGCTCCGACTGCCTGGTGCTGTTTTACGAGGATTTTGACACTGCGTACCGTTATACGCGTCTGGGCGCGGTCCAGGACCCGTCGGGTCTGGCCCAGGCCCTTGGCCGGGGAGATGTGACGGTGACATTTTTTCTGGCGGACCGAGCTGGTGACGGCCCGCCAGGCGGACCGTGACATTGGCGGATTATGGAAGCGGTTCCGACTGGAAAGAGGTGCGAACATGTGTGGAGGTACGGATATTTCCCAGGCGGTCATACAAAATCTCCGGGACGCCGGGTGCGGCAGAGCGACCGTTGAACAGTTCCGGGAGTTTTGCAGATCGGGTGAGTTACAGAAGCAGTTTGTCCTGCTGGAAACGCACCGGAAATGCCTGTTGGGAAAGATTCACAAATACGAGAAACAGATCGAATGCCTGGATTACCTGGTATTTCAGATGAAGAGGGCGGCGGATGGTACAAGAACGAGAGGAGAATGAGATATGTTAGGAAATTTCAGCTATTGCAACCCCACGAAACTGTATTTTGGAGAGGACTCTCTGGACTGCCTGAGAGAGGAACTCCCTAAATATGGGGAAAATGTCATGCTGGTCTACGGCGGTGGCTCCATCAAACGAAACGGTATCTACGATCAGGTGGTAAAGCTTCTGGACGAGAGCGGCAAGAACGTTTTTGAGGACCCGGGCGTCATGCCCAATCCCACGGTGGAAAAGCTTTACGAGGGCTGCCGCATTGCCAGGGAGAACCAGGTGGACCTGATACTGGCCGTGGGCGGTGGATCGGTCTGCGATTACGCCAAAGCCGTGTCCGTTTCCGCCCACTGTGAGGAGGATCCCTGGGAGAAATACTACCTGCGCATGGAAGATGTGGATAACCGGATTATTCCGGTGGGCTGCGTTTTGACCATGGTGGGAACGGGCTCTGAGATGAACGGCGGCGCGGTGATCACCAACCACAAGACGAAACTGAAGATCGGCCACGTGTTCGGCGAGAACGTATTTCCGAAGTTTTCCATTTTAAACCCGGCATTTACCTTCACCCTGCCCAGGTATCAGATGATCGCGGGATTTTACGATATCATGTCCCACATCCTGGAGCAGTATTTTTCCGGGGAGGACGACAATACCTCCGACTATATCATGGAGGGGCTGCTGAAATCCCTGATCCACAGCACCCGGATCGCAGCGCAACATCCCACGGATTACGAGGCCAGAAGCAATGTCATGTGGATCGCCACCTGGGCGCTCAACACGCTGGTGGCCAAGGGTAAGACCACGGACTGGATGGTGCACATGATCGGCCAGTCCATCGGGGCCTACACGGACGCCACCCACGGCATGACCTTGTCCGCGGTTTCCATGGCGTACTACCGGTTTATCATGCCTTACGGCCTGGCGAAGTTCAGGCGCTTTGCGGTCAATGTGTGGGAGGTGAACCCGGAGGGAAAGAGCGACGAGGCGGTGGCGGAAGAGGGGCTTGGGCGGATGGAGCGGTACATGAGAGAGCTGGGCCTTGTCATGGACATCCGGGAGCTGGGCGTGACGGAGGAAATGCTGGACGGCATCGCCGCGGGCACCATTGCCATGGACGGCGGCTACCGGGCGCCGGATCACGGTGAGATTGTGGAAATTTTAAGAGACAGTATGGCGTAAAGGAGAAAAACATGGGTAAAAAAGTTCTGATTCTGTCCACCAGCCCCCGCGCGGGCGGCAATTCGGAAATCCTGGCGGACGAATTTATGAGAGGGGCCGCTGAGGCAGGCCACGATGTGAAAAAGATTTGCCTCTATGACAAGAAAATCAACTTCTGCAAAGGTTGTCTGGCCTGCCAGGCCACCCGGAAATGCGTGATCCACGACGATGCGGAAACAATCGTGGCGCAGATGAAACAGGCGGATGTGCTGGCATTTGCCACGCCCATTTACTTTTATGAGATGTCGGGCCAGATGAAAACGCTGCTGGACCGCACCAACCCGCTGTTTCCGGCAAAGTACGCTTTTGGCGGCGTCTATCTGCTGGCGACTTCGGCGGACGGGGATGCGGGCTCCATGGACGGGGCTGTAAAGGGCCTGGAGGGCTGGATCAGCTGCTTTCCGCCGGCCCGCCTGGCCGGAGTGGTCAGGGGAACCGGGGCGGATGAAAAGGGCGCGATCCGGGATAAGGCAGGCGCGTTGGCGGAAGCCTATGAGATGGGAAAAAATGTATAAAGATTTGGAGGATGGGGCTGTGGGCCGCGGCGTTCGCCGGAGGCCCATGGCCTTTCCCCGGATTTAATTGAATCTTTCCCTCCCCTATGCTATACTAATTTTGATACCTACATGAACAGAGTTGGAATAACGCACCGCACCGCGTCCGGATGGCGGACAACGTCGTCCCTTGGGCGACGCCGAGGAGCAGGTGCGGCACAGGAAGGGACATAGAGTTGAGGAACAGAGGCCTATGCCTGCTGCTGGCAGGTTGTTTAGCGTGCGCGCCCCTTGCGGGCTGCAGTGGGAAGGATCAGGTGGTGAATTACCAGGATACGGACCTTCCTGTCACGACGATTACATTTTTTGGAAATAAATATGAGCCGGAGAACGTCCGGGTGATCGAGGAGATCATCACCGGATTCATGGAGGAAAATCCGAATCTGCGCATCTCCTACGAAAGTCTGAAGGGGGCTGAATATTTCGAGGCCCTGCGCAAGCGGATGGCCTCGGGAAAGGGCAACGACGTGTTTATGGTGAATCACGACGTGCTGCTGGAGCTGGAGCAGAGCGGGCAGGTGGCAGATTTGTCGGGCCTGGAGAGCATCGGCCGCTACAGTGACGCCATGCTCAGCCAGATGGAGATTGAGGACAAAACGGTCTACTGGGTGCCCACCACGGTGTCCATGTTCGGCCTCTACTGTAATCTGGAACTGTTAAAAAAGCACAAGCAGGAAATTCCGCAAAACCTGGGAGAGTGGGAGCAGGTCTGCGATTACTTTGTGGCGCAGGGCATCACCCCCATTGTGGCGAATAACGATATTTCATTGAAAACCCTGGCGATCGGCGCAGGGTTTTATCCCGTTTATCAGGAAGGCCGCCAGGCGGAGGTATTTGAAGGGATCAACAGCGGACGGGACGCGCTCAGCGATTATCTGCGGCCTGGCTTTTCACTGGCCGGGACGTTGATTGACCGGGGGTATGTGGATGCGCAGACAGCCTCTAAAACCAGGAAAACCTCGGACGATTTGGCGGAATTCGCCCGGGGCGAAGCCCCCTTTATGCTCACGGGAGCCTGGGCGGCGGGACGCCTTGAGGAGATGGCGGCGGACCTGGATTTTGAGGTGCATCCCCTACCGGTGCTGGAGGACGGTTCGCTGTTAGTGATCAACGCGGACACGCGCCTGAGTGTCAACCGGTCCAGCGAGCATTTGGACGACGCTATGAAATTTGTGGAATATTTTACAAGAGAGGAAAATATTCTGAAATTTGCGGACCAGCAGGCCTCCTTAAGTCCTCTTAAGACCAGCATGCCCACATCCGTCAAGGCAATCCAGCCCTTGATTCCCTGTTACGAGGAGGGGCGCGTGGTGTTCGGCGCCGACGCCGGGCTTGATATTCCCATCTGGGATCTGACCGCGGAGGTTTCCGGAAGGCTGCTGTCCGGACAGGCGCTTAATGGTGCCATGGACTGGATGGACCAACAGGCAAAGGAGGGAGCGAAACCGTGAGCAGAGAAACTTCCGGCGGTTCAAAAAGAAAGGTCGCGGCCGCCGCAGCGGTTGTGACGGCCGTGCTCGCCGCCCTCACCGGCCTGTTTCTGAGAACGGTGCGGGAACAGCTCTGGCAGCAGTCTATCCGCACCATTCTGGAGAGCACGCAGCAGGGGTGTCTCACGCTTCAGGTCCAGCTGGAGGACGAATACCGCATGTTGGGCAGAGTGGCCGTCTATTTGAGCGAGGCGGGACGGGCGGAAACCGTGGACAGCCTGCTGAGGGATTACGTGCAGGTGGACGAAGGCGTGGTGCTGTACCGCAACGACGGGGAACGCCTGCCCTACGGCGCGCAGGAGGATGAGACCGTGGCCCGGTTCCTGGCCGGAGATACGGGGGATTACGGCATTCTCGATCCCCATATCAGCAGCGTGACCGGGGTCAATGTGTTCAATCTGTTTATACGGCTGAACCTGGCGGACGGGACGGCCGCGTACCTGGTGAAGGAGTACGAGGTGGATTCCATTGTGGACAGCTTCAGCCTCTCATTTTACCAGAACGCGGGATTTTCCTATGTGGTGGATTCCGACGGAAATGTTCTGATCCGGCCGCCCCACCCCAACAGCAACAAGACGGTACAGAACCTGTTTGATATTCTGGAGGAATCCCCCAACGATCCCTCAAAACTGCAATTATTTGTGGATTCCCTGTCAACGGAGAAAACCGGCTGGGCCACCTTTTCGTATCAGGGTGAGGAGACCGTGTTCTGTTACCTTCCGCTGAAGCTGGGATCGGACTGGAATCTTGTCTCCATCATCCCCCGGGCGGTGGTCAGCGCGCAGACCAACCAGATCATCCAGCGCACCCTGATTCTGATCGGGGCCATTATCGCGGGTATCGCCGGGCTGGTGGCGCTCTATTTCTACTATGCCAACCGGGCGGCCGGGAAGCTGCGCAGGCAGGCAGATTATATCGGGCATCTGTACAACGCGGTGCCGGAGGGGATCGCGCTATTGACCGTGGAGCGCCCTTACCGGCTGCTGGAGCTGAACCGGGAAGGATCGCGTTTGTTAAACGGACCCATCAACGGCTCGGGAGACAGTCCGCAGGTGCGGAGTCTGGAAGAAATTCTGTACCTGGAGGACTATAAACGGACGGCGGACCTCTTCCGGGAGGCCATAAGCTCCGGCCGGAAAATTCCGTTTGAGAGCCGGATGGTGCGCGCGGACGGCAGCCTGTTTTGGGCCGCCGGCATCGCGGAGCGGGTTCTGGACCAGGATGGAAAGGAGATTCTCATCGCCACCTTCCACGACGTTACGGTGGAAAAGCTGGCTGAGGAGGAGGCGGAGCGGGAAAAGCTTCAGGAGCGCAAGATGCTGGTGGGAGCCATATCCAATGTATTTCCCGTGATCATCAGCCTGAATCTGAGCCGGGATACGCTCAAATTCATCTATCTGCAGCGGGGGCTTATGGTGAATATCCGGGAGGACGGGTCCTACAGCCAGCTCTATGAGAGCTTTATCCCCACCGTGCACCCGGACAGCCTGGAGGAGTTCAAACGCCGCTTTTCGCTGGAGAATCTCCGCCGCACACTGGGGAAAGAGCGGCAGGAGGTGTTTATGGACACCCGGCAGATGCTGACGGACGGGCAGTACCATTGGACCTCGATCCAGATGATTTACGTGGAAAATCCCTACTCGGAGGACGATCTGGCGATCCTTCTCTCCAGGCGCATCGACGAGCAGCGCTACGAGGAGGAGCAGAAACGCCAGGCCCTGCAGAGCGCGCTGGAGGGAGCCCGGGCGGCCAGCATGGCCAAAAGCCGGTTCCTCTCCAATATGAGCCACGATATCCGCACGCCAATGAACGCCATCATGGGGATGGCTGCCATCGCGTCCACCCGGCTGGACGACCGGGTCCGCGTGGCGGAATGCCTCAAAAAGATCAGCCTGTCCAGCCAGCACCTGCTCAGTCTGATCAACGATATTCTGGACATGTCCAAAATCGAGAGCGGAAAGCTGTCCCTGCGGGAGGAGCCCTTCAATTTCGCGGAGCTGGTCGCCAATGTGACCGAGCTTATGGCACCCCAGGCCATTGCCGCACAGCTCGAAATGAATGTCAGCCTGCCGGTGCTGAGCCAGGAGGAGGTGGTGGGGGACGCCCTGCGCGTCCGCCAGATATACCTCAATATTCTCAGCAACGCGGTGAAGTATACGGAGGCGGGCGGCCGCGTGCAGATCGAGGTCTGGGAGGAGCCGGGCGGCCGCAGCGGGCGAAAGAACTTCTTTTTCCGGTGCACGGACACCGGGATCGGGATGAGCGGGGAATTTCTGGAGCATCTGTTCCAGCCCTTCGAGCGGGCTTCGGATTCGTCGGACAAAGCGTCTGGCACGGGTCTGGGGATGGCGATCACCCGGAACATCGTGGACCTGATGAGCGGTGATATCCAGGTGGAGAGCCGTCCGGGGGAGGGCTCCCGTTTTACGGTGATGCTGCCTCTGCAGCTGCAAAACGCCAGGCAGGAGGATGTGCCGGAGGAGTGGCTGGGCGTCCACAGCCTGATTGTGGACGACGACCGGCAGACCTGCGAGAACGCCGCCGCCCTGCTTGAGGACATGGGCCTGCGGCCGGAGTTTGTCACGGAGGGGGAGGAGGCGGTCCGCCGGGTTGTTCGGGCCAAGGGCACGCCGGATCCATTTACCCTGGTGATCATCGACTGGAAGATGCCCGGAATGGACGGGGTGGAGGCCACCAGACGGATCCGGCGGGAAGTGGGGGATGAGATTCCGGTCATTATCCTGACGGCCTACGACTGGTCCGAGATTGAACACGAGGCCCGGAAGGCCGGGGTGACGGCCTTTATCTCCAAGCCCTTCTACCGCTCCAAGCTCTGCTATCTGCTCAATGAGATCAGCGGGGAGATTCTGACGGAGGCCCAGTGCCCATATCCCGACCGGGATTACGGGGGCCGCCGCATCCTCTTGGTGGAGGACAATGATATCAACCGGGAGATCGCCCGCATCCTGCTGGAAGAGCGGGGGATCCGGGTGGAGGAGGCCTGCGACGGCGTCCAGGCGGTGCGGATGGTGTCGGAATCCGCGCCGGGATATTATGATATGATTTTTATGGACGTGCAGATGCCCAATATGAACGGATACGAGGCCACCAGGGCCATCCGTTCCCTGGACCGCGCGGATACGGCCCGCCTTCCCATCGTAGCCATGACCGCCAACGCCTTTGACGAGGATGTGCGGACCGCGCTTCGGGCCGGGATGGACGCCCATTTTGCCAAGCCCATCGAGATCGTCAAGCTTGAGCAGATGCTGTACCGGTATCTGCCCGGAAAATAAGCGGAGGGGGATTATGGAGAAAAGCAGCGGACTTTATTTGCTGGTCTATGATTTTTATGAGGCGCGGATCCGGTTTGGTTTTTACCGGTACGGGGACTGCCTGCCGTCCATTTCTCATATCTGTGGCACCTTTCATCTCGGGCGCGCCACGGTCCGGGCCGCCCTGGCCCTGCTGGAAACGGACGGTTACATTGAAAACCGGGAACGGCGGGCCGCCCGGGTGGTCTATGAGGCGGATCGCGGGCAGTATGTTGAAAACGCCTGGGATTACTACATGCCCAGAAAGGACGGTCTGGGGGAAATGAGGGAGGCCGGCCGTCTGTTGATTCAGCCGCTCTGGGAGGCGGGAGCGCGCAGATGGGACCGGAACCGGTGGGAGTTTTACTGCCGGAACCTAAGCGGAATTCTGCCGGGGGACCCGCCTCCGTCCATGGAGCTGTACCTCCTGGCTCTCATGGAGTTAGACAACCAGCTGTTTTTGAACCTGTACTGGGAGGTGCTTCGCTACATCCGGATGCCCTCTCTGGTGGACCGGGGAAAAATGAAAAGCCCGATTACCCCGGATACGATCCGGGAGGGGCTGGACAGCGGGGACGTGGTGGTCTGGATGAACAAGGCCATCCGGGATGTTTATGTGCCGCTGGAGGAGGGGCTGTTTTCGTTTATCCGCCGGGAGACCGCGGCCCGGGGAGCGGAGGAAATTGAGGCAATTCCCTTTCAGTGGAATATCTACCGAAACCGGCCGCAGATGCGTTATACCCTGGCTTCCATCCTCATCCGGAAGATTCTGTACGGCGTCTATCCGGTGGGAAGTTATCTGCCCTCCCTGCCGGAGCTGGCGGAGCGGTACGGCGCTTCCCTGACCACGGTGCGCCGTACCCTGGCGCTGCTGGAGGAGCTGGGCGTCACGGAATCCTTTCAGGGCAAGGGAACCCTGGTGTGCATGAAGCGGAAGCGGCTGGATCTTGAGAAATCCGAGATTCGGGAGGGCCTGCGGCTGCACCGGGAAAGCCTTCAGTTTCTGAGGCTTACCATCCGGGGGGTGGCCCTCTTTACGCTGGAGCGCGCCTCCGCCGGAAAACGGGCCGCGCTGGAGGGCAAGCTGCGCGGTATGTTGGAACAGGGGAACAGCTATCACTGTTTTGAGATCATGCTGATGTTCATCCGGGAGGAGTGCCCCCTGGTGATGGTGCAGGAGTGCTACGCCAGGATCGCGGAGCTGGTGGCCTGGGGCTACCCCTTTGCCCGGCTGCTGTTGCCGGAGGGGGAGCTGGGAAATGCCTATGCGCTCCGGGTGGAACGGATGGCGGACTGCCTTTGCCGGGAAGCGTTTGAGGGTTTCTGCAACCAGTGGACCGCCCTTTTGGAACAGGAGGAGGAGAAGATTTCAGAACTTGGGGCACAGGCCGGCGGCTGTTAGCGGTGGGCGGTTTGCGCTGGGGGACAAGAGGGAAGGCGGAAGCATTCAATTCGAATAAGCTGTTACACGGGTTTTCCCGCCAGCCGTTTCCCGGCTGGCGGTTTTCCGTTTGAGAGACAAATGCCGGAATTCCCGATCTGCAGGGCTGCCGGGGAAATGCAATCCACAGGTAGACAATCAAAAGAGGGAGTGTTACTATTAAAGGCATGAACAGCCGGGAAGAGCTGATGGAAATTTTGCAACAACGAGGAGGAAATAAATGGAAAACCAACAGAACGGGCACAAGCGGCGCGTCCGCTATTCCGGCACGCACCCAAAGCGCTATCAGGAGAAATATAAGGAGCTTCACCCGGAGAAATACTCGGACACTGTGTCCAGGGTGATCCAGAAGGGCAGCACCCCGGCGGGGATGCACATCTCCATCTGTGTGAAGGAGATATTAGACTTTTTGCAGATTCAACCCGGGCAGAACGGGTTGGACGCCACTCTGGGTTACGGCGGCCACACATTGGAAATGCTCAAATGCCTGGAAGGCAAAGGGCATATCCACGCCCTGGACGTGGATCCCATCGAGTCGGAGAAGACCAAGGCCCGGCTGGCTGGGCTGGGCTTCGGGCCGGAGATTTTGACGGTGCGGCTGCAAAATTTTGCGGAGATCGACCAGGTGGCCGCGGAGGCGGGGAAGTTCGATTTCGTGCTGGCGGACCTGGGCGTGTCCTCCATGCAGATCGACAACCCGGAGCGGGGCTTTACCTTCAAGGCCGAGGGGCCGCTGGACCTGCGGATGAACCCGGAGCGGGGAGTCAGCGCCGCCCAGCGCTTAAAGGAGATCACGCTGGAGGAACTGACGGGTATGCTCACCGAAAATGCGGACGAGCCTTACGCGGAGGAGATCGCCCGGGAGGTGACAGGGCGGTTGAAACGGGGCGAGGAGATCGCCACCACCACGAAGCTTTACCAGGTGATCGGGGACGCCCTGGCCTTCCTGCCGGAAAAGGACCGGAAGGAGGCGGTGAAGAAGTCCAGCCAGCGGACCTTCCAGGCTCTGCGAATCGATGTGAACAACGAGTACGAGGCGCTGTACGCATTTCTGGAAAAACTGCCGGGAGTGCTGGCCCCGGGCGGCCGGGCGGCGATTCTGACCTTCCACTCAGGGGAGGACCGGCTGGTGAAGAAGTCCTTCAAGCAGTTTAAAAAAGAGGGGTATTACAGCGAAATCTGCGAAGAGGTGATCCGGCCGTCCCAGGAGGAGTGCGCCCGCAACAGCCGCGCCCGCTCCACAAAGATGCGGTGGGCGGTGCGGGCGGAGTGAGGAAACAGGGCCGCCTTGTCATGATAACAGGAAAAGAGGAACTCAGAACATGGGAATATTATACGGAATCGGCGTGGGTCCGGGGGACCCGGAGCTGCTGACCATGAAGGCCCACCGGATTCTGCACCAGGCGGATGTGATTTTCTGCCCGGAGAAGGAAGCGGGGGCGGGCAGCTTTGCCTTTGACATTATAGAGGAACTGGTAAAGGAGGCGAAGGCGGAGATCGTGAACCTGGTCTACCCCATGCACTACTACGGAGAGAAGCTGCAAACGATGTGGGAAATGAACGCCGGGGTGATCGCGGGATACCTGGAAGGGGATCGGACCGGCGCCTTCATCACCCTGGGAGACCCGGCGGTTTACAGCACGTTCATGTACACTCTGCCGTATATCGAGCGCCGCGGGGTGACCGTGGAGGTGGTGCCCGGCGTTCCCTCCTTCTGCGCGGTGGCGGATTCCATGAAGATGCCCCTGGCGGCCTGGAGCGAGGACCTGCTGGTGATGCCGGTGGGAAGAAAGGGCGGCGGGGATCTGGGGGAGATTCTGCGACAGCACGACAATGTGGTGTTCATGAAGCCCTCGGCTAATCAGGAGGCACTGGTCCGGGCCATCCGGGAGAACGGCCTGGAGGACAGTTTCGTGCTGGTCACCAAGTCGGGAACCGGGGAGGAGCGGCTGATCACCGATTTTGAAGAGCTGGAACAGTACGACATTCCCTATCTCTCCACGGTGATCGTAAAGAATCCCCGGAAACGGGGGAAGTAGGCAAAAAGACAGCCACACGAGCGAACCGGCGAAAGGAGGGCGCTATGGATTACATGGATTTAAAAAACAAGCTGACCGGCATGTTCGACGCCGGAAAATTGCAGGCAGCTCCCGGAGAGTGGGGTTTTTTCAATGAAACGCAGCGGGAGATCCACAGGGTGGGATACGCCACCAATCTGACCGGAGAGATTATCCAAAGGGCCGGGGAGGCCAAGGTGGATTTCCTGCTGACCCACCACGATTCCTGGGAATTTATTTTCGGGCTGAAGGAGAGCTGCAACCGGCTTCTGGAAGAGCTGGGAATCACCCACGCCTTTTTCCACGCGCCGCTGGACGATGCCGGATTCGGCACCAGCTCGTCCCTGGCGGCCGCTCTGGGTGTGAAAAACTGCCAGAAGGTAATGCCTTACGCGGAAGTGTTTTTCGGCGGCGTGGCGGGCGATGTGGAACCGGCCGGATTCGACCGTTTCGCAGGAAAACTGGAACAGATTCTGGGCGAGAAAATCCGCTGCTACCAAAACCACGAAGGCCCTGTCCGCCGGGTGGCTGTGGCGGCCGGGGGCGGCAATATGACAAATGAGATGCGAATCGCCGTGGAGAACGGCTGCGACGCGTACGTTACCGGGGAATATGTCCTGTATTCCCAGCAGTACGCCCAGCACGTCGGAATGAACCTGTTGGTGGGGAGCCACACCAACACGGAGATTCTGGGTGTGGAATCCATGGCGCAACGGCTGGCCCGGGGGACCGGGCTTAAGCTGGTGCGGATTTCGGAACCCAATTACTGAGCGACCTGCGAACGACCGCACAGGCAGAGCTCCATTTTTTATGCGTCTCCCAGCGAACGGCGTCTTCGAGGCGGCAGGTGGAACATTTTATCGGCCCGCTGTCTCTCTCCCTTATATCGGTCCGGGGGGACTAAAACGCGAATTCTAATTGAGAACGAAATTCTGATTATGTAGATGTTTCTGAAACGGCAAAAATGCACCGAACAGGTTGTTCCCTTTGGTGTTATGCCACGCCAGGCCGCGCTCTGCCGGGGGATGCCCGCCCCGCCGCACATTTGTTGACTGCCCCCATGGCGTGTGATAGAATGGGATTAACAGTTGTGCGTACCGGTTTTGACAATGGGGGATGAGACATGAGAGAACTGGATGAACTGAAACAGGAAATTGACCGGCTGCGGTTGCTGGCCCAGCGGGATCCCCTCACGGGGCTTTTGAACAGAAGCGCCATGGAGGAACAGGTGAACCGGTTTTTGGAGGACGGGCCCGCCGGTCTGTTTATGGTGATGGACGTGGACGAGTTCCGCTATATCAATGATCAATACGGCCACCCGGCCGGGGATATGGCTCTGCGGGAGCTGGCCCGGATACTGGGGGATTCTTTTTTGGCTCCGGCTCTGTGCGGGCGCGTGGGAGGAGACTCGTTCGCCGTATTCCTGCCAGGGACCTGCGCCGGGGAGACGGCGGCAAACAAGATGGAATACATCATGGGCGGACTGGCCCGGGCCGGGCAGGCCCTTGGCCTGGGAAACCGGCTGCGGGTCTCCGCCGGGGCGGAGTTTGCGGGTCCGGGCGATACGTTTTTTGACCTGTACGAGCGGGCGGACGCAGCCATGCGGGCCGGTAAAAGCGAGCGGAAAAAGGCCCTCTATTTTTATGAGCCGTCCATGAAGCCGGGGGCGGACGGTCCGGGGACAGAGGATACGGAGGCTTCGGCGGACATGAAGTACATAAGCGAGCAGCTCCGGGAGAGCCATATTGTGGATGGGGCCTACTGCCAGGATTACGACACATTTCTGGCGATCTACCGCTTTTTGGAGCGGGGGCTGAGCCGGACCGGCCTCAGGGTTCACCTGATGCTGATCTCCCTGACCGACCTGCGCGGCGCCTTTGTGCGGCTGGACGAGCGGGAGTTACTGATGGAGCGCCTGCAGGAGAGCATCCGCTCGTCCCTGCGCTTCAGCGATATTTACACCCAGTACAGCAGCTGCCAGTTTCTGGCCATGGCTGTGTGCGCCGGGCGGGAAAATATGGACATCATCACCAACCGGATTGAGAAAGCGTTTCTGGTGCGCGAGCCGGACCGCCCGGACATCCGGCTGTCCTTCAGCTTTTACCCCCTGCGGCCTATCCCCCACGGCGTGCCGGCAGCCTCTCTGTTTGGGAAGCGCCCGGCGGAGGATGAGAGCCGGGACGTGTGAGGGCGGACTTGAAAATAAATGATAGCGGAGGATTACGGCATGTCAAATGAGTCTGGCCGGAAAACACGGAGCGCCGGGAAAGCAGGAACCGCGCGCAGAAAATCGATTTCCTATAAAGTTTGTTTCAGCCTTCTGGCGATTCTGGTCCCGGCCTTTGCCGTTCTGATCGTCACCGCCTGCATTGTGGCCGCGGGAGCGGTCTCGGATCTCAACGAAAAACTTCTGGATCTCCAGACGGATTACGCGGTCTCCAGGGTGGACGACCTTTTCAGCGGAAAGCTGGCGGCCGTCTCCATGCTCGACGAGAGCAGCGAGCTGCAGCAGTATTTCCAGTCCGTTTCGAGCAAGGAGGATATCGCCTCCTATGAGAACCTGAGCGATGTGCTGGGCGAGCTCTCGGGGGCGCTCAAGCGGATGGCGTCCGGGAGCGTGGCGCAGGTCTGGGCGGCCGACGAGCGGACGGGCTGTTATCTGCTGTCCGACGGCCGCGTGATGGAGGCGAAGCTGGGGGAAACGGACTGGTACCGGTCCGCGACGGAGCAGCGCACGGCTCTGGTGACGGATCCCTATCTGGATCCCATCAGCGATGCGTATGTGGTTTCCGTGGTCTCCCCGGTTTTTTCGCCGGATGGAAGGGAGGTTCTTGGGACGGCCGGGTTTGACATCTATCTGGACGATCTCAGCCGGATTCTGTCCGCCATCAAGGTGGGGGAGAACGGTTATATGGAGCTGCTCTCCGGCAAATCGGACTATATCTGCAGCGACGACCCCACCTCCCTTGGGCGCAACGTCATGGAGCTGGAGATCGGGGATGAGTACAAGGAAAAGGTGACCGGCAAATACAACGGGGCCCTGGATTTCAGCTATCAGGGAGTCAAATACACGGCCATGTTCCGCAACAGCGAGACGACTCAGTGGCTGGTGATCGCAACCCTGCCCATGTCCGAGGTCACCGCCACCCGGGACGGCCTGATCCTGGTCCTGGTGGCGCTGGCCGCTTTCACCCTGATCCTGATTTCCGGCCTGGTGGTGGTGATGATCCACCGGCTGTTAAAGCCCCTGTCGGAGATCAGCCGCGGTATGGAGGAATTTTCCAGGGGAAATCTGGAAGTTGAGATTCGGGCGGGAGGGGACGACGAGATCGGCTTGCTGGCGGAGAGCGTGCGGGCCTCTATCCGCTCGCTCAAGGCCATGATCGGGGATGTGTCCCGCATACTGGGCGAGATATCGGCGGGGAATCTGGAAGTCCTGGTGGAAGGCGATTATGTGGGAGATTTCGGCTTTATCAGGACGGCGCTGGAACAGATTCTGGAAGCCTTAAACTCCATGCTGGGCCAGATCAGCGCGTCCGCGGAACAGGTTTCCTGCGGCTCGGAGCAGGTGTCCGCCGGGGCCCAGGCCCTGTCCCAGGGCGCTTCAGAGCAGGCCGCCACCGTGGAAGAGCTGGCCGTAAGCGTAGACCATATCACGCGGCAGATTGCGGCCAACGCGGAGCGTTCCGCCCAGGCGGGCAGCCGTGCCTCCGCCGTGAGTGCCGAGGCGGTGGAGAGCAACCGCCGGATGCAGGAACTGTTGGAGGCCATGGAGGAGATCCGGGGACGTTCCCAGGAGATCGCCATGATCGCCAAGACCATTGAGAATATCGCGTTCCAGACCAACATACTGGCGCTCAACGCGTCCGTGGAGGCGGCCAGAGCAGGGGAAGCGGGCAGAGGCTTTGCGGTGGTGGCGAACGAGGTCCGGGACCTGGCCGTAAAGAGCGCGGAGGCGTCTAAGAGCACGGCGGCTCTGATCGAGAGCTCACTGCGGGCGGTCCGGGGCGGCGTCAGGATGGCGGACGACACGGCCAAATCCCTGCAAAATGTGGTGGAGGGCGTACAATACATCGAGGGAAGCATCCGGGGGATCACGGAGGCTTCCGCCTCCCAGGCCGGGTCCGCAGAGCAGGTGTCCCAGGGGATCGAACAGATTTCCGGGGTGGTTCAGGTGAACTCCGCCACCGCGGAGGAGGGCGCGGCGGCCAGCGAGGAGCTCTCCGCCCAGGCCCAGCTGCTCAAAGAGCTGATCCGGAAATTCCGGCTCAGGGACGGCCGGGACAACTGAAGCAACGGATGTGCCAGAAAGGTGTGAGGAAGGCGTTTTCGGACCAAAGGGGGCCGGAAACGCCTTTTCCCGCGCTGGGGGACGGGGCAGGAAAATGGACGGGAAGCGCGGAATGCCCGGCCCGGATATAAAAGGAAGTGGAAAATGGGCGGAAAACGTGGTATAAATGAGGAAGCACATTTTTGCCCGGAGGGATTCATGGAACCATTTTATTACAGCCAGATGAGTAAAACAGAGAGAAGCGTTTACCACGGGATGAAGACCGGACTGACGGCCCTGGCCCCCTCCTTCTGCGTTCCGCGCCTGGAGGGACGCCAGCTGGCGGACGTGTTTTTCAAGCTGCGGCTGGACAACCCGGAGATTTTTTATGCGGTGAGCTTCCAGTACCGCGGGTACCGGGATTCGGACAAGGTGGAGGTTATCCCCGAGTATCTGTTCGACAAGGGCCGGGTGAAGGAGCACAAACAGGCCATGGAGGCCAGGGTTGCCAAGCTGGCCCGACCGGCGCTCTCCATGTCCGAGTGGGACCGGGAACTCTACATCCACGACACGATTTGCAAGACCGTGCGCTACGATAAGCTGAAAAAGCCTTATTCCCACGAGATCATCGGCCCGCTGGGCCAGGGAGTGGGCGTGTGCGAGGGCATCGCCAAATCGGTGAAAATTCTCTGCGACGCACTTGGAATCTGGTGCATCATCGCCATCTCGGAGGCCAACCCGGAGAAAAAGATCAAATACCGCCACGCCTGGAACGTGGTGCGGATCGGCGGCGTTTACTTTCATCTGGACGCCACCTTTGACAACAGTTTAAGCAGAGGGGGAACGGTCCGCCACGACTATTTTAACCTGGACGACCGGAGCCTGTTTCGGGATCATGAGCCGGCGCTCTACGGGATTCCGTCCTGCACGGACGGGAACCGTTTCTACTACCGGGAGAAAAAGCTCTCATTCACCAAGACGGAGGAGGTGGCCAAGCGGGCCGCCCAGGCGGTGAAAAAGGGGCGGGAGCTGATTTTTCACTGGAGAGGAGGTTATCTGACCAGGGAGGTGCTGCAGGAGCTTTTAGGGCTCATGGAGCAGGCGGCTGTTCAGCGCGGAAAACACGCGGCCGTGAGCCTGAACTGGCCCCAGGCGGTGCTGCAGGTGAGCTTTCGGGACGCCGAACCCGCAGAGGAGCTGGTGGTCGAGCAGGCCAACGAGGGGGAGCGGGACGGCTGAGAAGTCTAAAGCTGGAAAAATATGGTTGAATATTAGCCATTGACAAATGTTCAGTCAAGAGGTATTCTTGAATTGTCGTTTTTTGCAATGCAGGGAGGTTTGACAGATGCGCATATCCAAGGAGCCTGAGGTGAGGCGGCAGGAGATCATCGACACGGCCATGCGTGTATTTTCAGAGCAGGGTTATGAGGCCACGACCATGAAGGACATCGCCCGGGAGATGAAGGTGGCGAGCGGCCTGTGCTATCACTATTTTCCCAACAAACAGGAGCTCTACGAGACCGCGGTGAGACAGTACGCCAGGGCGTGCAGCGTGGGATTTGTGGAGATTTTCAGGCGGACGGAGCTTTCCCTCAGCGAGAGCCTTGAGCAGTTGGGAAATGTGTGGAAAGCGGCCAGGACGGGAGGCGTGTTTGCCTATGAGAGCTTTTTTCACGGCAAGGGCAACGAGGTATTCCATTACCAGCTGGATGTGGCGGTGGTCCGGGAGCTGCTGCCCTGGGTGACGGCCTATCTGGAAGTCTTAAAGGCGCGCGGCGAGATCAGCGTGCCGGATGCCGGGGCCGCGGCGCGGTTTGTGTTGTACGGCCAGATGGGCCTGGTGGACGACCACAGCGTTCCGCTGGAGGATCGGATCGAGCGGATCAAGGAACTGATTGTGAGAACATTGGCGTGAGAGACCCCGCCGGAGCGGCGGGGGAATTTTTAAGACATTGATTGAATTGTTGTCAATGAAAGATGTTCAATTAAGGAGGCGGAATATGGAATCGACGAAAGAGTTTCAGGAGGAGACCAGGAGGTATTTTGACCGGTTGGCGAAGGATTACGACGACAGCTGCGACGGAAGGTTTGTGAGATGCATGTACCGGGAGGTGATCCGGCGAGCCGTTTCCCTGCCGGGGGACCGGGTGCTGGACCTGGGGTGCGGCAACGGCAATCTGATCCGGATGCTGCGGGAGGTGAAGCAGGTTTCCTGCTGGGGCGCGGACCTCTCTCCGCAGATGATCCGGGAGGCCGGGAAGAATCTGGGGGAAGGGGTAAATCTTGCGGTGGCGGACGCCGCCTCTCTGCCCTACGGGGACGGGCAGTTCGACATTGTGATCTGCAACGCCTCCTTTCACCATTACACGGAGCCGGAGCGGGCGGTGGAAGAGATACGCAGGGTGCTTAGGACCGGCGGAACCCTGATCCTGGGGGATCCCACCATTCCGGGAAGGCTGGCCCGGAAGCTTTTGAACCAGGCGGTTCACAAGCGGGATTCCGGGGATTTCAAAATTTATGGCAAAGCGGAAATCATCTCGCTGTTCTCCACCCGGGGCTTCCGGGTTCACAGCTGGAAACGGATCAATTACCGTTCGTTTGTGTTCGAGGCGGAAAAAATTTAAAATTTTGATTGACATTTCGATTAGTTAGTGCTAACCTAAACTTGCAGTTAGGATACCATAACTTTCCAGCTGCCTTTGATCCACGCAGCTGGAAAAACAGGATCGTTCGGAAAGAGGAGTGATTGTATGCCGTTGACAATGGCGAGAGAAGGCGAGGTAACATCCATTAAGCGGGTAGGCGGAAAGGACGAGGTGCGCCGCCATCTGGAGAATATGGGATTTGTGCCCGGAACCGACGTGACCGTCGTTTCCGTCAATAACGGCAACGTGATCGTGAACGTAAAGGAAGCGCGCGTTGCAATCAGTAAGGAAATGGCCAACAAGATTTTGATATAAAGGGTCATGGGGATGAAAAGGAAGGAGTGCAATCGATATGCAGACACTGAAGGAAGTAACGTGCGGCAGCACCGTTTCCGTGGTGAAGCTCCACGGCGAGGGCGCGGTGAGGCGCCGCATCATGGACATGGGAATCACCAGGGGAACCCAGGTTTTTGTGCGCAAGGTGGCGCCCTTTGGCGACCCGGTGGAGGTGACGGTCAGAGGGTATGAGCTTTCGCTGAGAAAAGCGGACGCGGAGATGATCGAGGTGCAGTGAGGGCTGCATTTTTTATGAGAATGAGTTAGTTATAACTAATTTTTGATCAGATTTCTCAGTCAGAGAAAGAGGAGGATTTGAAAAATGTCAATCAAAATTGCATTGGCCGGCAACCCAAACTGCGGTAAAACCACATTGTTTAACGGCCTGACCGGCTCCAACCAGTTTGTGGGGAACTGGCCCGGCGTGACGGTGGAGAAGAAGGAAGGGCGTTTAAAGGGCAATAAAGACGTCATTATAATGGATCTTCCTGGCATCTATTCCCTTTCCCCCTACACGCTGGAGGAGGTAGTGGCCCGAAACTACCTGATCACGGAGCGCCCGGATGTGATCTTAAACATCGTGGACGGCACCAATTTAGAGCGCAACCTGTATCTGTCCACCCAGCTGATGGAGCTTGGCATCCCGGTTCTTATGGCCGTGAACATGATGGACATCGTGAGGAAGTCCGGCGACGAGATCAACATCGGGCAGCTGAGCAAAAAGCTGGGCTGTCCGGTTGTGGAAATCTCCGCGTTAAAGGGAATGGGCATCATGGAGGCCGCGGGCCAGGCGGTGGCCCTGGCCGCCCAGAGCAGGCAGAACGCCGCTGTTCACAAGTTCAGCGCCGATGTGGAGGCTGTGCTGGAGGAGATCGAGCGCTGCCTTGGCGGCGGAATTCCGGAGGAGCAGAAGCGGTTCTACGCCATCAAGTTATTTGAGCGGGACGACAAAATCACCGCCCGGATGAGCATGGTGCCGGATGTGGAACACCTGATCAGGCGCACGGAGGAGGCGCTGGACGACGATGCGGAGAGCATTATCACCAATGAGCGCTATACATACATCGCTTCCATCATCGACGACTGTTATCGCAGAAAGCACAGACAGAAGCTCAGCACCTCAGACAAGATCGACCACGTTGTGACCAACCGTTTCCTGGCGCTTCCGATCTTCGCGCTGGTGATGTGGCTGGTGTACTACGTTTCCGTATCCACGGTGGGCACCTGGGCCACAGACTGGACCAACGACGGCCTGTTCGGGGAGGGCTGGGAAATGTTCGGCAGGTGGGTGCCCGGCATCCCGGTTATAGTCGGTGATTTCCTGGCGTCCGTGAACTGCGCCGGATGGCTGTCCAGCCTGATCCTGGACGGCATTGTGGCAGGCGTTGGAGCGGTATTGGGCTTTGTGCCCCAGATGCTGGTGCTGTTCATTTTCCTGGCCTTTTTGGAAGCCTGCGGCTACATGGCCAGGGTGGCATTTATCATGGACCGCATTTTCCGCAAATTCGGCCTGTCCGGAAAGTCCTTCATCCCCATGCTGATCGGCACGGGCTGCGGCGTCCCTGGGATCATGGCCAGCCGTACCATAGAAAACGACCGGGACCGCAAGATGACCATCATGACCACCACCTTCATCCCCTGCGGCGCTAAGCTGCCCATCATCGCGCTGTTTGCGGGAGCGCTGTTCGGCGGGGCTTCCTGGGTTGCGCCCAGCGCTTACTTTGTGGGGATCGCCGCGATCATCTGCTCCGGTATCATTTTAAAGAAAACGAAACTGTTTGCAGGGGATCCGGCTCCCTTTGTGATGGAGCTGCCCGCCTACCATATGCCGACGGCCGTCAATGTGCTGCGCAGCATGTGGGAGCGGGGCTGGTCCTTTATCAAGAAAGCGGGGACCGTGATCCTGCTCTCCACCATCTTTATCTGGTTCACATCCAGTTTCGGGTTTGTGGACGGGAGCTTTGGGATGGTGGAGGACCTGTCCGACGGGCTTCTGGCGGTGATCGGCAGGGGAATCTCCTGGATCTTCGCGCCTCTGGGCTGGGGCAGCTGGCAGGCGGCCGTTGCGGCCATCACCGGACTTGTGGCCAAGGAAAATGTGGTCGGCACCTTCGGAATCCTCTTCGGTTTCGCCGAAGTGGCCGAGGACGGACAGGAAATCTGGGGGACCATGGCCCAGACCTTCACGGCGGTCAGCGCGTACTCCTTCCTGGTATTTAACCTGCTGTGCGCTCCCTGCTTTGCGGCCATCGGAGCCATTAAGCGGGAGATGAACAATGCAAAATGGACCTGGTTCGCCATCGGTTACCAGACGGCTTTAGCCTACGCGGTGTCCCTGTGCATTTACCAGCTTGGCACCTGGTTTACCACCGGGACCTTTGGAATCGGCGCCGCCGTCGCGCTGCTGGTGATCGCGCTGTTTATTTATCTGATGGTCCGGCCGTACCGGGAGGGCAGGTCCCTGACGGCCCGCTTAAGCGCGGGAAAAGCGGTTTAGACAGAATTGACCAACCCTTTTGACAGGCCGGTGCCCGGAGTTTCCGGGATCCGGCCTGCGGCGAAACAGAAAAACAAGGCCCTGCAAAGCCGGAGATAACGCGAGGAGGAAACCGACATGTGGCAAAAGGAGCAGGTGATTGATGAGCTCCAAAAGCGTGGGAAGCGCATAACGGAACAGCGGAACATGCTTTTGGATGTGATTCTGGCGGGGAACTGGGCTACCTGCAAGGATATTTATTACGAGGCCCGCAAAAAAGACCCCGGGCTGGGGCTGGCCACCGTTTATCGGACCGTCGGGGCCCTGGAGGAGATCGGCGTCCTGTCCCGGGCCTATCAGTATTCCTTTTTGCCGGAGAACGGTAAACGGTGCGGGGAACTGGGCGGGAACGCTTGAAATAAAGAAGATTCCCGGCAAATGCCGGTGGCGGCATTGTGAACGGCTGCCGGCTTCTGGAGGGATTTGTGCAATGTATACAATTATACGGCAGATGATTTTTGTGTAGTATCCCGCTTACACATGCTGGTTAAATATGCTATAGTTAGGTATGAAACATGGTTGTAGCTCTTTCGTGAAGGCCATTCACGGGAGGGATACAGCCTTTTTCTTTTTATAAATATTCGGTTATCCAACCGCCATTTTCAGGAAACAGTAGGAGGAATCAAACATATGAATGAACAAGCAAACCGATATCTGGCAGAGGAACCGGTGGGGCCGCTGATGCTGAAGTTTTCCATTCCCTGCATCATGTCTCTTCTGGTGTCGGCTCTGTATAATATTGTGGATCAGATTTTCATCGGCCGTGGCGTGGGGTATCTGGGAAACGGGGCTACCAACGTGGTATTTCCGGTAACCATTGTCGCGCTGGCCATCGCGCTGCTGGTGGGGGACGGCTGCGCCGCTTTCCTGAGCATCTGCCAGGGCATGGGGGACGGGGAGCGGGCGCATCGCAGCGTGGGAAACGCGGTGACGGTGATCGTGGCCACGGGTCTGGTTCTGACTGTGCTGCTGGCAGTATTTCAGGATAAACTGCTCTGGGCGTTCGGGGCAACGAAGAACAACATCGCTTATGCCCGTGAGTATTTCCGCTATATTGTGGTGGGAATCCCATTTTTTATGTTCGCAAATGCCATGAACTCAGTGATTCGTGCTGACGGCAGTCCGGCGTTCGCCATGTTATCCACCCTGATCGGCTGTGCGATCAACGTAGTGCTGGACCCAATAGCGATTTTTGTACTGCACTGGGGGATGGCCGGGGCCGCTCTGGCTACGGTGGCCGGTCAGCTGGTGTCCGGATTGCTGGCGGCCTGTTACCTTTTTCGCACCAAATCCTTCCGCCTGAAACGTTCCAGCTTCCGCCCGGAGTACGGATTGCTCAGGCGAACCATGCCCCTTGGGATCAGCAGCTTTCTGACACAGATTTCCATTGTCGTCATCATGGTGGTAATGAACAATGTGCTGGTGATCTATGGAGCCCGTTCCAGGTACGGCGCGGACATCCCGCTGACTGTGGTTGGAATCGTGATGAAGGTGTTCCAGATCGTGGTATCCATAGTGGTGGGGATCGCAGCCGGTTCCCAGCCCATTGTGGGCTATAATTACGGCGCGGGCCGCCATGACCGCGTGCGCCGGATTTTTACCGTCATGATGACGGCCGAGGCGTGTGTGGGTCTGATTGCCATGATCTGTTTCGAGTGCTTTCCCTTGCCGATCATCCGGATATTTGGCAGCGAGAATGAACTGTACAATGAGTTCGCGGTGATTTCCTTCCGTGTGTTTCTATGTACCATCGCCCTCTGCTGCGTTCAGAAGGCCTGCAGTATTTTTCTTCAGTCCCTGGGAAAACCGATGCTCTCCATGAGCCTGTCACTGCTGCGGGATTTTATTCTCAGCGTTCCGCTGACTCTGATCCTGCCCCGCTATCTGGGCGTCACGGGCGCCCTCTACTCCGGCCCCATTGCGGATGTTGTCTCCTTTGTGGCGGCGGTATTCTGCGTGCGCCGCGTGTTCCGGGAGCTTAGAAAGGAGGAGACGGGAAACGGGAGAACTGCCGTTTCCGGGGATAGGGTTCGCTGCGTTTCTTAAAGGATTTCCGGGAAAAATCGATTTGACATTTTGGAAATCCGCCTTTAAGATGGTAAAAAAAGGAACACGCGCGGCAATCCGGTATGCGGATTGAAGGGCGGTTCAAATAAAAGGGATTCTGGAGGGGAATGCTGTGATTCACTATATCAACGATGATAAAGAGCTGAAATCCGAATGTTTGATTGAGATGGCAAATCAGGTATGGCCCGGTGCGTATGACGTCAGGCGCATGCAGGAGGCTATTGACAGAACGATCAATATCACCGCATGGCACGGCCGCAAATTGGTCGGCTGCCTCCGCATCCTGAGCGATGGCTATCTGTTCGGCACGATAACGGAGCTGCTTGTCCTGAAGGAATATCAAAAACAGGGGATTGGGAGAGAGCTGATGCGGCGCGCCATGGATCTCACACCAACGCCCCTGTTTTTCGGCGCACAGCCGGAAGCGGAAGGGTTTTATGAAAAACTCGGAATAGAGAAATCACTGTAGTCATTTTATATCGACAAGGAACGAAACTAAAATTATCTGTTTCTGCGAGGCGCGCCTTCGCCAACCGGCGGGAGAGCGCGCCTGTTGTCAACCCAATCTCATGTATAGAAGCGGGTAAGGGTTTCCCTGTTCGTCGTGATCCGTCCGTTGATAGACGTGGAAGCCCATGTGTTCATAAAACCCCTTTGCCAGTGGATTCTGCTCATTTACGGCCAGCTCGCGGACAGAGTAAGCTTGAATCCCATAGTTTATTAACTGTTTCCCGGTCCCTTTCCCGCGTTCCCCGCTGGAAATGAACAGCATTTCCAGTTTCTGTCCGTCGATCCCCATAAAACCAACGGGAGATTCATTTTCATTTACCGCTACAATCAGATGCGGTATCGCCTCCAATGCCTGGGGAACGTAAGACTTGATCTGTTCGATTTCCGGGCCGGACAAAAACAGATGTGTCGCTCTCACCGAATTCTCCCATATCTCCAGCAGGGATTGGAGCAGCGCTGGGGTTCTCTCCTGGATTTCAATGATTTTCATATGATTTCTGATCCTTTCTAATGATTGCAGTTTACTTCTTCTTACTCGACCGGTTTCGCGACCGCCAACAGGAATCGGTGGGTGGACGCTTCGATCACGCCCTCTTTGTCCAGCAGATTTTGGGCCCGGCACAGCTGGCTGAAACAGGATTCCACGGAGAATCCCGGAAATTCCCATTCGATAATCCTGGCAAACCATACCAGCGCGCCCACATCGTAAAAGCGGATTTTGGGGAACGCTTCCCGGGACTGCAAAATTTCAAATCCGGCCTCCGTAAATGACCGGACCGCTTTTTCCAGATACTGCTCCGGGAACGCCAGTTTCGTGCCGGGGAGCAGCAAATCGACCAGTTCGCGGTCGTTTTCCGCGCCCACCTGTTGCGTCACAAAACAGCCGCCGGGTTTTAAAATGCGGTAGAGCTCCCGGGCGTCAAAACGGCCGTGACGGTTGATCACAAGATCAAAGGAGCCGCTGTCAAAGGGCAGACAATCAGAGCGGTCGGCTTCCCGAAAGTCAATTCCGAGAGGAGGCAGGAGCGACTGACACAGGCTGACGTTGGGCGGATAGCCCTCTGTTGCGCTGGTGTTTTCCGGGGGATGATTCAGGCTCAGCAAAAATTCCCCGCCACCTGTATCGATATCCAGCAGCCTGGACTCCGGCGACAGATACCGCCGCACGATTGCTTCGTAATTCCAGGGGATGTCCTGACCTTCTTCAAAGCGCCCTTCAATATGGGAGAAATCCCATCCGTGGATGTGGGCGATGCGCTCCTCCTGCAGCCATTTTGTTTTTAAACAGTTTAAATCCATGGGGACGGCTCCTATTCTTAAGGCAACGTTGGTTGTTGAAATCAGCGCAGCCGTTTGACCGCATAAACGGAACTGACGGTGGGGAGCGTCTTTAGGTGTTCTTTTGATCGAGAAGTTTTTGCAGGCGGAGGATTTCTTCTTTTTGCCTGAGGTTTTCTGCCTCCTGCCGAAGGTTCTTCTCCCTCAACGCCTTAATCTCCTCCTGCTGCAACTCCACCATCAATTCCACTGTATTCTGATCCAGAATTCTCAGTGCCTCCGAATACATACTCACCAGCTCCTTCTTATGATACCGGAAGTCAAATACCTCCCGGTACAGCTCTGTAAACTCGGGGTAGGCCTCGATCACTTCGCGGATGTCGCATGGCTGATCCGAGGCGATGGGTACCCGGGAGAATACGTCTCTAGTTGTTCTTCTGATCGAGGAGTTTCTGCAGGCGAAGGAGTTCTTTTTGATAACGTTCCTCCTGCCGGCGCATCTCCTCCTCCTGCCGAAGGTTCTTCTCCCTCAACGCCTTAATCTCCTCCTGCTGCAACTCCACCATCAATTCCACTGTATTCTGATCC